>Ga0157379_10001185_pt1 | contig 21232 bp, 15 predicted proteins | sample S25metaG_FD_121802 | JGI IMG/M metagenome (GOLD analysis project Ga0157379, IMG submission 121802) | Switchgrass rhizosphere microbial communities from Kellogg Biological Station, Michigan, USA - S2-5 metaG | ecosystem: Host-associated > Plants > Roots > Rhizosphere > Soil | place: USA... | reverse complement strand
GTGTTGAGCTCCTTCGGCGCATGCGCCTGCCATCCGTAGAGCGCGAGCAGGGCCGTGCCTCCCAGGAGCACGTACGGGCTCCCGATCGCCTGCCCGGCGTTGTCGAGCGCGGTGCTCTCGCCGGAGCCCGGCTCGAACGTGTCGTCGAGCAGGAACCCGGCGCCGATCGCGACCCCCGCCATCGCCGTCTCGCGAAGCACCGTCGAGCCGCCGGGCAGCGTGGGGTTGGACGGGATCGAGTCGGGCGCGTCGGTGGCGGCGTAGTGGACTGCGCCGGACCCGCGCCATGCGAGCGCGGCCAGCGGAGGCGGAGCGCCCGGAACATACGCGGCGCGGGAAGCGGGACGGGCGACGGCCACGGTGGCCGTCATCGCCGACGCCGGAATCGCGTCGGTCCCGAGAAGGAAGAGAGCGAGCACCGCGGTCCTGGCCCGGAAGCGCATGGGTCGCGGAGGATAGCCTATGGGGCGTGCGCGACCAAGTGACCGATGACGGTGCCAAGGATCGCACCGGCCACCACGTCCGAGAGGTAATGGTGGTTGTCCGCGATGCGCGCTTCGCCGGCGAGCGCGGCGGCCGTGTACGCTCCCCATCCCGCGACCCCGCCGTAGCGCTTGTCGATCACCGAAGCGGCCGCGAACGCGACCGCGGTGTGGCCGGACGGGAAGGAGTAGTGGTTCGACCCGTCGGGACGCTCGCGGTGGGTCGTGTACTTGAGAGCCCAGACCGCGGCCGACGTCGCCGTGAGCGCGACCGCGAGATCTTTCGCGGTGTGGAGGGCCTCGGCATTGCCGGTGATGAGCCCGGCGGCCCCGAGCAAGGCCGTCCCGCCGAACACGAACTGTCCCGCGCCGACGACTTCGCCCGGCTCTTCGACCACCTCGGCCGGTCCCTCGTCGATGCCGTCACGCTTCACCGCGCCATCGAGCGCGAAGGCGGCGCCAATCAAACCGGCGGCGATGGCGGACTTGCGGAGAAGGGTGCCCGTGGAGGCGCGAGACGGGGCGGGTGTGAAGGCGAGGAGGAGCGCCGGCAGGAGCAGCCAGGCCGGCGCGCGCCTCATGGCGCTGGGCATGACCTCTCCTACCCCAACCGTGGCGCGCGGGTCCATGACCGAAAGGAACGGCAACGCGCCCCGATTCTTGACCCCTGCGCGCCTCGCCCCCATGCCGTATCCTGTCGCGCGCATGCCAGCCAAGCGATTCCGCGCCGTAGACGAGCGGGTGAAGTCCGCGATCGCCGAGGGACTCATCCCCGGCGCCGTCGCGATCGTCGGCCGGAGCCAGGGCCCGGTCCATCGCGTCGTGGCCGGGCATCGCGCCCTGCGACCGCGGCGCGAGCCGATGACCGCGACCACCGTCTTCGATCTCGCGTCGCTCACCAAGGTGATGGCCACGGCTCCGCTCGTGGTCGAGGAGGCGACGCACGGCCGTCTCCGGCTCGCCGATCCGCTGGAGCGGCACCTGGTCGAGACCCGCGACACCAAGGTCGGAACGGTTCCGCTCCACCGGCTCCTCACCCACACCGGCGGCTTCGTGCCCGACAATCCCATGGAGGACTATCGCGGCTCGAGGACCGCGCTCGTACGCGCGATCGCGGAGGAGCCGCTCGAGAGCGAGCCGGGGACGAAGTTCCAGTACAGCGACGTCGGCTACATCCTGCTGCAGATCCTCATCGAGCGGCGCGCGCGGAAGCGGCTCGACGTCCTCGCGCGTGAGAAGCTCTACCGCCCGCTCCAGCTCCGCGACACGCGATTTGGCACCCGCGTGAAGGACCGCGGGCGCACCGCGCCCACCGAGCTCGTGCGTGGGACGTGGCTCCGCGGCGTGGTGCACGACCCGCGCGCGCGATCGCGCGCGCTCATGGGCATCGGAGGGCACGCGGGCGTGTTCGGAACCGCGGCCGACACGGCGCGCTTCTGCGAGATGATCCTCCAGCGCGGCGCGCACGGCCGCCGCCGCGTCCTCGCGGAGGCGACGATTCGCGCCATGACCACCGATCAATGCGAGCCCGGAGTGGGAGCGCGGCGCGGATTCGGCTTCGACATCCAGAGCCCCTACTCCGCGCCGAGGGGACTTCGATTCTCGCAGCGGTCGTTCGGCCACTCGGGCTGGACCGGCGTGTCGCTCTGGATCGATCCCGAGGCCGACGCGTACGTCGTGCTCCTCACGAACGCGATCCATCCCGACGGGCACCGGGACTTGAAGACGCTCCGGTCCGACGTGGCGACGGCGGCGGCGGAAGGACTGTTTAGGTCCTGACGGCGGGATCGGGCGCGTCGAGCGCAGCCCGGATGGTGCTGAGCAGTCCCTCGGGCTTGTATGGCTTCTGGATGAATCGAATCCCTCCGCCAGCCGCCGCCTGGCGCACCGCGGCCTCGTCCGTGTAGCCCGACATGAAGACGACGCGCGTCGCGGGGTGCCGGTCGCGCACGCCCTCCGCGAGCGCCGCTCCGCTCATGCGCGGCATCACGACGTCGGTGAGCAGCAGGTGGATCGGCTCTCGGATCCGCTCGACCATGGCGAGCGCGTCGATTCCGCTCGGCGCGGTGAGCACGCGATAACCCCGCTCCTCGAGCACGCGCTGGGTGAGATCGCGAAGCGTGGCGTCGTCCTCCACGAGGAGGATGGTCTCGTTGCCACCCGCGGGCGCGGCGTCCTGGGGGCCCGGCTCGGCGGCGCGCTGGGCGGGCAGGTCCGTGACCTTGGCCGTCGGAAGGTAGACCTCGAAGCGACTGCCTCGTCCCGGCTCGCTCTGGACGGTGATGCCGCCGCCCGACTGCTTCACGATTCCGTACGCCGTCGATAGCCCGAGCCCGGTTCCCTTCCCTTTCTCCTTCGTCGTGAAAAACGGCTCGAAGAGCTGCGCCCGGACCGCGGCGTCCATGCCGACGCCGGTATCGCTCACCGCGACGACCGCGTAGGCGCCCGGCGCGAGCCCCGTCTGTTCAGGGGCGGATCCGGCTTCGATCCACTGGTTTCGCGTCTCCACGGTCACGCGTCCACCGCTCGGCATCGCGTCCCGAGCGTTGAGCACGAGATTCATGAGCACCTGCTCCATCTGCCCCTGGTCGGCGCGCACGGTGGCGAGCTTCGGGTCGAGTCGCGTCTCGAGCTGGACATCGCCCACGAGGCGCCGGAGGAGCTTGTCCATGTCCTCGATCACCGCGTTCAGGTCGACGGGAAGCGGCCGCAGGATCTGCCTCCGGCCGAACGCGAGGAGCTGCGACGTGAGCGCGGCCGCTCGCTGCCCCGCCATCGCGATCTCGTCCACGTAGCCGCGGAGCGCGTCGTTGGAGGGGAGCTTTCGCTGGATCAGCTCGCAGTAGCCGAGGATCGTGGTGAGCAGGTTGTTGAAATCGTGGGCGACCCCACCGGCGAGCTGGCCGATGGCGCGCATCTTCTGGGCCTGGAGGAACTGCTCCTCGAGGCGCTTTCGCTCCGTGATGTCCTCGACCACCGCCGTGAAGTACTCGGGGGTGCCGGAGCCGTCGGAGACCGGTGCGAGCGTGAGGTGGCACCAGACCATGGTGCCGTCCTTCCGCCTGAGCTCCCGCTCCACGCGGCAGATGCCTTCCTTCCACTCGCCGATGTGCTGGAGGATCTCCTCCGGAGGACAGCCCTCGCCTCCGGTCAGATCCTCGGGGCGCATGAATTCCGTGACCTTCATGTGGAGGAGCTCCGGACGCGAGTAGCCGAGGATGTCGCAGAGCCTTTGGTTCACGCGCACGAACGCGCCGTACAGACTCAAGTGCGCGATGCCGACGGCCGCCTGCTCGAACGTGGCGCGGAACCGCCGCTCGCTCTCGCGCAGGGACCCTTCGGCCCGCTCCCGCTCAGCCGCGGCGATCCGTCTCGAGCGACGCTCGATCATGGCGGTGACGAAGAGCGCCAGGAGGAGCGCCACGACCACGAGGAGCAGATAGACCACACGCTCCATGTCGCGCGCGGGAGCGAGGGCGGCCCGGAGGCTCCGGAGCGCCAGCACGCGGCCGCCGAAGACAGGCGATGGCGCGGCCGCGACGAGATACGGCACTCCCTCCACGTGGATGGTTCCGAGCGCGCCGCCGCCGTCCTTCGCGCGGACCAGCGCGCCGAGCTCCGGACCGGGATTGGAGCCCGGCGCGAATCCGAGCTCCGTCACGACGGCGCGGTCGCGGTCGATCACCACGATCCCGCCGGAGTCGGGCTTCACCGGCTGCGCGAGCTGGCGCTCGAGCGAGGAGACGAGCACCTGCGCGACGAGGTAGCCGGCGATCCGCCGCGTTCCGCCTGCCCGGATCGGGGTCGCGATCGCGATGGAGCGCTCCTGCCGTCCCGCCATCCGGCGGTACGACGAGGAAACGTAGGTGGTCTCTCCGGCCGTCACGCCCCGGAACCAGTCGCGGAAGGCGAAGCTCTTACCGATGACGGAGGGATCGTTGGGGTAGTCGCTCCACTCGACGCCGGTGACATCGGTGACGAACGTGCGATCGACGCGGGGGTTGCCCTCGATCAGCCGGGCGAGGACGGCGCGCACCGCGCGCTCGTCGCGGCGGTTCGCGCCCTGCACGATTTCGGGATGCTCGGCGTAGGCCTCGGCGTAGTCGGCGATGCCGCGCATGTACTCGTCCACCGCCGTCGCACCGAGACGCGCGAGCGCGGCGCCGCGGCGGGCCTCGTTCTCCTCGACGCTCCGGTGCGTCGAGCGGATCTGGACCTGCATGATCGCGAGGAGCGGGATCGCGATCGCCAGCACGAGCACGGCGAACCGCGGAACCGGCGAGCGAGGCCGGACGTCGTTCAGAAGACCCTCCCTGACGAAGGGCCCTCAGGAGCAAGGACCCGAAACCGGATACGGATTATGCGCCGTACCGGTATTTCGGCTCCCAGCCGTTCACGCCATCCTTGAGGAGCCCGAACAGATGCCACGCGGAGCAGAACGTGTCGAAGGGACCGAAGCCGGCACGGGCCACGCGCACGATGCTTCCGTCGTCGTGCTTGTAGAACGTGGAGACGCCCGGAAGCCAGCTCTTCTCGCTCCGGAATCCCATGTCCTCGGTGAACGTCGAGCCGTGGCTCGAGATCATGCGGAAGTTCCAGCCGCGGGACTCGGCGATCTGCGCCTGCGTGTCGGGTGAATCCGGTGTGACGACGACGAAGGCGGCGCGGTTCTCGATGTGCGGCAGGATGCCGTTCCATCCGTCCGCCCAGAGCGTGCAGTAGCGGCAGCCCTTCCCCATGTTGTGGATCACGATGAGGTCCTTCCCTGGACCGAAGAGATGCGACAGCTTCACCGGACCGTCGGGACCGGTCAGGGTGTAATCGGAGACGGGAGCCGGCGGGAGCTGGCGCTTGTGCTCGGCCAGCCGCTCCGAGCGCTCCGCGATCTCCTGCTCGAGCCGCTCGATTTCGTAGGCGAGATCCGTCATTTGCTTCATCGCCCCTCCTCTGACGGTCCGGACGCCGGCGAGGAAACCCACGCCGGCGGGCGCCGGATTCGACCATCGAGCATACCCCTGGGGAGAGGGCGCGCAACGTTGAACTACGTAGGGCCGCCGGCGGATCGCGCTATACTGTTGTCGTGATTCACGTCCGAGCGGGTCGCCCGATCACCGTGCTTCGACGCCGCGCGACGCTCGCGCTCGTGGCGGCGGTGGCGCTCGGGTCGATCGGCGCCGCCTTCGAATCCCACTGGCAGGACGGAAAGGCCGAGCTGGACGGCTATCGCTACACCGTCACCCGCTACGGCCACGCGCGCTCGGGCACCGCGGTGATGGTGTACGTCACCGAGCCATTCAGCGAATCCAAGCGCGTGAAGGTGGATCACCCCGCCTCAGGCTCCCCCGACGTGGTCGAGGCGCTGAAGCTCAACTTCATCCGCGATTTCCAGACCGGGATCTACGACTACAACACGATGGTGTCGCTCTTCACGCGAAGTCGCGACTTCTCGCCTTTGAAGATCTCCTTCGCGAGCTCGGAGTGGTGCGGCAACGTGTACGAGGAGATGCTCTTCGAGCGCTATCACGTCGCCGACCGCTATCAGAGCTACTTCGAAGGAGAGTCGGACGCGCGCCGGCTCACGCTCGTGAAGTCCGGCATCACCGAGGAAGAGCTCTTCATCCTGCTCCGCGATCTCCGGAGTGAATGGCTGCCGGCCGGGCAGAAGCGGAAGGTTGCGTTCCTGCCCGCCGCGTTCTACCGGAGGCTCACGCACCGGCCGCTGGTGTGGACCGAAGCGACGGTGGAGCGGGGCCGCGGCGTGGAAGCGGTGACCGTGCCCGCGGGGCGATTCGAGGTGGTGCGCTACGTCGTGCGCGTGGCCGACGGTCGCGAGGGGACGTTCTGGGTGGAGCGCGCGTATCCCCATCGCATCGTCCGGTGGACGTGGCTGCCCGCGGCCGGCGTGACGCCGCGAGGCGGATGGTCGCCCGCGGAGGGACTCGACCAGGGCGAGCTCGCGGGCAGCCAGCGGCTCCCCTACTGGCAGCTCCACGACCCCGGCGACGAGAAGTACCTGGCGCAGCTCGGACTCACGGCCCCGACGACGGTCGTGGGCGGGACGACGCATCTGCGCGGCGACGTGGGGACCACGCCGAAAAAACGGTAGGCGTCCCCCGCTTCGGGGACGCCTCCGTTGCTGCGTGTGAACGCGGGGGGCCCGGTCTGGGCGCCGCCGTTTCGTGGGACCGCGCCTAGAACTGCGCCTTCTCGGTGCTCCCGTCGAGCGCGAGCGTCGAGCAGCTCCCGTTCGAGATGACCTGCATCACCTCGTCGAAGTAGCCCGTCCCGACCTCCCGCTGATGACGCGTGGCCGAGTAGCCATGCTTCTCGGAATCGAACTCCGCCGTCTGGAGCTCGGCGTAGCCCGCCATGCCGCGATCCTTGTACGCGCGCGCCAGCTCGAACATGCCGTGGTTGAGCGAGTGGAATCCGGCGAGCGTGACGAACTGGAACTTGTATCCCATCGCGCCCAGCTCCTTCTGGAACGTGGCGATCGTCTCGGGATCCAGCTTCGCGCGCCAGTTGAAGGACGGCGAGCAGTTGTAGGCCAGCATCTTGCCCGGGAACTTGGCGTGCACCGCCTCGGCGAACTGCCGCGCCTCCTCGAGGTCCGGCGTCGACGTCTCCATCCAGATGAGGTCCGCGTACGGCGCGTAGGCCAGGGCGCGAGCGATGGCGCACTCGATGCCGCCCTTGTAGCCATAGAAGCCCTCCGACGTGCGGTTGCCGGTCAGGAACTCGCGGTCGCGCTCGTCCACGTCGCTCGTGATGAGCTTGGCGCTGTCCGCGTCGGTGCGCGCCACGATGAGCGTGGGCACGTCGAGCACGTCCGCCGCGAGGCGCGCGGCCACGAGCGTGCGGATGAAGTGCGCCGTCGGAACCAGCACCTTGCCACCCAGATGGCCGCACTTCTTCTCCGATGAGAGCTGGTCTTCGAAGTGCACCGCCGCCGCGCCGGCCTCGATCATCGACTTCATGAGCTCGAACGCGTTGAGCGGTCCACCGAAGCCGGCCTCTGCGTCGGCGATGATCGGAGCGAGCCAGGTGCGCGCGGGCTTGTGGCCGTTGGCGCTCGGGGCGGCGCCGTTGACGCCGTGGCCGTTGGTCCCGGGGGCGTGGCCGTTGGTCGAGGGGGCATGGCCTTTGGCCGCATGGCCGTTGGTCGATGGGGCGGCCGCCTTGCGCGCTTCGGCGTGCTCGATCTGGTCCGCGCGGAGGAGCGCCTGGTTGATGCGGCGTACCACGCTCGGGACGCTGTTCGCGGGATAGAGGCTCTGATCCGGATAGGTTTGCCCAGCGAGATTCGCGTCCGCGGCCACCTGCCAGCCGCTCAGGTAGATCGCTTCGAGCCCAGCCTTCACCTGTTGCACGGCCTGATTGCCGCTCAGGGCGCCGAGCGCGTTGACGTAGTCGCGGGTCGTGAGGAGATGCCAGAGGCGGCGGGCGCCGAGCTGGGCGAGCGTGTGCTCGACCTTCACCGAGCCGCGAAGCCGCTCGACGTCTTCGTTGCTATAAGGGCGGATCACGCCGGACCAGCGCGAGGCCGGGAGCGGGGCCAGCTCCGGACGCGCGGGGGTGTGCGGCGCGGCCGTGTGCGGCGCGGGAGCGTTCGGAACGGCCGCGTGCGCGGCCGGCTGCGTGATTCGGTTTCGAGCTCGTTTCAAGCGCGTCGTTGCCATGATGTGTGCCCCCTTGATGTCGACGACCGCGAGCCGGACCGCTCTCTAGTCGATCCGGCTGTAGGCCGGAATGGTCAAGAACTCTTCGAGCGTCTCCGCCGTGGAGAGCTCGACGAACAAATCACACGCTTCAGCGAACCGCCCGTTCCGGAACCGCTCGGAACCGATCTCCTGCTCCACCTGGCGCATCTCGTCCTCGATGACAGCGCGAACATGCGCTGCGTCGACGACGGCTCCATCTTCGAGCCGCGCCTTGTGGTGAACCCACTGCCACACTTGCGCGCGGGAGATCTCCGCGGTCGCGGCGTCTTCCATGAGGTTGTAGAGCGGGACACATCCGTGCCCTTCGAGCCAGGCTTCCAGGTACAGGATCCCGACCCGCGCGTTCAGGCGTAGGCCCGCTTCGGTGCGCGTGCCCTGCGGCACTGCGAGAAGGTCGCTCCCCGTGACCTCCACGTCCTCGCGCTTCCGGTCGAGCTGGTTGGGTCCGTCCATGACGGCCTCGAAGACTTCCCGCGCCACCGGCACGAGTCCCGGATGCGCGACCCAGGTGCCGTCGTGCCCGTCCGTGACTTCGCGAAGCTTGTCCTGGCGCACCTTCTCGAGCGCCGCATGGCTGGCTTCGGGGTCGTTCTTGATCGGGATCTGCGCCGCCATGCCCCCCATCGCGTGCGCGCCGCGGCGGTGGCACGTACGGATGCAGAGCTGCGTGTACGCGCGCAGGAAGGGCTGCGTCATCGTCACCTGCGAGCGGTCCGGCAGCACCGCCGCGGGGTCGTTACGCCGCACCTTGATGAAGGAGAAGATGTAGTCCCACCGGCCGCAGTTGAGCCCAACCACATGGTCGCGAAGCTCGTAGAGGATCTCGTCCATCTGGAATGCGGCCGGCAGCGTCTCGATGAGCACCGTGACCTTGATCGTTCCTCGCGGAATGCCGAGCGTCTCCTCGGCAGCGAGGAGGACCTCGTTCCAGAGACGCGCCTCGCGATAGCTCTCCAGCTTGGGAAGATAGAAGTAGGGCCCGGTTCCTCGCCGGATCAGCTCGTGCGCGTTGTGGAAGAAGTAGAGACCGAAGTCGAACAGCGCCGCCGGAATGGGCCGGCCATCCACGTGGATGTGCCGCTCCGTGAGATGGAGGCCGCGCGGACGGACGATGAGCGTGGCGGTCTCGTCGGCGAGGCGATACTCCTTGCCCGACGCCGGATCGACGAAGTCGATGGTCCGCAGGACAGCGTCCATCAAGTTGATCTGCCCTTCGACGTTGTTGCTCCACGTCGGTGCGTTCGAATCCTCGAAGTCCGCCATGAAGCAATCCGCGCCGGAATTGAGCGCGTTGATCACCATCTTCCGATCGACCGGACCCGTGATCTCGACGACGCGTCGCGTGAGATCGCCTGGCACCGACGCGATCGTCCAGTCGCCTTGGCGAACCGTCAGTGTCTCGTCGAGGAAATCGAGGGGCGCATCGATCGAGAGCCGGCTCGCGCGGTCCGCGAGGAGCCGCTCGAGGGTCGGCTGGAAGGCCCTCACGAGGCCCTCGAGGAAGGCCAGAGCCTCCGGCGTCAGGATCCGCTCGTATCCTGGGCGGATCGGCGCCTCCACCGTGGCTCCCGTCGTTGTGAGTGCGCTTACGTTCATGTCACAAGAATGACAGGTTCTGTGGATTTTAGCCAGTAATTTATTGTATTACAATAGATTACAGTGTTTACACGCTTGTATGTCACAAACGCTTGTTTTGTAAGTATGGTAAACTTTGTTGGTGGAAACGAACTTGAAAGCTGCTGGCTTGGGGCGAAAGATCCGAGCCCTCCGTCAGGCGGAGGGGTTGACCCAGGCGGCCATGGCCGCACGGCTCGGGATCTCCTCTTCCTACCTGAATCTCATCGAAAACGATCGCCGTCCCCTGGGCGCGGGACTCCTTCTCACGCTCGCACGCACGTTCAATGTCGACCTCAGGACCTTCGCGCTCGGCGAGGACGCCCAGCTCGTATCGGATCTCGCCGAGGCCTTCGGCGATCCTCTGTTCGGCGAGCGCCGCCTCGACGAGCGCGAGCTACGCGAGTTCGTCTCGTCGAGCCCCGCCATCGCTCGCTCCGTCGTACGACTGCATCACGCCTACACCGACGCGCGCGCCTCGGCGGAATCGATCGCGGCCGAGGTGGTGGACCGCCAGGATCTCTCCGGCGTGGATCGCGCTGGTCTCGCAGCCGAGGAGGTATCGGACCTCGTGCAGCGCCACGTGAACCACTTCCCCGAGCTGGAAGCGGAGGCGGACCGGATCTGGAAGGACGCGAAGCTCGAGGATCACGACTTCTTCGAGGGGATGGCGCACTACATGGAACGTCGCCACAGCGTGCGCGTGCGCGTGCTCCGCCTGGGCGAGATGGGAGGGGCGGTGCGACGCTTCGATCCGGAGCGGCGCGAGCTAGACCTGTCGGAGGTGTTGAGGCGTGGCTCGCGCGGGTTCCAGCTCGCGCACCAGGCGGCGCTCCTCACCTGCCCGGACACGCTCGATCGCATTGCCCAGGACGAGCAGCTCACGTCGCCGGAATCGCGCGCTTTGTGCCGGGTCGCGCTGGCCAACTATTTCGCGGGCGCCCTCTTGATGCCCTACGACGCGTTCTATCGCGCCGCCGAGGAGGAGCGCTACGACACCGATCTGCTCGAGCACCGGTTCCGCGCCAACTTCGAGCAGATCTGTCACCGCCTCACGACGCTCAATCGCTCCGGCGCGCGAGGCATCCCGTTCCACATGGTGCGGGTCGATATCGCGGGGAACATCTCGAAGAAGTTCAGCGCCACCGGCCTTCGGTTTCCCAGGTTTGGCGGTCTCTGCCCTCTGTGGAACGTGCACGCCGCGTTTCTTCAGCCCAACGTCATCCGCGCGCAGCTCGACCGCTTTCCCGACGGCACCTTGTATTTCTCCTTCGCGCGCACCATCCGGAAGCACCGCGGCGGCTATCACACGCCCGAGGTCCTGTATTCCGTAGGGTTGGGATGCGACGTGGAATCGGCGAAGCGCCTCGTCTATGCCGATGGCTTCGACCTCACGAACCCGCAGGCCGCCGCCCCGGTCGGCATCACCTGCCGGTTGTGTGAGCGCCTCGACTGCCGCGCCAGGGCCTTCCCCTCGATCTATCAGCCGTTGAGGGTGGATGAGAATCTTCGAGGGGTCTCGTTCTTCGCCAGGCCCGGGGGCAAGGGCAACGAGTGATGGCTGTGCGGGTGCCCTCGCGCTCGTTACTCGCCCCGGGGCCAGTTGGCGCCCCGCCACCGCAAACCAACGTTGACGCTACTGGCGGCGCGTTCTCAACTCGCCCCGGGGCGAGTTACTGCCCGAACTGGCCCCGGGCCAGTTCATGGCCGCACGATCTCTTGGTTCAACTCGCCCCGGGGCGAGTTCACGCCCGCGGTGTCGTTTGGTTCAACTCGCCCCGGGGCCAGTTCACACCCACGGGGTCGTTTGGATCAACTCGCCCCGGGGCGAGTTGGGCGCATTGCGATGCTCCCGCCAAACACCTCCGGAGCGACTCACCGACCTGGCCGTCTAGAGCGTTAGACCCTGGAGGGCTTGGAGTTAAGGCCTGAGGAGCTACACGACCCCCCACGCTACCAGGCGTGGCACCCACGGCGAGCGATGTGCACGAACTGGCCCCGGGGCGAGTTGGATCCGCTGAGTTGTGAGGACTGAAGCGGACCAAGCTCCGGGCCGAGCCGGGTCAGGCGTGATTGAGCTGGTAGACGATGAGCTGGGCCACGGTCCAGAGCACGAGGCCGATGCCCGTGAAGGGAAGGACGAGGGCGAGGGCGAAGCGGATTCCGAAGCCGCGGACGCTGAAGTGGCGCATGACCGATTCATCGGCCAGTTCACCGGGAAACTTGAAGACGCAGCCGGCCCCGAACTGCCTCGGCCGCACCCGCCCAGCACTGACGCCGGCCGGCCTGACCAGTCCGTATCCGCCGGCGCGGCTTTATCCGCCCGACCCGCCGGCGCGGTTTCATCCGCCCGTACCCGCCGGCCCGGCTTCATCCGCCCCTACCCGCCGGCGCGCCGTACCCGCCGGTACCCGCCGGCGCGACGCACCCGGCTCAGCGCTCGGCGGTGCCCAGCCTCCGGTCCACGACGACCTGGCCCGCCTTCATCACCCAGCGCACGCGCGTGGTGACGACGCGGATGTCCTTGAGGGGATCGCCCTCGATGGCGACGATGTCCGCCAGGTAGCCGGGCGCTAACGCTCCCAGCTCCTTCTCATGGCCCAGGAGGGCGGCGCCGTTCACCGTCGCCGCGGCGAGCGCCTGTGCGGGCGTCATGCCCGCCTTCACGAACCATTCGAGCTCGCGCGTGTTCTCGCCGCACATCGTGAAGAGCGCATCCGAACCCATCGCCACCTTGACCTTGGCCTTCACGGCGCGACGGAGCGTCTCCAGATTCCGCCCGCGATATTCGTCCAGTCGCGCGACCGCGGATGAGTCGTAGCCGAAGATGGCCGCGTTCTCCGCGTAGTAGCGATTGTGATCGATCGTCGGCACGTAGAAGGTTCCTCGCTTCACCATCTCGCGGATGGTGGCGTCGTCCATGTCGGTCGCATGCTCGACCGACGTGGCGCCCGCGCGCACGGCGTCGCGCGCACCGTCGGCGCCGTACGAGTGGACCGCCACCCGCTTGCCCCGTCCCTTCGCCGCGTCGACGGCCGCCTTGATCTCTTCATACGTATACGTCTCATCGCCGGTCACGTCATCCGCGCTCCCCGTCGAGCCGTACACCTTGATCACGTCCGCGCCAGCCGCGATGTTCTCCCGCACGACCCGCATCACCTCCGCGGATCCATCGGCGGTGCCGCCCGGCGGCTCCATGTAACCCGGACGATTGGGGCTGATCGTGGGATGAAGTCCGTATCCGCAGACGAACATCCGTGGTCCCACCATGGCACCGCTCGCGATGAGATCGCGCATGGCGATGTCCATGTAGTCCCATGAGCCCAGATCGCGCACGGTTGTGACGCCGGTCTCGAGCGTGTGTTTCGCGTTGACCTGCGCCAGATAGACCGTGGCCGCCGTGGGCCGTGACGAAAGCTGCTGCCAGGGGTTCGTTCCCGGTGTGCCGTCCCACGAATACGTGAGGTGCGTGTGCACGTCGATCAGACCGGGGATCCCGGTGTAGCGCGTGAGATCGATCTCCTGGGCGCCCGACGGGAGCGTCGTGTGGGCCGCCGATCCGACGGAGCGGATCTTGTCCCCTTCGACGATCACGACCGCGTCCTCGATCACGGGCCCGGCCTCGGTCACAACGCGTCCAAAGCGGAGCGCGAGCACGCGCGGCGCGGCGGGCGCGGTAGCGGCGGCGGACCCAGCGGCGGCGGCAGTCGACGCATGGACAAAGGCTGCCAACGCAAAGACCGCGACAGTCGACAGGACCACCCATGACCAACGAGCGCGCATGGGTGAACCCTACAGCCCGGCGGGACCGACGGAAACTCCGATCTTCGTCCCCCACGGAGCCCTCCCGATCCTTGCGGCGGCCTTTGCGGCCGGGTTACGGTTGAGTGCTATGGCCGCGTCCCGCATCAGCTTCGAACGCATCCGCCCCGCACTTGCCGCGGTCCTATGGGTGATCTTTGCCGCCTCCTTCGCTGCTGGCCTCGTAGGCGGTTTCCTGGGGCGAGCCGCCAAGGCCCCGGCCGCTGAGCCCCCGGCGAGGACCGACGCCCCCGCCATCGCCCTCATCCCGGTCGGCCGCTTCGACTTCACCGCGCCTCGGTCCGAGAACCGCGCCCTCGCTCCCGAAGAGCTGAGCGGCATCGCGTGGATCGAGGGAAGCCACTACATCGCGATCGGGGACGAGCACGCGACGATGCACCGGATGGAGATCGATCTCGATCCGGAGACGGGGCGCATCAAGAGCGTCCATTTCGAGAAGGCGATCCCGCTCCGTTACGAAGATGGCACGCTCATTCCCGACTCGCTCGGCTCGGATCGCGAGGGGATCGAGTTCAATCCCGACGACCACACCGTCTGCATTTCGAACGAGCACACCGGAGCCGATCAGAGCCGCCCGTCCATCGCGTGCCACACGATGGACGAGGGCCGGACCACGCGGCTCATCCGCACGGATGGTCCGGACATGTTGAAGGTGTTCTCGACGGAGCGGCTGAACGGGGGTTTCGAGTCGATCACCCGGCGTCCGGACGGAGGCGAGATCTGGTCCGGCAACGAGATGCCGCTCACGGTCGACGGCGATCTTCCGAGCGACACGACGGGGGCCGTCGTGCGGCTCCAGAAGTTCGACCCCACGATGAAGCCGCTCGCGCAGTACGCGTACCGGCTCGATCCGTACCCGCAGAAGATCGCGATGCCGCCCAGGCTGCGCGGCTACGCGGTGAACGGACTCTCGGAGCTCCTCATGCTGCCGGGTGGAACGCTCCTCGCGCTCGAGCGGACGTTCGCGGGCGACACCGCGGGATTTCCGAACCTGCGCATCCGCATCTATCAAGTCGATCTCGACGGAGCGACGGACGTGTCGGGAATCGGCCCGGACGTGGGACTGCGCGGGGCCAGGTACGTGCCCGCGTCGAAGCGGCTTCTGTGGGAGAAGAACTTCGGTCTGACCAACTCGAACTTCGAGGGGATGGCGATCGGCCCGCAGCTTCGAAACGGAGACCTGCCCTTGATCCTGGTCGCCGACAACAACGGCGGCGACGACGAGGCGTTCTACACGCTACGCATCTCCGGCCTCGCGCCGCGCCAGGCCAGCGCCACGCATCACTAACCGAGCGCATTCCGCGTCCCGCGACGCGAACCGCGGGCCCGCGTCACGAACCCACCTGCCCGCTACCGCCCCGCCGCGATGAACGCGGCCCAGTAGATCGGATCCGTCGACTCGCCCGCGTCGCGCCGTGCCTGCAGCACACCGCGGCTCGCCTCGCGCGCCGCGGCCGCGGCGTCCAGCCCATCGATCAAACGCGACTCATAGAACCGCGTGGTCCACGCACGCGCCGCGCGATCGGTGACCGGCCAGAGGCTCAACACCAGGGTCCGCACACCCGCGATCTCGAACGCGCGCCGCAGCCCGAACACGCCCTCGCCGGCGCGCACGACGCCGACGCCGGTCTCGCATCCGGAGAGCACGGCGGTCTCCACACCCGAGAGATCGACCGCGGCGATCTCGTCCGCGGTCAGGATGCCGTCCTGCCCCGGCGCGCTGCCCTTCGCGATCGGGAGATTGGCTCCCGCGAGCACGAGCCCGGCGCCGAGGAGGGGATTGTCCGGCGACGTGCTGTCGGACGCGGCCTCCCAGGCGGGGCACGCGTCGGCGAAGAATCCGTGCGTGGCGACGTGGATGATGCGACGTCCCGCCGCGAGCCGCCGGAACGCGTCCTCGCTCGCCGCGCGCCCGAGAAGGACGCGCGCCTGCGGCGACGACGGTGGATGCGGGACGTCGTCCACGCCTTGGTCGCGAGCACCCTGCCCGAGCGCGCGCTGCCAGAGCGCGGCCGCCTCCTCCACCTCGCGCGCGCCGCCGGGGAGGCGCTCCCATTGCGGGCGCGAGCCTCCCGCGGAGCAAGGAAGACCGCGGCTCACCTCGCGTTCGTCACCAGCCTCGACAGGCAGGGCGCCCACCGACGCGGAGTCGGACGGCGAAGCGTCGAAGTCGGGATCGGCAAGCCCGAGGAATCCCGCACCCGGCCGGCCGACGGTCGGCGGGCCGATGAGGTCGCGCTCCGACGACACGATCTGGAACACGGGACCATCTTCGGCGAGGAACCGCCCGTCCTCGCGCCGCAACGCGATCGGATTCACCAGGTGGAGCGATCCATCCGGAATCAGCACCACTCGCGTCGCTCCCTCGAGCCTCGCCTCGATCGGATCCCAGAGCCGCTGCCTCAGCCGGCCGCTGTACCGCCGCTCGGCCGCACCCAGCGCATCGTCCCCTTTCGCCGGACGCGACACCTGATCGCGCCAGAGCGTCACGAGCGAGTCGATCTCCACGGCGCTCCCGAGCGGGATCGCCCACACGGGCTGCCCGCGACCGCGCGTGACGAACGCCGCGTAGGACGCCGAGCCCCGCACCGAATCGGACGGCGACGCGCCCGAGGCGAGGGGATCTTCGTAACGCACGAGGCTCACCAAAGCGGTCCCAGGAGCGAGCGCGGCCATCACGTCCTTCAATCCGGCATCGGCGCGGCGTCCTTCCGCGCGAAGCGCGCTTCGCGCGACGAGTGCTGTTTCCGCGCGCTCGCTCTCCACTTTCAGGCTGTCGAGGGCGGCGCGAAGCACGTCCGGCGGCTCGTCGAGCGGGCCCCGCACGGCGAGGTGCGCGAGGCGCTCCCGCGAGGCGGTCCACGCGTTGATGAGATCGTCGGAGATCGAGTCCCCCAGCTCATCGCTCCAGTGATGGCGGAGCGCCATCTCGTCCAGCACGACGCCGCGCGATCGCACGACCGAGTCCCACACACGCTCGACGAGGGCGGAGTCCCAGGTGCGAACCCCGGCCGCCACGGCGACGCCGAGTCCCGAGGGGAACCGGCTTTCGTACGAGAGCGCCTGCCGCTCCGGGAGCGCGCGCACGGTGTACCGCAGATAGGCGCGGCGGATCGATTCCGCCTCGAGGGAAGCCTCGACCGCGTCCCCCATGTTCCCGGTGCGGATGAGCGCGCGCGCGTGATCGGCCAGGGCTTCGGCGAGGGCGGGATGGTCCGGCCCCAGCGAGTGGCGGCGGATGACGACCGCCTCGCGGTAGAACGCGCGCGCGCGGTCGTAGTCCCCTTCGGCCTCGGCCACCTCGCCGAGTCCCAGGATCGTCGACGCGATGCGCGGATCGCCCGTCGGATAGAGATGCTCGAGGATGCCGCGCGCGCGGAGGAGATGATCGCGCGCTTCGGTGACCTTGCCGAGACGCAGGCAGTCGCGCGCGAGGTCGGTGAGGCAGAAGGCCGCGGCGCGCGACGACTCCGCCTGGGCATCCTTCCATGCTTCGAGCGCCCGCGTACGCTCGCGCTCGGCGCCGCGCGCGTCGTCGCACGCGGAGAGCGCCGCGGCGAGCTGGGCGAGTGCGCCGGCCCGCTTCAGCGAGCTCGCGCCGGAGGCATCGAGGATCGCGAGGGCGCGCCGATCGTACGAGATCGCTTCGTGGCACTCGCCTTGCTCGAACAAGAGCGCGCCGATACGGCCGAGCGCCACCGCGGCGGTCGTGTCGGCGGCGCCCTTCCGCAGGTCGGCCTGATCGAGCGCGGACTGGAAATATGCGCGCGCCTCGTCGTAGTCCCCAGCTTGCCATGCGGCCTCGCCCGCGGTGAGCGGGTCGCCGGGAAGCTCAGGATTGGAGGCGAACGCAAACGATGAAAGAGCCGCCAGGCACGCGAGGGGGAGGAAGGCGACCAGGCGGCGACGGCCTAGAGCCATAGCGCCTCTGATGGTAGCACCGAGGGGAGGCCGGGCGTGCAAGCCTCGGAGGGGCTACACTGGACGTTCGTGCGGCTCTTGGCTCCAAATCGAGGAGGGACACCCGGATGAAGATCGGCGTTTTGGGCTCCGGAGACGTCGGGCGGACGCTGGGGGCAGGGCTCGCGACCCGCGGACACGACGTGATGCTGGGCACGCGCTCTCCGGAGAAGGAGGCGATCCAGGACTGGGCGACGAAGTCGGGCCCGCGTACGTCCGCCGGAACCTTCGAGGAAGCCGCCTCGTTCGGAGACCTGGTCATCGTCGCGACCCGCTGGGACGGAACCGAAAACGCCTTGAAGCTCGCGGGACGGTCCAATCTCGACGGCAAGGTCGTGCTGGACGCCACCAATCCGCTCACGATGGATGGCGGCGAGCTCACGCTCGCGCTGGGATTCTCGGACTCGGGCGGAGAGCAGGTGCAGCGCTGGATCCCCAGCGGGCGTGTGGTGAAAGCGTTCAACACGGTTGGCGCGTACCACATGGTGAGCCCCGGCTTCGCCGGCGGACCGCCGGACATGTTCATCGCCGGCGATGATGCGTCCGCGAAGAAGGTGGTCACTGAGCTCGCGTCCTCGCTGGGATGGTCCGTGGTGGATCTGGGACCACTCCGCCGCGCGCGGCTCCTCGAGCCGCTGGCGATGGTCTGGATCCAGCACATGATCGACACGAAGAGCCGCGACCACGCGTTCAAGCTCCTCCGCAAGTGACCGAGAAGACGGAGGGCGAGCCGGCCCACGACCCTGCGGCGCCAGTGGCGCCGCCCGCGATCGACCTCTCGCTCGAGATGGTGGCCGGGCACGAGGCGATCGAGGAGACCGCGGAGAGCGACTGGTTCCGCTCAGGATCCCCCGCCGTCGTCGCGGCCACGGGTCTCCGGGTGGATGAGGTGGGCTCGGTCCGCCTGTATCTCATGCCGCAGGTCGATGTGCTCATCTTCAACCGCGCGGTCGGCATCGGGATCCGGCAGCCCGCCACCGAGGGCCAGATCGACGAGATCGTGGCGCGATACCAGGGGGCCGGGGTGCCGCGCTTCCTCATCCCGGTCTCACCCGCGGCCAGGCCGGCCACGATCGAGCCCTGGCTCGAAGCCCGCGGATTTCGTCGCCACAATGCATGGGTCAAACTCCACCGCGAATCCGAGCGCATGCCCGAGGTCGCGACCGCGGGAATCCATGTCGAGGAGATCGGCCCCGAGCGCGCAACGGAGTTCGGGAAGATCGTTCAGACCGGCTTTTCGATGACCGACATCGCGGGAGAATGGGTCGGGCTCACGGTGGGACGTCCGGGATGGCGGCATTACCTGGCGCTCGACGGCGCGAACCCGGTCGCCGCCGCCGGGATGTACCTGCGCGGCTCCTGGGCGTGGCTCGGATTCATGGCGACGCTCGAAGAGGCGCGCGGACGCGGAGCCCAGAGCGCTCTCCTCGCGCGCCGGATCACGGACGCGCATGCCGCCGGCGTGCGCTGGCTCAGCGTCGAGACCGCGGAGGACACGCCGGAGCGGGACGCCCCTTCGTTCCGGAACGTGATCCGGCAGGGATTCCGCGTCGCCTACCTGAGGCCGAACTGGATCTGGACCGGGGCCAGCGCGTAAGAACGTGGCCCAGGGCGTGGGCGCGTTGGCCAAGGCGCGACCGAGGTCGCGCTGGCCAAGGCGAGTGGGGACGTCCGAGCCGTGCGCCCTCCGCACGGCCCGGACCCCATGCCTGTCAGCGAGGCAGAACTTCGGTGAAGCGCGTGGCGGCCGGCGGGTGCTTCGGCGCCTTCCCCTCGAGGAGCACTGCTCTCGGAGTAGCCGACGTCCCGTAGAACCGATGGAGGGCGTCGTTGTCCGGGTGGAGGCTCGCCCCTTCGAGTGAGATCCCCGCGAACGCCCCCTTCGATTTCGCGTAGGAGTAGATCTCGGCGTTCAGCTTGAGATCGGTCTCCGCTTCCGCGGATCGACCGTACGGCCCGGCCGCGACGCTCCCCTTCCCACCCAACGTGAACTTGCTCTCGAGAAGCGAGCTCGCCGCCTTGTCGTTCATGAAGAAGAGGACCAGCTCCGTCTTCTCGACGCCGATCTGAAGCCCGAAGCTTCCGCCCGTGATCGTGAGAAAAATGGGCGGGCCCCACGAGCCGTCCGCCATCTTGCAGCTCATGACGCCCTTTCCGTGCCGCCCTCCCCAGCCCACGGCCCCCTTGATCACTTCCGGAAACACCGCGACGCAGCGCGCTTTCTGGAGGAGATCGCGGGGGATGCTTTCCTTCACCTGGGTCAGCTCGACGAAGCTCTGCCGCGAGTCCTCGAGCCGCTTCGCTTCCTTGTCCTCGGTCTTATCGTCGGCGCGCACCACGGGGGCCGAGAAGGCCAGGCCGAGTGCGACGGTCCATACCGCCAATCGAGTCACATGCTGACGCATGGTTCCATCCTCCGTTCAGGTCATCCCCACCCATCTACCATGCTACAGGAACTCGCGGTGCGTCGGGGCGACGGGGACGTGACGTCGATGGAGTGGTTCGGGGCGAGCCAGCGGGGGTAGTTGGCGGATCAGCGCTTGCGGGTCTTCTCTCGAATCACCTCGTCGAAATTCAACGCGAGCTCGTAGCGCGTGACGTCGTCCTCGTTGGCCCCCTTCTGGACCAAGAGGAGGCGATTTCCAGGGAGCACCCGGACCATCGGCCCCTGTCCGGACGTCGCGGGGCGAAGCGACTCCAGGCTCCATGCCTCGGTCGGCGCACTCGCGGCGAGCCGGGGCGAGCTTCCGATGGTGACCTCCATCAAGTGCGTTCCCAGAAGATTCGAGTAGTAGAGGTGCTTGCTGTCGGCCCCCCACATCTGGGCGCCGCCGATGCCCGACGAGACGACGATGGGCTGCCCCACTACCTTGGCCCCATCCCACGCGGCCACGTAGATCTCGTACTTGCCACTCTGGTCCGAGATGAACGCGATCATGTGCCCGTCCGGCGAGAAGAGCGGGTACAGCATTCGCGAGCCCGGCGGGAAGAGCGGCACCGGTTTCGCATTCGTTGCGTCCGCCGGAACGACCATCACCTCGGGTTTCCCACCCGGGCTTTGCATGGCGGCGATCCATCGCCCGTCCGGCGACCAGGAGGTGGGGCTCAGGCTCGCGTTCGGCGCCGACACACCGACGTGGCGCGGCTCGCCTCCTCCGTTCGAGTCCACGACCCAGATGCCGTCCGACGCGGCGCGGGAGTTTTGCGAATAGGCGAGCCGGGATCCGTCCGGCGAGAAGACCGGGCTGTTGCAGTCGATCCCGGCTCTCGCCACGACGCGCTGCGACGTCGAGCGCCCCCGTTCCGACACCCAGATCTCGTAGATCGCCCCGTCGTTGGCGATGATCACCGCGAGGTGCTCTCCGTCGGCCGAGACGCCGAGGGTGCTCTCGAACGGCTGGCGCTCGCCCGACCAATCGCTCACATGGCCATTCGCGTCGACGATGATCGCATGCCGGTCCTTCGCGACGTCGCCGCCCAAGATGTAGCGAAGCGTGCCATTCCGGGTCAGGCCGAATCCGGCGTTCTGCCAGCTCTGGTTGATCCGGAGACCGCCCTCGATTGCAACGGGCGTTCCCTCGGTCTCGAGCTTGCCGAGATCGAAGGGCATGGCGAGGAGCTTGTCCCCGCGAG
>Ga0157379_10001184_pt1 | contig 21248 bp, 30 predicted proteins | sample S25metaG_FD_121802 | JGI IMG/M metagenome (GOLD analysis project Ga0157379, IMG submission 121802) | Switchgrass rhizosphere microbial communities from Kellogg Biological Station, Michigan, USA - S2-5 metaG | ecosystem: Host-associated > Plants > Roots > Rhizosphere > Soil | place: USA... | reverse complement strand
TTTCACATACCAAGCTTCCTCTAATTATGGACACACTAGATACAGTAGCCCTTGGCACCCGTTCAGTATCAAAACGGATCTTTTCTGGTCATGATAGATATTCCTCATAACTTCTTTGCAAATCCTATAAGTTAATCGGTGATTCTCGTATATCATTACTCTGACGTTCCGTTGTCTATAGTTTGAATGGTAATGAGTAGGTTCGCACTTTCTTTGTACCACCTCATTGGAACTGCAGTAACCGATATGTTACTTGTATAATCCGTTGTGACTATTTGGGGCTTGGATCAATACCGACTTTGACTACCCTCGCGGATCAAAAGCCTCTCCTTGGTCTCCCTTGTAATTGGGCGCGTATCATAATGAGCATCTTTTCGACCCAAGAATCTCACATACCAGACTCCCCCTTAATTATGGAAAAGTAACACAGGATGTTACCATCTGTGCATCCGAGAATAGGGGATATTCGCAGTGAACCGAGGTCCATTTTCGGCGGCTGGGTGAGTAACGGCACCCTTTCAAAAGTATATCAAAATGGAATAGACTTACATTGGGATTTCAACCTATGTCCACTGCCAATAGCCTCTAATGTGAGCGGAGTGACATCGTCTTCGCCTTGAGTTTCCCTCCATCTCTTTCCTCCTCAACAATTGTTCCCCAGCGTTCGAAGTATACTCAAATTCTGTTCCTCAGATCAACAAGACTGAAGCGCAGTTGAATATCTCATGATGCATATATTAATAATGCATAAATCTCATAGTGTATAGTGTTTGGGTGGTCCCCAAATGTCACTTCTCCCCTAAAATTCCATCTCATAATGCATTATGAGATATTCAGCTGTAGTTCTCTTCGGGCACTTGACAGGAGCATGGAGCATCACCACCCCTTCCCAATAAGTTAGGGAGCCGTAGCGGCGTTCGTATTCACCCCCTTGTTTCCTAGGGCTTCAGCCTCGAGCTAGGTCCGCGGATCCAGGCGGTGGTAATCGGTGTGCTTCGGCCGCAGGTGGTGGTGATTAGCACCCTGGTCCACCAGAACTCCAGTACACCATATTACGATTAACATTCAGTTCTCAGTTTCGCTACGGATTGATGGACGACCCTATGTTTATGTTCTGGGGACCCTTGATGATCGATCTCTCTGGCATATATCATTGTCTGATTCGCTGATACGTCGAGAAGTCTGGCTTTTCACTTATTTTAGTGGCTTGACCTTGGCTCGTACGCCAATGTTCTGGCCTTGGTTCGATTATCGATCGTTGTGTGGCTTTTGTGGCTTGGTGGAGTAAAGCTATCTTATTCCGGCGGGGTTCAACACTTCCAACAGCACTTGAGCCCTTCATCAACTTCTTTCTTTCTTCTGACCCGGTTTATCGCACATCTTCAGCGTCTTTCGTTGTTGGAATTGTCCAGCACAGCCTCCATCTCAGCGTCCGCGTCTGCGTCCAAACAGGAGGCTTTCATGTGAAATCTCAATACAGACTCCAAGTATGGTTGGTTCTCCGAATATCTTGTTCTCTGTGAACCAGAGTCTGTTGCAATTTTAACAGACCCAATGATTCAACCTCCAATGATTCTGAGTCTTTATTGAAATAACGCGCCCATGAAAACATTTGACACCCCTGTGCCCAAGAAGTTCTTCATGGCGTCTTAATTTTGGACAAGGCTTGTATTCAAATTAAACTGTATCAATTTCGCCAGGCTCGGATTCCACTCGTTTTGGGATGAGCGTCCCAAGGATATATATACAGGGTACGCGCTGCACAGTGTTTGCGTCTAACTTCCACCCCAATCTAATCTCCGGTAGAATTCTGTCGCAAAAATCTTTTTTAGCTGAAGGGCCTGACAGATCTGATTAAGCCTGACCAGGATTTTGGTGGGTCGGTCAGATTTTGTATATGCGTTATTAACCTAAATCTGACGACCTAAGAGCTCCTGGTCTATCTCTTCGACCAAATCAGGTCTGATTAGGAAAAATGGATTTTTGCGATATCATAGATGAAGGAGCTGAAAGATTTTGATATATGATTCAAAACAGCGCGTTATTCACAACTTCGTCCTTATAATCATTCGCATCTAGGAAACGTTTCCGCATTTAGTGAGTGATTCTTTACCTTGAACGTTCGCTTTTCGTTCCTCCTGTTGTGTCTAACCCTGCGCCTTCCCTGGCTTTATTACCTCATCCTGCTGGAACGCTCGAGCCATGGCACTTCAACATCTTGCCTACTCTGAGCATGGACGACTACAGCTCAAGTAATATGGACAATGACCAACTTCACATTAACGATGCTACAAGTCATATGCTTTCAAGACCGCCCGGACCATACCTCTACAATATTTCCTCATCTTCCCCGATCAGTCCTTCGCGTCGCTCCGATGTTGGTACAGTAGAAGTATACCGGCTTGGGTACATCATTTGACGGAGGATTGCGTATCGTTACGATATAAGAATTCGATGTGAAAAGAAAGACAAGAAAGGCTCCAAGAATCGACAATCGCACGTTCAACGCCAAATTCCTGCGGGAGATAATACCTCAAAACCAATTCACATCATCAATCTCCCAATGAACACAACTTACTTCTATTCGACCCCGATCGTTTCATAACTCGAATCAGACTCGGCGTATACCTCATCGCTCCTATCGACCATTCCCAAGTCCCATACAGTTATCAACTCCCTCCACGGTCCCCAGCCTATCTGGATGATCCATGAGCTGTGCATCAATAGCGACATGATGGCGGTAATGGTGCACGAGGCGATGACTGCGTTCCAAAATTCCATTGCATGAGGGAAATACTAGTCGTGATAGCAGACGAAAAGCCTGCAGGACAAATGAACGAAGACACGGAGCTTTTGAGGGGCTTCCTGTATCCTATGGAGTCGGCGGCTCCTTTACCTACACCGTCTTGCCTCCTCCGCGCGATAACCTGATGGATACGTAACGCGAGTCTCTATATTTGATGCCATGGAATGTGCTGACGAATAGGCTTCTTCTTCTTTGCACTAGAAAGGAATTGGTGTGACTTGGTCGGAGTCGTCATTTGGGAGTTGCAATGCTGGAACAGGTTCGTCGGATTGATAATCAAGATGTGATATAAAATGACGAAGATGGAATTAGTTATGTCCAAGTATAAAACGATATATCTTCGTTCTAAATATTGCATACAAATAGAGAAGTCATTACGATCATAGTCTAACCCCAATGAAAGCGAGACAATAGTGCACCCTAAAAAGTGCGGGGGAATAAAGAAAGGAAGCACTCTCCTATAAGTATCCACTACAAACGGGAAGCAACTGTAATATTCCAGCAAGTAGATGTATGCTGAACTATATCCAGAGATTGAATTACGTAGAGTTCGCAAAAGGTGAAAAAAATCCCAACAATAAAAAGAAGACCCGATTCAGATACGATGCATTGCGAAGAGTTGTATGAGGAGATGTGGATATGAAATGGTCGGCGTGGTGGTGAGTACGAAAGAGGGACCGTCGAGGAGCGGCCGGGTAACATAAAAGCGGGGGGTAACACAGGATATCTTTAGGAATGGGAGTGACAAATGGGTCAGCGTAACAAAGACATCAGTGTAAACGATGCCTAGTGACGCCCGATCCATTCTAACCGCAGCGGCATGTCAAGATGCGCCATAGCGTTCCTCCTTGTTGCTCCTCAGGCTGGTGTTGCTGCTCACTCTGGGGGGGCAGAGCGCGTGCATTGCTGCTGGCAACCATCGGAGAATTCCGACCATATGCGTTAGTCCCCGTCATGTATGATGGTTCTTGCGGATGAGCATGCGCATAGTCTGGAGTCATGACTGCACCTGAGCCTGTTGCGTAGGGATGCGAAGGTTGATTGCTAGCCCGCCGTGGAACGACTGCTGGCACCCCAATATGTGCTGCAGCAGAGTTGGGTGTGACAGCACCACCGCCTGGCGTTAATGCGGCAGGTAATTGACGCTGCTTTGACCCTTGCCGTACAAGGGCGGGGTTAGGTACTTGTGGTTGAGCTTGTGGAGGAAGTTGAGATGAGCGATTCGGATGACTAGAACGAGAAGCGGGATTATTCGCACCTTGTTGTTGATTGGCAGCAATGAGATTGGCAGTATGGGTCTTTGTAACAATGTAAGCAATATCTAGAAAGAAGAAGAAAAGTACGACTTACACTGCCAGTAGTGACTTCCCACCCCTTCCCACCGTTCAGCAGCATCCAGTCGTAGACACCATCTTCCACTTCACCCATATTCTTCAACACCTTCGAGAAAAGTTCCCGGAGGAACTCGTAATCCGGCGTTTCTTCGAAGCCAAGCTTTCGTACATAATTTAGGTAAATACCGAACTCCTCTGTGTAATAAAGATTTGGAGAATAATGATACTGAATAAACAATGGAAGATGGGGGCCAAATAAACACTCACCCGGGAAACCTTCGCATAACTCCTTGATCGGAGTCGTTTGCTTCTTCTCCCCGATCTTCTCATACTTCTGCTTGTTCGTTGCCGCTTTCAGACCTTGCCATGGTAAGCCGCCTCGCAGGAAGTACATGAATACATGTCCCAATGCTTCTAGATCGTCACGTCGTGATTGTTCTGAGGAAAGAATATGAATAAATTGGATCGATAAGAGAGACATGGAAATCGAACCCCTCCCCAAATGAGTATTAATACTCATATAACGTGCAGTACCACTCAAACTCTTTCGTTCCCGGTATGGAATATGCTGTTTCGTTTTTGGGTCTCGATATTGTTTCGCCATACCAAAGTCCACGACTATCGACCGGAAACATAAATACTTGTTTAAGGAAATGGGCCATAAAACACGTACCGTGGATAATGTTAGAGTTTTTGCTGCCGGGGCGGCCAATCAGGAAATTATCAGGCTTGATATCACGGTAAATCAGATTCTTTATGTGGATCGTCTCAACTCGCGATAACTAAGGAATGTCAGCAATAAGCAACATTTCAGACAAAAGAATTAACGAGGCGAACCATCTGCTTAGCAACCATGCATGTGGTTTTGATGCTAAATTTCCTTCCACACATATCGAATAGGTCTTCCAGACTCGGTCCTAGTAGATCAATCACCAAGATGTTATGTAGGCCCTCCTGGCCAAAGTGGTATATTTGGGGAATGCCAACTGCATTAGGGATGGGAATCATGAATAAGAACGATGAATTGAAGGTACACACCACATCCCGCCAAAATCCTATACGACCGACATTCATCCCGTAGCTGAGGCGCATCGGATTTCCGCGGTTCCTGGCCTGAGTGTCAGCAGGGTATCGAGGGCGGATATGTATCAATTACACATACAAACTTGATGGCCACTGTCTGAGAATTGAGCGTGTTTGTCCCTACCAAGAAATCAGAACCGTGGCGACTTTCAGCAGCGAGTATGGACGGACCTTCAAAGATTACTCCAAAGGAGCCCTCACCGATCTTGCGTCCGACTCGGTAATGGACACCGACTACAGAGCGGTTTTGTGAGTCGGCCATTGGTGACTATGACAAACGACAATCGAGAAGTGTCGTTGCTCCAGGTGATTAGGAGGTGGAAAGTATAAAGAGCTGGTCAGATGGACCAAGTATTAGAAAAGAAAAGGCAAAACGAGAGTGGGTAACGCTACACGTTGGCTATGGGCAGCCGTCCGCTGTTTGTGTCAGCGTTTGGGATATGGCGGAGAACGTCAAGAACGACGGCAATGAGGTGGTTGATGGAACGAGCGAACGTCTAGACCGGGTTTGGGTCACGCCGTCACAAGCCACAAGGTCAGTCTCACGGTCTTTGTCAGTGGCTTTGGTATATTTGCGATGCTGCGCAACACTTATGGACAGCTTCCTTCAACTTTTTTAAAATTTATTGCTGAATCCGTAGGCCAATATGTATAGCATTCATTTTTCTTTCTTCATTTACAGGAATTCATCGATCCTTGCTCCCGACACCAGCTTTATCAAAGCACATGTACACCAGATGGGCGAGCCGAACTGTCGAAGCTTCTGTCGAAAACGTGTATACAAGCGTCTCCAGTATTTCTCTCTTTCCAAACGGGGCCATCATCTTCCTTGCTGTCAAAGCAAATATCCGATAGTCGGCGGGCTGTCCCAACATGCAGGGCTATGGTCAGCTTGCAGCTCGTCTTCAACACGTTGAACCTCGAGTTCCTGGTGCCCTCATATGTATCTTCAGGCTGTTACAAGTTTCAGGAGAGGAGGCTCTAGTCTAAGCATTCTTGGGTTCGTCTGGATCACTCGCTGATCCGAAGCGTTGGGCTCCAATCCAGTCTGTAACATCTCTTTTGAAACGTCGATCGTGTCCAATGTCCTTGCGTCCATTCAGCCGAAGGGAGAAACCACACTCTTCAGGAGGTCGTTTCAGACCCAATTCCATTATATTTCAGCTCTCCTTGTTCCTTTTCCCTCGCCTTCAGAAATACCAAGAGAACAGAGATGTGCCAACTCACCTATTAACGGCGGATAAATACAAACCCGTGAATGATGCATACTTTTGATGACAGCTCATACTCATGAATTAACGACGATTCTTAGTGATGCGATGGTCAGGACAAAGGAAAAGGTACATTATTTCACTCCCTTCTTTTAAGATTGCCTTTACCCGACTGATTTTTTGCGATTATAAGCGTAGGAAACCAAACGATAAGATGGATCTTTCTGCAGGAAATTCAAAGAATTCAGAGTGGCGAAAGAAATAGACCTTGAAGAATATGAAACCACTATTTTTTTCGGCACTTTATGACTACTGGGTTCTCCGGGCAAACCATAACTGAACGACACGTCATAGTACTGTAGCCGGATTTCAATGCTTCTACCAGCGGAAGAAACCATCCTGTATCTCAACTCCATCCTCCCGTTGGTCCCCAAAGCCTTCACATTTCCTACACGGACTCTTACGCTCGGCGCCGAATCAATTTCTGCTTTTTGCTGTCTTCAGGATTTCTCCCTTCTGATATAGCATGGCTTTATTTCACGTTGTTGGCGTACCAAGAGAAATTCTAACACTGTCCATACAGGTCTTGTATATTGGCAGAAGCATCTTTGTGTTGATTTTGGTTTGGGGTGATGATATCGGTTAAAAGGGTTTGGATTTCTGATCAGTCATTCCAGATTTCACTTGAGAGAGAATATACGGGTGAGGTTAATCGTTCATCACTGTCAAATTGTTGGAATTCACTGATCCCGAAGCCTCTGAAATGAGAATCGAAATTTTATTCATTTTTGTGACTCTTTCAACCCAAAATAGAAATTTTTACAGAACAGCCGATGAACTGAGGCATCCACTGGTGCGCGCATGTCGTGCAATATCTAAATCTTGGAATAAAGCGCAGAATTACCATATAGATCTCATATGCGATTTGATACCTGGATGGAAAGCGCAGTTGCATTGCGGAAGCTTCGTGGTTGGAACAGCGAAGACGATGTACTTGTCGCGACAATGAGGCTGCATACAAGTGGTACTACACGAACTCTATCCATCTTAGTTGCATCGTCAAGAAAAGTGTCCAGTTGTAAAACCAAATGTCAGACACAGTTATAGGGAGCCCAAGTCGAGTTTGAAAGCTTAATAGCAAAGGGCCGAAGCTCGAAACATTGATAGAAAGAGTCCGGTAAAGAGAAATAGTAATACCAGAGACAAGATCGTAGCATATATATGCCTCGGCGCATAAGTTCGTGATACGGTGCCTCCTCTAACAAACACTTATGTTGTGGCTGATGTCTACATAGACCCAAGTTATTCCACTTGGGTCGGAAAAGGGGGGTTATTGAATCATACTGTGCGCAACTAAGTAATTTCGAGGATCCTATGTTTGCCTGATAACGGTCAAAATCTACATTCAGTGAAAACAAAGAAACTTTATTTTACTATTTTACAAGGAAATATACTAGATGCAAAGCAAAACTCATAGGTAAGGGTCGAACACCAGATGTTCGAAGGGACCTCGCTTAAAAGCGAAGAAATACCCACTACCTCAAACAACCGCTATCCCGCCATGCTAAGTTAGTTAGTGATATCGAGAAGAAACCGTTCTTCCTCCGCAAGTCACAGACACATAACACTGCATTTGACCTTATGTCGTTCATAAGCGTTGTTTATGCCGATTCTATCAGTGTTTTATATATTTCCAAATTGGTTCTCTCGCGGAGTTCCCGAAAAGGAAAGAGGATAGCCAGACTTTAATTCCAAGAATCTGAGACACACGGGGTAATCTGGGAGAATTTGGACAGTATCAGACAGGGGTTATCTCTATGGTGTCTGAGCAATCTGAGTGCTCTGGAGACCTCAGAGCAACCATTCGGTTTTCCTGATGTCATGCACAGAAATTCATCAGGCTTGGGGGCGTGGATTAGAAATTGGAGACGTACTTAGTATTTATTTCCGATGTTCAAATGTTGAAGGTGGGATCTTCCAAGATTCTGGTTGTCTCACCTCCACTGATGGATGTGACACCACGGGTGACATTATGGCATATTACTAACCGTCTCCACCAAGGATTTCCGAGCTAGCAGCCGAAGGTCAACGTGTAACTCTCTATCGCCGAAAATGAACGTCAGCGAGCTCCGATCATTTCGCTATAAAATGGGGACAGAAATCGCCCTAAGACCTTACAACTCAATTTCTATCTTCGACTGCTTGAACCCCTAGACGTAATGTCTGCCCTCCTATCTCAAGGTCCCCCCCCTCCTCCAACCAAGTTGGGGAGATATAGGATATTGTCTGCCAAAGCCGGCGTTCGAGTTTCCCCCTTGCAATTGGGAGCTATGAGTATTGGGGATGATCCTACATGGCGACAAATCATGGGGGAGATGAACAGAGAATCGTCATTCAAGCTTCTGGATGCTTACTATGAAGCTGGAGTAAGTCATTGCACCCATATGCACGATTTGAGTAGGCTAATGAGACGTACAGGGAAATTTTATCGATACCGCTAACAATTATCAAAATGAGACCTCCGAGGCAATCATCGGTGAATGGGCCGAAGCTCGTGGAATCCGTGATCAACTCGTGATAGCCACCAAGTACACTGCCAACTATAAGCGTGGCGCGAACGACACCAAGCTCGAGATCAACTATGTTGGGAACAGCATGAAAAATCTGCACGTTTCTGTGGAATCGAGCTTGAAGAAGCTCAGAACTAGTTATATCGACATTCTTTATATTCATTGTGAGTATCCTTGTTCATCCCACGTCTTTTCGTGTCTAAAGGGCGGATTCCAGGGTGGGCTTATGACACCTCTATCGAGGAGGTCATGAACGGCTTGCACAATCTCGTTGTAACAGGCAAGGTCCTTTATCTCGTAAGTGAAACGCCACCATTCTCATAGCTACATCATTACTCAATATAGTTTCCAGGGAATCTCTGTAAACGACTTGCCTTTCTGTTTTTATTGTTGGCTCACCTTGCTCCAATAGGGTGCTCCTGCTTGGATTGTCTCCAGTGCCAATCAATGGGCTCGCTGCCACGGAAAGACTCCATTCTCCATCTATCAGGGTCATTGGAGTATTCTTGAGAGGAGTGTCGAGCGCGATATCCTTCCTATGTGCCGTGCCGAAGGGATGGCCATCGCTCCTTGGGGAGTTATAGGGCAAGGTAAAATCCGTACAGATGAAGAGGAGAAGCGTCGCGGGGAGTCTGGCGAAAAAGGCCGTACCGTTCTTGATCCTAATTGGGAGCGTAGCCCTCTGGAGGTTAAAGTGTCGCACAAATTGGAGGAGATCGCGAAAGAAGTCGGTGCAAAACATATCACTGCTGTTGCAATTGCCTATGTGATGCATGTGCGTATCCCACCTGTTAAATCCATACTCAATCACTTACCACTCGAATGGTTTCATAGAAAACTCCCTATGTGTTTCCTATTATTGGAGGACGAAAGATAGAACATCTCTACGCGAACATCGAAGCTTTGGATATCACCCTCACTCCTCAACATATAGCGGCTCTTGAATCGATCATGCCATTTGATGTGGGATTCCCCCATACCATGGTTGTAAGTAGAAACTTTGGTAACATTGCTCCCATTCTTACGTTTACCATGTTCAGGGCGACGGAACTGCCGATCCCTGGCTTGTCAAGACTGCCGGACAGACCGACCGTTGGCAATCTGTTCCCGCTCAGCCTCTAGATCTTACCTACGGGTTCGACAAGTTTATGTCCAGCAATATTGTCCCGAAGGAGACGAAGCCTGAGTAATTCTAAAATCTAAATATATTACCCTTTCTTTACCTCATTTAACACGGGACCTGTGAATGCATTCATAAGGCAATTATCTCTAGTTATTGAAATATATTCAGTCTTCACCGTGTCGAATTTATGACCTTTCTCAGCCTTGCCATTCACGAAACGAAGACTGCTATTGTGTCATCTCGTTTCCCACTTGCACGATCTTCCACTGTCGGGATCCAACGAATGGGGCTATTTGACAGAGCCTTAACTCGTTTTGCTGCAATCTGTGAGAATGTAGATCCTTTGGCACCTACAAACGCCTTTCCCAGAGAGAGCGCAACAGCGTCGATGGTGGGGTACCTACAAATATAATGAACACTTTGCATCTTCTATTGAGTCAAAGTCACCATGCTCCGTATAGCTCGGTAATATTTTCACGCTCAGTATGAAGAGAATGCCAACCGAGATCATAAATCTCGTACCACTAGGACGGTTCGACTTCATCGCTCGCAACAAGCACTTGACTGATGGATTGATTGTAGGTATTCTTCAGAATTTCTTAAACTTCATTGACTAGTTGATTTCAGATATTGGCGTAAAGCAGAGTATGTCAGGGAAGTCCATGCTGGGAATGTCGAAGTCGGTTCGTCGAATATGGACGCTAATGAAGTTCCATTTGAACCCCCAAAGGTAACTGATGGGCTCAGAAACGCGATGCTCACCAGTGACAGAGTCTCCGATAGATCCATATCGAAGGATTTCAGAAGGAATTTCCGCGTCAAATACCCAAATCTCGATGTAAAGTGTATCTGTTTGCCAATGAGATTCCATGCCGGGGACCAATCTAACTGCATGTCCCATCCACTTAAGACACCAGCTACGGCAAAAAAAGTTCAGTCAAAATACAACTTGATGAAAGACTACAGAACCCACCATAATAGAGATTATCAAAGCATAAAAGAATTTTGTCCAGAGATTTCCTACGACTACGAATAGGGTTTGAGGATGTTGTTGCGTATTTTAGAGCAGCATCGCGAGAAGCGTCCCAGCCCAATGAGGATAATAACCCGAGATTGGCAGTCGGAGGCTCATTAGGAAATTTCGTGCCATTTGGAACTTCGGTAAAGGAAATATATTGTGCCAAATAGATATCAAAACTCCTTTCCAGAACAGAGGAAGAGATCCAATATTCATACCAAGACGCTGAAACTTCGTTAGTTCGTATCCCAATCCGCCAAACACCGCCCAACATCCGAGGTCTTCAATCTGTCCACTAGACGGGTTTTTAATATCTTTCCATTCAATTATCGGAATTTGAAGAGTTCGAGAAAAAATTTCAAGTTCAAATATATCCGAAAATGGAAGGGGCTGAGCGTCCTTAGATCCTAAATGTTTAGTGAATGGGGTAAATGGCGGGAGTATAGGCACTCTTTGAGTGAACAGGGCAAGCAGCAGTAAATTAACCTAAGAAATAAACAAATTGGCTATTATAACACAAGAAAAGCTGAAATTGAACGATAAACAATACATACTAAAGCCCTCTATCGGCCAGGAGGTCACATATTGAATCCCATCAACAAGACTATCTGGGAAGCATTGAAGTGGATAAATAATTACTTCACAAACGAGAATCTTATCTCACCTCGAAAACTATCGGACGCGGAATGCTTCATGTAGTGGTCGATGTCAAAGGGGTTGGTGGTCATGGTCACACTTGGGTAAGTGACGCGTTTCCATTGTAGAGGGTAGCCAGAACCACCAGAAAAAAGAGGATAGAGATGATGAAACAAACTAGCAAAATGAACATGTGATATCTTTCCATCAAGGTATAAAGAGGTGCAAAGCTTCTAGGAAAGTGGTTACGTCGAGTCAACTTTCGTTTCCCATTTGTGCGGAACCCAGGTCTATCTTCTGCTTGGTGTGGAAGTAGAGGTGGTTCCAAATCGTCTAGTAACCTTTTTGAGGACTGTCCTAGTGGCATTAGTAAGTTATATGAGCAGATCAGAGATGTAAAGAAGAAACGCAAACTGAGGCGCCCATCAATTTTCTACCAAACACTTGGTCACATGGAAATATAAAAAGACTTTCAATTTGAACGTTGAGGCTGAGTCCTCTACATACTGTTCGCTCAAATAGATGGGGACACTAAATTTGGAGTTAATGAATGATATATGACATAATTATGGTATTGGAAAAATGAGCTATATGAGTTAGATTACAATATAGCCTCCTACCAACGAATTTTCCAAGTCTTCTTAATCAAATCAACGACTTTCTCAGTTAACGCGGGCACTGCTGTTTGTGTGTGAGCGGGCATAAATGGCTGAAGCGAAGCGGTTAACTTTAATCTGCCACTGCAGAGAAGCTTGGGTACTTACCAGAACAGACGCATCAACAATACGAAGTCCTTTCACTCCTTTGACGAGCAAGTCTGGGCTTACTACGCCCCATCTATCTGTGGCCCGCGACATGGCAGCTGTCCCAACCAAATGCCAAACGGTGCTTGCATTATCGCGAATGAATCCATCGATGTCCTCATTGGTGGTCAGAGTTCACAACACGCCAGCCAACTCGATAATATAGCCATTCCATACTTGCGCTGCAGCAAATCACTTGGTGTTCTTGATACCTTCCCTCAAGGTAATGACACCGAAATCGTTGGTGAGGAATCTGGAATCAATCAGAGGTTGAGCGAATGGGTCTGTTGATGCTAATTTCACGGAACCGCCTTGAAAAGCAGTTTTAATGAGATTCAAATAATCCGAAATAGAAGGAGTCATTTATCGCTGACTGGAGTCAATAAAGCAGGTGTAAATCTAAGGCAGTTCCCAGGTGGAGATGGAACGAAGGGGAATGCACCTCCTGCACTCTACGGCGGAGGCTTGTCGGTGTCTCTTCTTGGCAAAGAGATGGATAGGCATACCGACTGCAGCAAATGCTGGAGAATTCTCAGGCAGGCGTTTCCAGGCAAGATGAGTTGCACCAAGGGAAGTATTTCCGAACAATCCGTTGCCCTCCAGAGAGCATATTGCTGGTTCAAATAAGTTGTATTAAAGAATATTTGATCCAGAGTATTGGTGGAATTTACGCTAAATGCCACTCCAACCAAAGCATGATCTGAAGCATTTTGCCGACGCTAGGAAGAGAAACGAGGGTGTTGATACCAAGAGGAGCAAGATCGTTTGGATCGCCGATACCAGAGTTGATCAGGATTTGGAGAGTTCCGATCGAACCCGCTTCTAAAATGACCTCTTTTGGGGCTTGCACGAGGTTAGGGCTAGAATGTCAATTAAAATGATTAATTCGTAGCAATGCATGATACGGGTCCAATCTCACGTGAAGCGCTACCTCTAAGAGTATATTCAATGCACTTGAACGTAATCGCACCCGGGCCCTTGGCGCCACTTGTCTGCACCACCTTCATTACTCGTGCATTAAGAGCAACACGCAGGTTAGGGCGGTTGATAAAGCGGGGTCCCAAGTACGTAGTTGCTGCACTGGTGCGTTTGCCATTTTGAATGGTAGTTTGAATCCAGTCTAATCAAATTACTTAGTTGATTCATTAATTGAGAGAAAAGAGAGGTATTTACCCAAACCTAAGGGTTTGCCGTTGTTCATATCCAAGTTAAAGGGGAATTGTTCAGGGAGCTTCCGAGTTACTTCGATGGCATCATTTTGCTCAGGAGAAGGAACTCTGTTCAATGTAACACCTAGTGGGCCGTGGATCCATGAACTGCTGGATTGAATTCTCCACTGGTGTTATGGTGGTCGGTCAGTTGGGTGAAGGTTTCATTCTATTATCATTCGTCAGAATGAGGCGGACAAGCCAATTATTTCGGAATCAATTTATCTTCTTGAAATGCGGAAGAAGACTCTTCCACGACAATCCAAAATCACAGTAAGAGACGCATAACGATCGAAGTCGTCCAAAGGTCTGCGGGTGTAGATCATGGCATCTTGACGACAAATAGTAAATAAATATTAAACGAGAACGTTTGAATAAAAAGACCCACTGACAGGGCTACTATCACCCAGGACGAGGCTCTGGTATAGGCGATCTGACGTTCGTTAAGTCCTGGCTGCGGGACCGTCGTTAGTTCCAGTTCAAAGGACTGGTGGGCTCTACCATGCTTCGGGAAAAAGAAGAGCACTATCGAGTCCACAGCACCTTCACTACTGCAAAATTCTGATGAGCACCAAGTTTTTCCCGAAAGCAATTGTACAACTTACGTTCCACCAGCTTCCAATACCAAAACGGCGATTCTCGGATCTTCCGTTAACGGTTCGCGAGAACACTTAAAGTGGTGCGCCTGGCGAGAGGAGACGAATGAAAAAATAGTATGCTACTAGAATATAAGAGTAAAAACATACCACCAATAAGGACGAAATCGTATTTTTTTGGGGAAGCAGGGATGAAGAGCTTTGCAACTCTGCGGAAGATGGTACAGAAAACACCAAAGCCGCAAGCAAAGCTACAAAAGTCCCAGAGAATCTCTTGACCATTGCGTATCAATATCTGAGTGTCTTCCACAGATACATTCTCAGCTGGCCTGGCATTTACATAGGGAGAATATTGAGCGCGTCCATCACTTTTTAGTGCATGTAAATGGGGGAAGAGTTCGAAAGAGGTATGCACTTCGTTCTGAAAACCTCCGTTTCAGGGGAAGTTGAGTGCGTGCGCTGATGACCGATCGACGACTTAAGATAACAGGACTTGTTTTATGTACTTTGGAAATGTTTCCAGATATTAAAATATAAAGCCTGTTTTCATTTGCTCGAGTTTACTTTCGGGATTTGCTGGTTAGAAAATATTGGTTTGTTGAAAATTTGTCGAGGAGCCAAGACAAGGATCCGAATGCCAACATTGCCCTTCTCGTCAGGATATACGTCGATTGGCTACTGGTGCTACCAAGGTGCCAAAGTTCCTCCAGACATCCTCCATCTAGATGTACTTGTCATTTAGAGCAGTGATAGAAGTCGCTGGAACTTGTCCTCTTGCTCGAATCGCATTCCCCTTCGGAAGTTCCCTTCATTTACAACTTTTGTTTTGAAGGTGTCATCCTCTCGAGTGCGGATTGGGATTGTAACAAATATTACTTGAAAATTTTCATGGGCAAGGCCAATGGCGCCGAAAATGTTTGGTCGAAAGTAGCGTACGAATGCGAAAGCGCCAATTATTCTTAATACGTTGGAGATATTTCTTTAGGGCGGTGTTCTGTAATGAAGCGGTTGACGCTGCAGGCCAAGGTGAGTGATAACGAGTTAGGCAGCCCAAATGGCAAGGATGATATTTGAAGTACTGTACTTAGTAATAGTAAGAGGGAATGGTGTTCTAGAAAGGTCCGACAGTGCATGAGAGATGCACTTAAAATAGCGAATTAAAAGGTTCGTGGATTTGGAAGCAGTACGCAATTGAAAAATATCTTTTTAACCTCTTCACCGTTACAATTCCTGATCTCACCGTAATCAAAGGAAGCGCGCGAGGCTTTGATTTCCTATGAGTTCCACTGACGTTCAAATGCTTCTTGATATCTAATACGAGTCCCAGTGCTTCTGGATGAGACGTATAGGGCGACCCACTAGCCAGATTTAATCGTCAAAGTTATTGCCTGTTGATAATTGAGATATAGGAGCGGGTATACGGGTATTCAGAGAATAATTTTCAACGATAAATATGAAATAGAAGGAAGAAAGATGATAGCTGAAAGAAATAAAGACGCCCTTACTGACATAAGCACGTTTCGAACTCGAGTCTAAGCTGCCTTACCATGTCGCTCGCCGACGCTCTAGGGACGTATGCTCCTAAACCACCCCCTCCTGTGAAGCCTGTGTATAATGAAGCGTATCAGGAGACACCCCCCGAAGATGCAGAAATGGAAGGCGATGCGCCAGGAGAGGAAGAGGAGGAGGAGGACGATGCATCAGCGAAGGATGATGACGAGAATGGGGATTTGTTTGGCGATGCAGAGGACGCGTTAGTTATAAGCTTGATCATATGAAATTTTTGTGGACTCATTATATTTTACAGTGAAGGAACACCGGCTCCAGATGACGGGCTAACATCTCCTGAGCGGCGTAAGAGGAAACAACTTGAATATGACGAGGAGGATCAGGAAGAAGCTCAAGAAGAGATCCAATTAAAAGAAGAAAATGTACAAGTACCCAATATACCCATACCGAAAAGCTCGGATGGAGACGTAAGTTGTACTCTCTCCAATGTGGGTGGTTCTGACTGTTTAATATAGTATTGGGTCATTCGACTGCCAAACTTTGTCAAATTGGATTCCAAGCCTTTCCATCCTGATACATATGTTGGGCCAGATCAAGATGACGACGAGGGGAATACAGAAATGATGAAGGAGCGCAGTTTGAGCATCAAGCTTGAAGCGGAGAATACGGTACGATGGCGATGGACTAAAGATGAGTTTGGGAACGACGTAGGCTTTCCTTTTCTTCCGTTTATCTTGTTCTCTAATATGTCATTTAGATTAAGCAGTCCAACAGTCGCATTATTCGATGGTCTGACGGTACCATGAGTCTCCAACTTGGCAGAGAACTGTTCGACATAAATCAAAACATCGACAGATCCGCTCTCACCCAACGATCTGCTCTTGGTGGTGGGATGTCCTCTCAATCCCAGTCTCAGTCTCAGTCTCAACCCGAGACCGGTCCCTCTGCACCTCGCATCCGCGGTGCAGGCCTCACATACCTCGTCGCGCAACACAAACGCGCCGAAGTCCTTCAAGCAGAAAAGGTCATCACTGGCCACCTCACCTTACGTCCAACAGGCATGCAGTCAGAGACTCATCGCAAACTCGTTCGTGCTGTGGGACAAAAGCACAGCAGAGTTGCGCGACTCAAGATGGCACCTTCCGAGCTTGTACAAAGAGATCCGAATAAGGAGCTGGCTGAATTGGCGAAGAACGCCGCGAAATCACGACCGAAGAGTTCGAATAGACGCGAGGAGACATTCATCACCCCCAAGAAGAGGAGAGGTGGTGGGGGCGGCCGACGAGACTTAGATGAAGAAGAGGAGCTGGCCGATCCATACGACTCGGACGAAGAACCAGGTTCGAGTCAGAGGAAGGGCAAGAAGGGAGAGAGCGATGAGAGGAAGGGCGGAGATTATCAAACTGATGATTTCGTGGTGTCTGATGAAGATGACGATGATGAAGAGGGCGGAGGAAGCTCCAGGAAGAGGGCAAGAGACATGGATCACACGAAGGATGCATTGGAGGAAGCAGAGGAGAAGCTTGAAAGGGCTGAGAGGAAGAAAAATAAGGATACGAATGATGAGGATGAAGAGGAAGATGCGGATATGGAAGTTGAGTCGGAGGAAGAAGAGGATGGTGATGATGCGGGTATTAGGAAACCTAGCGGGCCGAGACGGAGGAGAGTGGCGATTGAGGAGGATGAAGATGACGAATAATGTGATTAGTTACTTTTCTTGTTTCCTGGTGCTTTGGGGCAATTTCAAAAGATTGTATTCCTTGTATAACATTATTCAAAGTTGTCATGGCGTGACATCCATCAGCACATCTTTTCCTTGGTATTCCTTTCTACACTTTCATAACGGTTTTTCCAAAACCCTCTCTCACTTTGGAGAATCGTTATCACCAAGATCGCCTACGGAATTACGTACAATTCTGAGCTACCTCGAGGCATGACCCCTCCGGCTTCCCATTGCACACATCACGTGTAGAAGAGATGGAATAATTGGCGTTAGAACACTTTAGCTTTCTTATTCCTCTGTGCTACCAACCTGAAGGATCTTACGATGTCTACCAAGTCTAGGAGAGCCTTGTCAGGAATTCATGTCCCAACTATTACGATCTTCAAGGATACTAAAGCACAGGAAGTCGACGTCGAAGCGAATCAGAAGCATATTCTTTATCTTGCACAGGCTGGAATACAGGGTGTTCTTATCCAAGGATCAACAGGGGAGCAAGTTGCGCTGACTCGAGAGGAACGGAAAGAGGTGTGGCTCCTTTATCCCCTTCCCGTCGAAGCGTTAAATCTAATGGGGCGCGATATAGCTCACGAAGGCCACTCGGGAAATCGTAGAGAAACATGGATTCCACGACTTTACTATCATGGCTGGTGCAGGGGCGCAAAGCACGCAGGAAGCCATTACGTTGTCTAAAGATGCAGCTGAGGCTGGAGCAGACTATGCCTGCATCCTCCCCCCAAGCTTCTTTGCACCTAGTATGACGGCGCAGGCTCTTGAAGACTTCTATACAGAGGTTTATTCTTTATTGTTTATTCTCGTGCTCTAGTTACGATTATTGACACCCGAAACATAGGTTGCAGATAGCATTCCTATACCAGTTATCATATATTCTTGGCCAGGCGCATCTTCCGGTCTGGAGGTGACTTCCGATGGAATCGCTCGACTAGCGAAACATCCCAACATTGCTGGTATCAAACAAGTATGTTTCCGAGCTTCATTTCAGTTTTCAACCACATTCATTTCTTCACTCCCAGACCGACCATAACGTAGGCAAGATGGCTCGCAACGCCTTCCAAACCATCGATTTTGCAGTCCTAGGAGGGGCATCTGACTACTTAATGTACGTCCTTCCATCTTCCATAGCCTAACTTCCCCTCATTTGATAGTTCTGACACTCCGATAACAGTGGTGCACTTGCCGTTGGCGCAAACGGTGTAATCACCGGAATTGCCAATTGTTTCCCTCGTGTCATTCTTAAGCTTTATAGGCTTTATAAAGAGGGTCAATATGAAGAAGCGATGAAGCTTCAAGGACAGGTTAGCACGGGTGAATGGGGTATTTTGGCTAATGGTATCCCATCTATGAAGGTAACTAAACTTGAACTTCAGTTCCTATGTAATCTTGACAATCTCCTAGTATGCCGTGAACCTCTACAGAGGATATGGTGGTATCCCTCGTCGTCCATTACCTCCTACAGCAGGTTCCGTCCAGCAAAGTCTCAAGTCAATTTTGGACCCTCTGAATGAACTAGAGAAACAACTGGAACAAGCACCGCACAAGGTCTGATATACAACAATGTATTATTTAGACATCTACAAACAAATGAACATTGTGACAGCAATATTTACAAACTGACAATGTGTTTGCTCAGAGTGAACATAAATTAATCGTGAAATTGGATATCTGGGAATAAGACAGGGGTAGCAAGAGAGATAAACAATAGAGATATACGTTATAGATACAGAGAGATAACATCATACAGTCCGATAATCAATATCAAGGAATAATTAAAATTAGGAGATGGAAAGGGGAGGCCACAAAACGCCTGTGATCAGGCATCTTTTGATCCAAGCTGTATCGACAGTATGAGCATCGCCATAGGGGATGGGGTCGGAACCATCGTCAACTACGGTGTAGTCAAATTCTGTGACATCAATGGTGGAGACGATTGGGATACTCGTCACAGCTTGGACGTACGCTGCGCCCATGGCAAGAACAACTTTCGGGTAAGTGTTGAAGTCCTTCTGCAAGAATTCGATCCCAATTAACACCATATGCTGTGAGACGCTGTGAGACGAAAGGATCAAATAATACTCACATCCGAGAATAAGAATTTCTGCAATCCAACGAATAGGAAAGTCATATCTTCGAAGAGTTTCGTCACCGGAGGATTAGTCAACAGCTGCGAGAGCTTTGGTTCATCCTTCCACCACTTGCGGTCGAAATACTGGGATGCAGCCAGCAACGTGACAGAATTATGGCCTGCGGGAAGGACGTAGGCGGGCCAGTCGAGACACTCACTTCCCTACAGCATTCCGATTAGAACAAGTAGAAAGCATGGCCAGAACGAGACAAACCTGCTGAACCCGATCCAATACCCAATTGATAGACAAACACGGCACGCCCAATGCAAGTGAAAGAAGATACTTCGGAGTTGTCCTGGGCTCGTCCGTGAGACAAAACAGTTGCTTCGGCCCAGTTGCGCACTTCTTCAAACCCTTCGGCAATTTCATCTCAGGCGTCTTCGAAACCATCCTTTGGCCATTAGCCTCCATGGTGCCGGACAACGACACGATAACAGACCAGTCGTTGTATACGATTCCTCCAGAGATTTCGATGACCTTAATAAGACTCTCCTTCCTCCTTTCGAGATCCGCAAGGGTGACTACGAAGCCCATTCCCGCCAAAGTAGAATTGGGCGGTGGGATGGCGAAATCGGTATCGCTCTTCAGCAAGTTTCTGGCCTTAAAGCACCTCCCACCCCACTGCTCTGCAATATCCCCATCCGCAATCTTAACACAAGCGGCATCAACAATATACTCCGCCCCGTCTGGACCAAACTCAGTTTCTTCAACTGCTACCCGCCTCTCCGAGTCCCATTCGTCCACTTCGGTGACTGTTACGCGACGATACCGACCCTTTTTGGTGCGTTTAGCGTAGATGATGTCGCGTGGTTCGAGCTCGAATTGGCGGATATGAGCACGGGTGAGTTGGGTAGTGTGACCATCTTCGAATTCGACTGTGAAGAAATCCATAGATGTGATGGAGTCGTTACCGGATAGCGGGATCGTCACTGTACCAGAGAAGTAGAATCCTTGTTTATCGACGCGTTTTGCGAAGACGCGAGTCGTGTGGTGATGCGCAATGGGTCCGGGGGTGATATTGCCATTGCTTCCTCGGTGGCGTTTCTTGGGAGGAGCAGTTGAATCTCTGGTAGTTGGAGCCTCACTATCCCTAGTCGAATCTTGATCACTCTTGCGTTTCCGAACCGCTCTCTTGGGTTTTGGTTCTTTCTTGACTTGCACGTTCTTCTTACTGCGTGGGATCTTGCGTTGCACAGAGGGCCCAGCCTTCAGCCGGGGTTCTGAAATAGGTGCGAGCTCTTCTTCTTTAGCCATCTCCGCGTCCTCGATCTCTGACAAATCCGAAAGAGGTTCTTGTTGGCGGGGTTCCCCCGGCTCAGGCTCGGTAAGAGATTGCTCTTCCCTTCCCTTCCCATTACGCTTCCTTCCCCTGAAATGCGTTATATTCTGCAATAGATCTCCCCTCTTCAACGTAGTTCTGACATCGGCTGCAGTCGGGGCAGGAGGAGAAGGTCCCCGGTTCTGCAACTCGTACAGAGGGATAGAAG
>Ga0157379_10001182_pt1 | contig 21258 bp, 28 predicted proteins | sample S25metaG_FD_121802 | JGI IMG/M metagenome (GOLD analysis project Ga0157379, IMG submission 121802) | Switchgrass rhizosphere microbial communities from Kellogg Biological Station, Michigan, USA - S2-5 metaG | ecosystem: Host-associated > Plants > Roots > Rhizosphere > Soil | place: USA... | reverse complement strand
TATACGCTGTCCACGCTTCGCCGAAGTAACCCCGTACTGCGCCAGCAGCCCAAACCGCTTCGTTCGGTTCTCAGGAGGCCCGTCACCATCGAAAGGCCGCATAGTGTACGTTGCGTTCACTGTTGCCGGGGCGTCTTTGTCTTTCGGCGTGTCCGCAACGGTGAAATAGTTAAGCTGTGTAGCAAACGTTCCGAGGTCCGCAATAGTCAGGAATACCGTCTCAGGCGCACTGCCAGGTATCTGAGCGTTCTGGGCCAGATACCTGGTAACGGTCTTGATGAACCCGTACCCGGCATCTGACCATCCATTCGCCTGAAGACAATAGCAAAGTGTTCGGTTGCCGAGAGAGATGTAATAGCGGTTCTGTGAGTAAAAGCTGTTTACATTCAAGAACACCGCCGAGGCGACCTGAATGCTCTGCTGCCTGCCTGTTGATGTGAACTCGTCAGGATTGGCTGTAGACGAGAACCCCTGAAACATATGGTCCAGCTCCGAGCTTATCTTCCTTATAGCGTATCCGTTTTCGTATCCAAGAGTGTAGATTCCATCGTCGGACAAGAAGAAAACATCATTCTCGCACCTCTGGACCGAACGGGGATTGGCACACCCCCTTTCATGAGCAGGTCTAAGCACGAAGGTTGAGCTGTCGTCCCCATATAAGAGGGAAATTGTTGTCCTCTTAAATACGGCAAGCAGAGACCCAAGATTAGCCAATCCTGTGACTTCATTATCTCCTTTTCCTCCCACCATGACCCGCAGGCCATCGGTCGCGTTGTCTGGTAAATCGAGACTGCTGAACTGTGTAGGACTGCCCGCGTTGCTTATCTGGATAGTAGACGGTGATACCTCATCATTCAGTACCAGCCTGTCTTTCCAGAACTCCATGATATTCGATGAGCCTGCGAACGGCGGACCCAATGCGCCGGGCGGGTCGTTTTCTCCCGCGCTCGGTGCCACATCGCCCGTAGCCACTACCGCGTCTGCATTCGCGTCTGCGTAGTTGCCTGTGCCGATAGCCACGGTGGTCACGAAATTGTACGTGGTTGCGCCGGGGTTCAAGCGGTAGATATTCCACGAGACTATCCCCGTTAACCCGCCTGTTGTGCCTGAACCTCGGGTGACCGTTATGGTCCGGTTCGCACCGGTCAGGAGCAGGCTGGTAGGGTCGGACGGGCTTGATTCCCTGCCAAACTCATCCACCATCGTAGTGATATATGAGTAGGTACTGGTGACCGTCAACGCGCCGCCTGCGCTCTGCGCAAGAGACGGAGCGCCGGGAGTATTCAGGCCGAGTTGCCAGAAGTTCTCGACCCCTCCGGGGTCCGTAACGTAGTACCGGTAAAGCAGCCCGCCGATGGAGATAATCAGCTCCGTCTTGAACTGTAAACTCGTTACTCCAGCGGCTGCGGAGGTTCCGGCAGTGGCAACAGTTGTAAGCGCACCCAGGGAATAGTAGCTATGCTGGCCGTCCAGCCGCTCGTCATAGTTCCACACGTTATACAGGGGAGTGGAGTACACGGTTGTCCCGCTGAACAGGAGGAGCTTATCCAACTGCCCGTCACTTGAGAGCCATACGGCTGATCCATGTATCGTAATCCCCAATGCGCTTTGGATAGTCTTGAGAAGCGGAGCGAGGTCCATGCGGTTCTGGCGCGCAGGCGTGAACCCTTTGATAAGCTGGCACCGGTTCTCAGGCATCGCCGCAGGATCGGTATCCGTTGACATGCCCAAAGGCGCTCGGTGAAGTTGTGAGGTATGGACGCTCAAATGATAATCACTCTACATCCAGCAACAGCCGCGCCGGCGGTAATACCTATGCTGGCAGGAGCGCCGGAGGGTGGAATAGTCAGGATCAGCGGACCATTAGGATTGAGGTTCAGGCCCGTATCTCCTGTAATCCCCTTCAAGACAAGACTAGTTGCGTTGCCGCGCGGTGGGATGAAGATGAATATTCGGGTCTTCGTGTAGTCCAGCGTGGATACAGGGTTAAACCCGTTAGCAAGCTGCGTCGTGTAGTTCGCCAGTGGTGCGTACGAGCTTATCCATGAATCGATAGGAATAGGGTTAGGCCCGCACGCAGAGGCGATGATTTTAAGAGATAATTGTGCAATGCCGGGAGCATTCCACTCAGGAGGAGACAGGTTCCGAATCTTTGTTCCGCAGGCCATGTTGTCCTCCTCAAATTACGATAATGCGCACGCCGGATATTGCAGCTCCGCAGGTCAAGCCCACCGTTGAGAATGGGGAAGCGGACGGTATGGATAACACAATAGGGCCTTGTGGGTTTACGGCAATGCCAGTGTCTCCAGTCGGCCCCTTCAAAGTGATTGTCGTAGTATTTCCAAATGGCGGGATGATAATCACGATGCGTCCATAAGTGCTGTCGATAGACACAGCATTGAAACCTGAGTTCAGGTCTGCAACCTCGTCCTCCACAGACGAGTAGTTGCTTATCCACACATCCAGAGGGATAGGGTCATTATCGTCCGCACTATGCTGCACGGCAATGGCAAACCTACCCGTTGAAGGGGCGTTCCATGAAGAAGGTGAAAGGTCCCGAATAGCCATCAGTAACGTCTCCTTCCCCATCTACGCATCATGCGGGCGTCAAAAATCAATTGCGGCTCTACTTCTTCGTTGCTACCACCATTGAACCACGCAGTCAGCTTCTCCAGCGCGGCAGTGGCATCAGGGGTGAACGCTTCGGCTCTCGACCGCATCTCCACGTCATTAGGTAGCATCTTCGCCAGTTCTATCAGGGCGATATAGAGCACTGATGGGTCGTAGTCCGTAGGGATCTGGTCGAACCCGTCCGTGTCGTCCTGTGGGGCCAGAATGCCACACCCGGCCATGAACTCGAAATATCCGTCCGCGCTCGGCGCAGGCAGGATATAGAGCTTGTAGCCCTCGATAGCGAACCTTCTTGCGCTACTCGGAGACTCTCCGATGTACTGCGAATCTATGCGGTCCAAACTCGATAGAATTGTCGGTATCAACCGCTGATGCGTCTCTGTGCCGTCGAACCACCATGCCCTGCGAATACTGTTGATGCTCCGGTCAGTGAACCCCGGTACAGCGGCAAGGTCTATGATGTAGGGTCCATCATCAGTCTGGGCAGATACCGCGACCTGCCGGATAGACCCTGCATCAGCCAGTCCTATCTGTCTGTTCGCAGTCGATGCCCCGTTTGAAATTGCGCTATCTAACTTATAGTTTGACGGATCTGGCTGCCACGTTGGTTGCATTCCAGAAGGCGGCTCATCAGTTCGCTCAGCGCCTGTTTTGTCGTACCATACATAAGGCGTTCCGGTATCGGCATACAGTTTCCACCTTTCGAGAGGTGTCTGTATGCCGAGCCGGAGCCTCAAGAATTCACGGTAGCCAGCAAGGTTGCTTGGCGTTGACAATTACTTGCCCTTCTTCAGTGAAGGCGCTGGACATAGATTCGGAAGCGGAGGGTTCTGTGCAGGCTTCGCGCCCTTGGAGACCCCGTGATTACCACTTTTAGGCTCCCCTTTGAAACCTGGGTAGTCTTTCCCATCAGCCATTTGTTTCTCCTAACGTGACATGCTGGTGTCGTCTTGCTCTTTCAAATCCCATGCTCCGAGTTCAGGATTGGTTAGCTGGCCCCATTCGTCGTACCTGAGCTTATCCCGGTACGTAGGACAGGCTGAGTAACCATCGAATACCCGAGGCCCCCACTGCATGTGTCGTGGAGGTCTCGGGTTTCTGCGATAGCGGCAATCTGGACGTTTACGAAGGGGCCATGCCATTTCTTTACCTCGGGATTATGTCAATGGTTCATACGGACGACTTTCCGCTATGCACCAGCCGATCCGTAAGTGCCTAAATACGTATCCCAGCCAAAGTCATAACGAACCGAGGCAACCCAGATGTAACCACCGAGGTTGATGTCGTAGTCAGACTTAGCTCGGATGTCCTGTCTCTCGGCAAAGTTCACCGAGTGCTCCTGACCCATAACGAACCAACCGTTGAACGCGTTCGCCGCAGATGTCGCGCCCGTCTTTCGGAAATGAGCCCATTCCACCAACTCCAGATTATCAGCCTTAGCTGCGTTCATGTTGAAGTTGCTGGTACTTCGCTCCCAATCGCCCTTGGCAATCTGAACCGCTACTTCCCGAAGTTTCGGGTTGTACACCAACTGCGCGGGTGCGTTGTCGATGATGTTGTAGTTGTTCGATTCAAGCTGCTGCGTCAGGTTCGCATAGGCCGCGTAGTACGTGGTGTGAGACAGGTCCACGTCCACGGAGGGCCGGTTGCTGACCGTAACGCCACTGTTGTTCAGGGAGATCGGGTGCGCCGTGTTGAATAGCGATTTACCATCCGGGGAACCCGGTACAGTAGTCGCCGCTGAGTACCCCGCAATAGCGAACATGTTCGCCGCGTCATACTCTTTCTTGTTGGCGAATACACGAGCCATAGCACCGCCACGCGCAGGAACAACACGCTTCAGTACCCCGTACTCATCGTCATCCCAATCTTCCTCAGCAATCACGTCGCCGAGGGTGCGCTTGATTGGAAAGTATCGTTTCGAGAACGATTCCTGAATCTGCGACATGAACGCAGGCATCAGGGGCAAGGTGATTTCCGGTGGAGCGTAGACTTCCCAGCCTTGACGGTCAAGAATACGTCCGCTCATCGGAATGACGTGCATAACGCGGGAGTATTTAGGCGAATATGCCTTCATTTCCAGTCCGAAATGCTTATTAATGCCTTTGCCAAACAGACTTGCAATGGCGGTTGACATGATACCCTCCTAGTTTGTGAAGAAACCGCCAGTATTGCGCGAGTAGAAAGTATTCTTGCACGTGACGAAGACCGCGCCACCGCCTGCGGCTGAGTTATACAACGCGTCGTCTGTGTCTACGCCCTCAACGATGAACGGAGCATTCGCCTGCGCCGCGTCGTCGTCAATGGTATAGGTTGCAGGCCATGAAGCCGCTGAAGCGTTGATACCAACAGACCGGCCCAACAGGTAGTAGTTGGCAATGTCGGATGTCTGCGTTTTGGCCTTGAACTTGTTAGTCTGGTCAAAGCTAAATACCCACAACCGTGTGTACCCGGTGTTCGGGTCACTTGGCAGTGCGTTGGGAATAGAGGGGAGCTGCGGGGTAATCCTCCCCTTCGCGTCCACTGTAACCGGAGAGGTGGTGCTGGTGATGTTCCCGCTGGAATCCGTACCTACCGCGTAGGGGCAGACACCCACGAGTCCGTTGGATGTGGTGATTGTGTCGCCTGAAAGCAGCGGACGAACCACAAGGTTTTGACCCGTGGTATACGTCGCGCTGTTCGTGTACACAAGCACGTCACCATTGCCAAGTTGAGTCGATTTACCGACTAGGACTTCAATTATGTCCGGCGTCGGAAAAGCCGAGTTTTTCTTTCCACTGAATGCGAAACCGGGCATGTTATCCTCCTATTGCTCGATTACGACCTTTGTCATCCCTCTACTTCTTTGCGAGGTTTCGGGGTCTTACATTGGGCGGCAGACTATATGTCGTCGTACTGCCCCTTCGCTCCTGTGCTCTAGGCTCAGGAGTTGTAACATCGTTCGATTCGCGGCCATGCCTGCCACCACGCGCAAAGCTCAGCTCCTCAGCCCACATCTGAGCCTCGGTAAGCCCTGCATCTCGCACATACGCTTCAAAAGGCCGGCCTGCGCTTGGCCCGGTGCCAATCATCCCCGAGTTGCGGTTATTGCGCATACCCGCGTGCTTCATGCGCAGTAGGGCATCACGGTCACTTGGATTGAAGTCTGAATCATCCATCCGCTCTGTGCGCTGTGCACCTTCAATCTGTCGCTGCCACTCGTCAAACTCTTGCTTTTCACGGTCGCGGGCAATCTGCTTGACCTCTTTAGGAAGGGCCACCAGAACGAGGTCCGTACCGTTGCGGAACGGCTCCCCGTCCTGTGTAATCATGCGGCCCGGCATCGTACCATCAGGGGCGCGGTTCTCTCTGCGCCATTGCTGGAAACGATTGCCAGGGACCTTGCCAGCCCAATACTTGTCGTCGCGTATCCACGCGTAATCTTCGTTCTCACGGATACCGAGCTCTTCCCGGTCCATGCGGGTGAGAGTGAACTCATCCTCGCCCGGCTCGATACGGTCGGAAGTGCCAGAGGTCAAAATAGGCTCATTGGCAATGGCCCGCTGTTCGCGGTACTTGCGCTGGTTCTCAGTCGTGTTCAATCCGTCGGTAGGTGCAGGCATAATACTCGCCTCCTTTACATTTTCGAGTTGTTACGTTCTCGCTGAAGCATGGATACGATGTCACCATCTGCACCCCAATTACCAAAACTTGCGTTCGCGGCATCTCTTGGCTTCGTACGGGCAGGCGCAACGGTTGCGCTGCTAGCCCGAGGCGTTGTACTCCGTTGAGCAGGAGTGATGTCAGGCGTCTTGCGCACTGGAGCAGGTGTCTGCACCTGCTGCTGGACCTGCGGTATCATCCTCTGCAACACGGCCCCGAGGTCACCCGTCTTCATAGCTTCCGCGCCTGCGGCCATCAGGAGGGCTGTGACGGCCCCCTCCTTGGTTCCCCGCACGTTGGCAGGCACCATACTCTCGTATTGGCGCATCGCTGGAGCGAACTCGTCCAACGCTTCCTGAGATATACCAATCTGCCTAGCCGCTGCTCTCTGCTGTTCCTGCGCGGAGATAGCCTGCATCGCCCTGCGGTCCGCGATACGGTCAATCAAGCCGAGTACTTGAGGGTCTACACCTAGTGCCTCGGCCTCTGCAATATCTGCCTGTGTGAGCTGCGAATTCGTGTATGGCGAGTGGAACTCCTGAACTGGCTTAGGCGTCTCTACAACAGGTTCAGGTTCCGGCTCGTCGTCAACAGGCTCTAGAGGATTGCCGTACATGTCACTGGCGACAACGCGACCATCATCTAGGGTTACCTCGTACTCTGTATCGGAAGAGAGAAACTCAGGCTCGTTCTCGTCTATAACCTGTGGATCGGATACCGCGTTTACACGCTCAACATCAGCCACGCCCTCGTCTATTTCCAAAGAAGTTTCTACTGGCTCTAGTTCGTCTTCCGGCATCTTCGTTCTCCTGTTGTGTTACAGTACGGTCAATCTCGTGCATCTCCGATGGCATGTCACGAACCGCGATAAGCGCGGCCACATACCCGCGCCAATGATGATAGGTTTCCAGAGTGGCTATCGTGGACGTAGCCTTCTCTTCCAGTGCGTCCTGCGCCATCTCTGAAATCCACGGCAGAATCTCTTCCTGCCATATCTCAGACTGGAGGATTCGTTCCCAATTAGGCGGACGTGTCATTTCTTAGCCTTTTTACCAAGAATGGAATTCGCCTTTGCATCAATCTTCTTCTTTTCAGAAGGGCTGGCAAACCGTGTAGCAAAAGCCTTTGCAGTTGCGGCGTGCTTTGCGTCTGGCATCGGGTACGAACCAGTGACCGCACCGCCCTTCTTAGTAGCCTTCCCCGGCAAGCCCATCTCTGACTTAGGCACGGCCTTGCGTGCCGCCGCATTCAACTTAGCCATCAGTAACCTCCTGAACCGTTCATTCCACCACCACCCGCGCTCGCTAGAGCCTGCATAGCCTGATCATCCACCATTGAGTACCCCTGCTGAATACCCTGCTGGTTGGGGTCCTGCGGCTGTTGCCCGGCACCAATACCCATAGGACCTTGCTCCGCAGGCATACCGGTCATCGGGTCGATAGGCACGGGCGGAGGCGGCGGATTGCCAATATAGGTCTGTGGGCTTTTCTCTCCTGCCAAAATAAGTAAACGGTGGTACAGCGCGTAACAGTAGGACTGTGCGCCTATCTGGGTAGCTGGACCTAGCTGCGTCCAGTACTGAGTCACTATCTCCGCAACCTGCTGCATCTTCTGCATTCTCAAGGTGGGCGACGCGCTCTCGCTGTTAGCCTGCGGGATGAACTGGAACTTGCGCTCAGCCTGCTCTTTGTTGATTGTCGTCTTCTGGCCGCCTTGCACAACACTATCCTCATCGGACATATGCTGGAGCTGGTACGCGAGCATCAACTTGAAGTCTTCCATAACGCCACGCTGCGCATTCGACAGGAACAGGTCAAACTTGGTCTGCATCATAGCCTCGGAGAATTGGACCTCCGCAGCCTTGCGCACCTTCCCGCCCATATTACTGTTAACGCTCTCCGCCGCTGCGATACGCTGCGCGGAACTGTCGAGCATCTGGAGCCACGGCATAATCAGGGCTTGTGCGCCCACGTCCCAAACAATTGGCTCCATTCCCCCGTCCGCACCGTTCAAGCGCGGCATCAGGCGTCCAGGAGCGAGTTTGTACTTCGCGTACTTCGTCAGCCACGCCTCGGGTACGCTCATTGCCGGAGTGCCTTCAAGGTTCATGTTGTTGATACCGAACCTTGTTATGGCGGTCATCTCATCCTGAATAGCTGTGATGAGAGAGACTATGCCTTCACCGAGTAATCGGTTGGGCTTTGGACAGACGCAGGTAATTGAGTAGGGGCGAAGTCCATCAGGGCAGCCGGAGTAGGACTGCTTGAATACTATGTTCAAGGCAGGGCAACAGAGCCATTCGCAGTCCACGTGCATCAGGGTGTCTGGGATACGGGGCTGGCACTGCTCATTCAGGAGGTACGGAGCCCGACCGACTACCGAGAAGCATTCCCACTCGCCGGATTCCCGAGGCTGGCCCATGACCGCTTCATTCAGTCCATCCCGTATAAGCTCGTCTTCCCTACTCGTACCGCTCTCACCATCAAACTGTGCAGGGCCACGCTCTATCATGTCAGCTACGGCATCGGCATCGTATCCGAGGTCTTTGACTCCCAGAAGGAGGTCCTCAGAAGTCAACCACATGCGCTCTATCGTGTTGATGCAGCCTTGGTCCTCTTGCGGTCCCCAGGCCGAGATCGGGTAAACGTAGAAGTCCCACGGATCAATAGCCCGGAACTGGAACTTCTTCTCACCGGGAACCTCGGAAAGTACAATCTGGTCTTGTGCCTCGCCCTGGTCCTCACCGTCCACCATAGACGGGTCTAGTACCTGTCCGTCAGGGGTTTTCTGCGCCAGCTCGAAACTACGAGTGATAGGTTGCACCATATCAATGCGCTTAGGAGCGTAACGAGATTCCAGAGCGATGTAGGTAGTGTCGTAAAGTACTTTTTCGTAGCCGCACATCTGAGCCTTGGTATTGAGCAACGTCTCTACGCTGGAAGCTCCGTCCGTATCCTCATCATCCACGCTCTCCATCAAACAGTACGGAGACTGCTTCAACGCCGCGTACAGGGCCGCTGTGAGGGTTGTGTGCAGTTCACGGGAGATAGGATGCTCAACTTCGCACGCGCCGGGCCACGGCTCGCTGCCGACCGTCTGAGACACACCCTCAAGCTGCCATCTAAGGGAGCGAAGGTCCTCGTCTCTGTCGGCGCACGCGTTTACCACGTCATGAACACGCTGGCACAGTGCAGAGTCCATATCCCCCTGTAGTTCAGCGGGCAGTTTCAGTGCGTAAGGGTCGGTTGTTTCGGTATCTGCTGGCATAAATGAAAGAAAGGGTCACTCAACCCCTTGCGGAGCGAGCAACCCTTGCGGATTTAGTGAGTATAAAGTTTAAGTGCGCCCTAAAGCTACAGGGACTCTAGGGCGCGGTTTAGCTCGAACAGGAGATGTTCAACTCTCAGTATAGCTATGTTCCGCTTCCGTGTCAACAATATCCTGCTCGTCCTCTTGAATTTCCGGTTGTCCGGTGTCAATTATGGGCATCAATCGCCCCAGAATGACAGATTCATTGCAGAATTTGCACTGAGCCACGAGGTTCCACGTCTCCACTTCCTGCTTCGGGTCGTGGATACGGTAGGTAACGAGATCGGGCCCTGCGACAGCCACCTTGTTAGGACAACGGGGGCAGAAACCGCCTTCCAGCAGAAAACTAGCCATTCATTTCCGCCATTCCTTTGAGTATCGGGCATTCACCCTCTTCGCATGAGTGTACAACGTGCAGTCCGCAGCGAACCTCCGGTATCTTGAACCACTTCAGTTTGTTCCACTCGGCAAACTCCTCTGCTGCTTTCGCTACAGGCGGGTCTTCGCTGTCATGGAATAGCCAGTGTGCGCCCTTCTGAGCGTAGTTGAAGGACTCGAAGGCATCGCGGGTGACGTGCTCGTATTCGTGGTTGGCGTCGATGTGGATGAGGTCGTAAGATTGACCTCCTTTGAAGCACTTACCCTTAAACAGGGAGAGTTCTTCCCACGATTTCACCCACACGGGTCCAGAGTCTAGTCTATACGACTGATTTATGGATACATAAGCTTGAGCAATTCCACTTTCCCACTGAGACTCATTTTCAACCCAAACAATCCCTATGTCAAAAACATTAGTTACGCCAGACAACAGACTCAACGTACTGTACCCGTAGCCCACGCCAACCTCAAGGAACGTCTTGGGCTGTAGCCACTCCCCGATTTTCTTGTACCAGAGATATTGAAGTTCAACGTCTATCCACGGCAAAACATCATCTCCGGGGTTCCACAACACACCGCCATCTACTACCTGCGAAGGGTGGAACCAATCATGAATGCGCTGAAAGAACGCTCCGTCTGTCATAGCAGTTTCCGTGCCTCCTGAGCCGCTTTAAATACAGCTTCTTCTATAGAATCGGCTTCGGCATAGGCAGTCAACGGCGCTCCTCCAACCCATGTGAAGAATTGGCAAAATGGACCTGTAGTATGATCTCCCATAGGGCGAACACAGTCACCTATCTGATAGCGCCACCCCTTCGCGCGAAGCTCTTCAAGCGTCTTGTTCATACTCGCTCCGTCCATACCAGCATCTCGTAGCCAGTCGCGCTGTCTGACTGATGCTCCGTCTTCAGTATCTTATGCCCTGCGACTGCCACGGCCCGGCCAAGGTGTTCCAGAGTTACGGATGTGTGAGGGAAATCTGTTCCATCGTCTAGATCGTGCTCGGCGATTGCTACGGCGAATATGGCGTATTTACCCTGCCATAGCAGTATTTTAAGAATATTGTCCCACTCGTCCAGTGAGAAGTGTTTCAGAAACGCGAAACTACAAACTACATCAAAGCCTGAAAACTGCTGAAAAAAGAATGGAATAGACCGTACATCCAAGTTCTCGAAGTTGAAAAACGAGTTCGCAACCTTACCCTTTGCCAGTGATATGCAATTAGGGTTCTTGTCCACTCCAACATAGAAGAATTCGAACGGGGCGAGCATCTTTGCTACCCATCCACTGCCACATCCTATCTCCAAAACCTTTTCAAGCCCTCGCAACTCCATGAACTCTTTAACAGCCTCGGCATTCTTCACATAGAACCCCTGCCGCGCCCACTCGCTCTCCTCATTCTCAAGATGCGAAGGGTCCATCAGGTACTCCGAATAATCTTGCTTCATAGGTGCGGCTCCATCCATTGAATGATGCTGTCAACGCCATGCTTGCCATAAATCATAGGCAGACTCTTGGTATCGCCGGGGTACATCCACGCGCTTGCCATCCTCTCATCAAACGTGAGGTTGCCACCCTCCACAATACTATCCCCTTCAGGACGCCACCAGATAGCCGTAGGAACGTTCAGGTAGTGAGACATGATGCCTATCCCGGACTGGTAGGATACAACGGCTTTGGCCTGCGAGCAGATTTCAAGGGTTTCGAGGATGGAGAACTCGGCAATGGCGTTAATCCATGAGTCAGTGTTGTGGCCTGACACCTTGGGCTGAACGTGCTTCTCGTAGTAACTGGCATCATAGCCGGCGCCAACAACAACTATCTTGACCCCGTAATGGTCAATCAACTGGTCGCCAAGTAGAACCCACTTATAATTGTTCCACAATGCGCCCCGGTTATGCCCCGCTCTGCTGGTTTCGAGGTTATTGCACTCCGCGCCCATGAAGAATACGACGTAGGGTGAATCTGTAATCTTAGGGCTTGATTTAACAGCCCATGCTGGCGACATATCGGTAAATGTCGTATAGGGGATCATTGCGCCCGGTTTAACCTGTACGCGCTTCCAGCTATCAATCTCATATTCGCTAACTGCCAGCGTTGGGGCTTTTATAAATGGAGAGGATGGAAGTATATTCTTACAAATCCCCCAATCAATCTCATACTCCGGCAGCCAATCTTCCAGCCTGACGCCATTCTCCAGGTCGCGGTTAGGGATAGCTACGAAGTCCACCTCATCGCGCAGGTAGAACGGAGGCTTGCCATCAGGTATGTACCTGTAGCGGCCTTTCTCGTCCGTAGGGTCACCCGGAAGCAGCAGAGGACCTTTAGAACCGGTCACAGGCGGTATCTGGAGGTATCTGGCACTTCTTACGAAGTCGAACCGGCGCAGGAGTGGCAACGCACGGCATTCAAGCTCGTTGCGCTGCCAGCCACCAATGAGGATTTCTACGGAGTCGTGACCGTGCTTGCGGACGATGTCCTGCGCTTTGAACATGCACCAGACGGAATCCCCGATTCCTTGGGCTGTGAGGATGCGAAATGGCTTACTCATTAGATTTATCCTGACGAGCCTCTACGCGCTTCTTAAGAGCATCCACCAAAGCCTGTCGTCTCCCCGGGCTATTAGCCCAGCCTTCACAGTCACATTGTAATATGAAGCCGCGATGGATAACGAGTTTTTTAGGACAGTAAGGACACGGTTCGAGTGTTTCAACGTCCAAAGTATTTGCACCGTGCCATTTCCTCTTTCACCGCGTCCTCACGCTCATGCATCGCCTTGTAGCTCAACGCCCCGGCCTCCTCCTTCGTCATACCCATTGCTTCTACCCATGCCTCGTGGGTGTGTCGGTCATGGGGCTTTGGCTGAGCAGCGGTGGAGCCTCCAAAGTAGTGTACAAGAGGAGGTCCTGGCAAACAGACGATGGATTGGGATGAATTAATCCAGGTCTTAACAGAAATCGACTCGTCGAGGCACCACGTTTTATCTGCAAAGCCTCCAACTTCTCTATACGTGCTTGCTCGCACAGCAAAACCGACCCCATTAACGTTGACGTAGCTTCGGGCGATTCCTTCACCGTCCCAATGCGGATTTCGAGGTACTTGCGGAACCCAATCGGTATTCGCATAGAAGTCTTCCTTCCTCCAGAACGGCTTCTTATAGCCCATCTCCTCAAGATACGGCGACCACTCCCCATCTTCAGTTCTACAGAGGTCATGCGCGTTCCAGTAGGGGAACTGTACGAGTGAAACCGTCTCCAGCGGGTTCTCCTGAAGGAAGTAAATCATGTTTGACAGCGCACCGGGAGTTACAGCAAGGTCGTCGCCGAGGTAGATGACCCAATCCGGGTTGAACATGTCAAAAGCGAGTTGAAATGCCTTCTTTGCTGCGCCGTGCATGTTTGACCACTCGGCAAGGTGGTAAACATTAATCAGAAGGTCATCGCCTAACTTCTGATAGCCTTCCTCAACGCCATCATAACCGCATGGGTCCTCTACGATCATCCATCGGGCCGATGTGAGTGATTCCGGGTCGTTTTGCTGGACCGTATCCATCATGAATCGGAGACGGTCCACGCCATTATAGGAGGGAATACAGATCGCAATTCTATTCTGAGACACGACGTACACCTCCATTAAGAGAATTCAGTTTTACCCAGTATTCTTCTCTTTGTAATTTAATATCTTCTGTTAGCGTTGGCCCTGCAATGCCTATTAAATCGCACATCTCAATTGCTACAGAGGCCTGCACGCCCTTCTCTTTCAAATAAGGCTGTATAGATTGTAGGAATTGTTTACAGTTTTTCCCTATAAGCTCCCAATGGTAAAAAATCTTACCCGATGGAGTATTTTTGTTATTAATCCCGAGGTGTCCGCCGAACATGAAGTAAACCCAGTCTAAAACCGGTTTGCTTGTCATTATTATCGACACGCGAGGAGTATAAGTCCGGTTCTTTCTCTCGCCTTTACTTATATACCAACATCGTTTTGCTGATATACAACCCTCGCCGTCAATAATGCCAGCACAATAAGCAATATCTAGCTCTGTCGGATTTCCTTGTGGAGTTTTGGGGACTCTTTCCTTTATGCCTTGTTTCCTAGCACAGTTCCTTTGATAATGCTTATCGCACATTCCCAAAGAACCAGCAATCCTATCGCACCCTTCAATAGAGCATGGAACTTGAACATACTTATAAAGAGGAGTTGTTAAGGCCCGCTCTACGCTCCATTTAAGCTTATTCAGGCGATGTGTTATGACCCCCTCGGGCACCTCTATTTTGGCCGCCCACTCTGCAATATAATGGGTTTCTCCGTTAAGCGTTAAGTATCTTCTATTCGGCATATAGCCCTCATTATACCTATATTATGGCATAAATAAGGCTATATTCATATACTACGTGGGAATCACGACTGCTACCGAGGGTTTACTCATTTTCGCCCTTCATTCTTAAACACTATGAGGTTTTTTTGGACCCACCAAATATAGTTCGTATGCTCACGGGCCGCAATAGCCATCCTGACATCCTCAGACAGCCCTGCAAAGAATGTGAGGCCTTGTCGCTCTAAAAGGTCTATCCAATAGGGCATCTGACGGCAGTTGACATGGCCGAGCCCGTCCTGCCCCTCTCCAGCAGCACCGAATACGAGCCATCCCTGGTTGCCCATAAGCTTCTTTATGGTCTTGGTGAACTCCATGGCGCATTCAGGCTCGATATGCTCCCCTACATCAAAGCTGGTAACCAGATCGTATCCACCGTAGCTTATGGACTTCTTGCTGTAAGGATTTCGCAGGTCGTGAAGCTCTATGCGCGGGTGCATCTGTGCTGCGTGCTCGCTGCCCTCTATCCCGTACGCGTCCACACCACGGTCCAGAAGCCCCTGCAAGAGCGCACCACCGCCGCAGCCTACATCCATTGCGTTGCGAGGCCGGAACATGCGCTTTAGCTCATCGGCTATTTCTGCGTAGGCTTCAAGGGCGCGGTCTGAGACGGAGTCGAGTTGGTATTGTTTATGATAGACTTCGGAGATTACTTGCATCTACTTCAGGACCTTCTCAAGCCACGGACATACATCGTCCATCAGGTCAGCTACGTGGGTGTTCTCGCTCAGTGGGTGGAAGTCCATATCGTACGTACCGGGCATGTGCGTCCCGTTGGGATGCACCGATGTGCCTACAGGGTTCCAAAGCCAGTCTGGAAAAGCCTGGAGCGCAGGAACGCCGAGATACTTGGCAAGAATGGTCAATCCGCTGTCCAGACCGATGTGAGCGCGCCCTGTGACTATCTCATACAAAGAATCGCCCAAATCGTAGTCCAGCGCGCGGTGCGCTGGACTATAGTGCTGGAATACTTGGTTCGCAAAGGCTGTATCCCACAATGCCCCAACTACACATACAGGGCCAAATTTCTCTTCAATTTCTTTGAGTTTACGCGCCCAAACCTTGACGGGCCAATTACCCTCCACGTAGGACTTCATGCACATATGAACGGTAATTCTGTTATTTTTGTATTTCCACTCACCAATGCTAGGAGCAGGATTCTGCATAGGCAACCATGGCATCCAGTCCACGAGCTTATTACCGCTCTCCAGATGCCGGTTAGCGTGGACATAGAATATCCCGCCCTCGTCCACATCCTCACGGCTCAACTCACCCGGAGCAAGCAGCAAATCCCGGTTATCCACGGTGCAGAAGTCGTACTTCACTCCCAGCATGTCCGCGTAGGGCTTCACGCGCTTCGTATCGTCGTCATTGAACCAGAATGTTATGTCCTTGCCGTCGTCAATCAGGTTCTTGTACTTTGCGTAGACCCAAGCAAAGTCGCCAATCCCGTTCGGAACAAGCAGGTGAAGCTGGCCTTCGTCTACGGGCATCCTGTCAGCCGGGACTTGTGGCTTCAATGTGCCATCGCTGCGGAAGAACAGTTCGGGGTTAGGCATGGCTACTTGTTCGGTCATTTAGCTTCCTTATGGCGCAGGGGTGGGCCATTCCATCCAATAAGTAGGTTTGACTTCTACGTACGCCATCAGAACGTCGTAGCAAGTATTACCTGAAAAGTCGCCCACTGAAATACGCCCCTCGTATGATATTAAAACAGGATGATCCTGAGGTGGAGAGATTGTGCCAACCGAAACCCACTCCATAATCCTGACATTAACCATGTTAGTGAAATGCATCAGTTCACCTTCTGTTGGGGATACGGGCGGTTCTCAGGTGGCGCGGGCGGCTGGTCCTGATACACGGGGTTACGGTCTTGGTCTACGGAATGACCACCAGAGCCACAACCGGAGCAGAAGCACAGCAGAAAGAGCAGTAATGACAAATGCTTGGGTTTCAATTCTCACCGCCTCCTACGCTTTCCGCCTGCTGCCTGAGCCATTGCAGGTACAAACGCAATTCGGCCTCTTCCTGCTTGTTTATACAGAAATAGACCGTTTTACGCTTCAAATCATCCGGCACAGGCTTACGTCCCATTTCGAGGATAATTTCTAGGTTCATAGTAAGCAAGGGTGAACAAAATCACGTACCACCTACCCTTTATCTTAAAACCTTGTATTTTCCCTGGGGAAGATTCATAAAGGCGTTCTCGAATAGCGGCATCACTAACACCCTTCATTGAAGCCGCCTTCTTTACCGATATGACCTCTATACCTCTATAAACCATGCGAGCATTATAGCACTTCTAAAATAGAATGCAAAGTTTTATTTTCTGCTACAATCCCCTGCGCTTCCAATGCCCTCCATACGCCACGGTAGGCGCAGGAGGCTCTTTAGGTGGTATCTTGTAGCGTCGGTCATCGTTCCGAAGGAGATATACACAGGCTTTCAAGGAGCTCTGCCTATCATCGTGCGCGGTTCCCTCAGCTCCAGCCTTTCCTCCGGGCAAATGGGCATATGTGATACATTCTTGTACTGTCTCCACTGAATGAAGAATGAGACCGGGCTCGTCTCGGGCCATGTCATTAAAGATGCCCCCGAGGGAGTCATCCATTTCGGGCTTCGTCTTGCTGTTTTCAATGATTCCATATTTGCCATCCTCATCACACCATATATCGGTCGTTCCACCTTCTATCAGGGCTCGGATACACTCGTGACCGTGGTTCAGCCTCAACACGCCGACTCTCGCCTCGTTGTAATGGAACGCCAACCCCCCTATGTCCGCTCCAGCGTTCCACGGATCGACCTTCCCGTGATAGGTGAAGCACTCTTCCCACGTGTCGATGTCGAAGCAATGGGCCGAAGTATTATCACTTTTGTTGTTCTTGTCAGGGCCTTCTGCCGGGTCGATACATATCACGTAGTTATGGCCGGGTTCAGGCTCTTTCCAGACACTAAACGGGCAATGAAAGCCACGTTCACCTGATTGCACCGTGTAAAGTGGCACATGCGTTTGCAGTTCGTCTAGCAGTTGCTTGAGGAATGCACGATCGTAGTAGCCATTGCCGGAAGTAATGAACGCATCCATTGGAAACGTCGGATACTCCTGCTTCATCAACTCCTTGCGCTCGCTTGACTTCTGTCTGTACCAGTAAAGCTGATCGTCTGTTAAGGTGAAGTGATAGAAGTCGTAGACAGCATCCGCCATGTGGACCTCTTCAGGCGTTCTGGTGAACCCTGGAGGCGCAGGCGTAGAGTAGTCGGGGTCTTCAAACCACGCATAGAACAGGGGCTTCGTATTGCCCTCGTATCCAAGCTTGCTGATGTCTACCCACATCTCGTAGAAGTGATTCAAGCCATCGGCTGTACTCTCATGGAAGACGTTCCCGGACATAGGGACTGCATCGTCCAATCCTGCGTCTATCTCAGCGATGGTGGTTCCTGATGGTTTCCACTTCGCATACTCTGACTTGTGTACGTTCTGCCATGTACCACTTCGCCCAACACTACCCTGGCCTGCTGTCCCAACGTACAATCCGCTATCTAGCGCACCGAACAGCAGCTCTTTCTTGTTCGAGAATTTCTTCTTTGGCTGCTTATGTTTGGGCAAGTTCTCCCAGAAGCGGTGCATCATTTGAAACAGGCGTTCTGTGGCGTCTGTTTCATGCGCGAGGATGAGGGAGTACGTTCGAGGATTGTTGCACGTGTCCGCGAAGATGAGCGCATCTACCAGCGTAGATACACCTTCCTGCCTTGCTTTGAGGATTGAGCAGCGAAACCCTTTAAGGTCTACAGGCTTGTCAATGGTCCAGTCAGGATAGTTTGCATCGAGGAACTTCTTTTGAATAGGCTTCAGATTTTCACCAAGGCTGACTAACTCCCTGCCCTTGGTTCGTATCTTGAGGTCTCGGAGCGTTACTGGATCATCTATCTCATCTGTAAGCCCATCAGCTAGACTCGTGATTAACGAGTGCTCTAATATCGGATTGGATTGATTCCAACGCTCTACGGTCTGTGACATGCTTGCGTATCGATCCTTGAAGAGCATTAATTAATATCATTGCTCGTTCTGCTGTGATTAGTTGCTGCATATCCTTTAGGCGTGCGCGTTCACTATCTACCAGATTTTTACGATCCTGCATTAGTGAACGAATTTCAATCCACGATTGGTACTCTTGGTAACCTTCGTTAATCAGCCACCTTAGCTTATTAAGAGATTCAATCTTGGCTAATTCCCTTACTGGCTCAGTAGCACCTTTAGGATGATCGTACTCCCTCATTGTGGCTTTACACTTTTTCCACAGTTCACCAGCTTCACCGTTACTTACACCTTCAAGCACATCGGTTAACCGAGAATCAATGAGTGATATATCAGACCGAAGGTTCAGGAGGTCTGGATCATCTACAGCGGTTTCATACCTCTCTTTAAGACGAGTAGGCATATACTTTGAGTAACGGCCATCCTTGAAATGCGGTGAAGCTATTCCAGCCGGTGAAGCTCCACCATGGATTCTACATCTTCCGTTCTCCATAGCAGGTGCTCTGCATATTCCACGTCCTTTATGCTTCTGTGCTCCACATTCCATAAGGATTCCTGCTGTCCATAAGGTTAAACAGTTTGGTAGTTATTGCTCTCCGCACAAGCTATGAGCAGTGCCGCGCATGTAACCCTTCCGTAAGGTTTCCCTTAATCACCACGCAGATGCTCCCTGTCGGGCCGATTCGCTCCGTGCGTTGATTGGTGATGGTTCGATTATAACATATCTAATCTAGTAGACAAAGAATTAGTACAGACAATATATCTAACGTTTGCTATACTGTATTCAGTTGAACGAACTCGTAACATCCACACACTTACAGGAGAACTGACTAATGACATTCCCCACAATCACGATCAACGGCTCAACGCGCAATATGCTAATCGAGCCTATCCGTGAGACTTACTACGCATTAACAGAAGTGCTGGAGAAACTACCTGCAACAGCTCCCAACGGCAGAGACTATCCTACCGAGGATTTGAAGAAGGCTGAATCAGAATACAATAGTCGCGTTGAGCGCATCAAATCTGTTCAAGATGAATTGCTCGCTATATTTGAGAACTTAGACGCCTAACACACATAAACGCCCCTGGCGCTCGTAACACCAGGGGCAACGGCGACCGAAGAACTGACAAGAACCCCGCCGCCGCGCTAATTTTACCCTAACCAGGAGAACTGACAACATGAAAACGATTGACATTTACGACGTTAAGCTGAAGAACAAACAGGCCGGCAAACACTTTTTCGATCCTCTTACAATGCGAGCATGGAGGTCTAGAACTTCACAGACTGCTTACATGTCAAATGACGGGAGAATGTTCTTCGTAACGTCTGAAATAGACTCACACGGTGACTGTCCGCGATGCTATACGGTGCGCGTAATGGACGCAGATGGCGTTGTTACAAACGTTTCAAAGTTCAATCAGTACTCAACCAGCGCACAGGCTAACAAGGAAGCACAGCGACGCGCACAGGAGGTCAAATAGCCCTTTGACTTTTGAGAACTTGCCTAAAACAGTTACCCATTTCCTCGCTGTGTCCTCGCACAAGCTGGTGACTACAATCTGCCTGCCGTAGCAGTTAATCTTCTTGTAAGGCAGGCCAACCTGCTCCAGCTTGGCCTGCATCTTCTCTTGAATTGTCATGGGCGTTGTAAGAGACCTTGAATACGCTAAAAAGAACAAGGGCGGCGTTCTCAATCCGTCCATCGTACCAGTGTGGCGAACATATTCCACAATCGAATGAGGAGAACTGACAGCATGGATGAGACCAAGAACAAAGGCGGCAGGCCGCGCACCTTCCGAAACCAAGCCCTACCTGAAAAGAACCCCGCTGCCGTAGCACTCGGCAGCATCAAATCCGAGCGCAAAGCAGCCAGCTCACGCGCCAACGGAGCAAAGAACAAAGAGAACGCTGGCAGGCCGTGCAAGCCCGTGTATGAGTTTGAGTGTACGTGCCCCTACGATCACTACACGTGGGACCCAGCAGCAAATCGAACAGGATGGATTCGTAAACACATACCACGCCGCAGCTCATGTCCTAGAGGGAGAGCGGAGCGCAGAAGGGAGAAGTGTTGACAGTTATAACCGTATCGTCTATAATGGACGTATGGAAAACACTCTCAACGCGCATCTAGCAAAAGCGCGAGCAGCGCGCAACCCTGAAACTCTCGCCAGACTCGCCCGGGAGATGGCAGACCGCAACCGACGCCCTCTCCACACCTTCGAATGCAACTGTCCTGACGGTATCCATGTACCTATGCGATCCTCATGTAAAAGAGGTCTTGCAGAGCGTAGGCGAAAATAGTTTGAAATAGTTGTTGACATCCGGTTATAACCGTGGTAATATGTACTCGTAAGCACAACCAACTACCTTACGAGGAGACACCCAGATGACAGTAGCCTTACCTGTGCCGCAGCCAGCCTAACGCACCCACCACCCACTTTTACGTTTTACGAGGAGCCCGAGCAATGCACAAAGTAATCAGCCAGTCGAGCTGTGGCACTAAGCGCCAAATAGTTGTTCACATTCCCGGCAAAAAGAAAGTGTCTGTTACTCGGCATGAAGTCAAGACTTTTGCGGGTTGGGGATGGGATTCAGTCGAGGCGGAAGCTAAGCAGCCGCGTTCTCATTGGACTGCTGGCAAGAACTTCATCACTGACAAGAAGGGCTAGCGCTATGACCACATACAACCAACCAAACACTAAAACCCGTCCCACTCCAGAGCCCACGCCGGCCCCCGACATGTGCGACGAATGCCTCGTCAACACCGCCGCCTACGATGGCCTATGCTACGAGTGCCAGTGCAGCCTGCACAGCGTGGGTGCCTACGATATGGACGGGGCCGGGGTGGTGGTGGGGAGGGTGTCATGAAATGGTTTGAGCCAG
>Ga0157379_10001180_pt1 | contig 21262 bp, 13 predicted proteins | sample S25metaG_FD_121802 | JGI IMG/M metagenome (GOLD analysis project Ga0157379, IMG submission 121802) | Switchgrass rhizosphere microbial communities from Kellogg Biological Station, Michigan, USA - S2-5 metaG | ecosystem: Host-associated > Plants > Roots > Rhizosphere > Soil | place: USA... | reverse complement strand
GGACGCGGGCGCCGCTCCCGATGCCGCCACGCTGCGGCGCGCCCGCGACCTCCTGCGCCGCGCGCGCAAGGGATCGTCCGATGCCGCCTTGATGCTCTCTTCCGCCGACGTCGCGTTCGCCGCGGGCGACGAGGAGGAGGGAGCGGATCTCCTCGCGGCCGCCGCGGAGCGGGACGCGGCCCGGCTCTCGCCGCCCGAGCTGCTGCTGCTCGCTCGCCGGGCCCAGGCGCGCCGCCGCTGGCGCGAGGCGATCGCGCGCTACCAGGACCTCGGCCGCGCGCTCGAGGCCGGCGGCGGGGCCGCGGACTGGATTCCCGGCCGCGTCCGAGAGCTCGAGCTCGAGGCGCGAGCCGACGCGATCGCGCCTCCGTCCGCGGGCCCGCCCGCCGAGGCGCGCCTCGCGCTGGCCGACGGGAAGCGCGCGCTCGCGGCCGGCCGGCTGCAGGAGGCGCGGGAAAGCCTGCGCGCGGCGCTCGACGCCTCGCCGGACTACACGGAGGCGCTGCTCGCCCTCGGCGCGGTCGAGACGCGCTCGCACCGGCCGGCGGCGGCGATACGCGCGTACCGCGGCGCCCTCGCCGCCGAGCCCGACCGCGTCGAGGCGCTGACCGCGCTCGCGAACCTCCTGTGGGAGGAGCCGGATCGGCGGACGAAGGAGGAATCGCTGCGGCTGCTGGACCGCGCCGCGGCCTTGCGGCCGGACTTGCGGCCGCTTCTGCGACTGTCGGCCAATCGCTGGGCGGAGTTCGGCGACGCTCCCAAGGCGCTCGAGCGGTTGGACCGTTTCCTGGAGCAGGCGTCGCCGCCGGAGCGCGCGGAGGCCCAGGCGCTGCGCGACGCGCTGTCGCGGCGCGTGCGCGGAGCGACCGAGGAGCCGACGCCGGCTCCCGCTTCTCCGGAAGAGACCGCTTCCGCCGCGGTCGACCTCTGGAAGAAGGCGCAGGTCTACCTTCAGCGCGGAGGAGACGGTGCGGTCGAGGAGGCTCTCCGGCTCCTCGCGGAGTCCGAGCGCCTCGATCCGCGCTTCGCCGGCGCTCCCGAGCTGGCGGCCTCGATCGCGTTGCGGAGGGAGCAGTGGCGGGAGGCGGAGGCGGCGCTGCGCCGAGCCGTGCGGCTCGATCCGTCCCGCGTCGCCAACCACGAGCAGCTCGCGCGTCTGCTGGATCGTTTCCCGGAGCGAAGCGCCGAGGCGCTCGAGGCCTGGCGCGGGGCCGAGGCCGCCGGCTCGACCGAGGCCCTCATCCGCCTGGCGCGCGCCGCGGAGCGCGCGGGATCGCCCCGCGAGGCCCTCCGCCTGTACAGGCGCTACGGCAACGAGGCGCCCGCGGGTCCCGGAGCGGACGAGGCCGCGGCCTCCGCCGCGCGGCTCGAGGCCGGCGAGCGCAAGACCGTCCTCGCCGTGGCCTCCGTCTTCGCGCCGCTGGCCGCCGCCGCGCTCTGGCTCGTCTGGCGCCGGCGCGCCGGGGTGAGCTTCGCCGAGTGGCTCGCGCGCGATCCGGGCAAGGCGCGCGACGCGCGTCCGGTCGTCGGGCGGCTCCGCCACGAGGTGCTCAAGCACGGAGGGATGCTGCTCTCGGACGCGGCCGCGCGCCTCCAGGACGGCGACGCGGAGACGCGCCGGGCGACCGCGCAGCTGCTGTCGGCGCGGCTCTACGGAGACTCCGGCGCGCGGGGCCTCCTCGACGAGGCCGACTCCGCGGTCGCGCAGCTGCGCGCCCTCGCGCGGGAGAGCGGCGTTCGGCTCAACCTGCGCCACCGCGATCCGGTCTTCTCCTGGCTTCTGCGCGGCCTCGCCGTCCTCCGCGGAGCGCGGCGCGGCCTCCGCCGCGTGGCGGAGCGCCCGACCCGCACCTGGGACGCGGCACTCGCCCGCCGGCTGCTGCGCCGCGCCGCGGCGTGCTTCGCGGTCTCCTCGGGGCCGGAGCTCGCGCGGACGATCGAGCGGGCCGCGGTCCTTCCGGTTCGGGCGGACGCGCTGCGCGCGCTCCTCGCGGGCGTCGCCGAGGAGCACGGCGCGCCGGCGCCGGAGCTCGAGCTGGTCGGCGACCTCGCGGAGGGCGGGCTGCCGGCCGTGCGAATCTCGGCCCTCGACTGGCAGACGGTCTGGCGCAACCTGTTCGCCAACGCGCTCGAGGAGGCGCAGCGGCGGGGCGCGGCGAGCGTCCGTCTCGGGCTGTGCGCGCAGACGCGGCGCGATCCGGTCACGGGCGAGGCGCGCCTGCGGCTGGTCCTCGCCGACGACCTCGAGGGCGGGATCGACGCGGCGCGGCTGCGGGAGCGCGGCGCCGAGCGCGGCCTCGGCGTGGTCGTCGAGCTGCTGCGCCGGAGCGAGGGATCCGTCGCGGTCGTGCCGGCTCCGGCCGCCGGGTTCACCAAGGGAATCGCGCTCGACCTGCCGGCCGCCGAGGAGCCCGCGTGACGGCGCGCTCGAGGAGCGTCCTGATCGTCGAGGACGGCACGGAGTATCGGGACGCGTTCCGCCGCCTCTCACCCGAGGGCGCCGATGGTTCCGTCGAGTGGCTGCACGCCCCGAACGCCGCGGCCGCGCTGCGCCTGCTGGATCGGCACAGGGTCGACGCGGTCTTCCTCGACGTCGTCTTCGACCGGACTCCGCCGGAGGATCTCATCGGACCGGCGGAACATCGGGCTTCCCTCGCCGAGCGCCAGGGCTTCTACGTCGCGGCCGCGATCGCCCGCGTGCTCCCATCCGGGGTTCCCGTCCTCCTCGCCTACGACTTCACGGACGACCCGGGGAGGCTCGCGGCGCTCCGCCGGACCATCCCGGCGCTCGAGGGCGTCGAGGAAGGCGAGTCCGCGTCGCGGCTGGTCGAACGCCTGCTCGGGAAGGCCTGACGGCAGACTCGGGAAGCCTCCGCCGCTTGCGCCGGATTCCCGGGAGCGCCTTGACCGGCCCCGCCTCGATATCATCGGTCGCGCCCGTATGCCCGTGACCTACCGCATCGATCCGGGGCGCCGCCGGATCCTGACCCGCTGCACCGGCGAGACGACGCTGCCGGAGGTGCTCGCCCACTTCGACGAGCTGGAGCGCGATCCCCGCGTCCCCGGGGGCGCCGACGTGCTCCTCGACCTGATGGGAATGACCTCCCTCCCGAACGTCGGCCAGCTCCGGTCGGCCGCGGATCGCGCGGCGGCGGCGGGGGGGAAGGTCCGGTTCGGCGCCATCGCCATCGTCTCCGACGGCGGCGACGCCGCGGGCATGGCGCGCGCGTTCGAGACGCTGACCGCGCGGCTCTTCACGCGCAGCGGCGTCTTCTCCTCCCGCGTCGAGGCCGAGACGTTCCTGGAGTCGGCGTCCGCCGGCGCCGATCGCCCCGCCGGAACGAAGAAGAGGAAGCCGTGACGAAGCACGTCGGCATCGTGGGCGTGAGCGCGGAGGGCGCGGCGCTCTGCTACCGCACGCTGTGCGTCGAGGGAGCGGCGCTCTTCGGGAGGCACGGGCACCCCGAGGTGACCCTGCACACGATTCCGCTCGCCGACTACATGCGCCCGATCGAGGCGGGCGACTGGGGGGCGGCCGGCGAGCTCGTGCTGTGCTCGGCGGCGAGGCTCCGGAGCGCGGGCGCGGATTTCCTGATCTGCCCGGACAACACCGCGCACCAGGCGATCGACCGCGTGCGCGAGCGCTCGCCGCTGCCCTGGCTGCACATCGCCGAGGAGGTCGCGGCCGCCGCCGGGGCGCGCGGCTTCCGGCGGCTTTTGCTTCTCGGCACGCGCTACCTCATGGAGGGTCCCGTCTACCCGCCGAAGCTCGCCGCGAAGGGCATCGACTTCGAGACGCCCCCGGCGAAGGACCGCGAGCGGATCAACACGATCATCTTCGACGAGCTCGTCAACGGCCGCTTCGAGGAGCCGGCGCGGGCATTCCTCCGGGAAGTGATCGACCGCGGCCGGGACGACGGTTGCGACGCGGCGGCCCTCTGCTGCACCGAGATCCCGATCCTGATCGGCGAGGCGGACTCGTCGCTTCCCATCCTCGATTCGACGCGCCTGCTCGCGCGGGCGGCGCTCCGCGAGGCGGCGGCGTGAGCGGAAGATCGAGGACATGAGCGCGTTCGACGGCCGGGTCGTGCTCGTCGCGGGCGGCACGGGCGCGCTGGGCGGCGCCGTGAGCCTCGCGTTCCTCGCGGAGGGAGCGGAGGTCGTCGCGACCTATCGCCGCAAGGAGGAGCTGGACCGCCTGCGCGGCGAGGCGGCGCCCGCCTCGCGCCTCGAGGGCGCCATGGCCGACGTGAGCGACGAGAAGGCCGCAAAGGAGCTCGTGTCGCAGATCGAATCCCGGCGCGGGCGGCTCGACGCCGTGGTCAACGCGGTGGGCGCCTTCGCCGGGGGCGCGAAGCTCTGGGACGCGGGCTCGGGGGAGCTCGAGAAGATGGTGGGGGCGAACCTCCTTCCGTGCTGGGCGCTCTCGCGGGCCGCGGCGCCGGGGATGCTCGCCCGAAAGAATGGCGCGATCGTGCACGTCGTCTCGCGCGCCGCTCTCGTGCACGAGGCCGGCCAGGCCGCCTACGCCGCCTCCAAGGCCGCGGCCCTCGCCCTGACGGATTCGCTGGCCGCCGACCTCCGGGGGACGGGCGTCCGCGCGAACGCCGTCCTGCCGAGCGTCATCGACACCGAGGCGAACCGCAAGGCGATGCCGAAGTCGGACTTCTCGAAGTGGCCCAAGCCCGAAGACATCGCGCGCGTGATCGTGTTCCTCTGCAGCGATGCAGCCCGCCTGATCCACGGCGCCGCGATCCCCGTCTATGGAAACGCCTGAGAAGCTCCCGGGCCCGGACCTCGCCCGCGACGGCGCGGCGCTGAAGGACTTCGCGAACGACATGCTCGAGGGCCACTTCGAGGGCGTGCCGGTGCTCCTCGTCCGGAAGGGGGAGGGCGGCCTGGTCCGCGCGATCGGCGCGAAGTGCACGCACTACGGGGGACCGCTCGCCCAGGGAATCTTCGACGGCGACCTCGTCCGCTGCCCGTGGCACCACGCGTGCTTCCGCGCCGAGTCGGGGGAGGCCGTTCACGCTCCGGCCTTCGATCCCGTCGCCGGCTACTCCGTGGAGATCCGCGGGGACCGCGCGTACGTGACCGGCGTGCTCACCATGGCGGCGCCCTCCATCGCGCGCGGGCCGCAGCCGGACTCGGTCATCATCGTCGGCGGAGGCGCGGCCGGCTTCGCCGCCGCGGAGATGCTCCGCCGAGAGGGCTACACGAAGCCGATCACGCTCCTCTCCGCCGACGAGGCCCGCCCTTACGACCGCCCCAACGCGTCGAAGGACTACCTCGCCGGGACCGCGCCCGAGGAGTGGATGCCGCTGCGCGGCGAGGACTGGTACCGCGACAAGAGGATCGAGGTCCGCCTCGGCGCGAAGGGCCGGGTGCGCATGCTCACGCCGTCGGAGCGTCGCGTCGGGCTGGAGGACGGCACCTCGCTCCGGTACGGCGCGCTGCTGCTCGCGACCGGAGCCTCGCCCGTGCCCCTCGGCGTTCCCGGCGCCGGGCTGCCGCACGTGCGGCCGCTCCGAACGCTCTCCGACAGCCGCGCGATCATCGCCGCCTCCGGGTCCGCGCGCACGGCGGTCGTCGTGGGCGCGAGCTTCATCGGGCTCGAGGTCGCGGCCTCGCTCGTGAAGCGCGGGCTCGGGGTCCACGTCGTGGCTCCGGACTCCGTGCCGATGGAGCGCGTCCTCGGCCGCGAGGTCGGCCTGTTCGTCCGGGGACTCCACGAGAGCAACGGCGTCGAGTTCCATCTGGGCCACACGGTCGCGGAGATTCGCGAGGATTCGGTGATCCTGAACGACGAGAGCCGGATCGAGGCCGGGCTGGTCGTCTTCGGCATCGGGGTGCGCCCCCAGCTGTCGCTGGCGGAGAACGCGGGCCTGCGGACGGACCGCGGCGTCCTGGTCGACGCCCAGCTCCGGACCAGCGCGGAGGGAATCTGGGCGGCCGGCGACATCGCGCGCTGGCCCGATCCGTACTCGGGCCGGCCGATCCGCGTCGAGCACTGGGTCGTCGCGGAGCGCCAGGGCCAGACCGCCGCCCGGAACATGCTCGGCGCCGAGGAGCGATACACCTCCGTGCCGTTCTTCTGGAGCCAGCACTACGACGTCGCGCTCAATTACGTCGGGCACGCCGAGGAGTGGGACGAAGTCCGGATTGCGGGCGAGCTCTCGCGGCGGGACGCCCTGGTCGCCTACCGCAAGGCCGGGAAGATCCTGGCCGTCGTCACCCTCAACCGGGACGTGGATTCGCTCCGTGCGGAGCACGCCATGGAGCGCGGGGACGCCTCGACTCTCGATAGACTTCTCGGAAACCACGGCAAGGAGGACGCCGATGCCCCTCGATGAGAAACCGTTTCGCGGCGAAGACGAGGAGGGAGAGCCCGTGGAGGTACACGTCCGGATGGGACATCCGCGCGTTCGGCCCCACGTCGTACCGATGACGAAGGGGACCGGGAAGCCGGCCGCCGACGACTTCGTCACGAGCTTCCTGGTGGCGTGGGAGCCCTCGCCCACGCCTCCGGCGCACTGGATCGAGCTCCTGCGCGACGCGCCGTTCGGCACGCAGACGATCCGCGCCCGGGACCTGCACTGGAACGGCCGCAGCTTCTCGGTCGAGCTGATGAGCGAGCCCGACATCGAGGCGTTCGCGGTCGAGATGCCGGAGTGGGTGGCGTTCGCGAACGCCGAGTTCGGGCGCCGTGAGCACACGCCGGCCGAGCAGGCGCTCGCGGAGGCGCAGAGGCGCGCGGAGGCGCTCGAGAACCGCCTGCGAAAGTAGACCGCCACGCCTTCTTCGATCGCCGATGGGAGTCGGCGACCCGCAAGGAGTACGCCGAGAAGAACCCCCGGCTCTCAGCGCAGCGCGTCGACGAGATAGAGCTCGGAGCGGACGTCGGTCGTGCCGTAGACGTAGAAGCGGCCGTCCGGCGTCACGCGCACCCGGATTCTCCCGACCGATTCGTCCAGCGGGAGCTCTTTCCACAGGCGCTTCTGGCCGGTCTCGAGATCGAGGAGGAAGACCTTCAGCGGCCGCTCTCGAGGACTGAAGACGTAAACGCTCCGGGAGTCCGCACTCCACTGAACGACTCGATCGGCCCGCTCTACCCCCGGCACGGCGCGTCCCTCGCCGCCGCCATCGATCGGGTAGACCGAGGGCAATCCCTTCAGATATCCGATCACGGACCGACCGTCGGGCGAGAGCGGGCTCGTGTAATCCATCAGGTAGACGTCGTCCGGACCGATGACACGAGCCATGCCCGCCGCGATGTCCTGAACGTAGAGCCGTTCCTGGCCATTCGGGCTCTCGGCGAAAAAGACGACGCGCTTCCCGTCCGGAGTGAATGCGCCCCAACCCGGCTCCAGCTTTTCGATCGGGAGGTCTCTGGGCTCGCCCGGGCCGGTAGGAAGAAGGACGAGGCGCGCCGGCTTTCCCGCCGCTGCGGGAAGGCCAGCCAATACCCACTGCTTGTCGGGCGAGAGCGCCATGCCCATGCCTTCGGAGAGCCGCAGCGCGGGACTGCCGTCCATGCCTCGAAGGTAGATCGTCGATCTCGCGCCAGTCCCCTCGCCGTTCTCGTTCAGGAGCAGCATCGAGCCGTCCTGGGAGAGGTCGGCGGGCATCGGGCCGTCCAACCAGGAGAGATCGCTCTCCACCGACTGTCCGGGCCCGAGCCCTCGAACGCTCTGCAGGACCGTGCTGTGCGCGAGCAAGACGCGGCCGTCCGCGGAGATGTCGTCGAGCTCGAGGATTCCCGGCACGCGAATCGCGAGACGGAGCTTTCCCGACAGGTCTACCTTCCAGAGAGCGGGCCTCTCCCCCGCCTTGCCCGCCGTGAACCAGATCTCGCGATCTTTCGCGGCCCAGCACGGCACGCCGGCGGTCTCCGTCCAGCCTGCCGACAGGATCTTCTTCGCCTTGCCGAGCCGGTCGATCACACCGACCGAACTCGAGGGGCCACTCGTCTCCCAGAAGGCGATCTTGCCGCCATCGGCCGAAAAGCGCGGAGAGCCGAGGTCGCCGACCGCGAGCACCTTCCCGATGGGAGACTCCAGCCCCAACTTCTCGCCGGTGAGGTGAATCACGGTCAGGCTCTTGCCATCCGGAGACCAATCGGCTCCCCCGTAGGGAACCTCACTCAGAACCTGCCGCGGGGCGCCTCCCGCCATGGGAACCGTGGCGAGAATGCCGCGGCCGACGGGCCTCAGATTCTGAAGGATCGCGAGCTCCCCGGAACGGGAGATCGACAGGAGGTCCCCGGGAAACGCGAGCAGGTTGGACTCGGGGCTCTGCGGCCGAGTCATGTAGAGGCGGGCGCCGGAACTGTAGACGATGGTCTGACCGTCCGGAGCGAAGCGCGCGGTTCCGATCGGAAGCTGACGGAAGGTCAAGCGCTTGAACGACGGGGCGGGAGCGCTTCCCTTCGCGAGACCGTGAGCGATTCCCCACACGGCGGCGACTCCCGCCGCAAGCACGCCGACGGCCGCAACGAGCAGGAGCCCGCGCCGCCGCCGCCCTCCCGCCGCGGCGGACATCTCCTCCGCGCCGCTCGAGGCCTCGGCACGATCGCGCACGCCGGCCAGGTCCCGCGCGAGGTCCTTCGTCGAGGCATACCGATCCTCCCGATCCTTCGAGAGGCAACGCTCCACGATCCACTCCACAGGCGGCGGCAGATCCGGCCGGAGCCTCGCGAGCGGCTCGGGAGTCTCGCGGATGATCGCCGCCATCGTCTCCGCGGCCGTCTTTCTCTGGAACGCCTTATGGCCGGTCGCCATCTCGTAGACGATCGAGCCCAGGGAAAACTGGTCCGACCGAAAATCCAGAGGCTCCCCCGAGGCCTGTTCGGGCGACATGTAGCCGACCGTCCCCAGGACCGTCCCGGGCTGCGTCGGCTGCGCCGTCATCGTCAGCATCGCCGAGGCTTCGCCGGACACCGGCTCCACGAGCTTGGCGAGCCCGAAGTCCAGGATCTTCACGAACCCGTCCCTCGAGACCATGACGTTTTCGGGCTTCAGGTCCCGATGGACGATGCCTGCGGCGTGAGCCTTGGAGAGCCCATCGGCGATCTGTGCGGCCACGTTCAACAGGCGGCGCACCGGCATCGGCTTGAATGCGATGAGCTCCCGCACCGTCCTTCCATCCACGAGCTCCATCGCGATGAAGGCGACGCCTTCCTCGCGACCGATCTCGTGAATCGTCACGATGTTGGGATGGTTCAGCGCCGAGGCGGCGCGAGCCTCCTGCTCGAATCGCGAGAGCCGGTCACGATCGAGAGCCAGCGCCTCCGGCAGGACCTTGATCGCTACCTCGCGCCCGAGCCGAGGGTCCTTCGCCCGGTACACCTCTCCCATGCCACCCGCGCCCAGAGGGGACAGGATTTCGTACGGACCGAGGCGGGTGCCGGTGCCGAGTGTCATCGAGAGACCTGACGGCGATTCTAGTCGCTGCGAGGATCGGTTCCTTGCCGGCTTGCGGTCCCGTTTTCTCTTACAATCGGTCCCACAGGTCTCTCAGGGCAGGAGGCTCTCATCACGGACCCCCTCCGACGGGTGTCGCTCGCGGTCGTCCTCTGGGCGGGCACGATCTGTGTGGGCGCTCAGACGCTTCCCTCCACGGGGAGCATCCACGGGACCGCGCTCGACGAGCAGGGAGCCCCTCTGCCGGGCGTCGAGGTGAAGCTCGTTGGCGCGGGGGAGCGCGCGCCCGCACAGGCCGACGTGCACGGCAAGTTCCGGTTCCTGTACATCCCGCCGGGCACCTACTCCGTGACGCTCTCCCTCGACGGTTTTGCCACGCTGGACAACCAGGAGATCGTCGTCGCGTTGGACCGAAACACTGAGCTGCGGGTCACGATGAAGCTGGCCGCCGTGAATGAGACCGTGACGGTCCAGGGCGCTCCCGCGATCGACCCGCGCAAGACCGTGACCGGCGCGACGCTGGAAGAGAAGGAGCTCCAGAAGGTCCCGAGCGCGCGCAACATCTGGGCGACGCTGTGGGCCGTTCCGGGAGTCGTCACCAACCAGGTCAACGTCGGCGGCAACACGGCGGTGCAGGCGTCGCCCGCGTCGAAGGGTGTCAGCGGCGTCACGTACAACCTCGATGGAGCCGACATCACGGTCAGCGGGCTCTCACCGACGTTCTACAACTTCGATTCCTTTCAGGAGATCCAGGTGGTCACCGGCGGCTCGGACGTCACCCTCTTGAACGGCGGCGCGACCTTCAACATGGTGACCAAGCGCGGGTCGAACGCCATTCACGGCTCGGCACGGTATTTCTACGCTCCCAACCGCTGGCAGACGGAAAACACGCCGGCCGAGGTCGACCTCTCCGGTCTGTCCACCAACCGCACGAACGTCCTCCGCGACTACGGCGTCGAGGCGGGCGGCGCGGTCCTGACCGACCGGATCTGGCTCTGGGGCGCCTGGGGCAAGAACCAGATCGACCTCGAGAAGCTCGGTCAGCTCGACTCGGAGGGCCGGAAGGTCAATGAGAACTCCACGCTCGAGAACTTCGATGCGCGCCTCGACGCCCAGCTCGCCGCTTCAAACTCCCTCGAGCTCTTTTACCACCACGGTGACCGCGTCCAGGACGGAAGGGGACTCGACATCAACACGGCGCCCGAGTCCGCCTTCAACCTGACTCAACCGGTCCCGATCTACAAGATCGCCGACACCCAGGTCTTTTCCTCCAGCCTGACCGCGAACGCGTTCTTTTCTTACATGGACTTCACGCAGACGGCGACGCCGGTCGGCGGAGTCGACACGCCGATGTACGTCGACTTCAACCAGGTGCGGCGCGGGAGCTCCCTGTCATCGCGTTTCCACTCCATCGTCCGGCAGGGAGGAGCGTCGGTCTCGAAGTTCTTCACGACCGGGAGTCTCTCGCACGAGCTCAAGGTGGGATTCGGATATCGGGACGCGATGAACGACAACGCGTCCGCGTATCCCGGAGGGCAGGTCTGGGGCGATGAGTACAGCGCGTTGGCCTTCATCACCCGAGCCGGGGTCGGCAAGACGAAGGAACAGCGCCTCGGGGTCTTCGCCAGTGACACGCTGACCGCCGACCGGTTGACGATCAATGCGGGCCTCCGATACGACCATGGAAGGGCGCGAAACACGGCCGCGTTCGTCCCCGCCAACCCGATATTCCCCGATGTTCTCCCGGCGGTGAGCTATGCGGGCGACGAGGGATACCCGATCTCGGCGGGAAGCTGGCAGCCGCGCGCCGGCGCGACCTACGCGCTGGGTGAGAAGCGGCAAACGCTTCTGCGGGCCTCGTACTCGCGGTTCGCCGACCTTTTCCTGGACGGGATCGGCCTCGCGAGCCCCTTCGCCTCGGTCCAGGGAATCTACTACTACTGGACGGATACGAACGGAAACCACCATGCCGATCCGGGCGAAGTGGACCTCGACAATCTCGCCGGCTTCTACAACGTGGACCCGTCCCATCCCGCCTCGTCGACCCCTCCCAATCAGATCAGCCCGAATCTCAAGCCGACGACGGTCGACGAATTCGTCGTCGGCGTCGACCAGGAGCTCCTCGGCGGCCTCGTGGCGTCGGTTCACTACACCTACCGCTCCATTCGCTCGATCGTCTTCAGCCCCTACATCGGAGTGACGTCGGGTGGAGGGGGATACCAATACTTCGGCAACGCGAGCGGCTCGGCGATGGACCCTTCCGGCTTCGGGTTCGCTTTCGACGTTCCGTACTTCGGCGTGACGATCGATCCGCCCCCGACGGGGGTCGTGGTGGAGAACCGGCCGGGCTACCGACAGACGTACCAGGGAGTCGGTCTCCAGCTCGTCAAGCTGCTCTCGGACGGGTGGCTCTTTCGGGGGACCGTCTCCTGGAACTCCTGGACGCAGTCGGTGAGCCCGCAGGCGATCTTCGACCCGAACGACACGCCCGGCGGCCCGAACCAGGACGGCGGCGATGTCATCAGCCCGTCGTTGGTCGGGGCGGCGTGGGCTTTCAGTATGAGTGGCCTGTACCAGCTCCCCTTGGGGTTCGCGGTATCCGGCGTCTTTTCCGGCCGCCAAGGCTTTCCGCAGCAATACCTCGTGAGGATCTTCCCGCACGACAAAGTGGGGAATCCGATCTTCGTGCTGACCTCACCCGTGGGCGCCTATCGTCTACCCAACGTCTACGAGCTCGACCTTCGCCTCGCGAAGACCTTCCCGATCGGACCCGTGAGCCTCACCCCGTCGTTCAACGTCTTCAATGCCGCCAATGCCAACACGGTCCTGGCCCGCCGCGGCGTGACGGGGACCTACAACTCGGCCAGGCCCGTTCCCTTCAGCCCCGACTCTCGCTTCAACCAGATCAGCAATTTCGAAAGCCCGCGCATCTTCCAAGTTGCGATCCAGGTAGCGTTCTAGCGGGGGACATGGACCTTCGGCCGCCGCCACGCGCCGGAAACTTACTGTTTCCGTCGCCTAGGAGAGAGCTGCAATGCGCGCAACCAGTTACAACGGTCCGTACTCGCTGGAGGTCGTCGAGCGGCCGGACCCGGTGATCCAGGCACCGACCGATGCCGTCGTCCGAGTGTCGCTCGGCGCCGTCTGCGGCTCCGACCTCTGGTATTTCCGCGGTGAATCTCCCCACGCGCTGGGTCCAATCGGGCACGAGTTCATTGGTGTTGTCGAGGACATCGGTGCAGAGGTCCACGGGTTCGCGAGGGGGGATTTGGTCGTGGCCCCGTTCACCTTTTCCGATGGCACCTGCCCGCACTGTCGCCTTGGAATGACATCCAAGTGCATCGCGGGCGGTTCCTTCGGTAATCATGGGATTGACGGAGGTCAAGGCGAGGCGGTGCGCGTCCCTCTGGCCAGTAGCACCCTCGTCCGCGTCGCCAATGCTGGTCATGACGACGCAACGATGCGGTCGTTGGCGGCGCTCTCCGATGTGATGTGCACGGGACACCACGCAGCCGTGAGCGCCGGCGTCAGGCCTGGGGCCGTGGTCGCTGTCGTTGGGGACGGAGCCGTCGGCCTCTGCGCCGTGATCGCCTCGCGGCGCCTGGGTGCGGAGCGCATCATTGCTCTAAGCCGGAATCCGAATCGCCAGGCGCTAGCGAGAGAGTTCGGCGCTACTGACATCCTCGAGGAGCGCGGCAGCGATGCGGTGCAGGCGGTGAAGGAACTGACCGGTGGGATCGGTGTCGATGCTGCGCTGGAATGTGTCGGAACCGGCGAGTCGCTTGAGACAGCTATGAACATCGCCCGACCGGGTTCCGTGGTTGGCGCCATCGGTGCGCCCCACGCGATCAACTTTCCCGTGATGGACAAGGTCGTCTATGGGAATGTCGGGTTACGAGGGGGCGTAGCACCGGCTCGCATCTACATCCCCGAATTGCTCGGCGACGTGCTCGAGGGCCGAATTAACCCCGGCCGGGTCTTCGACTTCGAGACCACCCTCGAGGGCATCGTCGAGGCCTACCAGGCAATGGACAAACGTCGTGCGATCAAGTCCTTGATCCGGATGACGGCGTCCTAGCGGCCGTACTCGATCATTTCGCGAATGGCGACAGATGGTTCATTTGCATCACGGAGCCCTGCGGACCGAATGAGTAAATAGAATCCGTGCGAATTCGAAGTGCCTTGTATGATGGCTCGGTGAGGAAGGTTTCTCCTGTAACCTCCAATGCGACAGCCTAAGACCCCTCTTCTCGTTGTTCTCGTGCTTGCGAGCCTGACGTCCGGCCTCGTCTGGTGCGCCGGGCCGTGCTGCCCGAGCAAGGGAACGGGCGCTTCCGTCCTGTCAATCGGCGCCGCTCCCTGCTGTGGCGCCGGCACGCCAAGCCGATGCCAGTCGTCGCTTCAGCGCGCCGATGCGGCCACGGTTACATCGGTCGCCGTTGCACATTCACCCCTCGTGCTCTTGACCGGTCAGGCCGCGTCCAACGAATCCGCGTTCGTGGCGCTCGGTCCCCCCGGACCGGCAACGTTCGTCCCTCGACAGCGACCCCCTGCTCTCCACACCCCGCTCCTGATCTGACGACCGGTCTCCCTCGCTCGGAAGGCGGCGGGGACGCTCCCGCCCCTCTGGTCCGGACTTTTTTCGGACCCTTTGGAGGCAAGACCGGTGACCACGAACAGAATTTCGACTTTCGCACAGGCCGCATTGCTCGTCCTCGCGCCCGTCGCCAACGCGGTTGCGCAGAGTCCAGCAGCCGCGCCAGCAACCACACGGGCCGCCTTCGCTGACCCGCTCCTCGACGCACTCGTCGCGGAGGCGGTCAAGAAGAACGGCGACGTCGCGGCCTCGGTCGCGACCGCGGAGGCGGCCAGCTTCCGGATCGATCCGGCGCGCACCCTCCCGGACCCGTTTCTGTCGTTCAACTACCAGAACGACGGCTGGGCCTTCTCGCTCGGCGAGCGGGACATGACGTTTCTGGGCGTGATGTTCGCCCAGCCGCTTCCTTGGCCAGGCAAGCTCCGACTCGCCGGCGAAGAGGCGACGCTGCGGGCCGAAGAGGTCAAGTCCGGGGCGGTCCAGCGCGCGCGACTCTCCGTCGAGGCCCGGGTTCGCCGCGCCTACTACGAATACCTGTTCGCCCGCGAGCTGCTTATGCTGATCGAGGACCGCGACCGTTCCTGGCGGGAGATCGCGGCCGTCACTCAGGATCGATATGCCGCCGGTCTGGGTGCGCAGCAGGACGTTCTGCGGGCGCAGGTCGAGGTGCTGCGCCTCGACGAGGCCCGGGCGGACCAGGGTGCGCTGGTCGCCAACCGGCGAGCGGAGCTCGACCGGCTGCTCGGTCGCACCCTGGACTCCCCGATCGAGACGGACCAGCGATTGGAGTTCCGCCCCGAGGTCCCTCCGCTTCCCGCGCTGCTCGAGGCGGTGAGAGAGCGAAGCCCGGAGCTGGCGGCTCTCGAGCTCGGCATCGAAGCGGAGCGTTCGCGGGTGCTCCTGACGAGGAAGAGCTTTCTGCCGGACTTCGTCGCGAGCGGCGGGCCGATGTACCGCGGAGGACTCGACCCGATGTGGCAGGTCGGCCTCGGAGTCACGCTCCCGATCCACATCGGCTCCCGTCAGAAGCCGCTGCTCGCGGCGGCCGAGGCGGACCTGCGGTCGGAGCAGAGCCGCCGCTCGTCCGCGGCCCTCGAGCTCGAGCTCCAAACACGGGAGCGCCTACAGAATCTCGACGCGACCCTCCGCGTCGCGCGCCTGTACCGCGAAGGCGTCATCCCCACGGATCAGCTTTCCTTGGAGTCGGCGATCGCGACCTACCGCACCGGCAATGTGCCCTTCGTCACGGTTCTCGAATCGTTGAACACTCTCTACGCCGACAGGGCCCTCTACCTCGCGCGCCTGGCCGATGCCGAGAAATGGCGCGTGACCATCGATGAGGGCGATGTGCAGGAGGCGGCCGGGATGCCCGCGGCGCGTTCTGCCGGAGCAGGCGCTCCCGAGGTCACGATGACAGGCGCGGCCGCGGCGACGGAGCTCTCCGGGGGAATGAGGTGACGGCCATGAAGATCCTGAAGAGCCCGTTCTTTCCGTGGGTCGTGGCTGCCGCTCTCGGAGTGGCTCTCCTGAGTGTCATGGCGTCGCGCCGCGGGCGGCTAGTGCCCGCCGTTCCGGTCGGCGTCGCGCACGACCGGCGAACCGTCGGCACGCCGGCGCCCGTCGTGACTCCCGGTCGTCGGATCCTTTACTGGACCGATCCGATGACGCCCGGCTACAAGTCCGACAAGCCCGGCAAGTCGCCGTTCATGGACATGGATCTGGTACCCGTGTACGACGACGGCTCGAGCTCGCCTGGCGGGTCCGGGAGCGTCAGTGGCTACACGTCAATCGCGATTTCGCCGGAACGCCAGCAGGCGATCGGAATTCAGATCGGCAAGGCCGAAGTCCGCGATCTGGCCCAGACGATCCGGACTGTCGGCCGCGTGACTCTAGACGAAACTCTCCTCTTTCAGATTCGCCCGAAGTTCGAGGGCTACGTCGAGGATCTCTTCGTCGACTACACGGGCAAATCCGTTCGCAAGGGTCAGCCCCTCCTGTCGATCTACAGCCCCGAGCTGCTGGCCACGCAACAGGAGTACCTGCTCGCCGTTCGCGCCCGAGAGCGGCTCGGCGCCTCCTCCAATCCTGACGTTGCGCGCGGCGCGGCGTCTCTCTACGAGTCCGCGCGGCAGCGGCTCCTGCTCTGGGACATCCGGCCCGCCGACATCGAGCGCCTCGAGAGATCCGGCCAGCCGCAGAAGGCAGTCACGCTCTTCTCGCCCGTCGACGGCTTCGTGATGACGAAGAATGCCGTGCGGGGCGGCCGCGTGATGCCGTCCGACACGCTGTTCGAGATCGGCGGCCTTTCCCCCGTCTGGGTCCTCGCGGACATCTACGAGTCGGAGGCGCCCCTGGTACACATGGGCGATCCGGCACGGATAACGCTGTCGTCGCTGCCCGGGCGCGAGTGGAAGGGCAAGGTGACTTTCATCGCTCCGATGCTCGAAGAGGCCACGCGCACGGTGAAGGTCCGAATCGAGTTCGCGAACGCCGATGGTGCCCTGAAGCCCGGGATGTATGCAGACGTCACGCTCGAGCGGCCGCTCGGCCGCGTCCTGACCGTGCTCGACAGCGCGGTGATGACGACGGGCACGCGCTCCCTCGTTTTCGTCGCACACGATGGCGGGCGCCTGGAGCCCCGCGAGGTCAAGACGGGCGCCCGGGTCGGCGGCTACTTCGAAATCCGCGAGGGCCTCCAGCCGGGCGACCAGGTCGTCACGCAGGCGAACTTCCTCGTGGACTCCGAGTCGAGACTCAAGGCCGCGCTCGCCGGCTTCGGGCCGACTACCGCGGTGACCCCGGCAACTTCGGAACATCGGCACTGAGGCCGCCATGATCGAACGGATCATCGCGTTCTCCGCCCGAAACCGATTCGTCGTGCTCTCGCTGACCGGTGCCGCGATCTTCGCCGGCGTCTGGTCGATCAGCCACATCGCGCTCGACGCCCTGCCGGACCTCTCGGACACCCAGGTCATCGTGTACTCGCGCTGGGACCGTAGTCCCGACATCATCGAAGATCAGGTCACCTACCCGGTCATCACCGCGATGCTGGGTGCTCCGAAGGTCAAGGCGATCCGAGGGTTTTCGGACTTCGGTTTCTCGTACGTCTACGTGATCTTCGAGGAGGGTACGGATCTCTACTGGGCCCGCAGCCGCACTCTCGAATACCTCTCGAAGATCCAGCCTCGGCTCCCGGAGGGGGTCAGTACGGAGCTCGGTCCCGATGCCACTGGCGTGGGGTGGGTCTTCCAGTACGCGCTCGTCGACGAGTCGGGAGCGCATTCCCTCGCGGACCTTCGATCCATCCAGGACTGGAACATTCGCTACGACCTGCAGTCCGTACCGGGCGTGGCGGAGGTCGCGAGCGTCGGCGGCTTCGTGCGTCAGTACCAGGTTACCGTCGACCCGAATCGTCTCTCGGCCTACCGCGTCCCCCTCATGACAGTCGTCGAGGCAATCCGTTCCTCCAACAACGAGGTGGGAGGACGGCTCGTCGAGTGGAGCGGCGCCGAGTACATGGTCCGCGCCCGGGGTTACATCCGGTCGGTCTCCGATCTCGAGGAAATCGTGGTCAAGACCGACGAGAAGGGGACGCCGGTGCGTCTTCGCGACATCGCCGCGATCCAGCTCGGCCCCGAGATCCGGCGCGGCATCGCCGAGCTCGACGGCCGGGGCGAAGTGGCCGCCGGGGTCGTCGTCATGCGGCACGGCGAGAACGCGATGGACGTCATTCGCCGCGTCAAGGAGCGGCTCAAGGCGATCGAACCGACGTTGCCAAAAGGCGTGCACATCGTAACGACCTACGACCGGTCGGAGCTGATCGACCGCTCGATCCGGACCCTGCGGCACGAGCTCGTCCTGGAGATGCTGATCGTCTCGCTCATCATCCTGATCTTCCTCTGGCACATTCCGAGCGCAATCATCCCCATCGTCACGATTCCCGCTGCCGTCGTCCTCTCATTCATCCCGATGAAGCTCTTTGGCATCAGCTCCAACATCATGTCGCTCGGCGGCATCGCGGTCGCGATCGGAGCGCTCGTGGACGCGGCCGTCGTCGTCGTCGAGAACGCCCACAAGAAGCTCGAGATCTGGGAGGCAACAGGACGCAAAGGCGACTATCGGGAAATCCTGATCCATGCCATCCAGGAGGTCGGGCGCCCCAGCTTCTTCTCACTCCTCGTCATTGCCGTCTCGTTCACCCCCGTCTTCGCGCTCGAGGCGCAGGAGGGCCGCCTCTTCCGGCCGCTCGCCTTCACCAAGAACTTCGCCATGGCGATAGCGGCCCTGCTCGCCATCACTCTCGACCCGGCGATCCGGCTCCTCTTTACGCGGCTGAAGAACTACGACTTCCGTCCCGCCTGGGCTTGCCGGATCACCAACGCCGTGCTCGTCGGGAAGATGTACCCAGAGGAGAAGCATCCGATCTCCCGCGTCCTCTTCCGCTTGTACGGGCCGCCCGCGAGGTTCGTGCTCCGCCATCCGAAATCCGTCATCACCGCGGCGATCCTCGTCGTCGTTGCGACCGTCCCGGTCTACCGGAAGCTCGGATCCGAATTCATGCCCCCGTTGAACGAGGGCTCGATCCTCTATATGCCGACGACCCTGCCCGGTATTTCGGTGACCGGGGCGCAGGCCCTTCTACAAAAGCAGGACCAGATCCTCAAGTCCTTTCCGGAGGTCGAGCGCGTATTCGGAAAGGCCGGCCGCGCCGAGACGTCCACCGACCCGGCGCCTTTCTCGATGATGGAGACAGTCGTGGTGCTCAAGCCCGACTCGCAGTGGCGCACGACGGGCCGCTGGTACTCGGCCTGGATGCCCAACTTCCTGAAGCCGCTCGTGCGCCCGCTCTGGCCCGAGACCATCTCCTGGGAGGAGCTCGTGAACGAGATGAACGCCAGCCTCCAGCTTCCGGGCCAGACGAATGCCTGGACGATGCCGATCAAGAACCGAATCGACATGCTGACCACGGGAATCCGAACGCCCGTGGGCATCAAGATCTTCGGCGCGGACCTTGGGCAGATCGAGCGGATCGCTCGCCAGCTCGAGCGCGTGCTGCAAGCTGTTCCGGGCACCCGTAGCGTCTACGGCGAGCGGGTCGCGGGGGGCTACTTCATCGACTTCGATCTGAAGAGGCGCGAGATCGCACGCTACGGGTTGACGATCAAGGACGTCCAGGAAGTCATCATGGCGGCGATCGGCGGCGAGAACGTCACGACGACGATCGAGGGGCGGGAGCGCTATCCAGTCAACGTGCGCTACCCGCGGGAGCTTCGCGACGATCCCGACAAGCTCGCTCGCACGCTCGTTCCCACGATGTCCGGCGCCCAGGTTCCGCTCTCCGAGCTCGCGGACATCCGCCTGGTCGAAGGCCCCTCGATGATCCGCGACGAGAACGGCCGGCTCTCCGGGTACGTCTACGTCGATGTCGACACGGCGAAGCGGGACATCGGCGGGTACATCGCCGACGCGAAGGCGGCCGTCGCCAAGTCGGCCAAGCTGCCCACGGGCTATCAGCTCGTCTGGAGCGGCCAATACGAAGCAATGGAAAGGGTTCGGGAGAAGATGCAGGTCGTCCTTCCGGTCACGCTGTTTCTCATCTTCTCTCTCCTCTACGCGAACACGAAGTCGCTGCCGAAGACGTTCATCGTGCTGCTCGCCGTGCCCTTCTCCGCCGTCGGCGCGATCTGGTTGCTCTACGCCCTCGGATACCACATCTCGATCGGCGTCTGGGTAGGCCTGATCGCCCTGCTGGGTCTCGACGCCGAAACCGGAGTCTTCATGCTGCTGTACCTCGACCTCGCCTACGACGAAGCGAAAACGTCCGGGAGGATGCACAACCGCGAGGACTTGAAGGAGGCCATCATGCACGGCGCGGTCAAACGCGTGCGCCCGAAGGTCATGACGGTCGCGTGCGCCTTCTTCGGGCTCGTACCGATCATGTGGTCGACCGGGGCGGGCGCCGACGTGATGAAACGCATCGCGGCTCCCATGATCGGGGGGCTTTTCACGTCGTTCACCATGGAGTTGCTGGTCTATCCGGCCGTGTACTTGCTCTGGAAGTGGCACGCGGAAGTCAAGAAGGCAGCCCGGATAGACGGTCCGCAGTCCCCCACTCAGGCAACGCCGGTGGGCATCTCGCCGCATCCATCGTTCTGAAAACGAGATTCGTATGACACTCAACACCAGAGCCATCTTTTGGGCGGTCAGCATCGTGTCCGCGGCCAGCTATGTCGTCTGTGCAGCCTTCGTAGCCGTCGCTCCGGGACCAACGTCTAGGTCGCTCAGCTGGGTCATGCACGTCGACCTCTCCAGTCTCGCGCGGCACATCACGTGGCCGAGCTTCGTCGGCGGGGTACTCTGTTTCAGCCTGGTGATGGGAATCCTGGCCGGTGCGTCCGCCTCGGCCTATAACCGTCTCGCAGGCCCGCCGCGATGACCGAAGGCTCTTCGCATTCGCAGCACTCGGCCGCGCATCACGGTCACGGGGGCCGGCACGCGGATGGGCTCGCCCCTACGGGACAGGGGGCCAGCGAGCACGGCCCGCACGCTCACTCTGTTTCCGACTTCCGCCGGCGATTCTGGATAGCTATCGCGTTGACAGTTCCGGTCGTGCTGCTATCGCGAATGATCCAGCACGTTTTGGGCCTCGGCGACAAGCTCTCCTTCCCGGGCGATCAGCTGGTTCAGTTCGTCTTCGCCAGCGCGGTCTTCTTCTACGGGGGCTGGCCGTTTCTCAACGGCCTCGTGGAAGAGCTCAAGAAGCATCGACCGGGAATGATGACGCTAATCGGTCTCGCCACTGGCGTCGCGTACTTCTACAGCACCGCAGTAGCGTTCGGAGTCCCCGGGGAGGGCTTCTATTGGGAGCTCGCTACCCTCATCGACATCATGCTCCTCGGTCACTGGGTCGAGATGCGCTCGGTCATGGGTGCCTCGCGCGCGCTCGAGGAGCTCGTGAAGCTGATGCCCGCCGACGCTCACAGGCTGCGAACGGACGGGTCGACCGAAGACATCCCTCTCACTGAAATCCGAAAAGGAGACAGGGTCCTGGTCAAACCGGGCGAAAAAGTGCCGACCGATGGCGTCATCGTCGATGGCCGCTCCTCGCTCAACGAGGCCATGCTCACCGGAGAGAGCAGGCCCGTCGAGAAGGTTATCGGCGACACGGTCATCGGCGGTTCAGTCAACGGAGAAGGGGCGCTCACCGTCGAGGTGCGCAAGACCGGCGAGACCTACCTGGTGG
>Ga0157379_10001177_pt1 | contig 21298 bp, 5 predicted proteins | sample S25metaG_FD_121802 | JGI IMG/M metagenome (GOLD analysis project Ga0157379, IMG submission 121802) | Switchgrass rhizosphere microbial communities from Kellogg Biological Station, Michigan, USA - S2-5 metaG | ecosystem: Host-associated > Plants > Roots > Rhizosphere > Soil | place: USA: Michigan... | reverse complement strand
GGCTGCGATCCGCAGCCTCCTCGCGCTCGCGCCGCGGACGGCGCGGCGCATCCTGCGCGACGGCAGCGAGGAGGACATCCCGCTCGCCCACATCCACGTCGGCGACCGCCTGCGCGTACGCCCGGGCGAGCAGGTCCCGGTCGACGGTCCGGTCGTCGAAGGCGGCAGCGCGGTCGACGAGTCGATGCTGACCGGCGAGCCGATCCCGGTCCATCGCCAGCCGGGCGACAAGCTCATCGGCGGAACGCTGAACACGAGCGGCGCGCTCGTCATGATCGCCGAGACGGTCGGCTCGGGGACGGTGCTGGCGCAGATCGTCCAGATGGTCGCGCAGGCGCAGCGCAGCAAGGCGCCGATGCAGCGCATCGCCGACCGCGTCGCCGCGGTCTTCGTGCTCGCGGTCGCCGCGATCGCCGTGCTGACGTTCGTCGGCTGGGGCGTCTTCGGTCCGCCGCCGAGCTGGGCGATCGGGCTGATCAACGCGGTCGCGGTGCTGATCATCGCCTGCCCGTGCGCGCTCGGCCTCGCGACCCCGATGTCGATCATGGTCGCGACCGGCAAGGCGGCGTCGCAAGGCGTCCTCTTTCGCGACGCCGCGGCGATCGAGACGCTGCGCGCCGTCGACACGCTGATCGTCGACAAGACGGGCACGCTCACCGAAGGCAAGCCTTCGGTCGAGCGCGTCGTCGCGGTGCCGGGCTATGCGGAAGACGAGGTGCTGCGGATCGCGGCCAGCATCGACCAGGGCAGCGAACATCCGCTCGCCGACGCCGTCGTGCGAGCGGCGCGCGAGCGCGGCCTCGTCCTCGAGCGGCCGGAAGCGTTCGAGTCGAGCAGCGGCATCGGCGTTCGCGGTCGCATCGCCGGCCGCCCGGTGGCGCTCGGCAACGCGGCGCTGATGGCCGAGGGCGGCGTGCGCACGCAGGCGCTCGCCGAGCCGGCGGAGACGCTGCGCGCGAGCGGCGCGAGCGTCCTCATGCTCGCGGTCGGCGGCAAGCTCGTCGGCCTCGTCGCCGTCTCCGACCGCGTCAAGGAGAGCGCCGCCGATGCGCTCGCGGCGCTGCGCGCGGCCGGGATCGCGGTCGTCATGGCGACCGGCGACGGCCCGGCGACGGCGCGCAGCGTCGCCGAGCAGCTCGGCATCGACGACGTCCACGGCGAGCTGCGTCCCGCCGACAAGCTCGCCCTCGTCGCCAGGCTGCAGCGCGAGACGCGATGCGTCGCGATGGCCGGCGACGGCATCAACGACGCCCCCGCGCTCGCCCAGGCCGACGTCGGCATCGCGATGGGCACCGGCACCGACGTCGCGATGCAGAGCGCGAAGATCACGCTCGTCAAGGGCGACCTGCGCGCGATCGTCCGCGCCCGCCGGATCTCCGAGGAGACGATCGCGAACATGAAGCAGAACCTGACGTTCGCGTTCGTCTACAACGCGCTCGGCATCCCGATCGCGGCGGGCGTGCTCTATCCGCTCACCGGCACGCTGCTGTCGCCGATGGTCGCGGCGCTGGCGATGAGCCTGAGCTCGGCGTCGGTGATCTTCAACGCGCTGCGCCTCAGGAACACGACCTCCTGAAGCGTTCGCGCGCGGCGGACATGCCGCAATCGAGGTATTGAGATCGCGGCTACGCTCGCTAGACTGGCGCGATGTCGTCCGCCAGCGTCGAGGCACCGTCGACCCGCGCCGTCTCGGTCGTCGTCGTCGAGGACGATCCTTCGCACCGGCAGCGCTTCCGCGAGCACCTGCTGCTCGACGACCGGCTGCATCTCGCCGCCGAGTTCGCCAACGCGGGCGCGGCGATCGCGGCGATCCCGCCGCTTCTTCCCGACGTCGCCCTCGTCGACCTCGGTCTTCCCGACCGCAGCGGCTTCGACGTCATCGCGCACATCCACCGCGTCGCGCCGGGCGCCGAGATCATGGTCGTCTCGGTGTTCGGCGGCGAGCGCAACCTCCTGCAGGCGATCGAGGCCGGCGCGACCGGCTACCTGCTCAAGGACACGCTGCCGCGCGACTTCGTCGCCGCGATCCACGCGCTGCGCGCCGGCGAGTCGCCGATCAGCCCGTCGCTCGCGCGCCACCTGCTGAAGCGCTACCTCGTCGCTCCCGACGCGGCGACGCCGTCGCGCGAAGCCGCGCAGGTCGCCGACGACGCCGGCGCCGAGGTGCTGACGGCGCGCGAGATCGGCATCCTCGAGCGGATCGCGGCCGGCGCCAGCCTCGCCGAGATCGGCCAGCAGCTCTTCATCTCGACCCACACCGTCAAGACGCACGTCAAGAACATCTACCGCAAGCTCGAGGCGCACTCGCGCGTGCAGGCGGTGCGCATCGCCCAGCGTCGCCACCTGATCGGCAGCGGGAGCTGACGTGGCGGCGCTGCCAGCGGCGATGCCGCCCGGCGCCGACGATCGCGCGGCGCGGCGAAGGCGGCTGCTGCGCCGCGTTCTCGTCTGGAGCGTCCCGATCGCGGTCGCCTACGTCGGCGTCTTCGTCTACCTCTGGGTCATCCAGGAGCGGCTCATTTTCAAGGTGCGGCCGCTGTCGCCGCTCGAAGCGCGCGAGATCGCGGCGGCGTTTCCGGCGGCGCGAAGCGTCGGCATCGCCGCCGCCGACGGCACCGCGCTCCATGCCTGGTACCTCGCGGCGAATCCGCCGTCGGCGCCACGGCGGCTGCTGCTGTACTTCGGCGGCAACAGCGAGCAGGTGCACTGGCTGCTCGCACGCCAGCCCGCGCTCGCCGGCTGGGACCTCCTCCTCGTCGACTACCGCGGCTACGGCCTCAGCGGCGGCGTGCCGTCGCAGGCGGCGCTCGAGGGCGACGCCGATCAGTGGCTGCGCCTCGCCCGCAGCGGCAACGAAAGCGTCGCGCGCCCGCAGCGTCTCGTCGTCATGGGCACGAGCATGGGCAGCTATGTCGCGACGCACCTGGCCGCTTCGCATCCGGTCGACGGCGTGGTGCTCGTCGTGCCGTACGACAGCGGCGTCGCGATCGTGCAGTCGATGATGCCGCTCTATCCGATCGCCTGGATCGTCCGCCACCGCTTCGAGACGATCGCCGATGCGCCGAAGGTGCGGGCGCCGACGATCTTCTTCGTCGCCGCGCGCGATGCCTTCGGGTCTGCCGAGCGCTCGCATCGCCTCTACGACCACTGGGGCAGCGCGTCGCGGACGTGGGTCGACCTGCCGAACGCCAACCACTACACCGCGACCGCCGACCCGCTCTACTGGCAGCGCCTCGGCGAGTTTCTGCGCGGCCTCTGACGTGGCGGCGACGTCGCGCGCCGTGGTCCGCGTCGCCGCTCCGTCGCGACGCAGTCTGCGGCGCCTCGCATGCGCCGCCTGCGTCGTCGCGACGGCGCTCGCCGGTGCGTGTCGCGAAGCGCCGTCGGACGATGCGGCAGCCGGCAGCGCATCGACGCAGCACGTGATCCGCCTCGACCACGCCGCCTTCGCGAAGGCCGTGCGCGACGACGCCGCCGCGAGCGCAGCCGGCACCGCCGAGCCGTGGCAGCCGCGACTGCTGCCGGATCTCTGGCGAAGCCACGGCGAAGGCGAGTCGGGCTACGGCTGGTACCGGGTGCAGTTCGCACTGCCGGCGCGACCGCAGACGCGCTGGGCGATCCACCTCGCCTTCGCGCACTCGAGCTTCGACGTCCGTGTCAACGGCACGACGATCGCCGCGGCGCCCGACTTCGACGCGTTCGCGCTCGAGCCGCATCCGAGCCAGCCGCACCTGATCGACGTCCCGTCGGGTGCCCTGGTCGCCGGAACGAACCGGATCGACGTGCGGCTGCGCGTCGAGCAGGACATCGACGGCGGCCTCTCGGCGGTCGAGATCGGCCCGCGCGCGCTCGTCGGGCGGCGCTATCTCGAGGAACGCTTCTGGCGCGCGGACCTGCCGCGCGCGCTCGACTTCACGCTCCTCGTCGCCGCCGCGTTCATGCTGCTGCTCTGGCTGCGCCGGCCACGCGAGACGATCTATCCGTGGTTCGCCGCGCTCGCCGTCGTCTGGGCGGTGCGCGGCTTCTACGTCGCCGGCGGCGGCAGCTGGTTGCGCCTGCTGCACGGCACGATCGGCCACGCCAGCCAGGACGTCTTCCTCGGCGCGACGCTGCTGCTCGGCTGTGCGCTGCTGCTGATCGTCGTCGACCGCTTCGCGGGCCGGCCGCAGCCGCTGCTCGAGTTCCCCGCGCTCGCGTTCGGCGTCCTCGCGATGGCGTTCCAGGGCGCGCTCGGCCGCCTCGTCTCGGAGCTCCTCGATCCGGTCTGGCACGTCGTCGCCGCCGTGCTCGCGGCGCTCGCGGTGCGCACCGTCGCGATGATGACGTGGCGAAAGCCGGATCCGGGCAACCTCCTCATTGCGCTCGGCGTTGCGTTCATGCTCGCAATGGCGCTCCACGACGTCCTCGTCGCCAACCACGTGATCGCCTACAGCGCGACGCACTGGCTCGCGTTCGGGCCGCCGGTGCTGCTCGCCACCGTCGTCGTCGCGCTCGGTGGCCGCTACTTCCACGCCTTCGACGAAGCCGAGCGGCTGAACCGCGAGCTCGAGCGCCGCGTCGCCGAGCGGGCGCGCGACATCGAGCGCCAGTACGAGCGCATCTCGGCGCTCGAGCGGCAGCAGGCGGTCGCCGACGAGCGCGAGCGCCTGATGCGCGACATGCACGACGGCGTCGGCTCCGAGCTGATGACGACGCTGAACGCGTTCGAGCGCGGCCGGCTGACGACGGAACAGGTCGGCGAGCTGCTGCGCGGCTGCATCGACGACCTGCGTCTGGTCATCGATTCGCTCGACGTCGGCGAGGCCGGGCTCGCGACCGCGCTCGCCAACCTGCGCTACCGGCTCGAGCCGCGCCTCGCTGCGGCAGGCATGCAGCTCGACTGGCGCGTCGATCCGCAAGCGGGAGCGTGGCTTGCGCCCGGCGGGGTGCTCCATATCCTGCGCGTCGTCCAGGAGGCCCTGACGAACGCGCTCAAGCACGCCCGCGCGACGCGACTCGCCGTGCGCGTCACCGAGGCCGAAGGCGCGCTCGACGTCGAGATCAGCGACGACGGCAGCGGCATCGCCCCGGATCGCCGCAGCGTCGACGGCCGCGGCCTCGCCAACATGCGGCAGCGCGCGCAGAGCCTCGGCGGCGAGCTGGAAACGATCGCCCTGTCGCCGGGCACGCGCGTGCAGCTGCGGCTGCCGACGCTGCCGCGGCTGCGCGAGCCGGCGGCGCTGCCCCGCTAGCGGCAGCGTCCCCACGAATGGGGACGCGTGCGTGAAATACCGCGATGGCGGTATTCGCGCAATGCAGCGACGCCACCAACATCGCCTCGCGCGTCGACAGCGGAGTCGACGCTTCGGGAGGTGGAGATGACGTCATCCGGCGAATCGCAACGCACGCCGCGCGCGCTGAACTGGGCGGCCGCCGCGGCGCTCGGACTTGTCCTTCTGCTCGCGGGATGCGGCGGTGGCAGCGCCTCTGGAGCAAAGCCGGTCGCGAGCATCGCGATCGACCGCAGCGCCCTGCTCCTCACCGCAGCGAACCAGGAGCATCGCCTGAGCGCGCAGGCGCGCGATGCCGACGGCGAGCCCGTCGATGCGACGGTGACGTGGACGTCGTCGGCACCGGAGCAGGTCACGGTCGCCGCCGACGGCACCGTCCGCAGCGTCACCGCGGTCGGATCGGCGCAGATCGTCGCCTCGGTCGACGGCGTGCAATCGACCTCGGTGTTCGTCGCCGTCGTCGAGCTGCGCGAGAACACGCTGCTGCTGCGCGACGCCGACATCGTGGGCGCGGGTGCGCCGACCAACCTCGCCGCGGGCGAGTACCCAGGGCTCGGCACGCGCTACGAGGTCGTCGTCTCCGGCGTTGCCGCGCCGGCGCCCGGGACGTTCGTGCTCGCGGTCGAGACGGCGCAGGTCGCCGGCCGCGTCGTCTCGAGCACCGTCGATGGCGCCGTCGTTCGCGTCGAGCTCGAGGTCGTGTCGGCTCCCGATCTCCTCAAGCGCTACGACGTCCACTGGACGATCGACCTCGCCGGCTACGCGCCTGCGGGCGCCAGACCTTCGGCAACCACCGCGCGCGGCGACCGCAAGCACGCCCTCGCCGACACCAACATCCTGCCGAGGTGGAAGCTCCCCGCAGAGGGCGAAGGGCCGCTCAGCTGCGAAGGCGAGGCGAAGGCGTACCTCAACGTCAAGCCGGTCCAGGTCTCGTTCGAGGGCAGCCCGAAGCTCGAGATCGTCAGCAGCCGGCTCGACGACACGCTGCCGCCGGGCCGGCTGCGCGTCGCGCTCGTCGGCGACCTGGTGCTCGTGACGACGCTCGGTCTCACTGCGGAGGCGGGTCTGAAGGGCGAGGTCAAGTGCGAGCTCAAGGACCGCATCCCGCTGCCGTTCCTGCCGCCGCCGATCGGGCCGTTCGTCCGGCTCGCGGTGCCGATCGGCATCGGTGCGTCGATCGACGGCGCGGTCGAGATCGCGGCGATCGACATCAGCCTGCAGGGCAAGAACGGCGCGCATCTCGAGCTCGGCATCGACTGCCAGGGCACGGCGCCGTGCACGAGCCTCGACACCGCGCAGCCGATCAACGAGTTCACTCCGAAGGCGCAGATCTCGTCGCTGCCGCAGGAGGGCTTGCGGATCAAGCTCGGCGCGCAGGTCTACCTCCTGAGCGGCGTCGACGTCGTCGCCCTGCTGTCGCCGTTCAACGTCATCGACATCAAGGCGGGTCCCAAACTCGCGGGCGACTTCGGCTCGGTCCCGCTGCAGACCGGCAGCTCGACGTACGCGTCGAACTACGACTTCAAGCTGCAGCTCGAAGCGGGCCCCGGCAGCTCGCTGAAGAAGGCGATCCAGACGCTGATGGGCGGCGAGGACCGCGGCAGCCTCGACGCGACGCTGAAGCTGGCGATGGACATCTCCGAGTCGCCGAACGGCACCTTCACGGTCGACCGCGAGCGTGCGCTGCCGGGTCGCGACAGCGTCAAGCTGACGGTCGACCTGAAGGCGAAGAGCCTCGAGTTCTTCAAGTACGGCTACAACGTCAAGGAGATCCGCATCTATCGCCGCCTCGAGGACGTCAACCGCGAGTTCGAGCTGTTCGACACCCTGCCCGCCGCGCCCGGCCAGAGCCACTTCGAGAAGATCTGGCAGCCGACCGCGCAGGACGCGGGCAAGAACGAGTTCGCCGCGCTCGTCGTCACGCTGCTGCCGCCGCTCGTCGAGCCCGAGCTCGAGGTCGCGGCCGATTCGATCCGCACCGTCAAGGTCGACTGCGTCTCGGCACCGGGATCAGCGGGGCGTGCTCGCGCGCTCGCGGCGAGCTGCAGCAGCGATTACTTCGGCACCGCCGACGGCGAGATCACGGGCGCGCAGCGATTCAACGCCTCGGTGACGTGGAAGCTCGACCCGGTGAAGATGGCCGACCCGAACCGCAAGGCCTACGAGGCGTTCTACAAGCCGTCGGGCAGCGTCCACATCGACATGATCGTCTACACCGATCTCGGCTGCACCGTCGAGCCGCACGACGTCTCGCGCTTCGACGAGACGTCGATGCTCTACATCAACACGGCGACGTCGCCGCCGAGCTACGCGTTCGTCCTGCAGGCGCACGCCGACCTGCGCATCGACTGTCCGAACACGCCGACGATGACGATCCCCGCGGCGAGCCTGCTCACGATCGACGGCGCCGGCGCGCTCACCGACCGCGGCGGCATCGTCGACAATAAGGTGACGCCTGGCGGGCGCTACTCGTACGCGTTCAATCCGGGGTCGCCGCCGTGACGTGTGGCCGGGTGCGCGCTGCGCTCGCGGCGCGCCGCGGCGGTGCGGCCGGGGCGTCCCAGCCCGGCAGGGCCTCGTCGGCGCAGCTCTGGATGCGTTCGGCGCGCTGCCGCGGCGAGCCATAGCGCGCGCTTGGCTCGCCGCCGCGCGAGCGGAAGTGCGCGATCGCGATGCGCAAGGTGCGGCTGCCGTTCGGCACCGCAACGAGCTCGCGCGCCGCCCAGCAGTCGGCGGCCGACTCGCTCGAGGTCTGCAGTGCGACGTGGCCGAACTCGTGGACGAGATAGAAGCGCTCGGCGCCCGGATCCTTCGTGCGGATGAGGCGGACGACGCGGTCGCAGACGTAGACGGCGGGGGGATCGAGCCGCGAGACGGCGACATCGCCGCCGGTCTCGTCGCAGCCGTGGACGATGGGCACCGCGGCGAGCGCGCCTCGCGGAACCCACTGCGCGTGCGCCTCGCCGAGGAGGGCGAACGCGACGAGCGTCCGAGCCGCTGCGACGACGAGCCGGCATCGCCCGATCGATGGCTGGAGTCGAGCGGTCGGCACACCGCCCCGGCGGCGGCGACTGCGCGCGCCGAGCAGAACACGGTTGCGGGCATGGGTCTCGGAGTCGGGCATCGCAAAGGGAAGAAGTTCGATGCAGCGGCGCAAGCGCACTCGCTCGACGGTCACGTCACTCGTCGCGTCCTGCAATGGGCCGCCCCCGATCGACGCAACGCTGTCTCCACCGCGCTTCCTGGAAGCCGGCGGCGAAACGTCGTGCCTCGCGCTTTGGCGACCACATTCTTCGTTCACCGAACGCCCGCAGTAAGTCGCACGGCGCGGCGTGTCAATGGGGCTTACGGAACCCGACAACACCCCCGAAATAGACCAGCGGGGTGGCGTCACCGGAGGGTAAGAATAATCCTACAGAGCATCGAAAAGACCTCACGCAGCGTCTTCGCTCAGCGTGCGGCAGCTGGGGAGAGGCATGGGAAAGTCGGCGCATCGGCACTTAGCGGTCGGTCGGGCTTCGTCGCACCGGCGTCATCCTCAGGTCTCGCCGATCGCGCGTGCAGCGCGCGCGGTGCTGCGCACGTGGACGCGTCGTGCTGACGCCGACGCCACGGCCCGGCGCGCCGAGTGGCGCATCGAAACGCTCGAGCCGAAGCTGCTCCTGTCCGCCGATGCCGTTCCCGTCGTGCAGCTCGTCGTTCAGCAGGCGGCAGAGGACCCGAGCGCGGCGCACTTTGCGCGCGGCGACGGACAGGTGTGCATCGCGGCAGCTTCCGGCACGGGGGGCGATCCCGCAACGCTGCAATTCGACGGCGACATCCGTCCCGTAGACGTCCTCGCGCGGCGCGAGCCCGGACGAGCGGGTGCGGGCGACGACCTGGTGCTCGCGATCGCGGGCTCGTCCGACAGCGTTCGCCTCGAGTCGTATTTCTCCGCGGGGCCGACGGCGGCCCGCGCGCCGATCGGCAGCATCCGGTTCGCGAGCGACGGCACCGTGTGGAACCAGGCGGACGTCCAGGCGCAGGTGGCGGTCGACACCGATGCCGCCGTCATGTCGTTCGCGGCGCACAGCAGCGACCTCTATCTGTTCGGCAAGGGAGACGGCCAGAGGACCGTCTCCATCGGCAACGCTGTCGGTTCCGAGAGGCTCGACACGGTGCAGCTCAAGGCCGGGGTCACGCCCGCCGAGATCGCGCTGACGCGGGTCGACGACGCCGAGTTCGGCGCTGGCTCCGCTTTGCAGATCGCGATCCGGGGCAGCGACGATCGGCTCACGGTTTCCGGGTTCCTCGCCGGTGGCGCGCTTCGCAGCGATGGCCTGCAGCGGATCGTCTTCGCCGACGGCACGTGCTGGGAGACGGCCGACATCCTTGCGCGTCTCAGCAGCGTGAGCGACGGCGACGCGACGCTCGTCGTCGACGGCGCTGCGAGCGATGCCAAAGCGGACTCGGCGGACGCCACCGGTGACGCTGTCCGTTCGACCGGCATCGTCGCTGCATTCGGGCCATCGGCACTCGAGGGCACGTACGCGAACCTGCAGGCCGTGAGCCTCGACATCGTCCCCGCGTCCGGCTGGCAACCCGGCACCGCGGTCACCGTGAAGTGGACGACCTTCAATGCCGGCACCGCCGCGGCGACGGGCGCCTGGTCGGACCAGATCGAGGTCGTCAACCAGAGCAGCGGCGTCGTCGTCGCGAGCTTCAGCCTGGCTTACACGGCGCGCAACCTGCTCCCGGGCGCGTTCGCCGACAGCAGCGCGACCTTCGCTTGGCCTCTGGGCGTCGATCCGGCCGGCAACCTGCGCCTTCGCGTCACCCTCGACAAGCTCGGCCAGGTCGGCGAAACGGCCGACACCGTTTCGCTCGAGGGCGACAACATCCTGGAAAAGTCGATCGTCTCGGCGCCCGACCTTGTCGTGCGCAACGTCCGCCTCGAGCAGCAGGCGTCGCCCGGCGGGCTGGCAACTCTCCTTTGGGACGAGGTCAACCAGGGCAACGCCGCAGCGTCGGTCGCATACCAGACGAGGATCGTGGTGCAACGTCGGGGCGACGACGGAACGCCGGGCGCAGTGATCGTCGACACGATGTTCGACTCGGGCCTAGGCGACTCCTCGCCGATCGCCGCCGGCGAATCGCGCGGGCGCACGTTCTGGGTCCTGATGCCCGAGGGCGCGGCCGGCACGGGAACGTTCGACGTCTCGGTGAAGGTCGATCAGGACTTCGGCGGCAACGGCAGCCAGTTCGAAGCGGACGCGCTGACGACGCCGGCCGATCCGGCCGCTTTCATCACCGGCTCGAGCCGAGGCACGTACAGCTCGACGCCTGACCGCGGCGCCACCGCCGGCTCCGACTACCTCCAGGGCGTCGGCGGCGACACCCTCGCCGGCGGCGCCGGCGACGACCAGCTGTTCAGCTTCGCGGTGACGGGAACGGTGTTCCGCGGCGGCGAAGGCGACGACATCCTCACGGGCGGAGCGGCGGCCGACGTCTTCGATGGCGGGCCCGGCAACGACGTCGTTTCGATCGGCGGCGGCAACAACACGATCCAGTTCGGTCGCGGCGACGGCCGGGACGTCGTGACGTGGGCGTCCGACAGCACGGTCGGGCGTGTCAACACTGTCGAATTCAAGGCCGGCATCGCGGTCGGCAACGTTTCGCTCAAGCTGGTCAACAGCAATTCGCTCGGATCGAACGGCGCGGTCGAGTTCGCGATTGCCGGCAGCAACGACCGGCTGGTCGTCGACGGCTTCATCTCGACGCTGGCGCCGGACGCCATCTACAACACGATCCAGCGGGTCAGGTTCGCGGACGGTACGACCTGGGATTTGGCGACGATCGCGGCGCACGTGTCGGGCTCGGCGTTGCCGGCGGTCTTCGCCCCGAGTAGCGGCGGCACGCTGACCGGCACCGCGGGCGACGACATGCTGATCGGCCAGGGCGGCGACGACACGCTCGACGGCGGCACCGGCGACGACTGGCTGACTGGAGGCGGCGGCAGCAACACCTACCTGTTTGGGCGCGGCCACGGCAGCGACCGCATCGCCTACTCGCTGCCCAGCGCAGCCGCGGTGAACACCGTGCAGCTCGGCGCCGGCATCGCGCCGAGCGACCTGCGCCTGAAGCAGACGACCGGCGCCAACACGGGCAGCGCGCTCGAGCTGTCGATCCTCGGGACCACGGACCGCCTGACGATCGACGGCTTCTATTTGTACGGCACTCCCGTCGGTGCCACGTCACCCGGCCGCTACCCGCTGCCGATCCAGCAAGTGCGCTTCGCCGACGGAACCGTCTGGGATTCCGCCAAGCTCGATGCGATCTTCTACGCGGGCACCGCGGGCGCCGATCGGCTGGTCGGTGTCGACTCTGCGGTCATCGACGGTGGCCTCGGCGGCGACCTGATCATCAACGACTTCGAGGATGGCGTCCTGCGCGGCGGCGCTGGCGACGACCGCATCCTCTCCGGTGCCGGCGACGACGTGCTGGACGGCGGCGCGGGCAACGACGTCGTGTCGGATACCGGGGGCAGCAACGCGTACCTGTTCGGCCGCGGCGATGGCCAGGACGTGATCCTGACGAGCGCGGAAGGCGGCACCGCGATCAACACGCTGCAGTTCAAGAGCGGCGTGCTGCCGACCGACCTGCTGATCCGGCTCGTCGACGACGGCGCGGTGGGCACCGCCAAGGCGCTCGAAGTCTCGATCATCGGCACGACCGACAGGATCACGATCCAGGGTTTCGGTGTCTTCGCAGCGCCGTTCAACCTGTTCAGTCGGACGGTCAACCAGTTCCGCTTCGCCGACGGGACCACCTGGGATCTGGCCGCGGTGCAGGCGCACGTCGACACCAGCCTGCGGCCGATCTACGCAGCCCCCGTCGTCAGCGGCGTCGACGCCAAAGGCAATCAGCTTCTCGCTCCCGGCTACGTCTGGGCGGGCAACTCGATCGTCGCCGTGCCGTACGTCGGGTCGCCTGGCAGCGCCGAGACGAACAACACCGCGACCGCGACCTTCACGTCGAGCGAGACTGCGCTGCCCGATCTCGCCGCCACCTCGGTCGAGGTTCCTCCGCAAGGGCAGGCCGGGACGCTGATCCCGATCCAGTGGTTCGTAAGGAACGCCGGCGCGGCGGCAGCCAGCGGCCCATGGGTCGACCGCATCGTCCTCAGTGCCGACGACGTCATCGGCAACGCCGACGACGTCGTGCTGACGGACATTCCGAGCGGCACGTTCTTCCCCCAGCTCGCCATCGGCAACGTCTACGGCGTCAACACGCAGGTGTTCCTGCCCACTGGCAAGCTCGGCAACTACCGGATCGGCGTCATCACCGACGCCACGTCCGTCATCGCGGACGCTTCGCGCGGCAACAACACTTGGTCGACGCCGATCACGCTGGTGAGCACGCCGACCTACGCCGACCTGGTGCCGACGCTGACCCTGGTGCCTGCGACGGTGACGGCGGGTGCGACCGCGCGCGTCGGCTGGTCGGTCACGAACACCGGAATCGCTGCTGCGACCTCGAGCAGCTGGACCGACCAGGTGTTCCTCTCGGCAACGCCGAACCTGACCGGCTCGCCGGTACAGGTGGCGCTCGTCTCGCACGCCGGACCGCTGGCGGTCGGCGCGAGCTACAACGCATTCGCCGACTTCGTCGTGCCCTCGAATCTGTCCGGGCCGATGTACGTCATCGTCAAGACCGACACGTTCCTCCGGGTGAGCGAGTCCGGGCGCACCGCGAACAACGTCGTCGTCGCGGTGACGCCGACCAACGTGGTGTCCGGCGCAGCGCCGCCGAACCTGACCGTCGGCAACGTCAGCGCACCGGCGCAGTGGCGCGTCGGCGACACCGTCTCGGTCGGCTATCGCGTCAACAACGTCGGTGCAGGCGCGCTCGACGCGACGGTGCAGGAGGAAATCAGGCTCGTCGACACCACCGGCGTCAACGCGCCAAGGGTGCTTGCCAACACCTCCACTTCGGCGCGTCGCACGGTCGCAGCCGGCGGTTCGTACACGCAGAACCTCAGCTTCACCGTGCCGCTCCTGCAGACGGGCAACTGGCGGCTCGAGATCGCCGCCGACAACGGCAATGCCGTCGCCGAGACGAGCGAGACCGACAACGTCGCCGCGGTCGCCATTGCCATCGTCGCGCCCGACCTCGCGGTGCGCAACGTGCACCTGGTCGAGACCGCGGCGCACGACGGCGACACGGTCACGCTGCAGTGGGAGGACCTCAACCAGGGCAGCGCGCCGACGACGGGAACGTTCGTCGACCGGGTCGTCATCCGCCAGCGCAACGGCGACGGCACGCCCGGAGCGCTGCTGCTCGATACCGTCGTGACGTTCACCGGAAGCGATGCGGCGGTGCTCGCGGTCGGCGAGGCGCGGCTGCGCTCGCTGACGTTCGCGCTGCCGCAAGGTCTGCGCGGCAGCGGCATTTTCGACGTCGTCGTCACGGCCGACAGCAATGCGCTGGGCCAGGGCGGCGTCGGCGAAAGCAATGGCAGCGGCACCGCCGAAGCGAACAACAGCGCCAACGCCGCGTTCGCTGTGGCCGCGCGCAGCTACGCGAACCTGGTCGCGGACAACCTCGTCGTCGCAGCGCAGCTCGATTCGGGCGGGCTGGCGTCCATCGGCTGGACCGTCCGCAACGGCGGCACGGCCGCGGCGAACGGCAGCTGGACCGACCGCATCGTCCTCAGCAGCGACACGGTGATCGGCAACGGCGACGACGTCGTGCTCGCCAGCGTGGTCCATTCCGGCGGCCTCGCCGTCGCTGCGAGCTACGCGCAGAGCACCACCGTGCGTGTCCCGGCCGGCCTCAACGGCAACTACCGCATCGCCGTCGTGGCCGACGTCGCCGCCGCCGTGCTCGAGCCCGACACGCGCGCCGACAACACGACGGTTTCGGCGCCGGTCCAGATCCACCCGACCTACGTGAATCTCGTGCCGGCGGGCCTGAGCATCGCTCCGACCGGCGACTGGAAAGGCGGCGACGCGGTGACGGTGTCGTGGAGCACCGGCAACACCGGCACGACCGCGGCGCGTGGCGCCTGGAGCGAACGTCTCGAAGTGCTGAACGAGACGACCGGCGCGATCATCGCGACGTCGAGCCAGGCGTTCACGCTGCAGGACCTCGCGGCGGGCGCGACCGTCGCGCGCAGCGCGAGCTTCGTCTGGCCGCAGGGCGTCAATGCGACCGGTGCGCTCCGTTTCCGCGTCGTCGTCGACGTGCTGAACGAGGTCCCGGAAGCGAACGCCGGCGGCTCGCTCGAAGGCGACAACACGGTCGAACGCTCCGCGGTCATCGGTCCCGACCTGGTGGTGCAGAACCTGCGCCTGCTCGACCCGGCGCCGGTCGAGGGCGACGTCGTCACCCTGCTGTGGGAAGACCGCAACCTGGGGACCGTGCCGACGCCACTCGCCTACCAGGACCGAATCGTCGTGCGCCAGCGCAACGCCGACGGAACGCCCGGTGCGGTCCTCGTCGATACGGCGCTGTCGTTCGCAGGCACCGCCGCGACGCCGGTCGCCGCCGGCGAGTCACGCGCTCGCTCGTTCACGTTCACGTTGCCGTTCGGCATCCGTGGCAGCGGCCAGTTCGATGTCACCGTCAGCGCCGACAGCAATGGCGTCGGCATCGGCGCCCTGTTCGAAACCAACCCGGCGGGAACCGCCGAAAGCAACAACAGCGCCGTGGGACTGTTCACCGCGGCGGCGCGGACGTACGCGAACCTCGCGATCAGCGGTCTGGTCGTGCCGCCGCAGGTCGACGCCGGCGCGCTGGCGCCGATCAGCTGGACCGTCGCGAACGCCGGCGTCGCGGCAGCCGGCGGCAGCTGGATCGACCGCATCGTCCTCAGCAGCGACGAGGTGATCGGCAACGGCGACGACGTCGTGCTCGCCAGCGTCACGCATTCGGGCGGTCTGGCGGCGGGCGCCAGCTACACGCAGAGCGCGAACGTGCGCGTGCCGTCGCGCATCGCGGGAAGCTACCGCATCGCCGTGATCGCCGACGCCGATGCGGCAGTCCTCGAGCCAGACACCCGCGGCGACAACACGCGCAGCTCGGAACCGGTGCGCATCGTCCAGACCTTCGCCGACCTGACGCCGGCGTTGACCGTGGTGCCGGCGGCGGCGGCAGCGAATCGCTCGTCGCACGTCGAGTGGACGGTGAACAACCGCGGGACCGCGGCGACCGACGTCGGCCGCTGGGTCGACCAGCTCTACCTCTCGAGCACTCCGACGCTCGGCGGCGCGGCGATCCTGCTCGGCTCGCTCACCCACGTCGGCGCGCTCGATGCGGGCGCGTCGTATTCGGCATCGCTCGACGTGCTGATGCCTTCGGGCGCGCCCGGCCCGATGTACTTCATCGTCAAGAGCGACGCCTTCGCGGCCGTCTACGAGCCCGGTGCCACCGCGAACAACGTCGTCGCCGCGGGTGCGGCAACGCAGCTCAATCCCGAGCCGAAGGCGAACCTGATCGTCGACAGCCTGACCGCGCCCGCGCAATGGAAGGTCGGCGATCCGGTCCAGGTGTCGTATGCCGTGAGGAACGTCGGCAACGACCTGGTCGACTCGCTGCTGCGCGAGGAGCTTCGACTCGTCGACGCCAGCGGCGTGCATGCGACGGTGGTGATCGCCGACGGCAGCGTCCTCGTGCGGCGCACGCTGGCGCCGGGCGCTGGCTACGTGCAGACCGTGAGCTTCGTCGCTCCGGCCGCGCCGGCGGGCGACTGGCGCCTCGAAGTCGTCGCCGACCGTCCCAACTACGTCGCCGAGTCGAGCGAGAGCGACAACGTCGCGGCGACGACGATCGCGATCGCCCATCCCGACCTGCGCATCGGCCAGCTCGCGACCGTCGGCGTGCTGCGCGGCGGCGAAGCGGTCACGCTGAGCTGGACGACGTCCAACGCCGGCAGCGCGCCGGCGGCGAACGTGCGCGACGCGGTCTACCTGTCGCAGGACGGTTCGGTCGACGGCGGCGACGTCAAGCTCGGCGAGATCGTTCACGGCGCGCTCGCCGCGGGCGCGAGCGCGCCGGGGCAGCTGTCGTTCACGCTGCCCGTCGAGCTCGAGGGCCCGTGGCGCCTGATCGTCGTCACCGACAGCGGCAACGCGAACGACGAGAACGGCGCCGGCGAAGCCGACAACGTCGACAGCATCGCCATCGCGGTCGCGCGCGATTTCTTCGCCGACCTCGCGGTGACGTCGATCGTCGCGCCGGCGCTGACGATCGCCGATCCGGCAACCGTCCACGTCGAATGGACGGTCAGCAACCTGGGAACGGGCCTCGGGCGAACGCTCGCCTGGACCGACCGCGTCGTCTATTCGACGAACGACGTCATCGGCGACACCGACGACATCATCCTCGCGAACGTGGCACACACCGGCGGCCTCGCCGCGGGCGGCAGCTACTCGGGAAGCATCGACTACCGCTTCGGCCCGGCGTTCTCGAAGCACGGCAAGGTGTTCGTCGTCACCGATGCCGCGCAGGTCGTCTGGGAGCACGGCGCCGAAGCGAACAACAAGGCGTCGGGCGCGCAGGCGGTCGACGTCGTGCCGATCCCCTACGCCGATCTGCGCGTCGAATCGGTCGCGACGCCGAGCACGGCGTTCAGCGGCAAGCCGATCGACGTGACGTGGACCGTCGCCAACCGCGGCATCGGCATCACCGACGCGGGCCAGTGGGGCGACAGCGTGTGGCTGAGCGCCAACCCCGACGGCACCGGCCAGCGCTGGGACCTCGGCTCGGCGTCGCACGTCGGCCAGCTCGCGCCCGGCGACAGCTACACCCGCACGATCGCGGCGACGCTGCCCGAAGGGATCTCCGGCACGTACTACCTCAACGTGTCGACGAGCGGCCCGTTCGAATTCATCTACACCGACAACAACACCGGATCGTCGATCGGCGTTCCGGTGACACTCTCTCCCTCGCCCGATCTCGTCGTCGAAACGATCGCCGCGCCGACGTCGGCGAAGGAAGGCGCGCTCGTCGACGTCACCTGGACGGTGCTCAACCAGGGTCCGGCGCGCGCCGCCGGGCAGTGGGTCGACAGCGTGCAGCTGGTGCCGGTGTCCGGGGTCGGCACGCCCATCGTCCTGGGCACCTACACGTACGACCGCGGCCTCGATCCGGGCCTGCGCTACACCCGCACCGAGCAATTGCGGCTGCCGGCCAAGATCGAAGGCGCCTACCGGATCCGGATCGTCACCAACAGCCTGCTCGGCAGCGGAGGCGCGGCCGCCCAGGTGTACGAGCACGGCAGCGCGCGCAGCAACAACGCGACGAGCGCCAGCGAGCCGATCGACGTCACGCTGAACCCGCGGCCCGACCTGCGCGTCGGCAACCTCGTCGTGCCGACCAGCGTGACCGCCGGCACCGAGGCGGCGGTGAGCTTCACCGTCAGCAACATGGGATCGGTGGCAACGAGCGGCCAGTGGACCGACTTCGTCTACCTCTCGCTCGACGGCACGCTCAGCGCCGACGATCCGCTCGTCGGGCGGCTCGACAGCGGCGCGGCGCTCGCGCCGGGCGAGAGCTACAGCACCCAGAGCGGCTCCGTGCACGTGCCGATCCGCTACCGCGGCGACGCCTACCTGATCGTCGTCGCCGACGCCAACAATCGCGTCGACGAGTATCCGAACGAAGGCAATAACACGGCGGCGGCTCGGTTCCACATCGCTCCCGTGCCGTTCGCCGACCTGGTGACGAGCAACGTGGTCGCCCCCGACCAGGTCGTGCACGGCTCCACCGTCCAGGTCGACTACACGGTCACGAACAAGGGCGTCGCGACGACGCAGGGCGACACGTCGGCGGTCAACAGCTGGACCGACACCGTCTGGCTGACCGTCGACAAGCGCCGGCCGTCGCCGGCGAAGGGAGACATCCGCATCGGCCAGGTCACGCACACCGGCAACCTGGCGGTCGGCGCCGACTACGTCGGCTCGATGCTCGCGCAGATCCCCGACAACGTGCGCAGCGGGCAGTACTACATCACCGTCTGGAGCGACACCTACGACGCGATCCTCGAGGACACGCTGGCGTCGAACGTCAACCTCGACGACGCGACCCAGATCGACAACAACAACTACAAGGCGCGCCCGGTCGACGTGCTCGGCGTGACGCCACCCGACCTCGTCGTGGCGCAGGCGATCGCGCAGCCGACCGCGACGGCTGCAGGCGCCTACACGTTCAGCTACAGCGTGCAGAACCGGGGCGACGCGTTCAGCGGCACGTGGAGCGACCGGGTCTGGCTCAGCGACAACCCCGACCTCGCGCTCGCAACCGTCAAGTGGCAGATCGCCGAGTACCAGCAGCAGCGCTCGCTCGGCAACGGCGAGAGCTACACGGTCGAGCAGACCGTGCAGCTCGGGCCGTCGGTGTCCGGCAGCTACCTCGTCGTCGAGAGCGATCGCCTGCTGCAGGTCGGCGAGCTCGACGAAACGAACAACACGAAGGCGGTGACGACGGCGGTCGACAACCGGCCGTCCGATCTGCGCGTCACGTCGGTCGTGACGCAGCCGCAGAGCTTCTCGGGGGAGGAGACGACGATCACGTGGACCGTCACCAACTTCGGCGCCGACGTGTGGAGCGGCACGCAGGGCTGGGTCGACAGCGTCTACTTCAGCCCCGACCCCGAGTTCATCGCGTCGCGCGCGACGGCGCTCGGCGCGCTGGTCCACACCAACGCGGGCGGACTGGCGAACGGCGCGAGCTACACGGCTTCGGCGAAGTTCAAGCTGCCGCCGGGGACCGACGGTCCGTACTACATCTACGTCATCACCGATTCCTCCCATCCGGAGGGCCTCGGCGCGGCGGCTTCGTCGCGGCCGGCCGACGAGGCGCTGAAGGGCCTGCCGCTCGCCAACGCCGTTGCGCGCGACACGTACTATCCGTACTCGGTGTTCGAGGGTCTGCGCAACGACAACAACATGGCGCAGGGAACGATCGCGGTTACGTATCGCGAGGCGGACCTCCAGATCGACTCGATCACCGTCTCCGATCCGAATCCGTCGTCGGGGGACACGATCACCGTCGCATGGACGGTCACCAACCGGGGCACGCGCGACACGCGCGTCTCGGCCTGGGCCGACGGCGTCTACCTGTCGCGCGACGGTTCGCTCGATCTGAGCGACTACCCGGTCGTCGATCGTGGCAGCCTTGCCGAGGTCCTGAGCCGGGTGCGCATCACCCAGCTGACCGACGCCGACGGCAAGCCGCGCTTCCTCAAGCCCGGCGAGTCGTACACCAACGAGACGACGTTCACGCTGCCGTCGTCGATCAGCGGCGACTTCCACGTCATCGTCAAGGCCGACACCGCGACGACGGTGGCGCGCTCGTTCGCGCCGCCGAGCACGATCCGCGCCGGCCTGCCGACGCTGGAGGGAAGCGGCTCGGCCAGCGTGCTCGAGTTCCAGGACGAGGGCAACAACGTCGCGTCGATCGACCTCCCGATCCGTCTCGCGCCGCCGCCCGATCTGCGCGTCACGGCGGTGGCGGCCCCCGATGCGGTCCTCGCGGGACAGGCGTTCTCGGTCGCCTACAGCGTGCAGAACGTGGGCGGCAGGACGCCGGGCGACCAGTCGACGTGGTACGACATGGTCTACCTGTCGAAAGACCGCTTCCTCGACATCAACAAGGACCGCTACCTCGGCTACGCGGCGCACAACGGCGGCCTGCCGGCCGGCGGCGGCTATGACGGCAGCTTCACGTTCACGGCGCCGCGCGACCTCGAGGGGCCGTACTACGTGTTCGTCGTCGCCGACCCGGCCCGCGCCTTCGGCAGCGCCGACGCCGGCCGCGTCATCGAGTTCGGCAACGAGGACAACAACGAGGCCGCCGCGGCGCAGCCGATGCGGATCGAGACGCCGCCGCCGGCCGACCTCGTCGTCACCGACGTCGTCGTGCCCGCCGCGGCGACGGTCGGCCAGGAGGTCGAGATCGCGTTCACGGTCAGGAACGTCTCGGTCGACCCTGCGCTCGGCCGCTGGACCGACGCGCTGTACCTGTCGTCGGACAACCAGTGGGACCTGGGCGACACGCTGCTCGGCAAGGTCGCGCACGTCGGCGACCTCGTCAGCGACGGCAGCTACAGCGGCACGCTGAAGGTGAAGCTGCCGGCATTGAAGGAGGGCAGCTGGCGAATCGTCGTCCGCCCGGACCTCTACAACGAGGTCTTCGAGGGCCCCATCGTCTACACCGAGACCGGGGTCAACATCGCACCCGGCGAAGCCAACAACCGGATTGCCTCGGGTGGCGCCATCCACGTCACGGTGCCTTCGCTGACGGTCGGCTCGCCGCTGGCGACGACGCTCGCAAGCGGCGAGACGCAGGTCTACAAGGTCAGCGTCGCGGCTGGCGAGACGCTGCGCCTGACGCTCGACTCGTCCGCCGAGCTCGGCGCCAACGAGCTCTACGTGCGCTACGGCGACATCCCGAGCGCGCGCATCTTCGATGCCGCCTACAGCAATCCTGTCTCGCCGGACCAGCAGGTGCTGATCCCGACGACGCTCGCGGGCGACTACTACGTCGTCGTCCATTCGCGCCAGTCGCCGGCCGGAACACCGACGACGCTGCGCGCCGACCTGCTGCCGCTCGCCATGACGCGCGTCACGCCCGACCAGGGCGGCACCGGCGACGACGACCATCGTTGGGTGACGATGGACATCGAGGGCGCCCGCTTCGCAGCCGGCGCGCTCATCAAGCTGAGCCGGCCGGGCGTCTTCGAGATCGAGCCCGAGCGCTGGCAGGTGATCGACGCGACGCACATCCGTGCCGTCTTCGACCTGCGCAACGTGCCGCACGGTCTGTACGACATCGTCGTCATCAATCCCGACGGCCAGCGCGTCGTCGAGCCTTACCGCTACCTGGTCGAGCGCGCGATCGAGGCCGACGTGACGATCGGCATCGGCGGCGCGCGCAGCATCCAGCCGGGCGACGCGGCGAGCTACAGCGTCACCCTGCAGAGCCTCACCAACGTCGACACGCCCTACGTCCGCTTCGACATCGGCGCGAGCGACATGGGCAACAGC
>Ga0157379_10001176_pt1 | contig 21315 bp, 10 predicted proteins | sample S25metaG_FD_121802 | JGI IMG/M metagenome (GOLD analysis project Ga0157379, IMG submission 121802) | Switchgrass rhizosphere microbial communities from Kellogg Biological Station, Michigan, USA - S2-5 metaG | ecosystem: Host-associated > Plants > Roots > Rhizosphere > Soil | place: USA... | reverse complement strand
GTGAGCCCGAAGACACTGCCGGAGGTGGGACCAAGGCTCTGCAGCAGAATGTACTGATAGACGCCCGCCTGGTCGGAGAAGAGCGCGGTGATGCGGTAGGGACTGGAAGCAGCGGCGGTTGCGTACAACTCGGCGCTGTCGAGCGGCATGGTGCTGTAGTGCGGTCCTACGATGTTGCCGCCGACAACCAGCACCTGGCCACTCCGGAGGAGCGTTGCCGTGTGGTGGGCGCGTGCGGCGCCGAGGCTGTCCACGCTGACCCACGCGCCAGCGTTGGAATCGTACCTCTCGACGGAAGCCAGATTGTTGTACTTGAGATTCGGATAGCTATCCTCAGTGTTCCCGCCGCCCGTAGCAAGAATTTCTCCGGTAGCTAATAGGATCGCTGCATGCCCGTAGCGCCGTGTTGCCAAGCCGCCGGTACCGCTCCAGGTTTGCGTCGCCGGATCATACAACTCGGCTCCTGCCCAGGTTTCACCGCCACCGATGCCGCCGGCATAGCCGCCCGCGACCAGCACTCTGCCATTTGGCAACAATGTTGCCGAGTGAAATACACTTGTCGCGGCGGCGTTGGCAGTAGTGCTCCACGTGCCCACGACCGGGTCGTATAACTCCGCGCTGGCCAACGTGTAGGTGAGATCACCGTCATCCGATCCCCTTGCAACCAACACTCTGCCGTCCTGGAGCAGCGTCGCCGTGTGCCCATAGCGGGCTTGTTTGAGACTGCCGGTGAGGCTCCATGTACCTGTGACCGGGTCGTAGAGTTCGGCGGTCTTGTTGAATCCACCTGCGACGAGCACCTTGCCACTTTGAAGCAGCGTTGCGGTGTGAACGGAATAGATCGCGCTTGGGCTGCCGGTGAAGCTCCAAGTGCCGATAGTGGGGTCGTATAACTCGGCCGTATTCGTACGGCCGAAATACGTGCTTTCGTCCCCGCCAACAACCAGTACCTTCCCGTTGGACAGCAGCGTTGCCGTGTGGAGGGCCCGAGGTACATTCATGTCACCCACGGGACCCCACGTCCCCGTGGCGGGATCGTACAGCTCCGTGGAGGCCAGATATCCGTTGCTGCCGTATCCGCCGACGACGAGGACCTTGCCGCTCGCAAGCAGGGTCGCCGTGTGTTTGCTTCGCGCGATCTGGAGATTGCCGGTCGGTATCCAGGTTCCGGCCAGCGCCTGCGGGTCTGCCGCCGGGTTGCCTGCTGCCTGGGCAGCGCATGTTTGCGCAATGCCAATCGCTGCGAGCAGCGCAACGAATGGCCTCGTGAAGCTGCCATACATCATGGACAACTCAGCCCCGCCGGCAGCGTCAGCCGCGTCAAATTCATGCTGCCGCTACCGTAGCCCAGGACCGAGTTGAAATCCACCTTGCCATGGTCACAGTCGATGAATTTCAACGAGAGCGTCCCCCAGGCATTGTGAACGACTGGACCTGCATTGGTTATCCAGCGACCCCCGCTCGGCATATCGACCGCCGCGATACTTGCGGTATCGCCGGTGTAGGTTCCCACGCCGATGAACCAGGCCTGCTGGGTTCCCGCAGGATCAAACGTAAACCATGCGGCGAGCACGCGGTTATCGGACAGGACTTCGAGAACGAAGCCGTGACCGTTCTGGGCCGGGTCGTACCAGACGCCGCTGAAGCCAGGGCCGATGATCGCCGACGGGATTGGACCAATGCCATAGAGCTCTGCGCTGGCGAGGGCGATGGCGGCCCCCCTGCCGCCTGCTACCAGAACATTGCCGCTGGGCAGCAGGGTCGCGGTGTGTTGCAACCGTCCGACATTGAGGGTGCTCGTGCTGTTCCACAAACCGGTTCCGGCGTCGTAGAGCTCCGCGAGGTTACTGCCGCCCACAAGCAGAACCTTGCCATCGGGTAACAGCGATGCGGTTTTGAAACTGCCGCCTTCGTTGAGGGTCCCGGTTTGGCTCCACTTCTCCGTGGCTGGATCATAGAGCTGTGCAACGCGCATGGAGATGCCAGCGCAGCCAGCCGGGGGTGGACAGCCTACCGAGCTGACGCCACCGGCGATCAGCACTTTGCCGTTAGCGAGCAAGGTTGCGGCGTGCCCGTATGCCAGAAGCGCGGCGCCAGTCTGCCGCCAAGTGCCGGCGACCGGGTCGTAAACCTCGGCGTTGCTGGCGGCCGGAAATTGAATGTCCGGATCGTAGGTTCCGACGATCCCGCCGGCGACCAGCACGCTGCCATTCGGAAGGAGCGTCGCGGTGTGCGCGCTACGAGCAAAGGAGGGGCTGCCTGCGGGACCCCACGTACCCGTCGCCGGGTCGTACAACTCCGCGACGTTGAGCAAACTGAAATCTTCGGTGTATCCACCCACTACTAGGACCTTGCCATTGGGCAACAGCGTTGCCGTGTGCCCGGCGTGGGCCTTGGCGAGGCTGCCAGTGGGACTCCACGCGCCGGTGCCCGGGTCGTACAACTCGGCCGTAGCGAGCGACCCTGACGCCGTTTGGCCGCCCGCGACAAGAACCTTGCCGTTCGACAGCAAGGTGGCCGTGTGCGAATGGCGCGCAGTGCCGAGCGAACCGGTTACACGCCAAGTGCCGGTTGCGACGTCGTACAACTCCGCGCCTCCGACCACGACGAGGGGATTGATACTGTCGCCGATACCTCCCGCGACCAGGACGTCGCCATTGGCCAGTAACGTGGCCGTGTGCGAATTGCGAGGCGTATTGAGATTGCCGGTCGCAACCCATCGAGGCGCCGCCGCTGTCGCATCGGGCGTCGGACCTGCTGCCAGGGCGATCTGGCAATACCGGGCATCGACATATGCGATAAGCAGCGCAAAACATGCGAGCGCGGTACGGAAAGATTGTCTTGATTTTTCCATACGGGGTCTCCCTTTGAGCGCGAGCTTAGATACCTGGACTACGGCCGCCGACTGGAAGTTGGCGAAGCAGTGTGGCGTCGACGGACTCCGTTGCCGACGCCGACACCGGATCGCGGACCGGAATCCGGCTGCCCGTTCGATATTCCTTCTCGGCAAACGGCTGCTCCGCCGGTACCTGGGTCGTGGCGCAACCAGGGAGCAAGAAAAAGATAACGGCGAAGACGGGCAAGCGCGACTCGGTCAGCGCTGCCCGAGGCCCGATTCGGTCCAATGCGCAGCAAGCGCCTTCGAAAATGTTCATTGGCAGCTCAGTCCCGCCAGCAGCGTCAGTCGCGTCAAATTGACACTGCCAGTTCCGAAGCCGAGTGCCGACGTGAAATCGGCCTTGGCGTGATTGCAGTCGGTGAACCTGAGAGTCAAGCTGCCCCAGGCGTTGTGCACGACTGCCGCGGGATTAAAGTTCGGTATCCAGCGCCCGCCACCGGGCATGTCGATCGCAGCGATCGTCGCAATGTCGCCGCTGTAAGTACCGACGCCACTGAACCATGTCTGTTGCGTCCCCGCCGGATTGAACGCGAGCCACACGGCGAAAATGCGATTGCCCGGCAACACTTCGACCAACAGGCCCTGTCCATCCTGTGCGGGGTCGAACCAGAGGCCGCTCATTCCCGGGCCAATGACCGGCGCCAGCGAAGGGGCCGCACCATAAAGCTCGGCGCTAGAGAGGTCTGTGTCCCCGGAGTTGGTTGAAATTGCTCCGCCCGCGACGAGAACTCTTCCGTCGGCGAGCAGGGTTGCCGTGTGATGGTGACGGCTTGTGCCCAGGCTGTTCGTGAGGTCCCAGATCCCGGTTGCGGGGTCGTACCGTTCGGCGCTGTCGAGATTGGTGCGGGAATTCCCGTCGTAGCCGCCGGTGACCAGCACTCCGCCGTCCGGCAGCAGCGTAGACGCGTGCCCATAACGGGCGACATTGAGACTGCCTGTGGTGCTCCACGACATGACGGGATCGAAAAGATCCACCGTGGCAAAGGTGTTCGGGGGAAGCCCGCTTACGGAACCTCCCGCGACGAGCACCTTTCCATTCTGCAACAGCGCGGCTTTGGCGCCCTGACGGGCAAAGCTGATGTTGCCGATCGTGCTCCAGGCACCAATGGCCGGATCATAGATTTCGGCGCTGGAAATGGCGGTCTGTAAAAAATCGTCGTCGGACCCCGCCGCGACCAAGACCCGGCCGTCGTCGAGCCGAAACGCGATGTGGTTAAAGCGGCCCATGTTCAGCCTGCCCGTGTACTCCCAAGTCCCGGTCGCCGGATCGTATAGCTCGGACGTTCTGAGCGTCCCGTCGTTGTTGTCAAGGCCGCCGGCAACCAGCACCTTCCCGCTATCCAGCAACGTTGCGCTATTGACGATGCGCTTCGTGTTCAGGCTACCGGTGGAGCTCCAGGTGCCGGTGTCCGGGTCGTATAGCTCGACGACACCGCCGAGACCAAGAGTCGGCCCGGGCGAGCCAGCGTAGTCTCCGCCAACGACCAACACCTTGCCGGTGGGCAACAAGATCGCGGTGGCGCCCCAGCGGGGAGCGATCATGGAGCCTGTCGAGGACCACGAACCTTTCACCGGGTCGTAGATCTCCGCAGTCGCGAGGGATCGATCGTTGGCGCGGCCGCCCGCGACCAGCACTCTGCCGTTGGGCAACAGTGTCGCCGTGTGACCCCAACGAGCACCGTTCAATTTCCCGGTTGGCACCCACGTTTGACTGCTCGAGCGCATCGAGATCGACCGCCGGTCCTGGGCGTAGCCAGGTGCGGCGATTGTCGCCGCGAAGACCAGAGAAAGAAGTATCCAATGCATTGCGCGTCCGACGATGGATCTTGTCGTTCTCATACGATTCCCCCCGTACGGGTGAGTCGAGTCTCGAGGCAGTGCATCGCGTCGCCGCCATCTTCATGCGCTTTCCTCCAGAGGAACAATCCGCAGGAATGGTTATGCAGCAACGACTTGGCAACCCCTTCTTTTGGGTCAGCGCGACACCCGCTCCATCTTTCGGAATAGCCCGGAAGTAGGAGCAGCGGAGCCGGTCATTGACAAATGTGGGACGGGCGTCTTTCAATCGATTCTGTCGTGCCGCCGTTGCTTGGCATCCCTGTCGCAAAAATAAGCGTTCCGCAGTCCGGTCAAGGGAGGGCGATGCCGCAAGCCAGGAGAGCTCCGATCGCTTGCGCGCTCGTTTGCGTGGCAGGGCATTTTGGAATTGCTCCCGCCCAAGAACTGTCGGAACGGGCGTTCCTGATCGAGTTTCCCACCGTGGTGTCGGCGTCCGGTCTGCGGCAGAACGCGACCGAGACGCCGCAGGCCATCACGGTCATCGATCAGCAGATGATCAAGGCCTCGGGCGCGCGGGAAATCGCCGAGCTGTTCCGGCTCGTGCCGGGCTTTACCGTTAGCTACGTCACGTACGTCAAGGGACTGCAGCCGATCGTCTATTACCACGGGCTGGGCCGCGAATTCTTCTCGCGGATCCAGGTGCTGATCGATGGCAGGTCGATGAACAACGCGACGCTGGGCGGCATCGACTGGAGCCAGTTCCCGCTCGCGATGGAGGACATCGACCGGATCGAAGTGATCCGCGGTCCCAGCAACGCCGCGCACGGAATCGGCGCATTTCTGGCGACGATCAATTTCGTCACCAAGCATGCGTCGCAGGTGCGTGGCGTGGACGTTAGCGGAAATGCCGGAACCAATGGAATTCTGGATGGCACCGTTCGCGCAGGCGGCGGGGCCGGTGGCTTCGAGTATCGGATGACCGCCGGCCACCGCGCGGACAACGGATTTCCCAATCTCGCCGACAGCCGCACCCTCGACTACGTCACGGGCCGCGCGGATTGGCAGATCAATCGTACCGATGCGCTGATGTTGCAGGCAGGCGTCACGAGCGGCACGAACGATGTGGGGTTCAGAGGCCCGGACGATCCGGGCCGCAGCGTCAGGACCACTACCGGTTATGCCCAGGCACGCTGGGAACGCAGCCACGACGCCGACAATGGCCTCTCCATCCAGTTCTACTACTACCGCTTCAACCTGGCGGACGCATTCATCACCGATCCGCTGCCCGCGTTCAATAACGAGCGCTTTCCATTCGACGACACCAGCACCGTCGATCGGATCGACTTGGAATTCCAGCAGACCTTCACGACCGGTCCTGATCTGCGCTGGGTATGGGGCGCAGGCGTGCGCCAGGATCGGGCGGAGGTGCCCGCCATTCTCTCAGTGGCCGAGAAACTGAACATCCAGCGGTTGTTCGGCCACGTCGAATGGAGGATCACCGACAAGCTGCTGTTCAACGCCGGGGCGATGGTCGAGCACAACGACATCAGCGGCACCGACACGGCGCCGCAAGTTGCGCTGAACTACACCATAGTGCCAAACCATGTCGTCCGGTTCAGCGTTGCGAAGGCGCTGCGTACGCCGACGGTAATCGAGAGCGGAGTTCAAGGCATCACAGTCGGTGTGCAGGGTGGCCCGCGGTCGCTCTCCGGCGGCGGTTTGCAGCCCGAAACGATCCTGTCGTCCGCGATCAGTTATGTCGGCGAGTGGCCGCAATGGAACATCACCACCGACGTCAAGGTGTTCTACGACACGCTCGACGACCTGATCGGGCTCGTAGGCGTGCAAGGCGGATTCCCGCCCACCGCGTACCCGCGCAATGCGGCGAACGGAGACAGCGCCCGCCAGCAGGGCATCGAAGGCCAGCTCGTATGGCGGCCGACGCCGCAAACGACGCTCTGGCTGAGCGGGGCTCATATGGAAACGCGAAGCGCCGATCAGCTCGACAACTACTCGCGATCGGCACCGCGCAATTCCGGACATCTGCTGGTGGCGAGCCGTATTGCGGAAACATGGGACGTGAGCGCGTCCGTGCAGGCGCAAAGCGCCTTTCGCGCCAGCGGCCTCAGCGACCCGCAGCGCGGGTTCTGCCGCGTCGACTTTCGGCTGGTCAAGCATCTGCCGTGGTGGAACGGCGCGCAGGTCGGATTTGTCGTCGAAAACGTGTTCGACAATCATTACACCGACTATCGCAACAACAATATTGCACAGCGCGTGGCGTGGCTCACCTTCAGCGCGAAATTCTGACGGCGGAATTATCGTGCATCGTCAATCGCGTTCCGTGCCTCTGCTGTCGATGATCGTCGCCGCCATCGGCCGGCGGCTATGGACCGTGCCAATCGTGTGGGCGCTTGGACTGATGCTCGCGGCGGCGGTCGTCACCGGCGCGAATGCGCAGGTACTCGTCGTACTGAGCGAGGATTGGCCAGGCATGCGGGAGGTCGCGGCCGAGTTGCGCGAACAGCTCGGAGGACTGCGCGACGGACGCCTCACCATCGATGTCGTCACCGCGAAACGAATAAAACTCGATGACCTCGACATCATTCGTCGCAGCGAGCTCATTATCGCCGTCGGCGTGGAGGCGGCCCGGGCGGTCATCGATCGCGAAAAGGACTTGTCGCGGCCGCCGCCCACGCTTTGCCTGTTGATCCCGAAGCTTCGCTTCGACGCGTTCGTCGGAACCATCCCGGCCGGATCGGAACGGCGCGTCTCGGCGGTCTTCATCGACCAGCCGGTGGCACGACAATTCAATCTGCTCCGGCTGGCTGCCCCCACGAAATCACGCATCGGCATTGTGCTCGGCCCGTCCTCGAGCCGGCTCCAGGACGAACTGCGCGACAATGCCCGCGAGCGCGCAATGACGCTGAACATTGTCATCGTCGATCAGCCTTCCGGTATGTTCGCCGCGATGCAGAAAACCCTTTCCGAAAGTGATCTGTTCCTCGCGCTGCCGGACCCTGTCACGATCAACGAATCGACGGCGTACGCCGTTCTCCGCACGAGTTACCAGGAGCAAATTCCGGTTGCGGGATTTTCCGAAAGCATGGTTCGAGCCGGCGCACTGTTTGGCTTGTACTCGACCTTGCGCCAACAGGCGCGGCAGGGCGCTGAAATTGCGAGTCGCTTGCTCGCGGGCGAAGCCGGATTGCCGCCGCCGCAGTATCCGCGCTACTTCACTGTTGGCGTCAACACGAGCGTGGCTCGCTCGCTCGGTGTTCAACTGGACGCGGGCGCAATCGAAGCCGCACTTGCCGCTCGCGAACGTGGCAGCAACCCGCGCGAGACCCGGACCGGAACTGAAGCGGCAGCGCCGCGGAGGACGCCTTGATCAACTGGGGCATTCGCGCACGTGTCATGTTTCTCGCGCTGGCGCCGAGCGTGATGATCCTGCTCACGCTCGTCAGCTATTTCACGTATGCCCGCATAGCGGAGGTCGAAGTCGCATTAGCGCAGCACGGCGTGTCGGTGGCGCGCCAGCTTGCACCTGGCGCCGAGTTCGCGTTGTTTGCCGGCGATCGCGCCGCGCTGCAGTACCTGGCCGACGCTGCCGCACGCGAGACCGATGTCCAGGCGATCTCGATTACCGACGCGAACGGACAGCTGCTCGCGCGCAGCGGCCGCGATGAAAGCGGGGAGTCAGGGGAGTCAATCCAGTTTGTGCAGCCGGTCATCCAGACGCGCCTTCCCGTGTCCGAATTTCCGGAGCAGATGAATGCCTCCACTCCGACTCGAGTCGGGGAGATCGGCGTCACCATGTCGCGAACCGCGGCTCTTGCGGAGCAACGCCGATTGCTGCGGTCCGGGCTCCTGCTTGGCCTCGCCTGTGTGCTCGTGGCCATCGCACTCGCGTTCTCCATTGGCGATAGCGTCATTCGTCCGATCCAGCGCCTTGCGGCGGCGATGGTGGCGCTTGGTCGCGGGCGCCGCGTGCCGCCGCTCCCGACGACGGGTGGTGGCGAATTCCGCACACTCGCGGCGGGCTTCAACGATATGGCGGCGCGGTTGCATGCCGACACGGAGGAACTCGAGCGGCGCATCGAAATGGCGACGCGTGCAGTCGTTACGCAGAAAGATGCTGCGGAGCAGGCGACGCGGGCCAAGTCTCGCTTCATTGCGGCCGCCAGCCACGATTTGCGGCAACCGCTGCACGCGATCGGCCTGTTCACCGCAACCCTGCAGCGCCGCGCCCGCGGCGCCGAGTTCGAAACCGTTGTGCGCGATCTGGGCAAGGCGGTGGCCGTGATGGAAAGGCTCTTCGACACGCTCCTCGACATTTCCCGACTGGACGCGGGCACCATGCGGGTCGACGCGCGCCCGGTGTCGCTCGATCGTCTATTCACGCAACTCGCCGCGGAATACGCAGACGCGGCGCGGCAACGGCATCTGCGCCTCGAGATTCGTCCAACGACCTGCGTCGTGGTGACCGATGAACTGCTGTTGCACCGGCTGCTGAGCAACCTGGTCGCTAATGCGATCCGTTATACGAATGCGGGCACCGTGCTGGTCTGCTGCCGGTATCGCAGCGAGGAGGTCGCCATCGAAGTTCGGGACAGCGGCATCGGGATTCCGCAGGAGAAGCAGCGGGAAATCTTCCAGGAGTTCTATCAGATCGGCAATCCGGCACGCGATCGCAGCCTCGGACTTGGTCTCGGCCTCGCTATCGTCTCGCGCATTGCGCGTCTTCTCGAAACTGACGTGGTAGTACGCTCGGCGCCGGGTCGGGGCTCGGTATTTTCGCTGCGCTTGCGCCGGGCGTCCGTAGTTGCCACAGAGCCGATCGTGCCCGCGGAATCCGTTGGGACGGCCATCGGAGGGGAGTACGCGAAGCTCGAGGTGCTGGTCATCGACGACGATCCGCTGGTCCTGGCCGGCAACCAGGCGCTCCTGGAAGATATGGGCTGCACGGTGACCGCCGTACGCGACGCGCCGGACGCCTTGGCAGCGCTCGCCGCCATGGGTGGACGGGCGGTGCTGGCGCTTTGCGATTTCTGGCTGCCCGATGAGCGGGGTGGCATTGATCTTCTGCAGCGTCTTTCCGCGCTGACGACGTCGCCGTTTTCCGGTATCTTGATTTCCGGCGACACGCGTCCGGAGACGATTCAAGCCGCAAAGTCCGCAGGCTTTCCTTTGCTGCACAAACCCGTTGCGCCCGCAAGGCTTCGCGCGGTGGTCATGCAGTTCGCGTGGACCGTACGCGAGTCCGCGAACCCCGAAATCGGCAATGAAGATACTTCTGGCTGACGATCACGCCCTCATCCGGTCGGGACTGCGCAACGAGCTCGAGGAGCTTCAGCCGGTCATCGAGTTCGTCGAGGCGTGGGATCTCCAGTCGCTGCATCGGATGCTCGAGCTGCACGGGGACCTCGACCTGGCGCTGGTCGATCTCACGATGCCCGGCATGGAGGGTGCGCAGACTATTGGCGCGCTGCGCCGGCGGTATCCCGCAATTCCCATGATCGTGCTTTCCGGCGTCGATGTCGCGGGAAGTGCGCAGGCAGTCTTGCGCGCGGGGGCGTCGGGGTTCATTCCGAAAACAGCGATGTCAAAGGTGATGCTGCAGGCGATTCGCCTGGTGCTCGCTGGCGGCCAGTACCTTCCGCCGCAAATGCTGCACGCGCTGGATCGCGATCCGCCCGGCATCACCAGCGACCGTGCGACATCGCCGGGGATGGTGGAGCGCGCATTGGAGTCCGAGTCGCGTGGCCTGCGGATGCTGAGCGAGAGGCAGCGACAAGTCTTCGCGCTGCTGGCAAGAGGCCTGTCCAACAAGATGATTGCCCGCGAGCTCAACGTCACGGAGGGCACGGTCAAGACACACGTGGCGACGATTTTCGACGTACTCAACGTGCATAACCGGGTCTCGGCAATCGCCAAGGCAAGGGCGCTCGCCCTCGAGCAGGACGCACCGCCGTCCAGCAGCGGCTGATCACTGGGCCCACGGCTCGCCGAACACCTGCGTCCACAGCGCGGTCACGGCCTGCCGCCGTGCCGCCTGCGGCTTCGGATCGACGCGCGCCTGCGCCGCGCCGGTCAGCCGCACCTGATGCTGCGATCGCCGGTACTCGCGATACGCGTCGGCGACGCTGCCGGCAAGCTCGGCCGGCACGAGGCCAAGCTCGCCGGCGAGCGCCAGCAGCGCGATGTTCCCGGCGTTGCGCGTCAGCGTGCCATGCCGGTGCGCGTGCGCCAGCACGAGATACTGGACCGTGAACTCGATGTCGACCATGCCGCCTGAGTCGTGCTTCAGGTCGAAGAGCGGCGTCGGGTTCGGATGGCCCGCGTGCATCTTGCGGCGCATCGCGACAACGTCGTCACGCAATCGAGCCAGGTCACGCGGCAGCCGCAGGATGGCCTCGCGTTCCGCCTCGAATGCGGCGCCGACTTCCGCATTGCCGGCGACGAATCGCGCACGGGTCAACGCCTGATGCTCCCAGGTCCACGCGTGCTCCCGTTGATAGTTCTGGAACCCGCGCAGGCTCGACACCAGCAAGCCTTTCGCGCCGTCCGGACGCAGCCGCAGGTCGGTGTCGTACAGCTGACCGGCCGGCGTGGTGCTGGTCAGCCACGTATTGAGCCGTTGGCCGAGGCGCGTGTAACGCACTTCGTAGAGGTCGGCGTCCGGATCGTCTGCTGCCACGTCGAACACGAACACGAGATCGAGGTCGGACGCGTACCCCAGCTCCTTGCCGCCCAGCTTGCCGTAACCAATAATCGCGAAGCGTGGCGGCGCCATCTTCGTTCCCAGCATGTGCGTCCAGCATGCCGAAAGGGCGGCGTCCAGCACGATGTCCGCCAGCGCCGACAAATGATCGGCCAGTCGCTCGACGGTCAGGCGGCCACCCAGGTCCTGCACGAGCAGGCGAAACGTCTGCGCGTGCTGGAAGTGGCGGAGCACGTCCATTTGATGCTCGGCGTCGTCCGGCCGCTGCGCGAGTAGCCGCGCAAGCTCGGCCCGCCACGTTTCCCAATCCGGTTCCTGGAGCAGCACGCGTGCGTCGAGCAGCTCGTCCAGCAGCAACGGACGCCGCGTCAGGTAATCGGCGGCCCACGCGGACGCGCCCATCAGGTTGGCCAATCGCGGCAGCAGTGGCGGATGCTCGATGACGAGCGCCAGATACGCGCTGCGCCGCGCAATCGTTTCGAGCAGCGATAGCAGCCGATCGAAGACGACTTGCGCGCCGGCCAACCCGGGATGCGCCGCCGCGACCGCCAGCAGGCGCGGCACCAGCGTATCGAACCGCAGTCGCGATGACGCCGGCAGCTGCAGGTAACGGCTCGACGTGCGCGCGCGGGCGAGCGAGGCGATCAGCGCATCCGGATCCGCAAACCCGGCATCGCGCCAGCGCGCCTGCACGTCCGGCGCAAGCTGCGGATCCTCCCACGCCGCAACGAACAGCGGGTCGGCATCCTCGGCGACACGGCCGCCCTCGCCGAGCGTGCGCTCGAAAGTGAGCGCGACGATGGCACGGTGGCGGCCAAGCGCCTCGTCGAATTCGCCGGTCGCGCTGTCCATCGCTTCCGCGAGCAACGCGCGCTCCTCCGGATCCTGGGGCAGCTGATGCGTCTGCTGATCGTCGCGATACTGCAGCCGGTGCTCGACGCTGCGCAGGAACACGTATGCGTCGCGCAGCGCGGCGACCGAGGACGACGGCAGCAGCGCGCGGTCACCGAGCGCCGCGAGCGCAGGCAATGTGCCGCGGACACGCAAGTCGCGTTCGCGGCCGCCGCGCACCATCTGGTGCGCCTGCGTGACGAATTCGATTTCGCGGATGCCGCCTTCGCCCAGCTTCACGTTGTCCGCGTAGTCGCGCCGTGCGCCCTGATCGTGGATCTGCCGCCGGATATCGCGCAGCTCTTCGTACGCGTCGTAATCCAGGTACTTGCGATAGACGAAGGACGTGATGAGGGTGGCGAGCTCGTCGTGCCGCGTGCCGGTGATCGGTCGCGCCTTCAGCCACGCGTAGCGTTCCCATGCGCGTCCCTGCGTGACCAGATATTGCTCGAGGCCTGCGAACGACGTGGTCAACGGTCCGCTCTCGCCGTAGGGACGCAGCCGCATGTCGACGCGGAACACATAGCCGTCGGCGGTGACGTCGTTCAACGTGCCGATGACCATCCGTCCCAGCCGATCGAAGTATTCGCGATTGGCGATGGCGCGGGGTCCGGCCGTATCGCCTTCCTCGGGATAGACGAAGACGAGGTCGATGTCCGAGGAAACGTTGAGCTCGCCGCCGCCGAGCTTGCCCATGCCGATGACGATCAACGCCTGCGCCGTTCCCGTTTCGGCGCCGATCGGCGCACCGTGCGCGGCGTTCAACTGGTTCGCGTGCAGCGCGACAGCGGCCTGCAGCGCAACGTCGGCCAGCGTGGTCAGCGTTGCGCACACTTCGGTCAGTGGCGCCCGTCCGGTGAGGTCGCGGACCATCGTGTGCAGGAACACGTGCCGGCGCAGCGCCCGCAACGTGGTCGCGAGCTCCGCTGCACTGGCGGCTCCGGTCACGATCGCGGCCGGCGCGGCCCAGTCGAAGGGATGCGCGGCCGCGGCCTCGAGTTCGTGGGCCAGTTCCGGGCACGCGGCCAGCGCCCGGCCCGCATAGCGGCTGAACGCGAGGGCGCGCTGGAGGTCCATGGTTTGGGGAAAAATAGAGCGGTGCGCCCGTCGGCCGGGCTTGGGAATGGGTCGCCTGCGACCGTTCGGCTACAATCGGCCTTCGGGCCGCCTATTATGCCTGCGGGATCGTCTTCATAAGTTCTCTCCTTGGCCCCATCGTTCACCACCCGCTGCATCCGTTTCACCGGCAACGCGATCCTGGTTGCGGTGTTCGTGTTCTGCGCGGTGCTGCTGGCGATCCGTTTCGTTGTCTTTCCCCGCATCGACGACTACCGCGCGCCGATCGCGGAAGAGCTCGCCCGGCAGCTCGGGCAGCCGGTGGCAGTCGATGCCATTGTCGCGGGTTGGGACGGCTGGAACCCCAAGCTCGCGATATCGGGTCTGGCGATCCGCGATCGCGCCAATCCCGCGGCGCCGCCGGTGCTGCTGTTGCCGAAGGTCGACCTGGTGGTGGCGTGGACGTCGATCCTGGCGATGGACCTGCGGCTGCGGGAATTGACGATCGAGCGTCCGGAGCTCGCAGTGCGCCGCGACAGCGCGGGGCGTCTGCACATCGCCGGCGTCGAGATCGACCCGGATGCGAAAGTCGACGACACCCGCTTCACCGATTGGCTGCTGCGCCAACGGGAAATCAATGTGCGCGACGCGCTGATCACCTGGAACGATGAATTGCGCGGCGCACCGCCGCTGGTGCTCGAGCACGTGATGTTCAGGGTCGAGCAAAGCTTCGGCCGCCACCAGTTCGGCCTCGTCGGCAATCCACCCGCCGAGCTCGCCTCTCCGCTCGATTTCCGTGGCGAGATCACGGCCGCGTCATCCAAGGATTGGCGCACGGCAAAGGGACGCTTTTACGTGCGTCTCGATTACGCCGATGTTGCGCGGTGGCGCGAATGGATCCCGTTGTTGCGGCCGGTGGAGAGCGGGCAGGGCGCGGTGCGCATGTGGTTCGATTTCGCCGATGGCAAGGCCACCAACGTTGTCGCCGATCTCGAACTGACCGGCGTGAGCGGACGGGTCAACAAGAATTTACCGCAACTCGAGCTCTCGCATCTCGGCGGACGGGTCACCTGGAAGAGCGAGCCCGGACGGCGCGAGCTCGTCACGGAAGGACTGACGTTCAGGACCCAGGATGGCCAGGTGCTCTTGCCGGTCGTGCTCACGGTGGCGTTCACGCTGGACGAGAATACCGAGGGCGCCATTACCGGTGGGCGCGTGGCGTTCGACAAGGTCGACGTTGCGCCGCTTTCGGCGCTGGCCGAGCACTTGCCGTTGCCGGAGCAATGGCGTCGCGAGCTGGTCACGCTCGCGTTGCGCGGCAGCGTGACCGGGGGCAAGTACGCGTGGGACGGGCCGCCGGACGCGCCAACCAGATACAGCGGTGGCGGCGCGTTCAGCAGCTTCGCCATCGCCGCGAGCGCGGCGCTGCCGGGCGCCGCCGGCGTGTCGGGAAGCTTCACCTTCGACGAGACGCACGGCGCGCTGAAGCTCGACAGTCGCGACATGCGGGTCTCGCTGCCGCGGGTGTTCGCCGATACGCTGATGTTCGATACCGCGTCGGGGAATGTCGGGTGGAGCAGAGGCAATGACGGCTTACGCGTCGATGTCGACAACTTGCGCTTCGCCACGCCGCATACCTCGGGCAATGCGAGCGGGAGCTGGCGCTCGCGACAGCAGGGTCCGGGCATTCTCGATCTCAAGGCACAACTGGCGCGGGGCGAGGCCCAGCATCTGTATCGGTACCTGCCGCTGACGCTCGATCGCCATGTTCGCGACTGGCTGCGCCTGGGCATCAAGCAGGGCGTCGCGACCGACGTGAAGATCGCGCTGGCCGGCGACCTCGCGGAGTTCCCGTTCGCCGACCCTCGCCGCGGCCAGTTCCTCGTCACCTTCCACGCGACCGACGTGACGCTCGATTACGCGGACGGCTGGCCCGAATTGACCGGTATCGATGGAGACGTGAAGTTCGAAGGCACCGGCCTGTCCATCAACGCCAAGCGCGGCCGGATATTCGGTGCGGAAGCCGGACCGGTCAAGGCGGAGATTCCGCATCTCGGCGTTGCGTTCCCGCTGCTTTCGATCACCGGAGAGGCGACGGGAGCGTCCACCGATTTCCTGCGCTTCGTCGATCAGAGCCCGGTCGCCGGATGGATCGGCAATTTCACCGACGGTGCGCAGGTGACCGGCAATGGCAAGCTCACGCTCAATCTGCAAATACCGCTCGGCAAGGGCAAGGACGTCAAGGTCGCCGGCGATTACCAGTTCATCGGGAACCAGGTGCGCGTGCCCGGCGTCCCCACGCTGACGCAGGTCAACGGACATCTTGTGTTCACCGAACAGGCGACGCAGTCGCGCGAATTGTCCGCCGAGACGTTCGGAGGCGCGACCAGGATCGCCGTGTCGAGCAGCGAAGGACGCGTGCGCATCGCCGCCAACGGCGTGGCCAACCTTGCCACGCTGAAGAGCGAGCTCGATCTGCCGCTGGTGCACCGCGTTTCCGGCACCGCCGAGTACCAGTTCACTGCGCTCGCGCGGACCGAGGGAACGTCGTGGACGCTCGAATCCAATCTCAAAGGGGCGAACGTCGAGTTACCGGCCCCGGTCGGCAAGACCGCCGCGGAGAGCGCGGCGATCAGGATCGAGCGCAGAGAGGCGCCGGGCAAGTCCAACGAGGACCTGATGACGGTCGACTATCGCGGAGAAATGCGCGTGGTCGCGCATCGGATGCTCGGCAAGAACAGCGCGACTGTCGATCGCGCGCTGCTGCTGCTCGGTCCGGCCGCGACGCGCGGCGCGACTCCCGACCGCCCCGGGCTGTGGGTCCGCGGCCAGATGGGCGATCTCGATCTCGACGAGTGGTTGGCGTTGTATGCGAAGGAGGCGCCGAAGCCTCCCGCCTCCGCCAGCGGCGCGGCGCCTGGGGTATCCGGCGCTGCCGCGACGGGCGCTACGTCTGCGGCGGCGCCCAAGGCAGCCGGCGCGCTCGAGTTGAACGGCATCGACCTCGCGACCAATCGCATCGATATCTTCGGGCGCGTGCTGCATGACCTCAAGGTGGTCGCGACGCGCGCTGACAGCGATTGGCGGATGCGCTTTGCCGGCCGCGAAGTCGATGGCACCGCGGTGTGGCGGGGTCCTGCGGCGGGCCTGCCCAACGGCAGGGTCATGGCACGCCTCACGCGCTTCGTGCCGCCGGGACCGGACGAGCTGCATCCGGTGCGCAGTGAAATCGAGGCCGGCGAGAAGGCGAAGAACACGTGGCCGGAGCTCGACATCGCCGCCGATGCTTTCGTGTCTCGCGGCGGTCACGATCTTGGCAAGTTCGAGTTGCTCGCCCAGCCTGTAGGTCCCGATTGGCGGATCACCAAGCTCGCGCTCGTCAATCCGGCCGGACGCATCGACGGCAACGGCTGGTGGCGTATCGGCCGCGAGCGGCAGACCACCGAAGTCGAAATTGCGCTCGACACCGAGGACGCCGGCGCTTTCCTCGATCGTTTCGGCTACCCGGTCGCCGTCAAGAATGCGCCGACCAAGATCAGCGGCAAACTCGCCTGGAACGGCGCGCCAAACGACTTCGACTATCCGACGCTATCCGGCAATTTCACAATGCTGACAGGGGCCGGGCAGTTCACGAAAATCGATCCTGGCATGGGCAAGCTGCTGGGCGTGCTGTCGCTGCAGGCGTTGCCGCGCCGGATGACGCTCGATTTCCGCGACGTGTTCAGCGAAGGGTTTGCATTCGACGATGTCGGCGGCGATTTCAAGATCCAGAAGGGGCTGATGCACACCGACGATCTGAAGCTCGAGGGCCCGGCGGCCACCGTGACGATCACCGGCGACATCGATCTTGCGAAGGAAACGCAGCGGCTCGACGTGCGCGTGAAGCCGGCGCTGTCGTCGACGTTCTCGGCCGGCGCGGCCGTGCTGTTCCTCGCCAATCCGATCGTGGGCGCGGCGGTCGGCGCCGGCACGCTGCTCGCGCAAAAGCTTTTCAACAATCCGCTCGACCAGATGTTCAGTTACGACTACCGCGTCACCGGTTCATGGTCGGACCCGCAGGTGGAGCGGGGCGGCCGTCTCGTGTCCAACAGCATCACGGCATCGCCTGACGCTGCGCCGAAGTGATGTTGTCGGTCCTGGTGTGCCGAGCCAGTATTTCGTTGTTGAAAAATGCCGGGAATCGGCGCCATCCCGCGTTGCGAATTCCTGGCAGGCCGTTGCAATTCCCTCGCCTCATTCCGAGGAGCGAAGCGACGACGAATCTGTCTTCGCGACCCGCCGATTCCGTGAAGAAGCGGATTTCTCGCTGCGCTCGAAATGAGGCTGAGAGTGAGGCGAGAGCGGGATTTGCAACCGCCTGCTAGCTTCCCTTCAGCAGGATCAGCACTGCGCCGCTGCCGCCGGCGTGACGCGGCGCCTCGGTGTACGCGAGCACCTCGTCCCAGTGCGCGAGCCAGCGGCGCACTTTGCCCTTCAGCACCGGCTCCTTGTTGGGCGACGTCAATCCCTTGCCGTGGATCACGCGCACGCAACGCAGGCGAAGGGTGCGCGATTCGACGACGAAATCGGACAAGGCGTCGTGCGCCTCGTCCACGGTAAGCCCATGCAGATCCAGCTCCGCCTGCACCGACCAATGACCGCGGCGCAGCTTCCCCGCGAGATCGGGACTGAGCCCGCGACGAACGAACGTCTGCTCGTGCTCGAACTCCTGGCCGGTGTCCCACGATTGTGGCGCGGGGTCGTTGCCGTATTTGGACGCTTCGAGCACGTCGCGTTCATCGGCCAGCGTGTTGCGGGCGATCGGGGCGGGACGCGCGCGATGGAGGGCGGCGCGGTTGCCGGTGCGCAGTTTCTGCACGTCGGCAAAAGCCTGCGCGAAATCGATATCGCCGTCGGCATGCTTGGTGGCGGCGATGGCGCGCTTCGCTGCGGTCTTGTGTGTGGACGGCTTCGGCGCGGGCCGCGGCGATTGCGCCGTGGCCTTCCCTGCATTAGCCGCGGCGAACAGTCCCTTCAATTCCGACAGCTTCGCCATGGCGCAGGTTACTGCCCCTCGAGGAACGCTTCCGCGTCGAGCGCCGCCATGCATCCCGTCCCCGCCGACGTGACCGCCTGGCGGTACACGTGGTCGGCGACGTCGCCGGCAGCGAAAACGCCCGGCACCGACGTCGCCGTGGCATTGCCTTCCGCGCCGCCCTTGACCTTGATGTAACCGCCGGCCATGTCGACCTGCCCTTCGAAGATCTGCGTGTTGGGCGTGTGCCCGATGGCGATGAAGACGCCGTGCACCGCCAGGTCATGCGTCGCCTTCGATTTCGTCGACCGCACGCGCACGCCGGTCACGCCGCCCGAGTCACCGAGCACTTCGTCGAGCGTATGGTCCCACAACACGTGCATGTTGCCGACGCCCTTCGTTTTCGCCATCAGGCGATCGACCAGGATCGCCTCCGCGCGAAACTTGTCGCGCCGATGCACGACGGTGACCTTTTTCGCGATGTTCGACAGGTACAGCGCTTCCTCGACCGCGGTGTTGCCGCCGCCGACGACGGCGACCTCCTGCCCCTTGTAGAAGAAGCCGTCGCACGTCGCGCACGCGGACACGCCCTTGCCCATGAACGATTCCTCGGAGGGCAGCCCAAGATAGCGCGCCGACGCGCCCGTCGCGATGATCAGCGCATCGCACGTGTACTCGCCCATGTCGCCAATCAGCCGGAACGGGCGCTCGCCAAGCTTGGCGGTGTGAATCTGATCGAAGATGAGCTCGGTCGCGAACCGCTCCGCATGCTTCTGGAAACGCGTCATCAGGTCCGGTCCCTGGACGCCGTCGGCGTCCGCCGGCCAGTTGTCGACGTCGGTCGTCGTCATCAGCTGTCCACCTTGCGCGAGTCCGGTGATCAGGACCGGCGATAGGTTCGCGCGCGCGGCGTATACTGCGGCCGTGTAGCCGGCCGGGCCGGAGCCCAGAATCATCAGTCGGGCGTGCTTGGCGGACATCAGTTCTCGCAATGCAAAAAAGAGCGGAGTTTAGCCCATCTGGGGGCGCTCCCAAGCCGCTTCAAAGGCGGCCGCCCGGACGCGCATCGCAGGCCGCACCCCCTTCCCGCAGGTCTGCCGCCGAGTATAATGCGGTCTGTGAAGTCAATGCAGCAACCCAATGTTTTTCAATAGAAACGTGGCGAACACGCGACGCGTAGCCGCGACGGACGGGACGCTGTCGCCACGTTTTGCCCGCCTCGTGCGCGAGTCGTGGTGGTTGCTGGTCGTCGCATTCCTCGCTTACCTTGCGCTGATCCTCGCAAGTTATACCAGCACCGACCCCGGCTGGTCGTTTTCGGGGACGGGCGCGCCGCTTGGCAACCGCGGCGGACCGGTGGGCGCGTGGGTCGCCGACCTCCTGCTTTATCTGTTTGGCATGTCGGCATGGTGGTGGGTGATTGGCGGCGTCGTGCTGATCGTCGCCGGCTTTCGCCTGATCGTCCGGCCCGACGAGAAAGCGGAGCATCCGGTGCTGCTTGGCGTGATCGGCTTCGCGCTGGTGCTCTTCTCCAGTGCCGCGCTCGAGTCGATCCGGCTGTGGAAGCTTGCGACGACGCTGCCGCTCGCGCCTGGCGGGGCCTTCGGTGATGCGCTGGGACAAGGCGCGGCCCGCGCGCTCGGCTTCAATGGCGCCACGCTGCTGCTGCTGGTGCTGTTGGCCGTCGGCATGTCGCTGCTGTTCGGAATTTCTTGGTTGAAGGTGATGGAGCGCATCGGTGCGGGCATCGAAGCGCTCATTGCGGCGTTGCGCCGCCGGCGCGAGGCGGCGGTCGACCGCCGCATCGGCGAAGAGGCCGCGGCCGAGCGCGAGCATGTCGTCGAGCAATTGCGCGAAGTGGATTTCGAGCGGGAGCCGGTGGTCGTCGTGCCGGCCGTCGTGAACGTTCCGAAATCCGAGCGCGTCGTGAAGGAGAAGCAGCGGCCGCTGTTCACCGACATGCCCGATTCGAAGCTGCCGCCGCTCGCGCTGCTCGAAGACGCGCCGCCATCGCAGGAAATGGTCGGCAACGAGACGCTCGACTACACGTCGCGCCTCATCGAGCGCAAGCTCGCCGACTTCGGCGTCAGCGCGCGCGTGCTGGCCGCGTATCCGGGACCGGTGATTACGCGCTATGAGATCGAGCCCGCGGTCGGCGTCAAGGGCGCGCAGATCGTCAACCTGATCAAGGACCTCGCGCGCGCGCTGTCGGTGGTATCGATCCGCGTCGTCGAGACGATCCCGGGCAAATCATGCATGGGCCTCGAGTTGCCCAATCCGCGCCGCCAGGTGGTGAAGCTGGTCGAGATCCTCGCGTCGGCGACGTACAACGACACGCACGGCGCGCTGACGCTCGCGCTCGGCAAGGACATCGCGGGCAAGCCGGTGGTCGCGGACCTCGGCCGGATGCCGCATCTGCTGGTGGCGGGCACCACGGGCTCCGGCAAGTCGGTCGCGGTCAACGCGATGATCCTGTCGCTGCTGTACAAGGCGGAGCCGAAGCAGGTCCGGCTGATCCTGATCGATCCCAAGATGCTCGAGCTGTCGATGTACGAAGGCATTCCGCATCTGCTGGCGCCGGTCGTCACCGACATGAAGCTGGCACCCAACGCGCTCAACTGGTGCGTGGGCGAGATGGAGCGCCGCTACAAGCTCATGTCGCAGCTGGGCGTGCGCAATCTCGCCGGCTACAACGCCAAGGTGGTCGAGGCGAAGAAGACCGGCAAGCCGATGCTGAACCCTATGACGTTGACGCCCGATGCGCCCGAGCCGCTGGAGGAAATGCCGCTGATCGTCGTCGTCGTCGACGAGCTCGCCGACTTGATGATGGTGACGGGCAAGAAGATCGAGGAGCTGATTGCGCGGATTGCGCAAAAGGCGCGCGCCGCGGGCATCCACCTGATTCTCGCTACGCAACGGCCTTCCGTCGATGTGATCACCGGGCTCATCAAGGCC
>Ga0157379_10001175_pt1 | contig 21338 bp, 20 predicted proteins | sample S25metaG_FD_121802 | JGI IMG/M metagenome (GOLD analysis project Ga0157379, IMG submission 121802) | Switchgrass rhizosphere microbial communities from Kellogg Biological Station, Michigan, USA - S2-5 metaG | ecosystem: Host-associated > Plants > Roots > Rhizosphere > Soil | place: USA... | reverse complement strand
ACTGGCACCGCAGGCGGTGTATTGGGTCGCCGACATCGCTTATGTGCAAAAGGACTTCGCCACTGCCGCGCGTGGCTTCGCCGAAGTCATCAAAAAATATCCCACCTCCGCGCGCGCGCCCGATAGCATGCTCAAGCTTGGCCAGTCGCTGATTGCGGCCGGCCAGAAGAAGGAAGGTTGCACTGCCCTTGCCGCGCTCCCGGCGAAATATCCGCACGCATCGGCGGCCGTCCTCGGCCAGGGCAGCGACGCCCGCAAAGCAGTCTGCCGCGGCATTTCTTGAGACGCGCTTCGCCGCGGCCATGGACGAACTGCTTGCGGCCGGGGCGCCATGGCCCGGCGCGGTCGCGGTATCGGGTGGCGGCGACTCCATCGCGCTGATGCATCTGCTGGCTGGGTGGGCAAAAAAAACGCGCCGTGCATTGCCGCACGTCGTTACCGTGGATCACGGTCTGCGCCGGGACTCTGCGGCCGACGCACGCCAAGTGGTGCGTTGGGCGAAGGCTGCCGGTTTAGAGGTGCAGGCGTTGCGCTGGCGCGACGCGCACCCCACGGCCGATCTCGAGGCGGCGGCACGCGAGGCGCGCTACCGGCTGATGGGTGAATGGGCGCGCAAGAACGCGATCGGCGCACTCTACGTCGCCCATACGCGCGATGATCAGGCCGAGACGTTTTTGCTGCGCTTGATGCGTGGCTCCGGCCTGGATGGACTTGCGGCCATGCGTCCGCTGGCAGCCTATCCGGTGGCGGCGCTTCGCGAACTCAGCGTCGTGCGTCCGTTGCTCGCCGTGGAACGCGATGTGGTGCGCGCGCATCTGCTAGCGGCGGGACATCCCTGGCTCGAAGATGCGATGAACGCGGATGACCGATTCATGCGGGTGCGGCTGCGTCGCGCATGGACTGCGCTGGAAGCAACCGGACTTACCAAGCAGCGCATTGCCGGTGCGGCAGGCCATCTGGCGCGGGCGCGCGAAGCCCTGGACGCGGTGACCGAGGCGGTGCTGCGGCGCGCCTGCCGGCGCCATGCGCAAGGCCTGCAGGTCGATATTGCCGCGCTCACTAGTGCGCCGCGGGAAATCGGATTGCGGGCGCTGGCGCAGCTGCTGATGATCGTTTCCGGACACTCCTACCGGCCACGTTTCGAGCGCCTGCAACGCCTGTTTGACCGTTTGGCCAGCGGAACGATCGGTGGCGGTTGCACGTTGCATGGTTGTCGCCTGTTTCTTGTCCCCAGCAAGAAGGGGGCTTTTGGCGCTGGAACACTCGCAATTGTGCCGGAAATCATGCCGCAGCGGGGTAAACCCTCCAAATCCCGCCGCAATGCTTAGGATATAGTGGACACGGCACGTTAAGCGGCTTTTGGCATCGTGATTGCGGCGATGCTAGAAACTTCTTAACGTTTTGCAGGCTGGCAATGCGGTACAAGTGACCTATCTATAAGATGGGATTCGTAACTGCCTGAAGTAGGCATATGGCCCCCGTGTGAAAGGACGGCCCTTTGAACAACCTCAGAAATCTCGCGCTTTGGATCGTCGTCGCACTCTTGCTCGTGTTCCTGTTCAATCTGTTCCAGGGCACCGCGCAGCATGCCAATGCGCAGAACATCACCTATTCCAAGTTCGTGGATGAGGTAAATCAGAGTCAGGTGAAGTCGGTCACCATGCAGGGCGACGCCATCAAGGGCGAACTCGCCAACGGCCAGCCCTTCACCACCATGGCGCCCAGCAGCGATTCCTCGCTCGTACCCATGATGAAGGCGCACAACGTCAATATCTCGGTCAGCCCGCCGGACGATGGCTTCAACCTGATGGCGGTGCTGCTCAACGCGCTGCCCATGCTGCTCTTGATCGGCGTGTGGATCTTCTTCATGCGCCAACTGCAGGCCGGCGGCGGCAAGGCGATGGGCTTCGGCAAGTCGCGCGCGAAGCTGCTGACCGAACGCCAGGGCCGCGTCACGTTTGAAGATGTGGCCGGTGTCGACGAGGCGAAGGACGATCTGAAGGAAATCGTCGACTTCCTGAAGGATCCGCAGAAGTTTCAGCGCTTGGGTGGGCGGATTCCCAAGGGCGTTCTGCTGGTCGGCCCGCCGGGTACCGGCAAAACGCTATTGGCGCGCGCCATCGCCGGTGAAGCCAATGTGCCGTTCTTTACTATCTCAGGATCGGATTTCGTCGAAATGTTCGTCGGCGTCGGCGCCAGCCGCGTCCGCGACATGTTCGAACAGGCCAAGAAGAACGCACCTTGCATCGTCTTCATAGATGAAATCGACGCGGTCGGCCGCCATCGCGGCGCCGGGCTTGGCGGCGGCAACGATGAGCGCGAACAGACACTCAACCAGCTGCTCGTCGAGATGGACGGATTTGAGTCCACCGAAGGCGTCATCCTGATCGCGGCCACCAACCGTCCCGACGTGCTTGATCCGGCCTTGCTGCGTCCGGGCCGCTTCGACCGCCATGTCGTCGTCGCCAACCCCGATCTGGGTGGCCGCGAAAAAATTCTCCGGGTCCATCTGCGCAAGGTGCCGCTGGCACCCGATGTGGAACCGCGCACCATCGCGCGCGGCACGCCCGGCTTCTCCGGCGCTGATCTCGCCAATCTCGTCAATGAAGCAGCCTTGCTGGCGGCACGCCGCGGCAAGCGCGTCGTGACCATGAGCGAGCTCGAAGACGCCAAGGACAAAGTCATGATGGGCGCCGAGCGCCGCTCCATGGCGATGACGGAGGACGAGAAGAAGCTCACTGCCTATCACGAAAGCGGCCATGCCATCATCGCGATCGCCGTCGAAGGCTCGGACCCGATCCACAAGGCGACGATCATTCCGCGTGGTCGCGCCCTTGGCATGGTCATGCAATTGCCCGAGCGCGATCGGCTGTCGCTGACGCGCCAGAAGATGCTGGCCGACATCACCATCTTCTTCGGCGGGCGCATCGCCGAGGAACTGATCTTCGGTCATGAGAAGGTGACGACCGGCGCGTCGAACGATATCGAAGTCGCGACCCGCATGGCGCGCGCCATGGTCACGCGCTATGGCATGTCCGATGCGCTGGGCCCGCTCGCCTATGCGGAGAACCAGGAAGAAGTGTTCCTCGGACACTCCGTGTCGCGCACGCAGAACATTTCCGAAGCCACGGCGCAGAAAATCGACGCCGAAATCCATCGCATCATCGATGAGTGCTATCAGCGAGCCTATGGCATCCTGAGTTCGCGTCTCAGCGATCTGCACACCGTGGCCAAGGGCCTGCTCGAGTATGAAACGCTCACCGGTGACGAAATCGTCGGACTGATGAAAGGCATCAAGCCGATCCGCACGCCTTATGAGGAACCGGCGCCGGAACGCGGACCCGGCCCCAGCGTGCCTGCGGCCGGCCGGCCGCGCGGCCCAGGTCCTTTGGTGCCCGAACCGCAGCCAGGGCGTTAGTCAAAGCCACAGCGCGTCCGCCGATGACCACCATCCTCGGAATTCTCAACATCACCGAGGATTCCTTTTCCGACGGCGCGAAATATCTCGAGCCGGCCGCTGCCATCGCGCACGGCCGTGCGTTGGTGGCACAAGGTGCCGCGATCCTCGATCTCGGCGCGGCCTCCTCCAATCCGGAATCGAAGGGCGTTGCGCCTGAAGTCGAAATCGGCCGCCTCGCACCGGTCGTGACGGCATTGCGCGACCTCACACTCTCCGTCGACAGTTTTTCGCTGCCCGTACAGCGCTGGGCGCTGGGCCGGGGCGTCGCATATCTCAACGACATCCAGGGCTTTGCCGATGACACGCTTTATCCGGACCTGGCAAGGTCCGCCGCCACCCTAATCGTCATGCATTCGGTGCAGGAACGCGGCGCGGCAACGCGGGTCGATGTTTCGCCCGGCGAGATCATGGATCGCATCGCGCGGTTTTTCGACAGCCGCCTGGCGCAGCTCGAACGCGCCGGCGTCGCGCGCGCGCGCCTCATTCTCGATCCCGGCATGGGATTCTTTCTCGGCACCAATCCCCACACCTCTTTGACGGTGTTACGCCGGCTCGCGGAACTCAAGGCGCGCTTCGCTTTGCCGATCCTGGTTTCGGTCTCGCGCAAGTCATTTCTGCGCCGGTTGACCGGCCGCGACGTGGCCGGGTCGGCGGCGGTGAGCCTGGCCGCGGAGTTGTTTGCCATTCGTCAGGGCGCGGACTATATCCGCACCCACGCGCCTGGCGCGCTGCGTGACGCGCTTTTGCTGGAAAAAGCGCTCGCCGGAGGCGGCGCAAACGGCGCGGTTTAAGCCTTTGTTGGGATATGGCTGCGAAAAATCTGTTAGAATTGCCAGATAAGACAACCGCGGGGTTGCGAGGGGAGTTTTTCAAATGAGCCGGAAGTATTTCGGCACTGATGGAATTCGCGGCCGGGCAAATTCCGGGGCCATGACACCGGGCATCGCCATGCGCGCGGGCATGGCGGCAGGACGCATCTTCACGCGCGGCGAACATCGCCATCGCGTCGTGATCGGCAAGGATACGCGCCTCTCGGGCTACATGATCGAATCCGCGCTGGTTGCGGGCTTCACCGCGGTCGGCATGGACGTGTTTCAGTTTGGTCCGCTGCCGACGCCGGCCGTGGCCATGCTCACCCGCTCGCTGCGCGCCGACATGGGGGTGATGATCACTGCGTCGCACAACCAGTACCAGGACAACGGTATCAAGTTCTTCGGTCCCGACGGCCGCAAGCTTTCCGACGAACACGAATCGGCGATCGAGGCGTTGATGGACAATGGCCTGGAGTCCGGGCTTGCCACCTCGCCCAAGCTCGGTCGCGCCAAGCGCATCGAAGACGCCCAGGCGCGCTACATCGAATATGCCAAGCGCACGTTTTCGCGCAACCTGACACTGGAAGGGCTGCGCATCGTCGTCGATTGCGCCAACGGTGCAGCCTACAAGGTGGCGCCTGCGGCGCTCTGGGAACTCGGCGCCGAAGTCGTTCCCATCGGCGTGACGCCGGACGGTTTCAACATAAATTCCGGATGCGGCTCGACCGACACCGAAGCGATGTCGGCCAAGGTGCGCGAGATGCGGGCAAATTTCGGCATCGCGCTGGATGGCGACGCCGACCGCGTGGTCATGGCCGACGAGAACGGCCGCATCATCGACGGCGACCAGATCCTGGCCCTGCTCGCGCGGTCCTGGTCGAAGAGCGGACATTTGAAAGGCGGCGGCGTGGTCGGCACGGTGATGTCCAATGCCGGCCTCGACCGCTATCTCAAGTCGCTGGAGTTGAAGCTCGCGCGCGCCCAGGTCGGCGATCGCTATGTCATCGAGCAGATGAACAAGGGCGGCTACAATGTCGGCGGCGAGCAGTCCGGCCACATCGTGCTCAGCGATTTCTCGCCGACCGGCGATGGCTTGATTGCGGCGCTGCAGGTGCTCGCCGTCATTGCGGCGGAGAAAAAGCCGGCCAGCCAGGTCGCGCATCTGTTCGAGCCTATGCCGCAGGTGATGGAAAATGTCCGCTTCCAGAAGGGCTCGCCGCTCACCAATGCGCGGGTCTCGGCCTGCATCAAGGATGGCGAGGCGCGGTTGAACGGCAGCGGCCGCCTTTTGGTGCGCAAATCGGGAACCGAACCCGTCATCCGCATCATGGCCGAGGGCGATGACGAGGCGTTGTTGCGCGCCGTGGTCAATGACGTGGTCAGCGCCATCCAGGAAGTCGCGGCATGACGGCGGCGGTGGCTTGAAGCCGGCGCGCCTGCTCATCGTCGCGGGCTCGGATTCCATCGGCGGCGCCGGCATCCAGGCCGACATCAAGACGGCAACCGCGCTTGGCGCCTATGCCATGACAGCGGTCACCGCCGTCACCGCGCAGGACACGACCGGTATCGGTGCCGTTCATCTCGTTCCGGCCGCGATGGTGCACGAACAGATCGTCCGCTGCCTCGCCGACATTGGCGCCGATGCCGTCAAGCTCGGCATGCTGGGCTCGGGCGAGATCGCACGGGCCGTCGCCGATGCGTTGGACAAACACGCTGCCGATATTCCACGCGTCGTCGATCCGGTGCTGGCGGCGACGACGGGAACGCCGCTTGCCGATGACGGCGTTCTGGCGGAACTGAAGACAACACTGGTTCGCGGCGCCGCGCTGATTACGCCCAATCTGCCGGAAGCGGAACGGCTCTGCGGCTTTGCGCTGCGCACGCCCGATGATTTGTTGCGCGCCGGCGCGGCGCTCCTGGCGCTCGGACCGAAAGCCGTTCTCATCAAGGGCGGTCATGGCGGCAGCGACAGCGTCACCGACCTGTTGTTCACGCCCGACGCCGCGCCGCGCGCCTACATCGCCAAGCGGATCGAAACACGCCACACCCACGGCACAGGCTGCACGCTGGCAACCGCCATCGCCTGTGGACTCGGCCAAGGCATCGCGCTCGGCGACGCGATCCAGCGCGCGCATGATTTCGTGCAACGCGCGATCCGCACCGCGCCCGGCTTTGGCGCCGGCAACGGCCCGATCAATCTGCTTGGGCCCAGCTAGGCCGCAACCATCTTGTCCAACCGTTTGCGGATGATCGCCTCGGCTTCGCTCATAATGCGGTCGACGAGTTCCTTGCAGGTCGGGATGTCGTGGATCAGGCCCTGCGTCTGGCCGGCCGACCAGATGCCGGCATCCATGTCGCCCTTGTCGAGCACGCCGGCGCCGCGCGTTCCGGCCACCAGTTCGCGCACGTCTTCGAACTTGGCGCCGCCCTTGCGCTCGATCGCCACCACCTGGTCGCTGATCGCATTCTTCGCGACGCGCGCGGTGTTGTGCATGGTGCGGAAGATGAGGTTCGTGCCGCGCTCGTCATTGGCGACGATCTGTTCCTTCACCTTCTGGTGGATGTCGGCTTCCACGGTCGCCATGAAGCGCGTGCCCATGTTCACGCCGTCGCAACCGAGCGCCAGCGCCGCGACCAGGCCGCGGGCATCGGCGATGCCGCCCGAGGCGATGATCGGGATCGTCAGCTTGTCCGCCGTGGCCGGAAACAGGATCAGGCCACCGACATCGTCCTCGCCCGGATGGCCGGCGCATTCGAGCCCGTCGATCGAGACGACGTCGACGCCGACGGCTTGCGCCTTGATGGCATGGCGCACGCTGGTGCATTTGTGGATCACCTTGATGCCGGCTGCCTTGAACGAGGGCAGGTGCGGCTGCGGATTGTTGCCCGCCGTCTCGACGATCTTCACGCCGCTCTCGATGATCGCCTCGCGATATTCGTCATAGGGAATGGGATTGATGGAGGGCAGGATGGTGAGGTTGATGCCGATCGGCTTGTTCGTCATCTCGCGGCACTTTTTCACTTCCTTCAGCAGCAGCTCGGGCGAACCCGGCGTCAGCGCGGTGATGAACCCAAGCGCGCCGGCATTGGCGACGGCGGCAACCAGCCCCGCTTTTCCCACGCGCGTCATGCCGCCCATCGTGATAGGCGCCTCGACGCCGAACATTTCGGTGAAACGTGTCTTGATCATGGTTGAGCCCCTTACTCGATATCTCTGGCACCAAGCCTGCCGTGTTTTCGCGTGGCGCGAAAGTGGGCAATTCCGCTAGGGAAATATGGCTCTATTCCACGAACGGATCGCGCACGGTGATGGTATCGTCGCGATCCGGGCTGGTGGAGAGCAGGGCCACGGGCGTTGCGATCAGTTCCTCGATCCGGCGCACATACTTGATGGCATTGGCGGGAAGTTGCGCCCAGCTGCGCGCGCCGCGCGTGGAACTGTTCCAACCCGCCATGGTCTCGTAGACCGGAACCAGGCGCGCCTGTTCGTTGGCGTCGGCGGGCAGATAGTCCAGAACCTGATCGCCCAGACGATAGCCAACACAGACGTCGATCGTCTCGAACGTGTCGAGGATGTCGAGCTTGGTCAGCGCGATGCCGTCGATGCCGCCGGTGATCGCCGTCTGGCGCACCAGCACCGCGTCGAACCAGCCGCAGCGGCGCTTGCGGCCGGTGACCGTGCCGAATTCGTTGCCGCGGGCGCCGAGCTTGTTCCCGATCTCGTTCAGCTGCTCGGTGGGAAACGGTCCCTCGCCGACGCGCGTCGTGTAGCTCTTGGTGATGCCGAGCACGAAGCCGATCTGGCGCGGCCCAACGCCGGAGCCGGCGGCAGCCTGTCCGGCCACGGTGTTCGACGAGGTGACATAGGGATAGGTGCCATGATCAATGTCGAGCAGAACGGCCTGCGCCCCTTCGAACAGGATGCGCTTGCCCGCCCGGCGCGCGGCGTCGAGTTCGCGCCAGCTCGAACCGACGTAGGGAATGATGCGGGGCGCGATTTCGTTCAGCGCCGCGAGCAATGCCATGGCATCGATCTCATCGGCACCGGCGCCGCGGCGCAACGCGTTGTGATGGGCGAGCAGGCGGTCGATCTTCTGGGGCAGGCTCGCCGGGTCCTTCAGGTCGACGACGCGAATGGCGCGCCGGCCGACCTTGTCTTCATAGGCGGGCCCGATGCCCCGCTTCGTCGTACCCAGCCGCTGCAGTGAGTTCGAGGATTCGCGCACTTCGTCCAGCTGCCGGTGGATGGGCAGTACAAGGACGGCATTTTCCGCCAACACCAAAATGTCGGGCGTAACCCTGACGCCGGCCGCTCCGACTCTCGCGATCTCCTCCAGCAGCGCCCAGGGATCAACGACGACACCATTGCCGATGATCGAACGCTTGCCTTGGATCACACCCGAGGGGAGCAGCGAGAGTTTGAACGTCTTGTCGCCGACGACGATCGTGTGTCCGGCATTGTTGCCGCCCTGGAAACGCACCACCATCTCGGCTCGATTGGCGAGCCAGTCGATGATCTTGCCTTTACCTTCGTCGCCCCACTGGGCGCCGATCACCGCGACATTCGACATAGTCCGTACCCGGATGAACGAGTCTCCCGGCAAAGGATTCGCCGGGCACGGTGACCATTTATAGCGCGTCGCCGGTCCCGCGCGGAAGGAAATGCTGCACTGCGACGATGGGCCTTTCGCGGCCGCGGCGCGCCTTGCTATCGTCGAATCGGGATGGATCTGGACGCCCTTCATGCCGCGACGCATGCATATTCCGGTGCAGCTTTCGCCCTATCAGGGCCTGCCGGCGCTCATCGGCCATAATCGCGGCCCGACGCTCGATCTGTCGTGGGAAGCCTGGCTCTGGCGCCAGGCACATGCCCAGGCCTGGAAGCCGCCGCGCCGCGACATCGCCCTGCATCGCTTGAAGCGGGCGGAACGGCTCGGACTCGATTACCGATCCTATGCCGGGGTGCTGATGAATCGCGGCACGCATTTGGGCGCGGCGATTTTTCTGCTCGACGAATTGACGAGCGTGGAGATGCGCCAGGCGGCGCAGCGGATCTGCGCCATCTCGGACTGTCGCATTCTCGTCGGCGTGCCGGACCAGGAGAATATCGAAGCCGATCTGACGCTGAGAGCCGATCACGTGATCGGCCGCGCCGACGACAAGTCGCTCGTGCGCGCCATCGACCATTTCATCCTCGTGCACCGGCTCACACCGGGCGGCACTTTCATGGTGGGATCCGCGCCGGCGCATCTGCGTGCCGCCGAGGATACCGGTCTGGCGCTCTTCCTCTGGGCGAGGGACTATTTTGGTCGTCGAAACTGAAGGCCGCGGATTCGCCTAGCGGGACGCTGCGTCGTTAAGGGCGGCAGCGGCGCGGATCAGCTTCTTGAAGGCGGCGGCATTTATTTTATCGCCTTCGTGCAGATCGATGGCGCGCCTGACATTGCCTTCAAGGCTGGAGTTGAACAGTTTTGCCGGGTCCTTGAGCGCAGCGCCTTTGGCGAATGTCAGTTTCACCACGCTCTTGTAGGTCTCGCCGGTGCAGATCTGGCCGGCGTGAGACCAAACCGGCACGCCGCGCCACTTCCACTCCTCGACGACCTCGGGGTCGGCACTTTTGATGAGCGCGCGAACGCGGGCGAGCATCTTGCCCCGCCAGTCGTCCAGTTCCTTGATTCGCGCGTCGATCAGCCGGGAAGGGGATCCACCCTTGGCTGCGCTCTTCTTCATATCGACATCTTTCGCGTGCGATCCGGGGTTGGAGCGGGCGAAGGGAATCGAACCCTCGTATGAAGCTTGGGAAGCTTCCGTTCTACCATTGAACTACGCCCGCGTAGGTGGTGGATAGCACGCCCTCGCAGAGCCGCGAAACAGCCCCAATATGGCCCAAAAGCCCTTCTAGCCTCTGACCGTTCCTTGATCTAAACTTTTTGTTACGTTGCCAGGAGGGACGTCCCGGCTAGCCAACTTTGGGGGTTGTTCATGTTTGTTTTCAGCACAAAAATCGGGTCTTGCATGCTTCTGGGCGCGGCCGGTTTGGCCGTCGTCGCCTTGGCCGCTCCGGCGCAGGCGCGCACGGGCGAGATCACATTGAAAGTCTGCAATCGCACCGACGATCCGGTTCTCGTCGCCAGCAGCTATATTCCGATCGGCGGTTCGGACTGGCGCAACAAGGGTTGGACCCGCGTCGACGCCGGCGCCTGCCTGAATGTCTTCAAGACGACCAATCGCACCTTCTATGCCCGCGCGGAAGTCAAAGGTGATTCGGACCAGTATTGGGGCAAGGACATCAAGCAGTGCGTGGAATATCCCGGTCCGTATGACTTCTACACGGGATCGAACGACACGACCTGCCCGGAAGGCGAGCCCGCGGAATTCACGACCTTCCACTCCGACGGACGCCCCGTCTATGTGTGGAATCTCGACCCCTAAGGGTTGATTGATCGTTTCAGGTTGAGTCCGTTCAGACTGGGTTCATGTGCCAAACTTCACTGTGCGGCGCGGGCTCCACGCTGAGCCTTGGCTTTAAAGGGATCTCATCGCGATGAAACGCATCGTTTGCGCCGTGCTGGCACTGACCCTGCTGGGTTCAACGGCCGCATCGGCCCGCGGGTGGAATCATGGTGGCTATTATGGCCGCGGTTTTCACCATCACCATGGCGGCGATGGCGTCGCGCTCGGGTTCGGTCTCGGCATCCTGGCACTCGGCATCATCGCGGCGGAAAGCGCCCATGAGCGGGACCGCTATCGTGCCGAGGACCGATACTATGACGAGGACCGGTATCGCGACGACAACGACAGGTATGGGGATGAATATGTCGATCCGAACCGCGACGGCACGCGCGAGGATTACGGCGATGAAGATCGCCCGGGAGACAGCGATCCGGACGGGCGGTAGATTTACGGGCGCTAGATTTATAGTGGAAAATCATGAGGCGGCCGGCGCATTTGCGCCGTAGCCGCCTCACGCTGCCCCCTTCAAAGCGGACCCTAGTAACCGCGAGGCTTAGCCCCCAAGCCGTTCGGACCCGCGGCGGCGTAACTGTGCCGGGTCGGCGGTGGGACGCAACGGGTGACAAGGGGTCCCGTTCATATTTGCGTGATCTGTTGATTTGCGGCAACAAGTTCGATGACGCGACCGTCAACAACGTCAGGGCTGTTTGAAGTGCTTGGACAGCTGCAGCCCTTGCCGCTGGTAGTTTGAGCCGATGGCTTGGCCGTAGACTTCGGGCGGGGGATCGGTCAGCCGCTCGAACACCAGCCGCCCGATGATCTGGCCATGTTCCAGGATGAAGGGCACCTCGCGCGAACGCACTTCCAGCACGCCGCGCGCGGCCGGCGGCCGGCCCGGTTCGTAGCCGAAGCCGGGATCAAAAAAGCCGGCATAGTGGACGCGAAACTCGCCGACCAGCGGATTGAACGGCACCATCTCGGCCGCATAGTCGGGCGGGATGGCGACGGCTTCGCGGCTAACCAGGATGTAGAACTCGTCCGGATCGAGCACCAGGTGCCCTTCCGGATGGGCTTCGATCGAGTCCCAGTACGCGCCGGGATCAAGCACGTGACGCTGGTCGACATCGATGATGCCGGTGTGGCGCTTGGCCCGCCAACCGATGCGCCCGCCGCCCTGTCCGCGCAAGTCGATGCTGAGCGCCAATCCATTGTCGATGTTGGCATCGCCGCTGACCAGCGGACTGTCGGCGTGCAAGCGGCGCAGCTGCGTATCGGTGAAGAGCGGTGAGCCGTGGCGCACGCGCAGTTGGTTCAGCCTTGAGCCTTTGCGCACCAGCACCGGGAACGTGCGTGGGCTGATTTCGGCGAACAGCGGACCGCGATACCCGGGCTCAATGCGGTCGAACACGGCCGCGCGGTCGGTGATGAGGCGCGTGAAGACGTCGATGCGACCGGTCGAACTCTTGGGATTGGCGGTGCCGGAGACGCGTGACGAAAAATCGGCAACTTCCAGGAGCGGCACGATATAGACGCAGCCTGTCTCCAGTACCGCGCCATGCGTCAGGTCGATTTCGTGCATGAAGACGGAACTCAGTCGCGCGTGCACCGTTGCGTTCGGTCCGGGCAAAAAGCTTGCCCGCACCCGCCAGGCGACAGGTCCGAGCCGCAGATCGATACTGGCTGGCTGGATCTGCGAATCCTCGATGGCCTCGGTCGCGGTGATCTCGCGCCGCGTCCGGATCAGCCGCTTCAGCACATGGCTCGGCAGGATGCCCGTCGAGAACCGGCCATAATGGTCACCGGTTTCGGCTTCGCCGAAGAGAGTGTCGTCCGTGCCAGACATGCGCCTGTTATAGGACTGAGCCGCAAACTCGTCACGTCGGCGATTTGACAAAGCTGTGCAACGCTTGTTTTCGACGAGCGATTCCAACCGAGCACATCTGCGAGAATTGGCTGAGCCCTCAGTCGAGAAACGCGCGGATGTCGGCGATCGCTTCCGCCAGCCCGCAGCGTTTGATCGGCGCTTCGGGCGGAAACGCCGTCAGCAGGCGGCTCGGCATCGCGGCTTCCAGAATGACGAAGCAACCTTTGTCGCCCGCACCGCGAATAAGCCGGCCGAAAGCTTGCTTCAGTCGGAACCGGGTCAGGAGATCATCATAGCTCTTGCCGAAACGCACGCGGCGTGCCTTGTGCAAAATGGTCGGCTTGGGCCACGGCACCTTGTCGAACACAGCCAGGCGCAACGAACGCCCCGGCACGTCGACGCCATCGCGCAAGGCATCGGTGCCGAGCAGGCAGGCGTTTTCCTCGGCGCGAAACAGATCGACCAGAGCGCCGGTGTCCAGCCGGTCGACATGCTGGGCGTAAAGCGTCACGCCGGCGTCGTTGAGCGGGGCGGCGATGCGCTGCTCGACCGCGCGCAAGGTGCGCACCGCGGTGAACAGGCCGAGAGCGCCGCCGGCGCTGGCGAGGAACAGTTCGCGATAGGCGGCCGCGATCTGGTCGATGTCGCGCCGGTTCACATCCTTCACAATGTAGATGCGGGCCTGCTCGGCATAGCGGAACGGCGAGCCGAAGCTGGCGCGCCTGGGCGGCTGCGGCAGGTGCCCGGCGCCGGTGCGCACTTCGGCGCTCGCCCAATCGTCGACGCCTTCGGAAATGTCGCGCAACGTTGCCGAGGTGATCAGCGCGCCATGCGCCGGTGCCAGGACATCGCGCGCCAGCGGAATGGTCGGATCGACCCAATGGCGTTCCAGTCCGACATCGACGTCGCGACCATCTTCGCGCGCGATCTCGAACCAATCGACGAAGTCGGCGCTGCGCTCGCCGCTCAGGTTTTCCAGCATCTGAATCCAGGTCGGCACGACAAAGCGGCCGCGCCAGATGAGTCCGCGCGCCGCAGCGTCGATGCGGGCCCGACTATGGCTTTCGAGTTCCTCCGTCTTGGCGTCCATCTGCTTGCGCAGCAGGGCAGCGAGCGTGAGTAGCGGTGCCGAAAGCCGTTTCAATCCCAGCGCCAGTTCGCGTGCCGCCGCCACAAGTTCGGCGCCCAGAGGTTCGGTGTCGGCTTCCAGCGTGTAGAAGCTTTCGCTGTCTTCGCTGCGCGCGCGCACGTGTTGATAGGCCGCGGCGAGGAACAATTCTCCCGCCCCGCGCGGACCGCCGCCATGCAGGCGTGACATCCAGCCTTCGCCGGCCAGCACGCCTGCCGCTGACAGACAGACTTCCAGCGCCTCGCTCGCCTTGGGGTCGTCCAGCGTTAGATCGCGCAGGCGTTCCTGCAGGCCACGCATCCGGCTGCGGGCGCGGCCCTCGGGCCCGCGTATCCAGCGGCGCAGATCGGCCATCTCCACGCCGGACAGTAACGGCGCGAAGCCGGAGTCCGCCGCATCGAACAGATGATGGCCTTCGTCGAACACGTATCGCACGCGCCGTTCCGGTGGTGCGTCCGTCGTTTCATCGATCGCCATCCAGTCCTGCGAAGCTTGCGCGATTACCAGCGCATGGTTCGCCACCACGATGGGCGCATGCCGGGCGCGGCGGATCGCGCGCTCGATGAAGCAGGTGCGATAGTGCGGGCAGGCAGCATAGACGCACTCGCCACGCCGGTCGGTGATCTCGCTCAACGGCAGCGAGGCGCCGAGAAACGCCGGAAACCCCGCACCGGAAACATCGCCGTCCGGCGTTTCGCCGATCCAGCGCGCAATGAGACCGAGCGCAACGCTGCGCTGACCGGGCGCCAAGGCGGTGCGCTTGGCCGCTTCCTCGAAATTCAGCAGGCACAGATAATTCTCGCGTCCCTTGCGCACCACGGCCTTTTCGTTGCGCTCGACCGGATCGGGGTAGAGATGGGCGATCTCCTGCACGATCTGGCGTTGCAGGTTGCGGGTGTAGGTCGAGATCCAAAGGCCGGGGCCATTTTTCTCCACCCACACGCTGGCCGGCGCGAGATAGCCGAGCGTCTTGCCGATACCGGTTCCGGCTTCCACGAGCGCCACCTTCGGCGCACCGGCCGTATCACGCGCGCCGAACGCGTAGGTGGCGGCATCGCTATAGGCTGCCTGTTCGGGACGCTGCTCGCCGGACGAACCGACGAGCTGGCTCAGCCGCGTGCGAGCCTCGTTCGCCGAGACGGGCATTGATCCCGGCATGTCCGGCGCCTGGTCGTCTTCCCACTGCGGCAAGCCGCGCCACGATTCAAAACCTGCCAGCGGTGCCTGGCGGTCCGCCGCTTCACCCAGCACCTCCAGGATGGCCGGCGACCAGCGCCAGCCGGCACGGTGCAGCGATCCGGCCAGCGCACGCATATTCGCACGCAGGGCTTCGGATGCATCGGCGATCATCGTGATCAGGGTTTGCGTCGCGTCGCGCAGAGAGCGTGCCGCATCCTCCTGTGCGTGCGGTGGCGGCAAACCCAACGCGCGGGCCAGGCCAAGCGCACTCGGCACGCAGGGTGCACCGGGTCGCACGAACGCAAAGAGTTCCAACACATCGAACAGAGCTGCCGCTGGCGGTACCTTGAGGCGGCCAGAGATGAAGGCGGCATGTGCGATGAGCACATCGCCGCTGCGAAAGAGCGCGCGCGCTTCCGCCCATTCTGTACGGCGACACGTGCCGTCCGGCGCACACACCACCGCCCCGCCCGGCGCAGGCACCAGAGCAGGCAGGCTGCGCCAGTCGCGCGTTGCAGGAGATTGGCTCGGCATGGTTGCGATCATGCGGAGTCCGGCGGCGAATGAAAGCGCAGACTTGCGCCGGCGACGCGATGACTGGTGCCTGACATTGACGCTTTCCATCGTCAAGCCTAGCTTCGGGCGCATCCCGACGCTTCAGCTTGAGCCGTTCCAATGCCTTCCGGCGCGCCCATCCCCTATCGTCCTGACCTCGCGGCCGAAGCCAAAGCATGGCCGTTCGAGGAGGCGCGCAAGCTCGTTGCTCGCATCGAAAGAAAAAAGGCGGCAGGAACGCAGACACGCGAAGTCGTGTTCGAAACCGGTTACGGGCCATCTGGTCTGCCGCATATCGGCACCTTCGGCGAAGTCGCGCGCACCACCTGGGTGCGCAACGCCTTCCAGATGATGTCAGAAGTGCCGACCCGGCTGATCGCGTTTTCCGACGACATGGACGGACTTCGCAAGATACCTGGCAATATTCCGAACGCCGAAGTTCTGGCGGCCAATCTCGGCAAGCCCTTGACCTCCGTGCCCGATCCGTTCGGCACGCATGACAGCTACGGCGCGCACAACAATGCCCGATTGAAGGCGTTTCTTGACCGCTTCGGCTTCGACTATGAATTCCTGAGCTCGACGGCGTGTTACAAGTCCGGCCGCTTCGATCGCGCCTTGCTGACAGTCTTGGAACATTACGAGACGGTGCGCGACATCGTCTTGCCGACGTTGGGATCCGAACGGCGCGCCACCTATTCGCCTTTTCTTCCGGTTTCGCCGACGAGCGGTCGTGTCTTGCAGGTCCCGATCCTGGAATGGAATAAGAAAGCTGGAACAATCGTCTTCGAAGATGCGGGTAAGTTGGTCGAGCTTCCGGTCACCGGCGGCAACGTGAAGTGTCAGTGGAAGGTCGATTGGGCGATGCGCTGGTTTGCGCTCGACGTCGACTATGAGATGTCCGGCAAGGATCTCATCTCCTCGGTCGAACTCTCGACCAAGATCACCAAGGCGCTCGGCGGCACGCCACCCGAGACGCTGAACTACGAATTGTTTCTGGCCGAGGATTCGCAACGCATCTCGAAGTCGAAAGGCAACGGACTTTCGGTCGATGAGTGGCTGACCTATGGGCCGGATGAAAGCATCGCGCTCTTCATGTACCAGAAGCCGCGCACGGCAAAGCGGCTGTTCTTCGACGTCATTCCCAAGGCGGTCGACGATTACATCGCCTACCTCGAAGCCTATCACGCCAATGAGACGAGCGAAGCGCAGCGCATCGAGAATCCCGTGTGGCATCTGCATGCGGGAAATCCGCCGTCGGAGCGCTATCCGGTCAGCTTCGCGCTGCTACTGACGCTGGTCACCGCCTCCAACGCGCACAATCACGATGTGCTGTGGGGCTTTATCCGCGCTTACGCGCCGCACGCTTCGCCGCAGGCCAATCCCGGCCTCGAGCGGCTCGTCCTGTATGCGCTCAAATACTATGACGACTTCGTCAAGCCGCATAAGAAGTATCGCGCTCCGAGCGACAAGGAGCGGGAGGCACTTGCCGATCTGGCGGATCGATTCGAACAACTCGGAAATGAACGCGATTCCGAGAAAGTGCAAAACGTGGTCTATGAAGTGGGCAAGGCGCACGGCTTCGAACCGCTGCGCGATTGGTTCAAGGCGCTATACGAAGTCTTGTTCGGCCAGTCTGCCGGTCCGCGGTTCGGCTCCTTCGCCGCCCTGTTCGGGTGCCGCCAGACCGCCGCGCTGATCCGCCGCGCACTGGCCGGCGAATTCACCGCGGCCGCATGAAGTACGTCCTGGCACTTCTGGCCGCGCTCCTTGTCACGCCCGCGCTCGGCGCGACGCCGTACGAGATCTATGCCGCCGGCCGCTACGACGATGCGATCAAGGCCGGTAACGCGGCCGGAAACGCCGCGGGCTTTACCACGGCGGCCCGCGCCGCCCTCGCCGATGCGACGACGCGCGCGGTGCCGTGCCTGACTTGTCTTCGCCGCGCGGAAGAATTCGCGCGCAAGGCGGTTGCAGCCGACACGCGCATGGTCGACGGACATGTCTATCTCGCCGTCGCCATGGGCTATGAGGCGCGCATTGTTGGTCCAGTCTGGGCGCGCGCCCACAACTATCCCGGTCGCGCCAAAGACGAACTCGACGCCGCGCTGGCGCTCGATCCGAAGAGCCCCTGGGCGCTTGGCGCGCTCGGCGGCTGGAACGTGGAAATCGTGCGCACCGGCGGCGACAGGCTGGCAAGCTGGATTTATGGCGCATCGATCGATCATGGCCTGTCGGCCTTCGCCGCCGCGTTCCGGACGGCGCCGGACAATCTGTCGGTGCGCTACCAATATGCCTTGTCGCTTTCCGGCTATGACACCGATCGCTTCCGCCGCGAGATCGACGATGCGCTGGCCCGCGTCATGAAGGCGAAACCGGCGACAGCCTATGAAGTGCTGTCGCGTTCGCGGGCCGGCGAACTCGCAGGCTTGCTGAAAAGCGGCAATCGCCAGCTGTTCGACGCGCGCGTACGCAGGTACCAGGGTTATCCGTGACGGAAGTCGGAATACGCAAGACGGTAATCAGAAGGAAGCGAGTGCTCTCCGATCCCCGTGTTCGGCATTCCGTTTTCCGAGCTATTGGCTCGCCCAGATGATGCGGTGCGTGAAGGCGATTTCATTGAGCGCGAAGCTGCGATCCTCGAACGCCGGATTGAACGATTTGAGTTCGATGCGCTGAGCGGTTTGGCGCGACAGATGCTTGGCCATCACTTCACCCGAAATGGTCTTCACCACCACGCGGTCGCCGCGACGTACGCTTGCGGAGGGAGAGACCACGATGCGATCGCCGTCGCGATAAACCGGCAGCATCGACTCGCCGGTGATCTCCAGCGCGTAGGCGTGTTCGTCGGCGAGTTCGGGGAACGGGATCTCGTCCCAGCCGGCGCCGGCTGGAAATCCGGAATCGTCGAAATAGCCGCTGGTGCCGGCCTGCGCCAAGCCGATCAACGGCACGCTGCGCGCATACGAACGCGTCGCGCCGCCGCTGCGCCCGACGAGCGATACGAAATCGTCGAGCGACGCGCCGGTGGCGCGCAGCACCTTCGACACGCTCTCGGTCGACGGCCAGCGCAGCTTTCCATTGGCGCCGCCACGCTTGCTCTTGTTAAATGTGGTGGGGTCGAGTCCAGCGAGCTTGGCGAGACCGGAAGGCGACAGGCCGTGGCGTGCCGCCAAAGCGTCGATGGCGCTCCAGATTTGATTGTGGGTCAGCATTCCTGCACTCCGTAAGAAGCTGGTCCGCCATTAGGGGTAATTGTTCCTAGAAACCAATTAATGCTAGGAATTACCACTCCTTTTGCCACCTGGTCCAGAGGAATCGACATGGTTCTGGCTGTCGCGACCGCAGTTTTGCGGCTTTTTCCCGCGGAAACCGCGCATCGCACGACGATTCGCCTGGCGCAAAATTTCGCGACGCTGCTGCCGGCCGCACCACCGTCTGATCCCCGCCTGGCGATTCGCGTGCTCGGCCGTGACTTCGACAATCCCATCGGCCTGGCGGCAGGTTTCGACAAGAACGCCGAAGTTCCCGACGCGATGCTGAGACTGGGCTTCGGCTTCGTCGAATGCGGCACCGTCACACCGCGCCCGCAAGAGGGCAATCCGCGACCGCGGCTATTTCGCTTGCGCGAGGACCGCGCCGTCATCAATCGCCTGGGCTTCAACAATCAGGGGATGGCTGTCGTCGCGACGCGACTTTCGGCACGCGCGCGCCGTGGCATCGTCGGCATCAACATCGGCGCCAACAAGGATTCAATCGATCGCATCGCCGACTATCGCGCGAGCTTTGCACGCTTGGCGCCGCTGGCGGACTATGTCGCCGTCAACGTGTCCTCGCCGAACACACCGGGATTGCGCCGCCTGCAGAACCGCGCGGAACTGACCGGCCTGCTGCAGACGTTGACCGATGCACGCGCAAAAATGACTGACCCGGTGCCGCTGCTTTTGAAGATCGCGCCGGATCTCGATGGCCAGGCTCTCGATGACATCGCCGCTGTCGTGTTGGCTGGCGGCATCGAAGGCCTGATCGTCTGCAACACCACCATCGCGCGGCCGGACACGCTGAAAAGTCCGCAGGCAGCACAGGCTGGCGGTCTTTCCGGCGCGCCGCTCCTGGCGCCTTCGACCTTCATCCTGCGCGAGATGCGCGCGCGCGTCGGAACAAAAGTCTCTCTGGTCGGCGTTGGCGGTATTGCGTCGGGCGTCGATGCCTACGCCAAGATCCGCGCCGGCGCGAGCCTCGTGCAACTCTATACCGCGCTCACTTTCTCCGGACCTGGACTTGTGACACGCATCAAGCGCGAGTTGGTGAACTGCCTCGCGCGCGATGGATTCAAAAGCGTCGGTGATGCGGTTGGCGCCGACCTCGGACCGCTCAAGAACTGATCGGACTGCCCGCAAGATGTGCAGTGTCCAGCTGCGACGCTGACCGACCACACGCACTGCGTCGCATGGTTGGTTGGCGCGATTTGTGCAAAATTTGACCGCGGTGTGGGGAACCTTGGCAATGCATCAGGCCGGATTGCTCGATGTCTGGCACATGTTGGGCGCGATCGTGGCGCGGCAATCGCCGTTCGCGCAGATCATGATCTACCTTGGCGCCGCACTCTTCATCACCATGGCACTTGAAGGCGTGCGGACGAGCGTTCGCGCCATGCGCCTCAGCAAGTCGCCGGTGCAGGCGGGCGACACTGTGACAGGTGAGGCACCCCCACCCAGCACCGCAAAGTTGCAGCGCCTCAACGCTGCCAAGCTCGCGTCAAGCACGAGGCGCGCGACGCCCGTGCGCGGGGCGCGACCGCTTTCGTTTGCGAAAAAGGGTTAATCGCCGCGCCGTTCCGCGCCAAAGCAACCATTTTCCACTATTCCTTCCTTCGCAGGTCATCCGCCCGCTATGATCGCGCCAAAGCCGTGGGGGTCACATGCAGGAGGATTTCGGCAAGCTCGTTGTGCGCCTGAGCACCGGCGGGATGTTGCTGCTGCACGGCGTCCACAAACTGTTGAACGGCATCGCGCCGATCAGGGCGATGCTGGCGGCGCATAATGCGCCAGAAGTGCTCGGCTATGGCGTCTATCTCGGCGAGATCGTCGGTCCGATCCTGGTAATCCTCGGCCTGTTCTCGCGCATCGGCGGCACATTGATCGCGCTGAGCATGCTGATGGCAATCCTGCTCGCCGGCACGGATGCGCTGCTCGCGCTCAATCCCCAGGGCGGTTACGCGCTGGAACTTGAGTCATTCTACCTGTTCGGAGCAGTCGCCGTGATCCTCATGGGCGCCGGGCGCTTCGGCTTGAACATCGGCGGCCGCTGGAACTGAGTCCTTCCGAATACTACGGCAGCAGAAAGTGTCCGCGCAGCGCGGCGATCGGTTTGCTTTCGTCCTCCTGCCACATCTGGGCATGAACATTGACCACGCGACGGCCCTGACGCGCCAGCCGCGCGCCGGCAAAGCTCGTCACCGCGCGGCCGGTGCGCAGATAGTCGATGGTGATGTCGACGGGCTTGGGGATCGCGGCACTCCTGGTATCCCAGATCGTCTGCACGATCGCCGCGGTCTCGAGTAGCGAGCCGATGACGCCGCCGTGAATCGCCGGAATAATCGGATTGCCGACCAGCCTCGGCGTAAACGGCATTTCGAGAACGATGCGGTCGTCTTGCTGGCGCGCCGCCAATCCGAGCCAGGCACAATAGGGAACGGCCGCGATCAGCGCGTTGATGTCGGGTGGGATGCCGTTCCGCGCTGCCTGGGCCAGGAGTTCCATGGCGTCAGGCCTGAGCGTCGCTGGCCGGGCGCAGCTCGGTCAGGATGAACGTGCCGGTTGCGGCTGCGATGAGATCATCGACGCTCTCCTGATAGGCACGGCCGCGGGCAAACACGATCTGGCGGGT
>Ga0157379_10001173_pt1 | contig 21349 bp, 18 predicted proteins | sample S25metaG_FD_121802 | JGI IMG/M metagenome (GOLD analysis project Ga0157379, IMG submission 121802) | Switchgrass rhizosphere microbial communities from Kellogg Biological Station, Michigan, USA - S2-5 metaG | ecosystem: Host-associated > Plants > Roots > Rhizosphere > Soil | place: USA... | reverse complement strand
GGTCGGCGAGCGGTTCGCGGTCCGGAGCCTCCCGACGCTGATCGTCTTCCGGCACGGCGCGCCGGCGAGGACGCTGTACGGCGTGAAGACCAAGCGCCAGCTCGTCCGCGTCCTCGGCGAGGTCGCCGGCCACCGGCGCTAGACCACGTTCGCGGCGTCCCCGGCCCGCGGGTGGACGGATGTTCGGTGAGCGTTCCGGGTCTTGGCGTGTCGGGCCGATCCTCCTTCTATGCCCTGGACACGTCAGCCCTCGGCCTCTCGCCGCGCGCGCCGGTGGCCGGCCGTGCGTGGCCTGCCGGCCTGCCTCGGCGCCTACGTCGCGGTCTATGTCGCCGCGAGGATCTGGGGACCGGACGGCGAGAACGGACAGACGCTGATGCGCGAGCTCGCGTACGGCCCGCTCGCGCTCTTCGCGCTGGCGTCCATGGTGCGGGCCGCGCGGCACGGCGCCGATGGCGCGACCAGGTCGGCGTGGCGGTGGCTCGCCGCGTCGATGGTCTGCACCGTCGCTGCGGAAGCGCTGATCGTGTGGTACGAGGCGAGGAGCGCGATCGCGCCGTTCCCCTCGGCGATCGACGTCTGCTACCTGCTGTCCTACCCGGTGTTCGTCGTCGGTCTGCTGCGCTTCCCCACGAGCGTGCAGTCGCGAGCGGGCCGGGTCCGCCTGCTCGTGGATGCTGCGACGATCGCGGTCGGCGCGGCCAGCGTCGTGTGGTTCCTGGTGATCGGGCCGACGCTGGCGGACGGCCACCAGCCGCTGTTGAACGGCGTCGTGGCGTCGGCCTATCCGGTCGGCGATGTCGTGCAGCTGTTCGCAGCCGCCTACGTCCTGCTGCGCGCGCCCGCGGCGGCCACGCGTCGCGCGCTGGGGCTGCTGGTCGCGGGCCTCGCCTTCAACGTGGTCGGCGACGTGGCCGTCAGCTCGATCCTCCTGCACGCCGGCGACTCGTTCGACCTGCTCATCAGCGTTGCGTTCTTGATCGGTGTGGGACTCTACGCGCTTGCGGCGAGCGCAGGGCGCACGACGGACTCGCGCGCGCCGTCGAGTACGGTCGACCTGATCGCGCGCGGGCCACGGGTCAGCCGCGCGCGGTGGGCGCCCTACGTGGCGCCGGCCGTTGTGCTCGGCCTGTCGGTCGGCGCGCAGTTCGGTGCGCCGCTGTACCAGCGCGTCGGGTTGGCCGTCTGCGCGGCGGTGGCCGCCGCGTTGGTGCTGCTGCGGCAGTACCTCGCTCAGCGCGACCTGCTCATCGCGCAGGGGCTGCTCAGCCATCGCGCGGCGCACGACGCGTTGACCGAGCTGCCCAACCGGGTGCTCGTGCTCGATCGCGCCGAGCAGCTCCTGGCCCGGGCGCGCAGGGACAACCACCCGGTTGCGGCGCTGTACCTCGACGTCGACGGCTTCAAGCAGATCAACGATACGTTCGGTCACGCGGCCGGTGACGAGCTGCTGCGGGCCGTCGCTGCGCGGCTGTCCGGCGTGGTGCGCGACAGCGACACGGTCGGGCGGATGGGCGGGGACGAGTTCGTGGTGCTCCTGGACGCGCCCACGCTCGACGTCGGTCCCGAGCTCGTCGCCGAACGGATGCTCGAGGTGCTTCGGCAGCCGATCAATCTCGAGGCGGCCGGTGGCCGGAGCGTCGTCGTCACGATCAGCATCGGCATCGCGGTCGCACAGGACGCGAGCGCCCACGAGATGCTGCGCGATGCCGACATGGCGATGTACGCCGCCAAGCAGGCGGGCAAGGACCGCGTCGCGGTGTTCGAGTCCAGCATGCAGACCGCGGTCCAGGATCGTCTGCTGCTCGAGATGGACCTCCGCGAAGCCGTCGAGGACGATCAGCTGTTCCTGCTCTACCAGCCCACGGTCAACCTGCAGAGCGGGGCGATCACGGGCGTCGAGGCCCTCGCGCGCTGGCAGCACCCGACCCGCGGCGTCGTGACGCCCGACCTGTTCATCGGCCTCGCCGAGGACGCGGGACTGATCGTGCCGATCGGCAGGTGGGTCCTCGGAGAGGCGTGCCGGCAAGCGGCCGAGTGGCGCGCCGCCGGACGCGAGATCGGGATGTCGGTCAACGTGTCCGGTCGTCAGCTCGACGACGAGCGGATCGTCGACGACGTCGCGCACGCGCTCGCCGAGAGCGGGCTCGACGGCGGTGCGCTGACCCTCGAGGTCACCGAGAGCGTCCTCATGCGCGACGCCGACGCGACCGCTCGGCGGCTGCGGGCGCTCAAGGAGCTGGGCGTGCGGATCGCGGTCGACGACTTCGGCACCGGCTACAGCTCGATGGCCTACCTGCGGCAGTTCCCCGTGGACGCGCTGAAGATCGACCGGTCGTTCATCTCCGCCATCTCCGAGTCCAAGGAGTCGGAGGCGCTCGTCCACACGCTGGTGGCGTTGGGCAAGACGCTCGACCTGGAGACGCTGGGGGAGGGCATCGAGCAGCCCGCTCAGCTGCGCAACCTCCAGGCAGAGCAGTGTGACTCGGGACAGGGGTTCCTGTTCGCGCACCCGCTGGCGCCGGCCGAGGTCGAGCGCATGCTCGACGGCGCGGCGTCGGTCCAGCGAGTGCCCTAGCGCAGCCCGTCGCCGACGGCCTCTGACGCGCGCAGTCCTCCAACGCGCTCGTGCACCCGCGGGCCGCTGGCCACCGAGATGGTCGGCTTCATGCAGGCCGCGCTCACCCTGACGGCGTCGCGGCCTACAACGACGCGCCGGCCGAGGAGGCGGCGATCGCCTGCGCCGCCGCGGCCGAGGGCCGCCGGGTCACGATCCGGGATACGCACCAGGCGACGGGCGCGATGGGGTTGACCTGGGAGTGCGACCTCTGCGTGTGGACGATGCCGCTCGCCGCGCTGGTGCAGCGACCAGGCGGGCGACGACCGCGTGCCCGTGCTCGTGCCCCGGCACTCGATCGAGGACGGGGGCGGTCCGAACATCGCCGCGCCGTAGCGGCCTCGCCGATCGCGCCTGGGTCGAGACGCGCCTGCGGGGCGAGACCGCTGGTGGGTCCGCTTGGTCCCCGGGTCCCAGGCGGTCGCCGGATCGCCAGGTATGGTCACGGGCGCTCTGGGGCATCCACCCTCAGGGCCGTGCCCCCGGACGCCTGCCAGTGTCGCGGGGGCGAGTAGTGCACGGTGGACGCTGCATCGCGGTCAGACCACGCACTCGCCGCGTCGGTGACCTGGCGGCGTCGACGTGCGTCGACCCGATCGCGCGCGCGCCGAGCCCGCGCCGGTGACTGCCGTCTTGACACTGACCGGCGCCGCGAATACGTTGGGCGCCGATGGGGGTCGAAGGGGGCGAGAAGACGGCGCATCCTGCGGGAGTGCCCAGCGGCGGCGGGATGCGGGAGCGCGTTCGGCAGGCCACGATCGAGGAGCTCGAGGCGACGGCGCTGCGGTTGTTCACGGAGCGAGGCTTCGAGCAGACGACGGTGGCCGACATCGTTGCGGCGGTCGGGGTCTCTCAGCGGACGTTCTTCCGGTACTTCGCCACGAAGGAAGACGTGATCATGCGCTGGAGCGACGACCTCAGCCCGATCTTCGTCGAGCGGTTGCGGGGCCGGCCGGCCGCTGAGAGTCCGGTGACGGCGGTACGCCGGTGCTTCGATGCCATGTACGACCCGGAGTCGCGGCTCGAGCAGGCGATGTTCGTGGCGCGGCTGATGGCCTCCTCGCCGACGCTTCAGGCCCGCATCGTCCAGCGGCAGGTCGTCTGGGAGCAGGCGCTTGCCGTGGTGCTCGCCGAGCGGATGGGGGTCGACGCTGAGCTCGACCTTCGCCCGCAGTCGGTCGTCGCGGCGGTGCTCAGCGCGATGCGGGTCACCTCGTTGCGACTGATCGAGCAGGGGCGGCCGGTCGGCGACCACGCGGCGATGTTCGACCAGGCGTGCTCCGCCCTCGAGGGCCCATGGGTCGTTCTGAGGCGGTGCGCCGGCGGCACTGACAGGTATGGCGCGGATCGCGATCTCGGCCCGTGATCCGTCGTCTGAGCATGGGCCGAGGCGACAGGGAGTAGGAGAGAGTGCAGATGAGGAAGCGGAGTTGGGCTGCGTGCGCAGCGATGTTGGCGCTCGCGTCGACCGCGGCAGCGTGCGGTTCGGACGACAACACATCCGACGGCGGCGGTAGCGCTGCCGCACCGGCGCAGACGAGCTCGTCGACGGCGGCGGCGCCGGCCACCAAGAAGGCGACGGGCACACCGATCAAGATGATGACCATCTCGACGGACCAGTCGCCCATCACATCGCTGCCGGAGGCGTTCACCGGCGCCAAGGCGGCCGCGAACGCGATCAACACCGCGGGCGGCGTCCGGGGCCAGCCCATCGAGCTGACCACGTGCGACGACAAGTTCACGCCGGCCGGTGCGGGCGCGTGTGCGCGCAAGGCGGTGGCCGACGGGGTGGACGCGGTCGAGATGATCACGTCCTACGGCGCGCAGATCTACCCCGTGCTGAAGCAGGCCGGGATCCCGGCCGTCGGCAACGCCGTCTTCAGTCAGCTCGACAACCAGGATCCGCTGTCGTACCCGCTGGCCGCGGGCTCGGACGTCTTCTTCGATGCGACGCCGATCATCGCCAAGGCCGCCGGCAAGAAGTCGATCGCGGTGCTGGCGCTCGACGTCGCCTCGGCGACCTCCATCGCCAAGGAGGTCCAGGACGCCGCCGGGAAGGTCGGTCTCCCGTTCAAGGGCATCATCAAGATGCCCCTCCAGGCGACCGACCTCTCGCCGACGATGCAGCAGCTCAAGAAGTCCGGTGCCGAGTCGGTGGTCATGATCGTCGCGGCCCCGGCCGTTCCCAACATCCTCAAGACGGCGCAGGCGCTCGGAGTCAAGACGACCTGGATCTCCTACCCGGACGTGGCGTCGACCGACGTGCTGAAGTCGTCCGGGACGCTCGCCGAGGGCATGCTGATCGCGTCGCCCTATCCGGCGCGCGACAACCCGGTGTACGACCAGTACAACAAGGAGATCGATGCCGCCCAGGAGGCCGGTCTGCCGCACATCGACCGGCGTGAGGGCCTGCAGATGCTCAACCCGTGGCTCGGCGTCCATGCCCTGCAGGCGATCGGTGACTCGATGAGCGGGCAGGTCAACCGCCAGTCGCTGCTGGCTGCCCTGAAGTCGACGAGCACCCCGCTCACCGTCGGCGGGTTCGTGAAGTGGACCCCGAACGCGACGGGTCCCGCCGCGTTCCCGCGCATCGCCAACGGCCAGGTGTATCCGCTGATCGTCAAGGACAGCAAGCTGCAGGCCAACGGCGATCCGATCGACGTCTACAGCGAGCTCGGCATCAAGTAGGAGACGAAAGGATGGAGATGATCCCCGCGCTCGACCTCGAGAAGGTCACCGCCCGCGTCGGCGAGGACAAGGAGCTGGCCTACAAGCTCCGGGACTACACCGGCGTGGTCCGGGTGGACGTGCCCGGCCAGGCGTTCGACGTGCCGATCGAGAACGGCACGCCCGGCGCGGCCCGGCCCGCGAACGGCGAGGCGGAGGTGGCGATCCGCGGTCCTGAGGCGTTCTGGGCCGCGGCGCTGACCGACCTGGAGCACGGGCCGCACAGCATGAGCGCGGGGATCATCTCCGGAGCCACCGTGGACGGTCCGTTCCCGGAGGTCGTCCCGCGCTGGTACGCGGGCTTCGACCGCCTGTTCCAGGTGGTACGCGAGACGGCCGTCGGGCCGCAGCGGCGCCGGACCTATGACGGCAACCCGTTCCGGGAGACCGACACGGCCGTCGGCCGCTACCACTACATCACCGCGGACGGTGTCGAGGCGCGCATCTACGTCGAGCAGGCGGGCACCGGGGCGATCCCGCTCATGCTCCAGTCCACGGCCGGCGCCGACAGCCGGCAGTACCGCCACCTGCTCGCCGACCCGGCGATGCAGGAGCGCTTCACCATGTACGCCTACGATCTGCCCTATCACGGCCGGTCGTTCCCGCCGACCGGGGTGCGCTGGTGGGAGCAGGGCTTCCACCCGACGATGGACTGGTTCGTAACGTGGGCCGTCGCGATCGCCGACGCGCTGGAGCTCGACCAGCCGTTCTTCATGGGGTGCTCGGTCGGCGGCCAGCTCGCGCTCGACCTCGCTGCGGAGCGCCCGGACCGCTTCGGCGCGTTCATCGCGCTCAACGGCTGGTACGGCTCGCCCCAGATCCCCGAGTGGTTCACCAACGACCTGTTCCGCTCGCCGGCGATCTCGGACAACTTCGCGCCGTCGCTGAACTACGGCGGGACGGCGCCCAACGCGCCCGAGCCCACCGCGCACGAGACCTACTGGATCTACCGTACCGGGTTCCCGGGGGTCTACGCCGGGGACAACGACTACTTCATGTTCGAGCACGACCTCCACAAGAACGGGCACAAGATCGACGCGCACCGCAAGCCGGTCTACACCGTGACCGGCGAGTTCGACGCGGCCGCCGAGGATCCGGAGAACGGCGGCCGAGCCGTCGAGCTCAACGTTCCCGGCGCGGTCGCCGTGACGCTTCCGGGGCTCGGGCACTTCGCCCCGTGCGACGATCCGATCGCGTTCAGCGAGGCGATCGTGCCCGTGCTGGACGAGATCATCGCCAAGGCCGAGGAGCAGAAGAGGACATGACCGCAACCCTGCCGATGGAGCGGGTCGACGGCCGCGACGTCATCGACTTCGACCATTACTCCGAGCATTTCCGCGACCACTGGCGCGAGATGGCCGTCGAGTTCCACGCGGACGGCCATCCGATCGCCTGGACCGAGCGCCACGGCGGCTCGTGGGTGGTGGCCGACTGGGCGGAGGCCCAGCGGATCTCCAAGGAGTGGGAGACGTTCACCTCCTACAACGACCTCGACGGCAGCGGCAACGGCGGCAAGGGCCAGGTCGTGCCGCAGGCGGCCTACCCGCTGCTGCTCGGTGAGTCCGATCCGCCGCTGCACACGCAGCGTCGGCGGCTGGAGGTCCCGTTCTTCACGCCGAAGGCACTGCGCCGGTGGCGGCCGCTGGTCGCCCGGTTCCTCGTCGAGGCGCTCAACGACGTGATCGAGCGGGGCGAGGTGGAGCTGATCGAGGAGGTCATCGTCCCCACGACGGCGCGGACGACGCTCCACATCCTCGGATATCCCGGAGAGTGGGAGGGCCCGGCCGCGGTCGCGTCCAAGGCGATGTACCTGCTTCCGGGCGACCCCGGGTACCCCGCGGCCGAGCAGTCGAGCATGCGCCAGGGCTTCCGCGAGATGCTGACCGAGCGCGCCCGCCACCCCACCGGAGACATCATCTCGGCGCTGGCCACCGGGACCGTCGACGACCGCCCCCTCTCCCTCGACGAGGGCGAGAGCATGATGAACGCGCTCGTCTTCGGGGGCTTCGACACCACGGTGTCGGCGACCGGCAGCTCCCTCATCTGGTTCGACCAGCATCCCGACGAGCGCGCCCGGGCCTGCGCGGACACCGCCCTGATGACCAACGCCGTCGACGAGCTGCTGCGCCACTTCCCGCCGGTGTCTCACCAGGCGCGCACCGCGGTGCGCGACACGGAGGTGCTGGGGCAGCCCATCGCGGCCGGTGAGCGCATGCTGATCTGGCTGGGCGGGGTGAACTACGACCCCCGTCACTTCCCCGATCCGATGACCGTCGACCTCGCGCGCCCCAACGCGCGCGACCACGTGTCGTTCAGCGCCGGCCACCATCGCTGCCTGGGCTCGCCGCTGGCCAAGATCGAGATCCAGCACATGCTCGAGACGATCTACGCCGCCCTCCCGGAGCTCTCGATCGACCACGACGGCATCGAGCGCTATCCGAACCTCGGCACCGTGGCGGGCTACATGAAGATCCCCGCGACCTTCCGGCCGGGCGCGCCACTGGAGCTCCCGGAGCTCGACTGAGCTTCACCGCACACGCCGTCCCCAAGACCCCAAAGGACCCTCACCCCACCCATGCCCACGATCACCTTCACGCACGCCGACGGCGCGGTCACGACCATCGAGGCCGAGAACGGCGTCTCGGTCATGCAGAACGCGCTGAGCAACGGCGTCCCCGGCATCGTCGGTGAGTGCGGCGGCGTCCTGTCGTGCGCCACGTGCCACGTCTTCGTCGACGAGTCCGACTTCGCGCGGCTTCCCGAGATGAACGACATGGAGGACGAGATGCTCGACGGGGCCGCCGAGGATCGCGGTCCCACGTCGCGCCTGTGCTGCCAGATCGTCGTCTCCGACGAGCTCGGCGACCTGCACGTCACCACGCCGGAGTTCCAGAGCTGACCCCGTGGCGGCCGATGGAACCCTGATCGTCGGTGCGTCACAGGCCGGCGTCCAGCTCGCGATCAGCCTTCGCCAGCTCGGGTACTCGGCGCCGATCACGCTCGTCGGCGCCGAGCCGCACCCGCCCTACCAGCGCCCGCCGCTGTCCAAGGCGGTGCTGCACGGCGGCGCCGAGGCCGATGCGCTGCTGCTGCGGTCCCCGGCGTTCTACGCCGAGCAGGACATCACCTTGGTCGGCGGCGAACGAATCGTCGGCATCGAGCGCGGGCCCGACGGCAGCGGGCATGCGACCACGGCCGGCGGCCGGCGGCTGCCGTTCGCCCGCCTGGCGCTCGCGACCGGCGCCCGGCCACGTCGCCTGGACATCCCGGGTGCCGAGCTCGACGGCGTGCACGTGCTGCGCGGGATGGACCATGCCCTCGCCCTGCGCGACGAGCTCGACCGTGCGCGCTCCGCCGTCGTCGTGGGTGGCGGCTTCATCGGGCTCGAGGTCGCCGCCAGCCTGCGCCGGCACGACGTGGCGGTCACCGTCGTCTGCGACGTCGACCGCCTGATGGACCGGGCGGTCGGCCCGATCATGAGCGAGGCCTTCCGCGTCGCGCACGTCGCGCGCGGGGTCGACGTCCGCCTGCGCACCCGGCCGACGCGGATCATCGGAGACGGCGCGCAGAAGGCGACCGGCGTCCTGTTGTCGGACGGCAGCACAGTGCCCGCGGATCTCGTGGTCATCGGGATCGGCGCGATCCCGCGCACCGAGCTCGCCGAGCAGCTCGGCCTGGACGTTGCGGGCGGCATCGTGGTCGACGAGCACTGCGTGGCCTCCGATGGGACCACGGTGGCGGCGGGCGACTGCGTCAGCTGTCCGAACCCGACCGGCGGCGAGCCGGCGTTCCTGCGCTTCGAATCCGTAAGCACCGCGATCGAGCAGGCGCGCGTCGCCGCGGCGTCGATCGCCGGCGCCCCGACGCCCTACCGCGTGACCCCGTGGTTCTGGTCCGATCAATATGACCTGAAGCTGCAGGTGGCCGGCATCCCGTTCGATCCGGACCAGACGGTCGTGCGCGGCGACCCGGGGAGCGAGCGCTTCAGCGTGCTCTCCTACCGCGCCGGGCGGCTGATCGCCATCGAGTGCGTCAACCGGCCCGCCGACTTCCTTGCCGTGCGAACGGCCCTCGGGTCCGGCCGGACCATCCCGGCGGAGCCGGCCGCCGACGCCGACACGCCGCTCAAGCACCTCGTGCGCGACGACCCGGTCGCCGCCGGTCAGGCCGGGGCGTCCTGATGGACGGGCGCGCCGCGGAGACGACATGACCGATCCTCCGCAGCAGCCCGACGCCACCCCTGCGGCCCGCACCGCGCCCGGCCTGCACTGGGGACTGAAGCGGTCGTTCCTGACCTACATCGCGCGTCAGCCCGACGGCCGCTGCTCGGTGACCGACGGCGCCGACCTCGACGCCGACGGGCGCTTCCTCTTCGCGTTCGCCGATCCGGCCGCCCCCGGTGACCGCGAGCTGCGGCTGTGCGGCGAGCTGCGGTTCGCCGCCCACCACGGGATGCTGTTCGTGCGCATCGCGGCGCCGCGGCTGGTGGTGGAGGACGCCCGCGGGCAGCTCTTCGCGCAGGTGGGGCTGGAGGAGGACGCCCCGCACGTCGTGCTCGCGACCTTCGCCGTCCCGGACCGCTCAGTGGCGCTCTCCGGTCCCTGGACCGGCACCGGGCTCACGCTGACCGACGACGGCGCCGAGGTGTTCGGCGGCGTCTACGACGTCGGCGAGCCGCTCGACGACTTCATCGTGGTGCCGGCCCCGGCGCCACCCGGGACCACCGATTCCTGAGGAGGGAAGATGACCCGGTTCGTGCGCCGCCGGCGGCCGGACGGCCCTGGGCGCCGTCGACGTTCGTGACGCCCGAGCACCTCGTGGAGCTCTCCTACATCGAGCAGGCGCTGCGCACGGCGGTGCCGGCGGTCGCCTGACGCGGTCAGCGGCTCGGTCGGCCGTTCGCGGCCGACCGAGGAGCGGGCTTGGGCCGGACCCGGGCCGCCAGGGGCTTCGTCGGCTTCAGGCGTTCGACCAGCTGCTCGAGCATCGCCACCTGGCGCGCGTGGAACTCGTCGCTGTCGTGCTTGACGCCGACGATGAGCTTCGTCACCTGTGGCATCAGATGGGGGAACTGGATGACCGCGAGTATCGCGAGCGTCAGCAGCTCGGCGTCGAGCTCCGCGGCCACCTCACCGCGCTCCTGGGCGGCGCGCACCTCGTCGACCGATGCGCGGAAGACGACGCGGCGGTCGGCCTCACGCGGGATGTCCCGGTCGCCGCTGTCGAGCGCCTCCCACATCCAGAAGCGGTACCAGAAATGGTCCGGGTGCGTGGAGAGCGCCTGCATGCGCATCACGGAGTCGCGGAACGACTCGCTGACGCTATCGTCGTCGATCGGCTCGGCGGTGGCGTGGAGACGGCCGATCATGGCCCCGAGCGCGGCCTCGTAGAGCCCGCGCTTGTTGTCGAAGTAGTGGTAGATGAGCTGCTGACTGGCCTTTGAGCGTCGCGCGATCTCCGCGATCCGCGCGCCGGCGAAGCCCTTCGTCGCGAACTCGGCGATGGCCGCCTCGAGGATGAGCTGGCGCCGCGTCGCGCCGTTGGCGGCCGCGTCGGCGGGCGGCGCCGCGCCAGGTTCCGCATGCGTCGCCGTCACCTTGCGTCTGGTCGCCATGCCCGCATGTTCGCAGACGTCCGCGGGCGGCCGGGTGTTGCGCGCACGGGGATCGGAGGCGAGCACCGGCGCCCCTCCGAGGCGATCAAGTATTTACTTGATCCCGCGTCCCGCACCGTGGTAGCGTCGCCACCAGCTGGGGCGTAGGGTCGAACGGAGGAGCGACGCAGCGTTGAGCAGCATGGTTGGAGGAGTGGTCGTCGTGACCGGCGATGCCGGCGGGCTGGGGCGCGCGCGGTCGGCGCCGTTCGCGATCCAGCAGGCAGCGGCGATCCTCGCCGTGCTCCGCGACGCGGAGCGGTCGGAGCCTGCGGGAGCGGGCCAGCGGACAGGAGCGAGAGCATGACCCAGACGGCCGAGTCGCCGACCCTCGAGTTGCCGGATCTGACCGATCCCCAGACCTTTGCCGCCGACGTGCCCCACGCGGCGTTCGCCGCGATGCGGGAGTTGCCGGGGCTGTACTGGCAGCCGACGACCCTGAGCACGACCAACGGCGGCTTCTGGGCCGTGACCCGCCACGCCGACATCGTGGAGATCGAGCGAGATCCTCACACGTTCTCGTCGACGCGCGGCGCGGCGTACCCGATGATGACGTCCGGCCCGGCACAGGGTCCTTCGGCCGACTCGCTCATGCTGAACGACCCGCCGCGGCACACGCGGCTGCGTCGCGCGGCGGCCACGGGCTTCACCCCGAAGGTGGTGGCCAACTTCGATCCGTGGATCCGCGACATCGTCCGCGCGAACATCGCGCAGGTCGCCGACCGCGACCGGTTCGACTGGGTCCAGGCGTTCGCGCGGACGATCCCGGCCGAGGTCATCGCGACGGTCGTCGGCGTCCCGCGCGAGGACCATCCGAACGTCGTGCGCTGGGCCATCGAGCTGTTCGCGGCCACGCAGCAGACCGAGGGACTCGCCGCCGGCGAAGGGACGCTGGACCGTCTCATCAAGGTGATGAACGAGATCGCGGACTACTGCCGGGTGCTGTTGGAGATCAAGCGACGCGAGCCGGCGGCGGACATGTGCACGGCGCTCGGCCGATGCGTCGATCGCGGGGACATCTCCGAGGCGGAGTTCCTGCAGTGGTTGAACCTCATGCTGGTCGCGGGCTTCGAGACCACCCACACGGCGATCGGCCAGTCCATGCGCATGTACCTCGAGGATGATGAGGTCCGCGAGGCCACCGACCGGGCACTCGACGAGGGGCTGATCGGCCGCGCGGTCGACGAGTACCTGCGGTTCATCAGCCCGCCGATGCAGATGGCGCGCACCGCGATGTGCGACGCCGAGGTCGCCGGTCAGCAGGTGCGGCAATGGGACGTGCTGGTCCTGTACTTCATCGCCGCCAACCGGGACCCGGCCGCCTTCTCCGAGCCCGAGAAGTTCGACCCCTGGCGGCCCGAGCGCAACATGCTCGCCTTCGGAACCGGGATCCATCGGTGCATGGGCGCTCATCTCGCCAAGCTGGAGCTCCAGATCCTCTGGGAGGAGCTGCGGGCCGCCGGGCTGCAGGTGCGTCTCGACGGCGAGCCGCGGCGCGGCTGGTCGAACTTCATCAATCAGCTGACCGAACTGCCGGTCGCGAGAGTCTGAGACAGCGGAGAGAGAGGGCCAGGACATGACTGACCGTGCCTATGACCTCGTCATCGTCGGCGCCGGCGCAGCGGCGCTGTCGGCGGCGGTGTCGTTCATCGAGACGACGTCCGCTCGGGGCGAGCGAGCGACCGTCGCGCTGCTCGAGCGGGCTCCGCGCGAGATGCGCGGGGGGTCGACGCGCTGGACGTCGGCGGGATTGCGGCTGACGCCCGAGTTGGAGCTCGACCCGCTCTGGGTCGGGACCGTGCAGGAGGTCTCCAAGGGCCTGGCGGACCTGGCCTACACGCAACGCCTGGAGCGCGAGGTCCCGACCACCGTGCGGTTCCTGCAGGACCACGGGGTCGAGCTGCACGTGTTCCCCGCCAACGTGGCGGGCCTCATGCGCTCGGCCGCCGTGCCCATCGGCGGCGGGCACGCGATCGTGGAGGCGCTCGCCAAGGTCGTGGAGGACCACGACGGTGCCGAGATCCTCTACGAGACCGAGGCGGTGCGTCTGAGCCTGTCGGGCGAGGGACGCGTCGACGGCGTGGTCGCCCGTGGCCCCGACGGTCTGCTGCGCACGCTGCGGGCCCCGGCGGTCGTGCTCGCCTGCGGAGGGTTCGAGGGCAACGCCGAGATGTTGACGCAGTACTGCGGCGCCAACGCCGTGGATCTGCGGCGCCTGGCGCCGGGAACGCAGTACAACAAGGGCGACGGCATCCGCATGGCGGTCGAGATCGGTGCGGACACCGCGGGGCAGTTCGACGGCATGCACGCGGAGCTCGTCGACGTCCGGACCGACCGCCCGGACCCCGTGCTGTACGGGCATCCGTGGACGATCGTGGTCAACCGCGACGCCCGTCGGTTCTACGACGAGGGGGCCACCGGCATGGCCGAGTCCTTCGAGCTGATCGCCTACGAGGTCTGGCGGAACCAGGACCAGACGGCCTACATGATCACCGACGAGGCGGTGATGTCCCGGGAGGACCTCACCCAGTACTACGACACCGACATCCCACCCGTGAAGGCCGACACCATCGCCGAGCTCGCGAACCTGCTCGGCCTGGAGCCCGCCGAGCTGGTGGCGACCGTCGACGAGTTCAATGCGGCGTGCGGCGACGCCGAGTACGACCCCTCCGTCTTCGACGGCAAGGCGACGGTCGGGATCGACCCGCCGAAGTCCAACTGGGCCAACCCCATCGCGCAGCCGCCGTTCTACGGCTGGCCGGTCGCGGCCGCGATCTGCTTCACCTACGGCGGGCTGCGCACCGACACGGATGCGCGGGTGCTGTCCAAGAACGGCGCGCCGATACCGGGGCTCTACGCGGCGGGCGAGCTCGTCGGGCTCTTCTACCACGAGTACCCCTCGGCCACGTCGGTCCTCAAGGCGCTGACCTTCGGGCGGATCGCCGGGGTCCACGTCGCGGAGATCGCGGCGTCCGCGCTGGAGCCGGCCGGGTCGTAGGGAGATGCACGCCGAAGCATCGATGCGGGCGTCGTCCCGCCTGCGGGTCGTCGAGTGGGCCGCGGGGACCGCGGGCGCCGCCTGCGGACGGCTGTTCGCCGGGTTCGGGCACGACGTCGTGACGGTCGAGCCGCCGGACGGCTCGCGCGAGCGGGCGTCCGGCCCTTCCGGCCCGGACGGGATCGCCGTCCCGTTCGCGGTCCTCAACGGCGGCAAGCGCAGCGTCGGCCTGGACCCCGGCACGACCGAGGGGGCGACGCTGCTGCGCGACCTCTTCACGCGAGCCGACGTCGCCATCGTCGGGGCGCCGGACGCCGACGCGCGCGCCGTGCACGAGGCCCATCCCGGACTGATCGTCGTCGCGACCTCCACCGCCGGGCTCGACGACGCGTCGGGGCTGCCCGAGGACAGCCTGCTGGCCGAGAGCCTCGGCGGCCTGGCGACGATGATCGGCGCGCCCGGGCGCGCCCCGCTGGCGCTCGGAGGCGAGCAGAGCGCGCACTGCGCCGGATGGGTCGCGTTCCTCGGCGCCGCGCTGGCCCTGCGCCGGCGCGATGCGACCGGTGAGGGGGAGCTCGTCGACGTCGCGCTGAGCGACGTGGCGTCCTACATGGACTGGAAGAGCGACGTCGCGTACGTGACGACGGGCGTACCGCCACGCCGCGGCGGCGGCCGCTCGCCCTGGAAGCTGCTGCCGGCCAAGGATGGGTTCTTCGGGTTCATCTACCGGCCGCACCAGTGGGACGAGGTCGTCGCCCTGATCGGGGATCCCCGCCTTCGCGACCCCGAGCTCGCCGACGAGGCCACGCGTGACGCCCGGGAGGCTGAGTGGCTGCCGATCGTCGAAGCCTGGGGCAGGGCCAAGCAGAAGCACGCGATCTACGCGGAGGCCCAGGCGCTGGGCCTGCCGTTCGCCTACGGCGCCGACGCGCGAGACCTGGCCGACTCCGAGCAGCTGCGCCATCGCGGGTTCGTCGATCCGGGCGAGCCGGGTCGGATCGGTCCGCCATGGAGCTGCGACGGCCTGGCGTGGCGGCATGGTCCTGCGCCCGCCTTGGGCGCGCACACCGACGAGGTGCGCCGTGAGCTCGCGGCGTCGCAGCCCGCGGTACGGCCGTCAGGAGCCGAGAGCGCCCCGGCGGTGCGCGACACCGCGCCGCTGGAGGGCGTCGTGGTGCTCGACCTCGGCACGATCACCGCCGGCGCGGCGACGACCCGGCTGCTCGCCGACTACGGCGCGACGGTCGTGAAGGTCGAGGCGGAATCCCGGCCGGATCCGTTTCGCACCTGGACGCCGCCCGGCAGCGCGGTCACGGCGGACCTGTCGAGGGCCCGCCTGTCCTCGCCGATGTTCGAGTCCAACAACGCGGGCAAGCGCGGGATCGAGCTCGACCTCAAGACCGACGAGGGACGCACGACGTTCCTCGAGCTCGCCGCGCGGGCCGACGTGATCGTCGAGAACTTCCGGGTCGGCGTTCCTGCGCGGCTGGGGATCGACTTCGCCCGCCTGCGGGCGGTCAACCCCGACATCATCTACCTGTCGCTCTCGAGTCAGGGCCAGGACGGCCCGGAGGCGGGCAGCTCGTCCTTCGGCTCGACGCTCGACATGCTCGCCGGCCTCGCCCGGGCCACCGGCTACGACGCGCAGACCCCGATCTGGTCGTCGTCGGCGGTCAACTACCCCGACCAGCTGGTGTCGATCGCCGGGGCGGCGCTCGTCGCCTACTGCCTGAGCGCGAACGTCCGCGGCGTCCACCTCGACGTCTCCCAGCTCGAGGTCGTCGCCTGGACGCTGGCCGACGAGATCGCCGGCGAGATGCTCGGCGCCCCCATGGCGGAGCCCATGGGCAACCGGCGACCCGGCAGCACCCCGCACGACGTCTACGCCTGTGCGGGCGACGAGCGGTGGGTCGCGATCGCCTGCCACACCGATCAGCAGCGGACCGCGCTGGCCGCGCTCATCGCCGCCGACTTCGGGACGCGCGACGTGACGTGGTGGCACGCCCAGGCCGACGAGGTCGACCGGGCGATCGCGGCGTGGACGTCCGGGCGCGACCGCGAGACCTGCGTCGCGGCCCTGGCCGCGGCCGCCGTCCCGGCCTGCCCGGTCAACGACGCGGCCGACCGCGCCGCCGCCACCCGCTTCGCCCAGCGCCGCGTCGTGCTCCCGGGTCCTACCGACCCGTCCATGCCTCGCAAGGGCTTTCCCATGGTCATGGACCGCTACGTGGCGCCGGCACCTCGTCCGGCGCCACTCATGGGCGAGCACACCGACGACGTGCTCCGGGAGTTCGGCGTCGGGCCGCGCAGTCGTTCCACTTCAACCATCACGACATAGGAGTCTCCCGTGAGTGAAACCCAGTCCAACGCGTCCGCGGCCAAGCCCGAGACGCCCGAGAACGAGCTCGTCCTCATCGAGGACCACGACACCTGGGCGTTGATGACCATCAACCGGCCCGAGAAGCGCAACGCGATGAGCCGCGCCGCGCAGCGGCGCTTCATGGAGGCGCTCGACGAGGTCCGCGACAAGCGCGCTGTGGTGCTCACCGGTGTCGGGCCCTCGTTCTGTGCGGGCGTCGATCTCAAGGAGGGCGCGGCGAACGCCGGCTCGCGCGCCGAGAGCAGCGGTCAGCAGGACAGCTGGAGCGCGTGCAACGAGGCGGTGCGCCGCCATCCCGCGATCTTCATCGCGGCGGTCAACGGGTTCGCGCTCGGCGGCGGCTCGACGCTGATCCACAACTGCGAGCTGGCCGTGGCCGGCGAGTCGGCGACCATCGGCACCCCGGAGATCGGCTTCGGTGCGTGGCCGGGCCTGGCCGGACCGGCGCTGATCAAGCGCGTGCTGCCCAAGCACGCCGCCGAGATCATCTTCCTGGCGCAGCGCATCGACGCCGCCACGGCCTACCGCATGGGCATCGTCAACGAGGTCGTCGCCGACGACCAGCTCCTGACCCGTGCGACCGAGCTGGCCGAGCACATCGGGAAGTTCGACCGGACCGTGCTCGACTGGGGCAAGAAGGCGTTCCGGCAGATGATCAGCCTGTCGTGGGACGACGCGATGGACCTCAGCCGCTACACGCGGTGGGCGGTCGACAGCAACCGGGCCCAGGTCGAGGGCTTCAGCATGCAGGACTTCGCCGAGGGCAAGCGCGGAACGGGGCAGGGCGCCTGATGGGCGCCGACGAGAAGCCGATCCCGGTCGCCACCGACCAGGACCGGCCGTACTGGGAGGGCGCCAAGGAGCACAAGCTGGTGCTGCAGCGGTGCACGTCGTGCTCGCTGCTGTCCGCCGAGCCGCGGGTGGTCTGTCCGCGATGCCAGGGCACCGAGTTCGACTGGACCCAGGTCAGTGGGCGAGGCGTGATCCACAGCTACGGCATCCTGCGCCAGAGCCCGGCCCCCGGGTTCCGGGGCGAGGGCCCCGTGGTGCTGGTGAAGGTCCAGATCGACGAGGAGCCGACCTGCCGCATCACGGCGAACCTCCTGGTCGACGAGAGCCAGTACGACGACCTCGACCTCGACCTGCCGGTCGAGGTGACGTTCGAGGATCGTGGAGATGTGACCCTGCCCCAATTCAAGCTCGCCTGAGGTCTGATGCCTTTCAACGCCAAGAACAAGGTCGCCATCGTCGGGGTCGGCCAGTCGGAGTTCGGTCGTCGGCTCGAGCGTCCCATCGGCGCGCTGGCGGTCGACGCCAGCCTCGCCGCCATCGCCGACGCCGGCCTGACCCTCGCGGACATCGACGGGGTCGCGACGTTCCCTGAGGGCCCTGGCCCGGGTGTCGGCCCGGTCGAGGGCGTCAGCTCCGCGCCCCTGGGCTGGATGGTCGAGTCGCTCGGCCTGCGGAACCTCGACTGGTGGACGTGCACGGGCGGTGGGTCGGTCGGGAACATCTCGTCGGCCATCGCGCTCGCGATCCAGGCGCTGGCCACCGGATCCTGCAAGCACGTGCTCGTCTGGCGGGCGATGTTCCAGCCGGGGCCCCGTGGGCCCAAGAAGCCCGCGGCCGAGCAGAAGAGCGACAAGCCGCGGCCGGCGCCGCGGTTCTCGGGCCCCAACGCGTACAGCGTGCCCTACGGCGTGGCCGATGGCCCGACGTACTTCGCGCCCGCCTACATGCGGTACATGAAGCTCTTCGGCGCCACGCGCGAGCACATGGCGACCTATGCGGTGACCATGCGGGCCTACGCCAACAAGAACCCGCAGGCGATGTTCTACGACCAGCCCATGAGCTTCGACGACTACATGAGCTGCCGGATGATCGCCGACCCGCTGTGCCTGTACGACTGCGACATGCCGATCGACGGCGCGGCCGCGATCGTCCTCACCACCGCCGAGCGCGCCCAGGACCTGCCTCAGCGACCGGCCTACATCACGGCGCTGGGCTCCGGCGGCTTCGACTGGACGCTCTTGCCGCCGGAGGAGTACATGGACGCCACCGCCGGCGGCCTGGGCCGCACGCTGTGGGCCAGCACGGACCTGAAGCCGTCCGACATGAGCGGCGCCATGTTCTACGACGGCTTCGCCCCGGACATCTACTGGTGGCTGGAGGGGCTTGGCTTCTGCGGCCGTGGCGAGGCGTTCGAGTGGATCCAGGACGGCCGGATCGCCCTTGACGGCGAGCTCCCGCTCAACACGTTCGGCGGCCAGGTGTCCGAAGGCCGGATGCACGGCATGGGCCACTGGATCGAGGCCACGCGGCAGATCCAGGGCCGGGCCGACGATCAGCCCGGCGACGGTGCGCGGCAGATCCCGAACGTCGAGAACATCCTCGTCGCCACCGGGATGACGGGCCACGGGTCCGGCGCGATCCTGAGCACGGCCCCGCGCTGAGCCATGGCCACCGACGCGACGCGCACCTCCCACGCCCTGGCGCGTGACCTGCTCTCCGAGATCTGGCGAGGGCTGGGCGGCGACAGCACCCGGCTGGACCGGGTGCGCTTCCACGGGGCTGGGGCGCTGGCGTCGCCGTTTGCCGTGACCGACCTCGCCGCGGCGGTCTTCGCCGCGGCGGGGTCGGCGCTCGGCGAGCTGCTCGAGGCGGCTGGTGCCGACCCGGTCGAGATCGACGTGGATCGCGTGCTGGCGAGCGGATGGTTCTACCTTCCGCCCGGTCCGTCGGAGCCCCTGACCGGGCCACCGCCCCGTATTCAGACCCCGTGGATGACCGAGTTCGCCACGGCCGACGGTCGCTGGCTGCGCGTGCAGGGCGCGTTCCCGACCCTGCGCTCGCGGATCTTCGACGTGCTGGGCACGCCGGCGGACATCGACGCCGTGGCGAGCGTCGTGCGCCGGTACCCGGCCGACGAGATCGAGCAGCTGCTGGTCGACGGCGGTGCCGCCGCGGCCGTCGACCGGTCCGTCGACGAGTGGCTGGCTCACCCGGCCGGACGCGCGGTGCACGCGGAGCCGATCGCCCACATCGAGGCCGGTGGCGCGAGCGACAGCTCGTGGCAGCCGACGCCCGGACGGCCGCTGGCCGGGATCAAGGTCCTCGACCTCACCCGCGTCGCCGCGGGGCCGTTCGCCACGCGCTTCCTGGCCGCGTGCGGTGCCGAGGTGCTGCGCGTGGACGCCCCCGGCTCCGACGAATCCTCGACGCCGTTCATGGCCCAGCCCAACGACCTCAACCTGGGCAAGCGCTGGGCGATCCTCGACGCCGCCCGGCCCGAGGGCCGCGACCGGCTGCTCGAGCTGCTGTCCGAGGCCGACATCTTCGTCCACGGCTATCGGCCGAACGCGATCGACCGCCTCATCTCGCCCGAGGAGCGCCGCCGGGCCAAGCCGGACCTGGTCGAGGTCGGCCTGCGCGCCTACGGCTGGACCGGCCCGTGGCAGGATCGGCGCGGCTTCGACACACTGGTCCAGTTCAGCAGCGGGATCGCCCAGGCCACGCAGGCCTGGGCCCTGGCCGACCCTGCGGCGCGCCTGCCGCTGATCGCCGTCGGCCACGAGGTCGACGCCTCGCGGCCTCGCCACATGCCGGTGGAGGCGCTCGACCTCGCCACGGGCTATCAGATCGCCACGGCGGCGATCCGTGGTCTGACCCGGCGGCTCGTGGATCGCGAGGGATCGACCTGGCGGTTCTCCATCGCCCGCACGGCGTCGATCCTCATCGGTCGCGGCGAGGTCCCGCAGGAAGGCCCCTCGATCGAGCTGCCCCTCACGGGGCCCTGGGAGGACCGCATCTACTCCGGCGCGACCGGACCCGTGCGCCGGCTGCGCTTCCCGCTGGAGGTCGAGGGCAACCCGCTGTTCTGGGAGCGCCCCGCGGATCGTGCCGGCGGTTCCACCCCATGTTGGGTCACGCCGTAGGACATCGCCCGCGATGAGGATCGTGGTGTGCCTGAAGGTCGTGCCGGCTACCACCCACGACCTGCGGCTGGACCCGGCCACCCACCGGCTGCAGCGCAGCGGCAGCGGGGTCATCAGCCCGTCGGACCGCCACGCGGTCGAGGAGGCGCTGCGCATCTCCGAACGCCGCGCCGGCGTCGAGGTCGTGGTCCTGTCGGTTGCGCCCTCGTCGGAGCTGCCGGCGATGCGCGAGGCGCTCGGCATGGGCGCGGCGCGTGCGGTGCTGGTCGCCGACCCGGCCTTCGCCGGGTCCGACCTGCTGCCGACCAGCCGGGCGCTCGCCCGGGCGCTGGAGGCGGAGGCGCCCGACCTCACCCTGTTCGGCGCCCAGGGTCCCGACTCGGGTGGGGCGATGCTCGGGGCCGCGGTCGCCGAGCGCCGCGGGCTGCCGCTGCTCTCGCAGGCCGAGGAGCTGGAGGTGGGCGACGAACGGGTCGTCGTCAAACGCCAGACGGAGACCGGGTACGAGGTGCTCGCCGCGCCGCTGCCCTGTGTCGTCGCCGTCGCCGGGAGCATCAACCAGCCGCGGTTCGCGTCGGTGAAGGGCAAGGTCGCCGCCCGGAGCAAGCCGGTCGCCCTGCGCAGCTGCGCCGCGCTGGACCTGGGCGAGGAGCTGGTGGGCGCTGCGGGGTCCGGGACCGTGGTCCGCGCGGTGTCCGAGCCGCCCGCCCGCGCGCAGGCCACCGTCCTGAAGGACCGCGACGACGTCGTCGAGCAGGTCTACCGGTTCCTCGCCGAGCGGAGGCTGGTCCCGTGAAGGCGCTCGTGTACGTCGAGGTGCGCGACGGCTCGCCGTCGGCCGACTCGCTCGGCGTGCTGACCCACGCGCGGTCGCTGGACGGCGTCGAGGTCGAGGCGGTGGTGTGCGGCACCGATACGGACGCGGCGGTCGCGGCCGCCGGCCGCCACGGCGCGCGGCGGGTCCACGTCGCCGAGGGGGCGGCGTTCGCCGACCCGCTGCCCCAGCCACACGTCGATGCGCTCGCGCGCGTGTATCTCG
>Ga0157379_10001171_pt1 | contig 21362 bp, 21 predicted proteins | sample S25metaG_FD_121802 | JGI IMG/M metagenome (GOLD analysis project Ga0157379, IMG submission 121802) | Switchgrass rhizosphere microbial communities from Kellogg Biological Station, Michigan, USA - S2-5 metaG | ecosystem: Host-associated > Plants > Roots > Rhizosphere > Soil | place: USA... | reverse complement strand
TCTCGGTGATCCAGGTCATAGCCACGCGCGTGCTTGTACCGCAGCACACGGTTGCCGAATCCCGAAGGGTCTTTCTCGCCACGCTGAAATCGCTGGCGCAAACGCAGGACTTGTTCGCGGCAAAAGGTGTTGCCCTGCTCAACGAGATCATCGAACTCGAAGTTCAACCCTTCCATAGCCAGGTTTCGATCGCCGGTTGTGCGGTTTCGCTGAAACCGAAAGTGGCTCAGGATTTCAGCCTCATCATCCACGAACTCGCCACCAACGCCCTCAAGTATGGCGCTTTCTCCGTTCCCGAAGGTCGGGTGTCGATCGCATGGCAAAAGGAACAAGACGAATTCACGTTCAGCTGGACCGAAAGCAATGGACCCGCCGTCGTGCCGCCGGTCCGGCATGGATTTGGTCGAACCATACTGCATGATTTGGCCAAGGCGTTCAGCGACGATGTCGTACTGACGTACGCCGGCACAGGCTTTACCTACATGATGAAGGCGATGTGGCCGTCAATTGCCGAGCCCGAGGGTTCGGGTGTTCCCGCCAAGGTCGCGTGACGCGATAGCCGTTTCTTGCCTTATGCCTGCGGCCGAAAACGGCTATGCTGCAACTGCGAACACAAGAGAGAGCCATGTCCATCATTTCCGAATCAAAGCGCGTTACTGTTCCGGAAATTCGCGCCCACAAGAACGCCAAGCCCGTGGTGTGCCTCACCTGTTACCACGCCCACACGGCGCGTCTGCTTGATCCCCATGTCGACCTCATGCTGGTCGGCGACAGCCTTGGCATGGTGATGCACGGCATGGACAACACGTTGGGCGTCACGCTCGACATGATGATCACGCACGGCAAGGCGGTGATGCGCGGCAGCAAGCATGCTCTCGTCGTCGTCGACCTGCCCTTCGGTTCGTACGAGGAAAGTCCGCAGATCGCGTTCCGCAATGCGGCCCGGGTCATCCAGGAAACCGGTTGCACCGCCGTGAAGATGGAGGGCGGCGTGCGTCTCGCCGAGACGATCCACTATCTCACGCGGCGCGGCATTCCGGTGATGGGCCATATCGGCCTGACGCCGCAGATGATCCAGATTTTCGGTGGCTTCAAGACGCAGGGGCGCACCGAAGACGAATGGCCCGCGCTCGAAGCCGATGCCAAAGCGGTCGCCAGTGCCGGCGCTTTCGCTGTCGTGCTCGAAGGCATGGCCGAGCCGCTGGCCGCCAAGATCACGCGCCAGGTTGCGATCCCCACCATCGGCATCGGGGCGTCGGCCGAGTGCGACGGCCAGATTCTGGTGATGGAAGACATGTTGGGCCTCAACCCCAGCCCGCCGAAGTTCGTGCGGCAATATGCGAGCCTTGGCCCCGACATCGAAAACGCGGTCAAAGCTTATGCCACCGACGTACGCGAGCGCCGTTTTCCCGGTAAGGAAAATGTCTATGCCATGAAGCGGGTTAGCTGAGCGGCGGGCGATTAACGTCGTTTCAGGCGCGCTCAGTTGCCAGCCCGCCTTCCAGCGGCTAAATCATCCCGCGCGGTCAATAGCTTCGGCCCTTTGGGCCTGGGCGGCCGTTTCCGAAAGAGGACATTGCCTTGAGCGACATCTTCCGCGAAGTCGAGGAGGACGTTCGCCGCGAACGCTTCGAAAAGATATGGAAGCAGTACGGCGACTACATCATTGCAGGCGTGGCGCTCATCGTCATCGCCATCGCCGGCTATGAGTTGTGGCAACGCTACCAGGAAAATCAGACGCTAAAAGCGTCAGAAACCTTCATCGCGGCCGACCAACTTGCCGATGCCGGCAACCTGAGCCAGGCCAGCGCCGCATTTGCCATCGTCGCGCGCGATGCCCCGGACGGCTATGCCAAGATGGCCCGGCTTTCCCAGGCGGGCGCGGCGCTCGTCGGCGGACAGCGCAGCGAAGCCGTGATGATCTACAAGTCCATCGCCAAGGAAGATAGCGGCGTGATTGGCGCCGTGGCGCGGATCAGAGCCGGTTGGGCACTCGCAAGCGACGGGCCGCGAGCCGATCTCGACTCCGTATTGGCGCCGTTGACCGATCCGACCAGCCCCTGGCGCTTTACGGCGCGCGAGATTTTGGCCTATGCCGATTTTCATACCGGCAGCACGGCCAAGGCGCTCACCGAATTCCAAAACCTGGCCGACGACCAGGGCGCGTCGGTTTCCCTGCGCAGCCGCTGCCGTGCGATGGCGAAATTTCTGAAGAATGGCGGCATGGCCAATTACGGAACGGTGCCGCCGCTTGCCCCTGCAACTCCTTCGATCAGCGATCCCACGGCGCCCACACCATGACCGTTCGTTGTGTAAAATTCCTTGCAGTGATGCTGGCGGTTGGTTTTCTCACGTCAAGCTGCGCCGCTATCGATCTGGCCAACAGCCTGTTCGAGGGCACGCCCAAGAAGTCCAAGCTGCGCGGCGAACGCATTTCGGTCATGGCGAGCGACGAAGCCTTGCGCATCGACGACACACTCAAGGGCGTCGATGTCGTGCTCCCGCCGCCCTACAAGAACGCCGAATGGCCCGAGCCGGGGGGCTACGCCTCCAACGCCATGTACCACCTTGAAGCCTCCGGTCCGCTGCGCCGGATCTGGGATCAGGACGCAGGCAAGGGTTCGGACAAGGATTCGCGTCTGACGGCCGCGCCCATCGTCGCCGACGGCCGGGTTTTCGTGCTGGATTCCGAGGCGCATGTCTTCGCGTTCGACGCGCAGAGCGGCCATGCGCTCTGGGATCGCAGCATCGCGCCGGAAGGGGCCGATGACAGCCTGATCTTCGGTCTGTTCGGAACCGACAACAGCGTCGACCCTTCCAAGGGCTTCGGCGGCGGCGTTGCCTATGACGACGGCAAGATTTTCGTGACCAGCGGTTTTGGCGACGTGGTGGCGCTCGACGCTCGCAGCGGCAAGAAAGTGTGGACTCAGTCGTTGGGCGTGCCGATCGTCAACGCACCAACTGCAAACGGCGGGCGCGTATTCGTCTCGACGCAGCAAAATCACTTGTATGCACTGGCGCAGAATGACGGCCGCCGGTTGTGGGATCATCAGGGCATCTCGGAGTCGGCCGGAATCCTCGAAAGCACCAGCGCCGCGGTGGCAGGAGAGTATGTACTCGTCCCCTATTCGTCAGGCGAAATCTACGCGATCCGCGTTCTGAACGGTCGCTCGGCGTGGAACGACGTCCTGACCCACTCCGGCGTTTCGACGGCGCTCTCGGAGCTGGACGACATCGCCGGCCGGCCGGTGATCGACCGCGACATCGTCTTTGCGATCAGCCATTCCGGCATCATGGCGGCCATCAACCTCAACACCGGTGACCGGCTGTGGTCGCGCGACATCGGTGGCATCCAAACGCCGTGGGCCGCAGGGGACTATGTCTACGTCCTGTCGACGGAGCAGCAGGTGATCTGCCTCACACGCAAGGAAGGCAAGGTAAAGTGGATTCACCAGCTGCAACGCTGGCAGGACCCGGAAGACAAAAAGGGACCCATCGTGTGGGCCGGCCCGGTGCTGGTCTCGGATCGGCTGGTACTGGTGTCTTCGAACGGCATAGCCGCGGCTCTGTCGCCCTATACCGGTGTGCTCATCGGAAAGATGGAGATTCCCGCGGGCACGTACATTGCGCCGGTGATCGCCAACGGCACAATGTACCTGTACACGAGCAATGCGGAGCTTGTGGCGCTGCGCTGAAACGCAGGCCGCGCAAGATAGTGCAATGCCTCTGACAGTCGCGATCGTCGGCCGGCCGAATGTCGGCAAGTCGACGCTGTTCAACAAGCTGGTGGGGCGCAAGCTTGCGCTGGTGCATGACACGCCAGGTGTGACGCGCGACCGGCGCGAGGCCGCCGCGAACCTGGGCGGCTTCGAATTTCGCGTGATCGATACAGCCGGATTCGAAGACGACACGCCGGCCAGCATGGCCGGGCGCATGACCGGCCAGACCATGACGGCAATCGCCGATGCCGATGTCTGCCTTTTCCTGTTCGACGCGCGTGCCGGCGTGACGACGGGCGATGAGATCATCGCGCAGGCGCTGCGCCGGTCTGGCAAGCCGGTCATCCTCGTCGCCAACAAATGTGAAAGCCGCGCCGGCGAAGGCGGCATTGCGGAGAGTTATGCCTTCGGCTTTGGCGAAGCCATTGCGCTGTCGGCGGAGCACTCACTGGGTCTTGGCGAGTTGCAGGAAGCCCTCGAGGCCTTCGATCCAACGCCGGCGCTGGCTGAATCCGAAGACGCAAGCGACGACAAGCAAGACGCCTTCGAGGAACGACCAATCCATCTGGCGATCGTCGGCCGACCCAATGTGGGCAAGTCGAGCCTGTTTAATCTGCTGCTTGGCGAGGAGCGCACGCTGACCGGGCCAGAGGCCGGGATCACGCGCGATGCCATTGCGGCGCCGTGGCAGGCGGGTGGCCAGGAATATCTGCTGCACGACACGGCCGGTCTCAGGCGCAAGGCGCGCAGCGCCGGACACACGCTGGAAGAGATGTCTGTCGAAAGCACGCTCGAAGCGATCCGCTTTGCGGATTGCGTCATCGTGATGCTCGACGCGACGCAAGCCTTCGAAAAGCAGGACCTCACCATCGCCGATCTGATCGCGAGCGAAGGGCGCGCCATCGTCTTCGTCGCCAACAAGTGGGACCTGGTTGAGAACCGTGCCGGCGCCATCGGCGACCTGCGCGAGCGGCTCGACAAATCGCTGCCGCAAATCGTCGGTGCGCCGCTGGTGGCGATCTCGGCAGTGACCGGGGAAGGCATCGATCGCATAGAGCCCGCCGTGCGCTCGGCCTGCGCCGCCTGGAACAAGCGCGTCGGGACATCGGCGCTGAACCGTTTCCTGGAGAACGCGCTCAACCGTCACGCCCCACCGGCGGTCAGTGGTCGACGCATCCGCCTGCGCTACATGACCCAGGTGAAGGCGCGGCCGCCCACCTTTGCGCTGTTCGGCAACCAGCTGAAGGCGCTTCCGGCGGACTATCTGCGCTATCTGGGGAACGACCTGCGCGAGACTTTCGAACTGAAGGGAACGCCGATACGCTTCCTGCTCAGGACGGGCAAGAACCCCTATGCCGACGATAAATGACAATGGAGGAACAGCGATGGGCAACCCCGACGTGCTCGCAACGCACAGCGACGGCGGCGTCGCCGTCATCACGCTCGGCAGCGAGAAACGCATCTTCTTTGATCCAGAGATGAGTGATGCGCTTTTCGAGGCGCTGAGCAAATTCGCCGGCGACGACAAGGTGCGCGCCATCATCGTGACTGGTGGCGCCCCCGGTTACTTCGTGCGGCATTATTCCGTCGCCGCGCTGATCGCGACCGGCGAACGTCTGACGGGCCAGGAGTGGGCGGAGGATGCGCCCTACCAGGCCGGCAGTTTCGACAAGGCTATGACCTTGGTCGAAAGCATGGACAAGCCAGTGATCGCGGCGATCTCCGGCTCGGCGATGGGCGGCGGATTCGAGTTCACGCTCGCGTGCGACATCCGCATCGCGCAGGAGGGCGATTTCCAGATCGGCCTGCCGGAGATCAATGTCGGAATTCTCCCCGGCGGCGGCGGCACGCAACGCCTGCCGCGCACGATCGGCACGCCAAATGCGCTGCTGCACATCCTGATGGGCGTGACGCTCAATCCGGCGGAGGCGGCGACGAAGGGCTTCGTGCAGGAAACCGTGAAAGGCAAGGCGCTCGATCGCGCGCTGGAAATCGCCAAGCGTATCGCCACGCACACGCCGGAATCGGTGCGCTACATCAAGCGCCTGGTGCGCAGCGCCACTGCGACGCCGCTCGCCGAAGGTTTGGCGCTAGAGCGCAATTTGTTCATGAAACTCTGTATCGGCGAACCGGCGCTCGAGCGCATGCGCGCCTATGAAGCGCAGCGCATCACTGCGCCGTCGGCGACCTTGCGCTGAACGTCACCAGTTCGCCGTTCTTCCGGCACGCGGGCGAGAGCAGTTCGACGATCAGCGGCGCCAGCGCCTCTGGCGGCGGCAGCGTCTGTGGATCTTCGCCGGGAAAGGCCTTGGCGCGCATGCCTGTACGAACCGCACCAGGACTGAGCAGGTTCACCTTCACATTCGTCGTGGCACATTCCGCGGCATAGGTGAGTGCGAGGAACTCGAGCGCCGCTTTGGCCATGCCATAGCCGCCCCAAAAGGCGGTGTGCACGCGCGCGGCGCCCGAAGTGACGAACACGACGCGTCCAGCGTCCGATTGGCGCAGCAGCGGATCGAGCGAGCGGATCAGGCGCCAGTTGGCCGTGACGTTCACCTCGATCAATTCCTGGAAAACTTTCGGATCAAGATGACTGAGCGGCGTGAGTACGCCGAGCGCACCAGCATTGCCGAAAAAGGCGTCGAGCCGGCCCCAGCGGTCGAAGATCGATTGGCCGAGACGGTCGAGCGCCTCGAAATCGCGCAGGCTCAGCGGTACCAGGGTCGCGCTGCCGCCAGCCTTTTTCACGGCATCATCGGTTTCCTCGAGCCCACCGACCGTGCGCGCAACGAGAACGACATGGGCACCGGCACCAGCGAGGCCAATCGCCGCCGCGCGGCCGATGCCCCGCGATGCGCCGGTTACGAGCGCGATTTTATTCTCGAGCGGTTTGGCCATAGATGTCACCTCTTCCCCGAATTGTCATGGCCCGCAAATGCGGGCCACCCAGTTGAGGCGTGCAAGATTGTTGCAGGAGTTACTCCAACAACCGCGACAGATACTGAAACATCGAGAAGGAGTCATCTGGGTGGCCCGCATGTGCGGGCCATGACACTTACGCTCAGGCGACATCGGCGAGCAGCGAGAGCTGCACGTCCTTGCTGCCGCCGGTCAGGTCGGTGAGTTCGATCGGATAGTCGCCGGAGAAGCAGGCATCGCAGAATTGCGGCGCATCTTTGTCGCGCTTGCCGACACCCATCGCGCGATATAGGCCGTCCATTGAGATGAAGGCGAGGCTGTCGGCGCCGATCAGCCGACGCATGCCCTCGACGTCAAACTTGTGGGCCATGAGGTCGTCGGTGTTGGGCGTGTCGACGCCGTAGAAGCACGAGTGCGCCATTGGCGGACTGGCGACGCGGTAATGGACCTCCGAAGCGCCGGCATCGCGGACCATTTGGACGATCTTCTTGGAGGTGGTGCCGCGCACGATCGAATCGTCGATCAGCACGACGCGCTTGCCGGCGATGGTAGCGCGATTGGGATTGTGCTTGCGGCGCACGCCGAAATTGCGGATGCCATCGGTTGGCTCGATGAAGGTGCGCCCGACATAGTGATTGCGAATGATGCCAAGTTCGAAGGGCAGGCCCGCCTGTTTCGCATAGCCGAGCGCAGCGGGATTGGAGGAGTCCGGCACCGGGATCACCATGTCGGCGACGGCGGGCGCTTCCTTGGCCAGTTCGGCCCCTGTGCGCTTTCGCTGCTCATAGGGGTTTCGCCCCTCGACGACTGAATCCGGGCGCGAGAAGTAGATGTACTCGAAGACGCAGAAGCGATGCGGCTGCTTGGTGAATGGGTGATAGCTTTCGATGCCGTCCTTGGTGATGACGACGATCTCGCCAGCCTCAATGTCGCGCACGAACTGTGCACCGATGATGTCGAGCGCACAGGTTTCCGACGCGAGAATGTAGGCGCCGTCGAGCTTTCCCAACACGAGCGGACGCACGCCCCAGGGATCGCGGACGCCGATCAGCTTCTTGGAGGTCAGCGCGACGAGCGAGTAGGCACCCTCGACCTGCTTCAGCGCGTCGATCAGCTTGTCGACAATCGGCCGATACTTGCTGCGCGCCGCGAGGTGGATGATGACCTCGGTATCGGACGTTGATTGGAAAATGCGGCCCTCGCCGACCAACTCGCTGCGCAGCAGTCGCGCATTGGTGAGATTGCCGTTATGGGCAAGCGCGATGCCGCCACCCGTCAGATCGGCGAACATTGGCTGTATGTTGCGCGGCGCCGAGCCACCGGCGGTGGAATAGCGATTGTGGCCGATGGCGAAGGAGCCCTTTAAGTTCAGCGCGCGGGCGCTGTTCTTGCCGCCGAAAATGTCGCCGACCAGCCCGGCATGGCGCTCAGCGGTGAAATGTCCTTGGTCATAGGTCACGATGCCTGCGGCTTCCTGTCCACGGTGCTGCAGGGCATGCAGGCCGAGTACGGTCAACGCACCCGAATCCGGATGGCCGAACACGCCGAATACGCCGCATTCTTCGTGCAGCGTATCTCCTTGAAAGTCTTCACGTTTTGGAAGGCCGGTCATGGCTGCCACTAACGCCCGTTGCCTGTCGCCTCGAAAAGTCTGTCTAGCGCGCGTCGCTCGCCAACGCCATAGCCCTTTTTGCCGTGCCTTCCCGTTTTGGGACTAGGCGGCGGCGGCTTGGGTGCGGCGGCCGATCTTTCAGCGGCCGGCGCGGTCGGTTCGATATCCTCCCGCGAGCGGCTTGGCACCAGCGAGAGCAGTACTTCACTCGAGCTCTGGATCAAGGGCAGCGTGCGCGCATTGGCGAGCCAAGACGGCTGCGAGCGGATCGGTACGAAAGCGGTGAAGACCAGATAGGCAAGACCGAGAATCGCCAGTCCGCGTACGATCCCGAAAGTAGTACCGAGCACGCGATCGACCGGGCCGACCAGCGAACTCTTGACGCCCTGCGCGAAGCGATGGCTGGCGAAAGACAGCGGGATGAACACCACGACAAAAACCGCTCCGTATCCCGCCAGTGTTCCGATCCAGTATGAGGAAAACATGCCGCGCAGCAGCTCGGCCGCCCACGGACCAAAATAGAGCGCAGCGAATGCCGCCGCCGCCCAGGCGAAAATCGAGAGCGTCTCGTCGACAAAACCGCGATAGGTTGCATAGGCCGCCGACCCCAGCACGACCAGCACCACCAGCAAATCGAAAAAGGAAAATGCCAGACTCATGACTCCATTCTACCACGGCGTGACGAACGCTGTTCCGCGCCGGCCAACGAAAGCAGTTCCGCGACATCCCGTATTGGTTTCAACTGGATGCCAACGCCTTCCATCTTTGTCCCGGGAGGCACGACGGCGCTTGTAAATCCCAGCTTTGCCGCCTCTTTCAGCCGGAGTTCGGCTTGCGGCGCCGGACGAATATCGCCCGAAAGACTGATCTCGCCGAAGAACACCGTCCCTTTAGGCAGCGCCTGGCCGACAAAAGACGACACCAGCGCCGCGGCAGCTGACAAATCGGCTGCGGGTTCACTGACCTTCAAACCGCCTGCCACATTCAGATAAACATCGGAGGCGCTAATACCAAGACCGCCGCGCGCGTCGAGGACAGCCAGAATCATGGCTAGCCTGCCCGTATCCCAACCCACCACCGCGCGCCTTGGCGTGCCATAGCCCGCCGCCGCGACCAGGGCCTGTATTTCGACCAGCAGGGGACGTGTACCTTCGAGGCCGGCGAAAACCGCCGTGCCCGGAGAAACGTGGTTGCGGTCGCCGAGGAATAGTGCTGATGGATTGGCGACTTCGGCGAGGCCCTTGCCCGTCATTTCGAACACGCCGATCTCGTCGGTTGGACCGAAACGATTTTTGACCGCGCGCAGCACGCGGAAGTGGTGACCACGCTCGCCTTCGAAATAGAGCACCGCATCGACCAGATGCTCGACCGCTTTGGGGCCGGCGATCTGGCCATCCTTGGTGACGTGACCGACCAGCAGTACCGCAGCCCCTGATGACTTTGCGTATCGCACCAGGTCGAACGAGGCGGTGCGCACTTGCGCGATGGTTCCAGGAGCCGCCTCCAACGACGACGTCCAGATAGTCTGAATCGAATCGATCGCGACAAGATCGGGGCGCTTGCCGCCTTCCAGGGTGGCGAGGATGTCTTCGATGCAGGTGGCCGAGCCGAGTTGCACCGGTGCGTCCGCCACGTCCATGCGCGCCGCCCGCAGGCGAACTTGCGCCATCGCTTCTTCGCCGGAAATGTAGACGGCCGAGCCACCTGACCGGGCAAAGGCCGCGAGAACCTGCAAGATGAGCGTCGACTTTCCGACTCCAGGATCGCCGCCGATGAGAAGTGCGGAACCCGGCACGATGCCGCCGCCAGTAACCCGATCGAATTCCGCTATGCCACTGATGCGGCGCGGCGGCGCGCTGTCTTCTGTTGTCAGGTTTTCCATTGCGAAACGACGGCCCTTGACGCGCTTGCTGGCGCCGGTACCGATCGGCGCCGGGGCGCCCTCCTCCGCCAAGGTGTTCCAGCCGCCACAATCATCGCACTTGCCGGACCATTTGGGATGCACGGCGCCGCAGGACTGGCAGACGAAGGTGACCGCGGCGCGCGCCACTAGGCCTTTACTTCCATCTTGATCGGGCCCTCGGCGCGGCCATGGATGAATTGATCGACATAGGGATTGCCACTGGCGTCGATGTCCTTGGTCGGGCCATGCCAGATGATCTTGCCTTTGTAGAGCATGGCGATGCGGTCGGCGATCTTACGTGCGCTGACCATGTCGTGCGTGATCGAGAGTGTGGTGGCTCCAACATCCTTCACCGTATCGACGATGAGGTCGTTGATGATATCGGCCATGATGGGATCAAGCCCGGTAGTAGGCTCATCGAAAAAGATGATCTGCGGATCGGCGGCGATGGCGCGCGCCAGACCGACGCGCTTTTGCATGCCACCGGAAAGTTCGGCCGGCGAAAGGTTGGCGACTTCGGGACCGAGGCCGACCTTGGCGAGCTTTTCGATCGCGATGTCGCGCGCCTTTTTGCGTCCCATGCCGCGGCCCTGGATCAGCCCGAACGCAACATTTTCCCAGACGGCCAGGCTGTCGAACAGGGCCGCCGCCTGAAATAACATGCCGAACTTGCGCAGCATCGCCTCGCGGGCGCGGCCGCGGATACGCGTTACGTCCTCGCCGTCGACCAGGATCTGACCGGAGTCCGGGCGCAAGATCCCGAGCACGCACTTGATCGTCACCGACTTGCCGGTACCCGAGCCGCCAATGACGACGAGCGAATTGCCTGCCTCCAGTTTGAGATCGATGCCGTCGAGCACGACCTTTGCACCAAAGCGCTTCTTAACACCGCGCAGTTCAAGCTTGGGAGGAGGCGTGGACTTGCTCATTTGGAGAACAGCATCGAGGTGAGGATGTAGTTGGCCGCCAGGATCAGGATGGACGACGATACCACCGCATTGGTGGTGGCCGCACCCACGCCTTGCGCGCCGCCTTTCGAATGAAAGCCGTTGTAGCAGCCCATCAAGGCGATGATGAAGCCGAAGACCGCCGCCTTGATCAGGCCCGAGGTCACGTCCTGGTTGGTCACGAAATCGACGGTATTTTTCAAATATATGCCGCCGCTGAAACCCAGGCTCTGGGTCGAGACGACATAGCCGCCGAACACGCCGATCGAGTCCGCAATGCCAACCAAGACCGGCATCGAAACCACCGCAGCGATAAGACGCGGCACGACCAGATATTTGATCGGGTTGGTCGCCAATGTCGTCAGCGCGTCAATCTGTTCGGTCACGCGCATCGTACCGATCTCGGCGGCGATGGCGGCGGCGACGCGTCCGGCCACCATCAAGCCGGCAATGACCGGACCCAACTCACGCGTGATACCCAGAACGACAATCTGCGGCACAATGGCCTCCGCGCCGTAGCGATTGCCGCCAATGTAAATCTGCAAGGCCAGCACGCCGCCGGTGAAGAATGCGGTCAGGCCGACGACGGGGAGCGAAAAGTAGCCGATGCGCATCATCTGGCGCAGGATATGCAGCCAGTAGATCGGCGGACGAAAGCAGCTCGTCACCGATGCGAGCGTAAACATCGTGAGGCTGCCAATCTGGCCGAGCAATGCCAGGAAGGCGCGGCCGATTGGAGCGAATATGTTCATGCGGCGCCGTCCTCATAGTGGCGCGGCACGCGCGCGCTCAGCGATGAAAGGATTTCGTAAATAGCGGTGTTGCCCGCGGCTGCGACTTCTTCAAGCGTGATCGTGTCGCCGAAGAATTCGGCCCGCGTGTCGGTTGAGATCGACTTCGGTGGTATGGCGGACACATCCAACGTCGTCAAATCCATGGAGACACGGCCTGCGATCGGCACGCGCATGCCATCGATTGCCGCATGGCCGCGATTGCCGATGGCACGCAGCAGGCCATCGGCATATCCCAGTCCCACGCTGGCCAGCGTCGCGGGCGCCTTTGTCCGCCATGTCGCGCCGTAGCCAACGCTCGCCCCACCATCGACGCGGCGGATCTGCAGCACGCGCGCTGTCAGTACGGCCACGACGGCAAACGGGTTGGCCGGAAGGTTCTGCACATTGCCGCCGTAGAGTCCGATGCCCGGCCGCACCAGGTCAAAGGCATAGTCCTTGCCGAGCAATACGCCACCAGTAGACGCCAGACTGGCCGGCATCGCGGGAAGCATCGCCAGCGCCGTATGGAAGCGATCAAGCTGCACCGCATTCATCTTCGCCGCCGGCTCGTCGGCGCAGGCCAGATGGCTCATCAGCAGAACCGGGCGCACATACTCAAGCCGCTTGTTCCATTCCGCCGCGAGAAGCGCGAGCTCGTCGCCGGCCAGTCCGAGCCGGTTCATGCCGGTGTCGATGTGGATCGCCGCATCCAGGCTCACCCTGGTCTCGCGCGCGGCCGCATTCCAGCCGGCGATCTGGGCCAGCGAATTGAGTACCGGCGTCAGGCGGTGCGTGATCAGAGCCGGCACCGAATCCGGCGTGGCGCCATCAAGCACGAAGATGCGCGCCTCTGGCACAATCGGACGCAGCTGCACGCCCTCCTCGAGCCGCGCCACGAAGAACGTGTCGCAACCGGCGGCGGCCAATGTCCTGGCAACCGCGACGGCTCCGAGGCCGTAGCCATCGGCCTTTACCACTCCGGCGACGGCAGCAGGACCAGCAAGACGCTGACAGAGATGATAGTTGGACACGACCGCGCCCAAGCGCACGGTCAGGCGCGCCGATTCGAAATCCGCGTTGCTCATGGCGGGACAATGCCGGGGGGGCGGGCTGCCGTCAAAGCCCGTACTGACACAGGCAGTTCTAGAACGGCTGCGGCCCGCCGCCGGTCGGATCGCCATGTATCACCTTGTCGAGACAGGGCACATTCGACAGCAGCGGACAAGGAGGCGCGGTTTGTTGCTGGTGGCGGAGAATGTCGATCGTAACCGGCGCCTGTTCCACTGGCTTCGGGGCATCGAGAACGATGGTGCCGTTGGGCCGCCGCACAAAGTTCCACGGGCGACGGCGACACTGCTCGCGCTGCAGGGTCGACAGATTTTCATAGCTGGATGCGCCGCACGCCAGCGACCGGCCTACGCCGAGCAAGCCCTCGCTCGGTTCCTCGGAGAACAGTGGCCGGGCCGGGATCGGCGGCAGAGTAATGGGCGAGACCACCTGCGGCAGCGGCTCCTCCGGCAAGACCGGACTTACCAATTTGGGATTGGCCGGCTTGGGCGGCAAGACGAACCACAAGATGGCTTCGGGGACCGTGGACCTGATGCGCTGCACGATCGGCACGCGGCTGCTGTAGATCAAAACCGCCAGGGCCATGACGTGCAGGATCAAAACCGCGACTGCGACGATGGTCCGGCGGATGTTGCGCTCGCGCGTGGCGCTGTCCGCCGTGGCGTGCGCCGCCAGCACGATGCTGAAATCCTCAGGTTCGCTAGCGACCGAACTGTCCGTCACGCCTGAGCTATCCAATGGGCATCATCTGCGCGCAAGAGCACGCCGCCACCGTGATCTACGGGTGCCAGCGAGGTCAAGCCATCGGCTTCACCCGCGCGGCATGCCTGCCGCGAGCCTGGTTGTCAAATGGCGTTCCGTCTTCGGTGAAGATTCCTTCATCTCTCAGTTGCGGATAGTTTCCTCGCCCGCCAGGTTCGAAAACAGCGTGAAGCGGTCGTCGAAGAACAGTTCGATCTTGTTGGTTGCGCCGTGACGATGTTTTTCCACCAGGATTTCCGCCCGGCGATGGGCACGCTCGCACTTCTCCAGCCACTTGGCGTGGTCAGGGGAACTCGGATCAGGCTCGCGTGACTTCAGATAGTATTCTTCGCGGTAGATGAACATCACGACGTCAGCATCCTGTTCGATGGAACCGGATTCGCGAAGGTCGGAGAGCACGGGTCGCTTGTCGTCGCGGGCATCGACTCCGCGCGAGAGTTGCGACAATGCGACAACCGGCACGTCGAGCTCCTTGGCAAGCACCTTCAGGCTCTTCGAAATTTCCGTGATTTCCTGCACGCGGTTTTCCGCCCTGCCCGTTCCCGCGACAAGCTGGATGTGATCGATCATAATGCAACCGATATTCTTCTCGCGTTTCATGCGCCGCGCCCGCGCAGCGATTTGGGCGATCGATATCCCGCCGGTATCGTCGATATAGAGCGGCAGGGTTGAAAGATCCTGCATGGCGAGGACAAATTTCTCCCACTCGCTTTCGGAGAACTTTCCGTTGCGGATTTTCCACATCTCGATCTCGGTCTGCTCGGCGAGGATGCGCGCGGAAAGTTGCTGCGCCGCCATTTCCAGAGAGAAAAGCAGAACAGGAGCGCCGCTTGGCACTTCGGCGCCCGCCTCGATGTCACGCAGGTAGGCGCGGGCCGTATTGAACGCCATGTTGGTGGCAAGAGAACTCTTACCCATGCCCGGACGGCCGGCGAGAATGATGAGGTCGGAGGGCTGCAGCCCGCCCAGCAAGGAATCGATGTCGGTAAAGCCGGTGACGAGGCCGGAAATCCGCCCGCCGCGCGCCTGGGCTTTTTCGGCAAGTTCGACCGTGCGGCGCAGGCTCTCGGCGAAGTCGATCGGCCCAGAACCGTATTTCGAACTCTCACTGACCCGATAGAGCGCTTTTTCGGCCTCTTCGATCTGGGCCTTTGGCGGTTTGTCGTGTGGTGCCTCGTAGGCCGTATTGACGATGTCCTCGCCGATAGTGATGAGCGCACGCCGAACGCCGAGATCGTGCAGGATGCTGGCCAGGTCGCGCACGTTCGGCAGCGCCGGAGCGGCCTGCACCAGGCCGGCGAGATAGCCATGGCCGCCGACTTCGACGAGGCCAGGATCCGCCTTCATCGCGGCGTGCAGCGTGAGCGGCGTCAGGATCATCCCGCCGCGCTCGGTCGAGGTGAGCATCGCTTCGTAGATGCGTTGATGCAGCGGATCGTAGAAATCCTCAGACTTGAGGATCGATGCCACGCGCTCGATCGCGCGATTGTCCACGAGGATCGCGCCGAGCAGCGCCTGCTCGACTTCGATATCATAGGGGACGTGGCGATAGGCTTCCTGTTCCATTTTTCTTCTGCTGGCGGCCGCTCTATCGCGCAGGCCGAATCAAGCGAGCGGCGGAGCGGGGAGCAAGTATAATCCCTTTCTGCTCACAGCTTCCTGAAATCGGCGGGAACAGACGTGCGCCCGCCCTTGCGCAGCGAAAATCCGACAGATTGCTGTGGACATCTCCGACCAGGGGCCTCGAGATGATTGTGCTATTGTCTCCTTCGTCGAACGCATTTCAAGAGACTGCTTATGGCGATGTATCATCGAGGAAATCGCGAGCTGCAATCGCGCTTTGGTAGCGAAGCTCTGGCCGACCGCCTAGTCGAGAAAACGCATCGCACGCTGTTCAGCGACGCAGACAAGGAGTTTGTCGCGAGCTGTCCCTTCTTTTTTCTCGCCACGGCCGACGCAGACGGCCAGCCCGACTGTTCATTCAAGGGCGGTGCGCCGGGATTTGTTCGGATCGTCGCACCGGATCTGCTGATGTTTCCTGACTATGACGGCAACGGCATGTTCAAGAGCCTGGGCAATCTGAAGGCCAATCCCAAGGTCGGGATGCTCTTCATCGCGATGGGCGAGAAGCCGAAACGCCTTCGCATCAACGGCACGGCACAGCTTTCGTTCGACGATCCGATGCTGGCGCAGTTTCCCGGCGGGCAATTGTTGGTGCGTGTTACTCCGAGCCACATCTTTCCCAACTGTCCGCGCTATATCCCCAAGCTTGCGCTGCTCGAACCGTCGCCCTACGTGCCGCAAGCCGGGTGCGCGCCGGTTGAACCGGCTTGGAAAAGCTTTGGCGATTTCAAGGACGTGGTACCGGCGCGCGCACCGACCCACTGAATCTAGAGAGCCCAGCACGATGCCGCGCATTGCCATCATTCAACGCCCGCCCGTCATTCTCGACAAAGCCGCCACCTTGGCGCGCGCCGTCGATGCCGTGCACGAAGTCGCAGCCAACGGCGCCAACATCGTGGCGTTTCCGGAAGCTTTCCTGCCTGGCTATCCGGTTTGGATCTGGCGCCTCAGACCCGGCACCGACAACAAGCTCACCGGACAAATTCATAGTGCGCTTTTCGATAACGCCGTGGATCTGAGCGGCGCGGACTTGCAGCCGCTGTGTCAGGCTGCGGCCGATCGCAAGGTCTGCATCATATGCGGACTTAACGAGCGGGAGAGCGGCTACGGCCGCGGCACGCTCTACAACACAGTCGTGACGATCGGCCCGGATGGCACAATCCTCAATCGCCATCGCAAGCTCATGCCGACCAATCCCGAACGCATGGTCTGGGGCATGGGAGATGCGTCGGGCCTGCGCGTTGTGGCGACGCCGCATGGGCGCATCTCGGCACTGATTTGCTGGGAGAACTATATGCCGCTGGCGCGGTATGCCTTGTACGCGCAAGGTGTCGAGATTTATGTCGCGCCGACCTATGACGCGGGCGAGACCTGGCTTGCCGGCATGCGCCACATTGCGCGCGAAGGCGGCTGCTGGGTAATCGCTAGCGGGTATGCGTTGCGCGGCGCCGACATTCCAGCCAGCTTTCCAGGCAAGGCAGAGCTTTATCCCGACGCCGACGAATGGATCAATCCCGGCGACTCGGTCGTCATCGCGCCGGGCGGCAAGATTGTCGCCGGGCCGCTGCATCGCGAACAGAGCGTGCTCTATGCCGATTTGGATCTTGCACTCGTCGCGGCTGCAAAACGGACGCTCGACACCACGGGCCATTACGCCAGGCCCGACATCTTTCAATTGAGTGTAAACCGGCAGAACCAGGTACCGGTGGAGTGGGACGATCCCAAATCCGAGAGCGCGCTCAGTCGTAACTGATTGATTCTCCAAGCCTAACGCGCGATTGAGGGAACCCCAGCGCAAGCTAAACGTTTTGTAAGCTTGGAAGGGGCGTTCACTGGAATGGAGGTCGACATGACATCTGTTCGGAAACTTGTGGCGACCTGTGCCACCACCGCGCTGATCGGTGTGGGGGCGCTCGTCGCTTCTGCGTCAAGCGCAAGCGCCTACACCGTCTGCAACCGGTGGGGCGAGTGCTGGAATGAGCGGGTCCGTTACGATTACCCGTACAGCCTAGGCGTGCGCTACTACGATGATGACAACTGGTATTGGAGACACCGGCACAATGGCTGGCGCCACCATTATTGGCGTCACCACCATGACGGCCGCGGCTATTGGCGTAGCGGCATCTGGATCAGGTTCTGACCGGAAGCCTACTCCACAAGCAAGATTGCGACAGGGAAGCAGCGCTTCCCTGTCGCTTTTTTTGCGCAGAGATTCAGCCGCCGGGAGGATCACCGACATTGCTCCGCGTCACGCGCGCGGCAAACTCCAGGATCAATTTTTGCAACTGGACTTCGTCGACGGCAGCGGCAGCTTCCGCCGCTGGACACCAGCGCCGCTCGCGTTCGTCCCCTTCTGCCCAGCTTTTTCGTTGTTGCGCGACGCGTAGCGCAAAGACTTCGACTTTGCACGGTATGCTCGGGCGCTTCTTGGAATGTTTCAGATAACGGTAGTGCCCAATCGGCCGTTTCTGGATCTCACCGCTGACGCCAGCTTCCTCGAGCGCCTCAAGTGCGGCGCAAGCGCTGGGCGCAAGCCCTTCGATTGGCCAGCCCTTTGGAACAATCCAGCGCTGCGTACGGCGCGACGTGACCAACAGGATTTCAACACCGTCACGGGCGAGGCGATAGGGCAGCGCGGCATACTGGATGCCCGTCATCTTCTTTCCCGTCGCAAGACGGGGCGTTGCGATGTCTGCCTTCACCCTACCAGCCCGTAAAGGTAGTAAAACGCGGCGCCGATGGCGCCAGATGCCGGCATCGTAACGACCCAAGCAATAACAATGTCTTTAGCCACGTTCCAGCGTACCGCGGAGGTGCGCCGGGCCGCGCCGACTCCGACGATCGCGCCGGTGATCGTATGGGTAGTCGATACGGGAATGCCCAAACCAGTAGCCAGAAACAAGGTGATCGAACCTGCAGTTTCGGCGCACACGCCCTGAAGTGGCGACAGCCTTGTGATTCGCGAACCCATGGTACGCACGATCCGCCAGCCGCCAAAGAGTGTTCCGAGCGCCATCGCCGCCTGGCAACTCAGCACCACCCAGAATGGAACGTAGAAGCCGCCCCTCATTGTGCCATGGGCAAACAGGAGCGCCGCGATGATACCCATCGTCTTTTGCGCGTCGTTGCCGCCATGACCGAGCGAGTAGAGCGATGCCGAGATGAACTGCACCCGGCGGAATATGCCGTCGACCCGTGCAGGCCGAGTGCGCAGGAACGCCCAGGACACGGCCAGCACCAATACCAGCGCCAGGACGAAGCCGAGGCCCGGTGACAAGACGATCGCGCCAATCGTCTTGCTGAGGCCGCTCCATACGACGGCGTGCCAGCCGGCATGGGCGAGTCCGGCGCCAACCAAGCCGCCGATGAGCGCGTGCGAACTGCTCGAAGGAATACCTGCCAGCCAGGTGACGATATTCCACACGATGGCGCCCATCAGTGCACCAAAGATGACCTGGTCGGTGATCACGCTGGGCGCCACGATGCCAGTGCCTATGGTCTTGGCCACATGCAGCCCGAAAACGAGAAAGGCAATGAAGTTGAAGAACGCCGCCCAGCCGACCGCATAGCGCGGCGACAGCACCCGCGTCGAAACGATCGTGGCGATGGAATTGGCCGCGTCGTGCAGACCGTTCAGGAAGTCGAACAGCAGGGCGATTGCGATCAGCGCTATCAGCAACGGCTCAATCACCAATGGCCCATCCTCTTGGACTATGCCTGCTCAATGACGATGCCGCTGATGCAATTTGCGACATCCTCAAAGCGGTCCATCACTCGCTCGAGATGATCGAAGACCTCGATGCCGACGATGTAGTCCATCGCATTGCCGCTGCGATGGCGCGTGAACAGCGCCTTGATGCCCTGATCATGCAGACCGTCGGCATTCTCCTCGAGGCGAATGATTTCTTCGGTCAGCGTGTTCAATGCTGCCGCGCGCTGACGCATGGAGCCAAGCAAGGCCACGGCATCGACCGTCAGCTTGGCCGTCTGCACGATGATGTCGCCCATCTCGGCCATTTGCGGCTCGAAGCTGGTGACCTCGAACAGCAAGATCGCCTTGGCGGTTTTCTGCATCTGGTCGATGGAGTCATCGAGCGCGGTGATCAATTCCTTGATGTCGCTGCGGTCGAACGGCGTGATGAACGAGCGTCGTGTCAGAACCAGGACGTCACGCGTGATCGCATCGGCCTGGTTTTCGAAGTCCATCACTTGGTGGCAGGCGACGGCGACGCTCGAACGGCCGCTGAGTAGGGCGCTAAGCGCCTCTGCCCCGTGCACCAAGGTGCGCGCGTGCTGGTCGAATAGGCCGAAGAAGCGCTCTTCTTTTGGCATGAGCGCCTGGAACCATCTCAGCATAGCTCGTTCCGTTGCGAATCCCCGCAACAGTCGTGCCCGGTAAGCAGCCAACTCGTCTACCGAAAAGTGGTCGCTCGACGTCCAAGGCCGCGATGTCCGGCGCGGCCCGTCGATTTACAGAGCGAGATTCCACATGAGAACGGGGCGGCCGTCGGCACGAAACATCCGGAAATTCGCCGACTCACGCGCTTCTCCGACGCACGTCGCGCTTAGTGTAGCCGCCAGCACGTCCCAGTCGCCGGCGTGGCGGACGCACATATTGGCATCCCCACCGGCGCTGGCGATGCCGCGGTCACCCTGCGCGCGGCCACCCATGATGTCTGGGTCGTGCAGCTGCTCGCGGCTCGCCTCCTCGGCACGCGCGTAGAAGACGTCGTTTGCGGTCGCCAGGATGCCGCGGCACATGCCGGCGTCCAGTTTGGTCCAGCCGATGCTGCGCCACTGCTGGCTGGCCACGGGAATATAGATGCTCGCGATCGCCAGCGTGTGGGGCGTGTGATTGCAGGCAACGAGAGTTGTCACGCCAGGCGCACTTACGGCAGCGGGCTTTTGCAAGGCGTCATGGACCGTATTCTGCACAAATGTGTCCGCCGCCGACTCGCACGTCGCCGGCGCGCTCATACACGCGTCGTGCAGCGGCTTGAGCGACGGCAGCGGCTTGGCGTCGGAGCCCGTGCCAAGCGCCAGGCTGAGCGGGCCGACGATGGCGATGGGCGCCGGAGCATAGAGTTGCAGCCTCTTCTGGATGTAGGCGGTAAACCCCGCTTCATCCATCGGCACCGTGGCCGCTTGCGCGGCCGTCGCCAGCAGCACGCCCAGAAAGCCAAGATAAATCTTAGATAAGTATCGCATCGCCCGCTCCCCCGGTGGCCAACCAAGCCTAGCCGATCTTGCTTAGTTCGGCCAAACACAGTTCAGCGGCTTCAGCCATTCAGGAGCCAGTAACGGAGCGTTTCCTCAGCGGTTCGGTTTGTTGAGCTCCCGCCGAAACTCGTCGCGCCGCTCATGGATGGAGGCGATCACCCGTCCCATCGGAACCCCGATTTCGACGAGCACAGCTTCCGACAATTGCAGCGAGGCTTCGATCGTTTCGGGCACCGCATCGGTCGCGCCGAGTTCATAGAGGCGCTTGGCTTGGCGGGCGTCGCGCGCGCGCGCCACGATTATCAAATCTGCGCGAACACTGCGCGCGGTGGCGACAACCGCCTCGGCACCTTCTGGCGAGTCCATCGTCACGACGACCGCCAGGGCGGAATCAAGACCACACCGGCGCAGCAACTCGGTTCGCGAGGCATCGCCGAAGAATACGTCATGGCCCTTGCCGCGGGCTGATTCGATCAGCGCCGGTTCGCGCTCGACCGCGACCCAGGGGACTTGGTGCCGTGTCAGCATCTCGGACACGAGTTTGCCCACGCGACCATAGCCGACGACCAGGACCTTTGGCGCCGAGTGCGGCTCCGGCAGCGGCAGCGTCTGTCCCACTTTGTGCGACGCACGCCGGGCGATCGCACTCCCGGTCGCAGCCAAAAGTGGAATGCAGAACATCGACAAGGTCGAGGCAACCTGGATGGTTTTTCCCAGCTGCTCGTCCAGTAGCCCGGCACCCACCGCAGAATTCAGGATCACGAACGCAAACTCGCCGCCGGCTGCGAGCAGCAATCCAGTCTCCAGAGCGACGAC
>Ga0157379_10001166_pt1 | contig 21386 bp, 14 predicted proteins | sample S25metaG_FD_121802 | JGI IMG/M metagenome (GOLD analysis project Ga0157379, IMG submission 121802) | Switchgrass rhizosphere microbial communities from Kellogg Biological Station, Michigan, USA - S2-5 metaG | ecosystem: Host-associated > Plants > Roots > Rhizosphere > Soil | place: USA... | reverse complement strand
GTGATGCGCAGGCTACCGGCCTCGATCAGGAACGCCGTCGTCGGCGCATCGCCTTCGCAGAACAGCACTTCGCCGGGGCGCAATTCGATCCGATACGCGGAAGCCATGCATTTCCCTCGACGCCCGTCGGGCCGGCAACAGCCGCATGCTAGCAGGCCGGCGCGCAAAAAAAAGGGCCGCATTGCTGCGGCCCCTTGAACTAGATCTATGAACAGCTTACGGCGTCGTCGCGGCGCAAAGCGGCGATGCCGGAGCTACGACGCACTCGTCCACACCCGTCACTGTGACGACCGCGGTCGGCGAACCGGTCGAGGTGCTGAACGTGCAACTACCTGCGCCCGCTGCCCCGAACAGGTTGAAGAAGGCGCTTATGATCGCGTGCACCTGGCCGCTCGCGTCGGTGGTTGCGGCCACGCCGGAACCCGGCGGCGGGAACGTCACATTGATAGAGCCGCCTTTGTCCGCGCCTGCGGTTACCGAGCATGTGCCTACTATGACCACGCCCGGCGCCGGGGTGCCGTTGCCGTTGAGCAGTGTCAAAGTCACCGCACCGCCGATGCCGTTGGAGAACGAAGACGGGCGCGCAATCAGCAGCAGATTACCCGCGGCGACGATCGGTACGGCCTTGTTTGCGGTGCCGGCGGTAAACGTAAGCGTCGGGCCCGAGCCACTGCCGCCACCCGAGGTGGTGCCTGCGATACCGGTGGTGCTGACGGTCGTGGCCACGCAGCCGCTGGCGTCGGTAGCCTGCGGCACGGAACCGGAACCGCTGATTCCGTCGAGCGTTCCGGAACCTGCGCCGAGACCGCTGAACTGGAACTGGAATATCACCCCCGAGAGCGGGCTGCCCAGCGCATCGTAGATACAAGCGTCGACTTCCAGCGACAGATTGCCAGGAATCGGGTTCGGACTGACGATGATAGTGGCCGGCGCTACACCCGGGAATGCGGCCAATGCAAGGTCGGTCACTACATCTGTGCTACCGGTGTGCGTTGCAGTATTGACGCCATCGCCCTGTGCCCAGATCGCGGTGACGTGGCCCAGCTTCGAGACTGGGTAATTGAGTATCGTGGACGCCGTGCCAACATCGTTGGTCACCACCGGCGAAATGATATTGCCGATCTGCGCACGGCCAATCAGATACGGCAGCACTGGCCCATAGTTCACAGTGTTGCCGGTCGTGTCGTTCCAGTTGAACGGCGTGACAGTGTGCAAGGTTTTCGCGTTCTGGATCGACGCGACCTTGGCGGCACTTTCGAGGTCCGCATTGCCATCCACTGACTTGCCGAACACGAGCAAAGTATCACCCGGGCCCGCGCCGCCTCCGGCTGTCGTGAATGCACCATCGGTTGCGGTGAACAGCGTGCCACCTTCCTGCGGATCGCCGGTCACACCACTGATCTGATAGTTGCCATCGCCGTCGACGGGTGAGTCGACCGAACCGAAACGGATTTGCGTACCCGGCAGCACCGGATTGCCTTGGCGATCGGTTCCGATAGCGCTGACCGTAAAGCTGTACGTCGCATCCGGGTCAGGTGGAATTGTTGGCGGCGTAGTAGTGTTTTGATCGGCCAAGGTCGCTTGACTCGAGACGCGATTGATGAGGATCGCGTTCGACTGCGGTGACGTCAGGGTCAGGCTGTACAGCCTGCCGTCCGAGACAACCACCGTAGCCGTCGCACTCACGGCGTCCTGAATGCCGTTGTCGACGTTCGCATCGCCGCGATCCGCTGTTGCACGGATCTGCACGGGTCCTTGCTGCGCACCAGCGAGGAAGGTCACCGCGGCAATGCCACTGTGCGTCACGGTATCGACTTTGCTTCCCGTGATCGATTGCCCCGCCGCGTTGGTACCGGTCAAGCGGGCATCATTGCCGGCCGGACCGATGATTTCGAACTCGACGTTGTCGAAACCAGCCGGATCCGGTACGAGCGCGTCGTTTCCGTCCGTCACAGCTGCCGTAATCGTCGTACTCTGCGGGCCGCCCGAGCTGGCGATGTATACCGCACCGCCGGTCAGCGTGCTGATCGATGCCGGCAACGTCGTGGCGGCGCCGACGACCGTAAACTGCAACTGCGAACTGATGGTTTGACCGTTATCGGGGTCGATCGCGGTGACGGTTAGCGTGGTTGTGCCTGGGGTGTTGAAGTCATGGACAAATATCACACCATTGCCGCCGGTGACGTTGACCGGTCCGCTGCCGAGAATTGTCAGGAATTCATTGCCATCGGGCTTCGTCACGTCAGGCCAAGTTGTCGTAGGGTCATCCAACATGGAAAAACCGGCGATAGCGACTGGATCGATCGAGACATTGACCGTGTTTGTGCCATTGACCAGCTGACCGTTCGTATGGCGCCAAGTTACCGTCACTTCAGCGACCCATGGAGACCCAATGTAGTTGCCCGGGTATGGGAAAGCGCCAGTCGCACCGCCGAACGGATTCAGCGGCAGCGTGGTCGCACTCGCAGTCAACTGCAGCCGCGGATCCTGTGTGTTGCCGGGGTTCACGGTAATATCGATCGCGTGCGAACTGGACGCTGCAGTAACGACAATATGCGCCGTGCCTGCTTGGTTGCTGCTGTTGAAAACGAACGAGGTCGCTCCGCCCGTCACGGTGTTGGTCGCCGTCGATCCGCTCGTGGCGCCGCTGCCACTGAGCGTGCCGATGGATGCCGGCGACAGACTCGCCGTAACGGCCGTCCCATCGGGGGCGTTAGATCCACCCGGATTCTTGACGCTGACCGTCAACGTCGTGAATGAGTTAGTCGAGATGGAAGGCGGCGAAGCCGTCACATTGACGTCAAAAGCGGGAGTTCCGCAGTTGCTACAGTTGCTGCCGCCACCGCCACCGCCGCAACTCGCCAGCCCGATGCTCGCGAGCAGTAGTACGAAGAGTTTGCACAACGCTTTCATATTGAATCTCCGGGCTCGCGATTTCATATGCTTATCCGTGCGGCAGCCGGCAGGGCTGCCGTATCTGTAGTGTACGTTCCTATCATTTCAGGCTGTCGTTCAGAATGCGCGGGGTTACGAAAATCAACAGTTCCGCCTTCTGATCACTCTTCTTGGTGTTGCGGAACAGGGCACCCAATCCCGGAACATCTCCGAGGAACGGCACTTTCTTGATATCCGTCGACTTGTCAAACTCGTACACGCCACCAAGCACGACAGTCTGGCCATTGTCGACTAGCACCGCCGTATTGATTTCGCGCTTGTCCAGCTGCGGCACGAAGCCGCCGCCAGGATTCGCCACGAGCTGGTTGATCGAATCCTTCTTCACATTGAGGGTCAGGAACACACGGTTATCGGCCGTTATCGTCGGCGTGACCTTCAGTTCGAGTACGGCTTCCTTGAACTGCACGGTTGCAGTCGCCGCACCGGCGGCGCCTCCCTGAAACGTGACGTAACCGATTTCCTGACCCTGCTTGATATCGGCTTCCTGCTGATTGGCGGTGATAACGCGTGGACTCGAAATCAGCTCGCTGCGACCTTCGGTCTGTGCCGCCGAGAGTTCCAGGTCGAGCAGATAATCGGCCCCGAGGATAGCGAGACCGAAGCTGCCAGAAGGACTCGCTGCTGGCAGGTTCACATTCAAGCGATTGCCGGGAGCGGCCAAGGCGCCCGCCCCAACCCCGGTCAGCCCGCCTAGACCTGCTTCGCGGTTCGCAAATGCAATGTTGGACATAGCATTCGTCACTGCTTGTGATCCAGAGCTGGAGACGATCGTGTTGTTAGTCTGGTAGGCGCCGCTGATGCCAAACTTGGTACCGAGTTCCTTGGCAAAATTGTCAGTCGCAACGACGACGCGCGATTCGATCAACACCTGCTGTACCGGTTTGTCGAGCTTGCTTACCAGTTCGCGGATCTGCTCCACGCGTTCGGCTGTATCCACGACCAGCAGGGTGTTTGTTCGTTCATCTGCAGTGATGCTGCCACGAGCTGACAGGAACCCGCCCTTTGTGGCCTGACCCGCGGCCCCACCACCACCTCCGCCACCGCCGCCTTTGCTGATCAAAGCCATGATGTCCTGAGCCTTGCCATAGCTCATAGGGATATAGACGGTAACGAGCTCTTTTACCTCTTGCAGCTTGGCCTTCGCATCGGCGAGCGCCTGCTCTCGAGTTGCTATTTCGGCCTGCGGCGCAATCCAGATCACGTTGCCGTTCTTGCGCTTGTCCAGGCCTTTTGTCTGCAGCACCAGATCCAGCGCCTGGTCCCATGGTACGTTGATCAGGCGCAGCGTGACGTTGCCGGAAACCGAGTCCGAGACAACGATGTTGAGATCGGACACATCCGCAATCAGCTGCAGCACCGAACGCGTTGGAATGTCCTGGAAATTGAAGGTGACACGATTGCCGTTATATTCCGGCGGTGCGTTCGGATCGACTTTCTTGTCTTCCTTCTTGGCGACTTCCACGACGTACTCGTTGCCGGACTGGTAGGCGAGCTGATCGAAGGGCGCCGTGGCGCTGATGTCGATATGCGCGCCACCGCCCTTGGCATGCGTCTCGATGGACTTGACCGGGGTGGCGAAGTCGAGCACGTCCAGGCGTTGTGCCAGTTGCGCCGGCAGCTTGGCATTGAATATGTCGATGCTGATCTTGTCGCCGAGGCGCTGTAGATCCACGCCAGGACCCTGTCCGCTGAACGTCACGATGACCCGGCCCTCACCGTGGGGCCCGCGACGGAAATCGATATTGGATATCTCCATTCCCGCCGTGGCAATGGCCTTGGTCTGATCCGTGGCTGCGACGGCGGCCGTGGTTGCTGATGCGCCCGCGCCCGGCCGACCCGCACCGACGGTCAAAACAAAGGTATTGCCTTCGCTTCTGGTTTCATAAGCGGCAGGACGAAACAGATCGACCACGATACGGGTCCGTCCGGCAGCTTCTACCGCGCTCGCAGACTGGGTCGCTCCGCTGTTGATGTCGACGCGGCGCTGCGCCATGCCGTTGCGCGTATCCGGTACGTCAATTGCGATGCGCGCAGGACTTTCAGTCGTGAAAATTTGCGGATCCGTAACCGGCCCCGCAAATTTCATGGTGACCTGGACCTTGTCGCCAGCCATCGGCGCGAAGCTGATGTCCTGCAGGATGTTTTCGGCGAGTGCGCTCGTCGTGAACACTGCGGCGAACAGCGTGAGCAGCAACTTGCAAACTCGGTTTGCGCGCATGCTTGCTCCTGGTCTGGACGTACGTCCCTGGAAGTTAGCAACTGTCATGGTCATTTCAGGTTACCCCCAATGGGTCGTCTATTTCTCGCCCAGAGCGACTGTCGCCTGGCGCTCCATCCAACCGCCGCTCCCGTTCGGGACCAGCTCCACGAGATCGATATGGTCTTCGGCAATGGCGGTGATCTTGCCGTTGTTCTGTCCCAGATAATTGCGCATATGCACGCGGTGCACGACGCCATCTGTATCTTTCACCAACCCTTCCATCCCGGAACCCGTACCAATCGTCCCGACCATCTTCAGGCTGTCGAGCGGAAACTGTTCCAATGGTTCTTTCGGATGCTGATCCGGGCGCATACCGGCACCAGAAGTCGCCGCGGCTTCTCGCTGCTCTTCCAGGCTAGGCCCGAATGGGTCGCGCTGGTCCTGATCCTTGTATTCGAACGTTTCGAAGGTCTTGAGCACGGGCAACGGTTCCAGCGGCGGACCGGGCTTCTTTTTCTCCGCAGCAACCCAATCCTGCAGATCGCCCATGCCGCCGATACAACCACCGAGGAACGTCGTCGCGAGTGCGAGCGTGAGGACGCCTAAGGCGCGCGGGATGTGAACTGTGCGCATGTTCACTTTCCTCCCTGCGTAGGCGCCGCAGCAGGCGTGCCGGGCTTCTTGGTTGTCTGCACGTCACTTTCTTCGATCGTGTGATAGGTTTTGACCGTGCCTTCCAGCATGAGCTGATCGCCAACCTTGTTGCCGATAGGTTTGAGCGATACATCATGCATGGTCAGGATCACTACGCGCGGAAGCGAAGCGACCTTGCTGATGAAGCTGCCGAACTGATGATAGCCACCGATCATGCGCAGGGTGATGGGCTTCTCTGCGTAAAAGCCTTCCTTGGTGGTTTCCGCACCCGGCTGGAACAATTGAGTTTCCAGGCCCGCCGACAACGCCGCCTGTGAGATATTGACCAGCAGGTCCGGCATTTCCGTCTTGTTCGGCAGCTGGCGCAGCATTTCGGCGAGCATGTCCTGCATTTCAGCCAGCTGCTTTTTCAAAGGCTCGAGATTCGCGACTTTCGCCGCCTTGTCGGAGAATTCCTTTTTGAGCTGGGTTTCCTGTTTCTGCTTGCGCTCCAGATCGTCGCCCTGGTCCATGATCTTGTACCAGTAACCGAAGCCGACGATGGCGGCAAACAGCAGGACGCAGAACGTCCATTTCACACCCGGCGCCCAGGCGCCGACATTGTTGAAATCAAGATTGCGGAAGTCTGAAAGTTTCATGACGGACTCCCAGGCGTAGCAACGGCCGGAAGCACTTTTTCCGGCTTCGGCGCGGGCGGCGGCGTTGCCGGGCTGGTTCTCCCGGCCGGCTTGCCAGCATCCTTCGGCGGCTGAGCAACGCCGTTGGCTTTAGCCTCGGCTTCTGCCTTGGCCTTGGCCTTCGAGTCAGGGTCGGTAAGCTTCACGTTCAGGCCGAACGCGAAGCGGTCGCGCTTTTCGCCCGCCTTGGCCGCTTCGGTCTTCTGCAGATCCGAGTGCATCAACCAGTCCGAACCGTCCAGGTTGCGCATATAGCTGGCCACGCTCGCGTTGGACTGCGCGTAGCCTTCCAAGGTCAGCGTATCGCCGGTCTGCTTGAACGTGTTCAGGCGTGCGCCATCGGGAATTCGCTTCACCATTTCATCGAACAGATGCACCATCTGCGAACGATTGGCCTGCAGCTGCTCGATGATCTGCTTGCGCGTGAGGAGCGCCGACTTGGTCTGTTCAAGGCGTTTGATCTCTTCGAGCTTGCCGTCGAGATCCTTGCTTTGCTGAGTGAGATAGGCGTTGCGGTCTTCCTGGTTCTGAATGCGCATATTCATCCAGACCACACCCAGCAGCACCGCCAACACAGCGGCAACCAATGCGCCGCCCAGCATCATGTAGAACTCGCGTTCGCGCTGTTTGCGTACCGCGGCGCGCCAAGGGAGTAGATTGATCTTGGCCATCAGTCGAAACTCCTCAGCGCAAGCCCGCAGGCGATCATCAGCGCCGGCGCATCCTGAGCCAGCGTCTGCGCCTGCACGCGTGACGACAGGGACATGTTGGCGAGCGGATTGGCTACCACGCAGGGCACGCCAAGCTGCTGTTCGACCATCTCGTGGACACCGGAAATCGATGCGCAACCACCGGTCAACACGATCTGGTCGACCTTGTTGTATTCACTGCCGGCGAAGAAGAACTGCAACAGACGACTGATCTGCTGCACCATCGCTTCCTTGAACGGCTCCAACACTTCGATCTCGTACGACTCTGGCAAGCCACCCTGACGCTTGGCCAGTCCGGCTTCCTCGTACGACAGGCCATAGCGGCGCATGACTTCGTCGGTCAGCTGTTTGCCGCCGAACACCTGTTCGCGCGAGTAGATCGTGCGCTGGTTCTTGAGCACGATCAGCGTGGTCATCGTAGCGCCGATGTCGGCCATCGCAACGACCGCGTCTTTCGGCACCGCGAGCTGGTCGGCGACGAGCTTGAACGCATTTTCCATCGCGAAGGCTTCGACTTCGATCACCTTCGCGCTCAACCCGCCCAGATCGAGCGCGGCTACGCGCAGATCGACGTTCTCGGTGCGCGAAGCCGCCAGGAGGACGTTGACCATCTCGGGATTGTCTTTGACCGGGCCCACGACTTCGAAATCGAGGCTCACTTCCTCGATCGGGTACGGGATGTATTGATTGGCTTCGCCCTGGATCTGCGCTTCGAGGTCGTCTTCGGACAGATCGGCCGGCATCGGGATCACCTTGGTGATCACTGCCGAGCCTGCCACTGCCGCGCAGGCCGCCTTCGTTTTGGCGCCGGAGCGGTTAAGCGCGCGGCGGATCGCTTCGCCGACGGCTTCCACCTCGACGATGTTCTTCTCGACCACGGCATTGGGAGGCAGCGGCTCCACAGCATAGTGTTCGACGCGATAGCGCCCACCGGACTGGGACAGCTGCAACAGCTTCACGGCCGTCGAACTGATATCGACCCCGATCAGCGGCGGCATTTTTGCACTGAGTAGGCCCACACTTTTTCCCCTTCCCACGCGCCCTTACGAGCGATATATGCGCATCTACATTAAATACGATTCTTAACCAATTATCAACAGTTATGCAAGTAGTCCCGGAAATCCATTGATTTGACAGGCCATTGTCCCCAAAAAGCCCCATTTCCCGCGCGGCCGTTCTATCAGCCGATGGGGCAGAGCCACTATACTCCCCAAAGCGATCAATAGCGCAAGATCGCGCTTCCAAGCTTGAGACAGCGATCACACTCGCGCACCGCATGAGAATCTTTCTACGTTTACTTCGTTACGGCCTGATTTTGTGCGTATGCGGGGTACTGCTCGCCGGCATCGGCATCGGCATTGCGTACTGGCTGATCGCGCCGCGGCTGCCATCGGTCGATTCGCTGCGCGATGTGCGCCTGCAAGTACCGCTGCGCGTTTACAGCGCCGACGGCAAGCTGGTGGCCACCTTCGGTGAAACACGACGCATCCCGGTCAAGATCGAGCAGGTTCCCCAGCAGTTGAAAAATGCGTTCCTCGCAGCCGAGGACGCGAACTTCTACAAGCATCCGGGCGTGGACTGGCAAGGTGTGATGCGCGCGTTCGGCCTGATGATCGCCAAGCGCACGCTGCACGTGCCTGGCGGCAGCACGATTACGCAGCAGGTCGCGCGCGGATTCTTTCTGAGCTCCGAAGTGAGCATGTCGCGCAAGCTGACCGAGATTTTCCTGTCGTTCCGCATCGAGCACGAGCTGACGAAAGACGAGATCTTCGAGCTCTATCTAAACAAGATCTTCTTCGGTAACCGTGCCTATGGCGTCGCCGCGGCAGCGGAGTTCTATTACGGCAAGACCCTGGACCAGCTAACGCTCGGCGAATGCGCAATGCTCGCCTCACTGCCGAAATTTCCGTCGAGCAGCAACCCGCTGAGCAATCGTGCGCGCGCCAGCGAACGGCGCAACTACGTGTTGCAGCGCATGCTCGAAAACGGCTTCATCAACGCCGAGCAATTCAAGCAGGGCAACGCCGAGAACGACCGCTCGTACGCGCACGAACCTCCGATCGAGGTGGAAGCGCCGTATCTGGCCGAGATGGTGCGCCAGGACGCACTCGACAAGCTCGGCAACGAAGCGCTGACCGACGGCTACAGCGTCTACACGACGCTCGATGCGCGCGCGCAGGACGCCGCAAATCAGGCGCTGCGCGAAGATCTGATCGCGTACGACCAGCGCCACGGTTTTCGCGGACCGGAGGCGCACTTCGACCTGAGCCCGCATCCGTTGCCGGCGGAACTCGACAAGCACCTTGATCCCTATCATCCGGTCGTCGGACTGATCCCTGGCATTGTCGTGGAGAGCGCTGAGAAGGACGCGACGGTATACCTCGACGATGGCCAAAGCGTGCCGCTGGATTTGGACGCCGTGAAGTGGGCGCGGCGCTACAAGGATGAGAGCCATCGCGGCGGCGAACCCAAGCGCGTGGACGACGTGCTCAAGCCCGGCGACGTCGTGCGACTGGCGCGCAATGCCGAAGGCAAATGGAAGCTGTCGCAGAGTCCGAATGTGCAAGGCGCCCTGATTTCGCTCAACCCCGAAGACGGCGCGATCCGCGCCGAGGTCGGCGGTTTCAGCTATGCGCGCAGCAAGTTCAACCGCGCCGTGCAGGCCAATCGCCAGCCCGGGTCGAGCTTCAAACCGTTCTTCTATTCAGCGGCATTCGAGCACGGCTTCACGCCCGCTTCGCTCGTCAATGACGCGCCGATCAGCCTGCCGGATCCCTCCAAACCCAACGGCGTGTGGGAACCGAAGAACGACGACGACAAGTTCGAAGGCCCGATGCGATTGCGCGAAGCGATGGTGCAGTCGAAAAATCTGGTTTCGGTGCGCCTGCTCGACGCAATCGGCGTGCGCTACGCGCGCGAATACGTCACGCGCTTCGGTTTCACCCCGGAGCAGATCCCCGAAAACCTTTCGATGGCGCTCGGCACCGCGTCGGTTTCGCCGATCACGATGGCGCGCGCTTATACCGTCTTCGCGAACGGCGGCTTTCTCGTCGATCCGTACTTCGTCCAGCGCATCGTCGATCGCGACGGCAAAGAAGTATACAAAGCGCAACCGACGCTCGCTTGCCGGCATTGTCCGCAGCGCTTGCTCGAGGATGCACGACTGCAAGCCGCGGCCGACGTGAAAGTGGATACCGGCGCAGCACCGGTGAAAGCTTCGTTGTCGCCGATCAAGGCCGCGCAGGCCTCGCCGGTCGGGACGCACGCCGACCCGAACGTGCCCAGACTCGCACCGCGTGTGCTCGACGCGCGCATCGCCTACCTGATCGGCTCGCTACTGCATGACGTCGTGCGCCGCGGTACCGGTCACGATGCGATGGTGCTCAAGCGCAACGACCTGGCCGGCAAGACCGGCTCGACCAACGATCACCGCGATGCCTGGTTCAGCGGTTACAACGACGCGCTCGTCGCCAGTGCCTGGGTCGGCTTCGACGATTTCTCCTCGCTTGGCCATGCCAACGGCGTCGGCGAGTTCGGCGCGCAGGCCGCGCTGCCGATGTGGATCGCCTATATGCGCAGCGCATTGAAAGACGTTGCGGAAGCGCCGTTCGAAATGCCGCCGGGCATCAGTACCGCGCGTATCGATCCGGCCAGCGGCGAACTCGCGGTCGGTGGCGGCGGCGTGGTCGAGTGGTTCAAGACGGAAGACATCGGCCGCCTTGCCGCCGGCCCGAACAGCGCAACCGAACAGGAAAAGAAAGTCCAACAGGACGCCTACGGGATCTTCTGATGTCTCCGCGCGACGGCCATCACTCGACGCACGGGCGTGAGTTGCGCCGGCGCGTTGCGCTCGAAGCCGCGCGGCTGATGAGCGAACACGGCATCCGCGATTTTGCACAGGCCAAACGCAAGGCGGCCGAACGCCTTGGCGCATTCGATGAAGGCAGCCTGCCCAAGAACAGCGAGATCGAAGAAGCCCTGCGTGAGCACCAGCGTCTGTTCCAGGCCGACGAACATCCCTTGCGCCTGCGCGAGTTGCGCACAGCCGCGCGCGAGGCCATGCAGTTCTTCGTACGTTTCGAGCCGCGCCTGGTCGGGCCCGTGCTCGAAGGCACCGCCGATCGCCATTCGGCCGTGTGCCTGCACCTGTTCAGCGATGCACCCGAAGAAGTCATGCTGATGCTGGATGATCAGGGCATCGCCTACACGGAAAGCCAGCGTCGCCTGCGCATGAGCCGCGCACTGCAGATGGAGTTTCCGGTGTTGCAGGTGGCGCGCGACGGCACTGCATTCGATCTCACGATCTTCCCGCACGACGCGATCCGACAGGCGCCGCTCGACCGCGTCGACGAGCACCCGATGCGGCGCGCGACCTTGGCGGCGCTGGAAGAACTGCTCGCGCGCGAAGCCTAACGCTTAGTGATCGCCGCGTAATCGCGCTTTGCCGAACCGGTGTAGATCTGCCGTGGCCGGCTGATCTTGGTGTCCTTGTCGTTGTGCTGTTCGAGCCAATGCGCCACCCAGCCGGCGGTGCGCGCGATCGCGAACATCACCGTGAACATCTCGGTCGGAATCTTCAGCGCCTTGTAGATGATGCCCGAATAGAAATCGACGTTCGGATACAGCTTGCGCTCGATGAAGTACGGATCCTTGAGCGCGGCCTGCTCGAGTTCGAGCGCGATATCGAGCATCGGATCCTTGATGTTGAGGTCGGCCAGCACCTTGTGCGTCATCTCGCGGATGATCGTCGCGCGCGGATCGAAGTTCTTATACACACGATGGCCGAAGCCCATCAGGCGGAACCCGGAGTTCTTGTCCTTGGCCTTCTCGACGGCCTTGCCGACGTTCTTCGCATCGCCGATCTCGGCAAGCATCTTCAGCACCGCCTCGTTCGCACCGCCATGCGCGGGGCCCCATAGTGCGGCGATGCCCGCGGCGACGCAGGCGTACGGATTCGCGCCGGTCGAACCGACCATGCGCACGGTCGACGTGCTGGCGTTCTGCTCGTGATCGGCGTGCAGGATGAACAACAGGTCCAATGCCTTGGCCACGACCGGGTTGATCTCCAGCGGTTCGCTCGGCACTTCGAACATCATGTGCAGGAAGCGCGTGCAGTATTCGAGATTGTTGCGCGGATAGCGGATCGGCCAACCGATCGAGTAGCGGTATGCGGCGGCGGCGATCGTCGGCATCTTCGCGATCAGACGGATCGCCGCGAGACGGCGCTGCTCCGGATCGTTGATATCGAGCGTGTCATGGTAGAACGCTGACAGCGACGCGATCGATCCGCACAGCATCGCCATCGGATGGGCGTCGTAGTGGAAACCGTGCAGGAAGTTCTTCAACGACTCATGCATCATCGTGTGATGCGTGACTTCGTCATCGAAGTGCGTGAACTGGTCCTGGGTCGGCAGTTCGCCGTTGATCAGCAGGTAGGCGACTTCGAGAAAGTTCGATGACTTGGCCAGCTGCTCGATCGGATAGCCGCGATACAGCAGCACGCCGGCGTCGCCGTCGATGAATGTGATCGCACTTTTCGTGCTGGCCGTGGAGATGAAGCCCGGATCGAACGTGAAGTAGCCGAAGTCCTTGTGCAGCTTGCCGATGTCGATCGCCGGTTCGCCGAGGGTACCGCTCAGCAGGGGAAAATCGCTGGATTTGTTCGACGCGCTATCGGTCAGCTTGACGGTCTTGTCGGCCACGGCGGGCTCCTTGTCGGGTTGCGACGGACGCGCACGTTGCCGCGCCCGTCCCGCGCTTAAGGCGCGGGGCGCGAATTATCGCACAAGCGTTTGAAAGAGTTGCAGTCCCCGCCGCTGTGTGGGCGGGGATCGGGAACGTTATTTCGCAGCGGCGCCGTAGCGCTTGCGGAACTTGTCCACGCGGCCGCCGGCATCGGCGACTTTGTGCTTGCCCGTGTAGAACGGGTGCGACTGGCTGGAAATTTCCACTTTGATCACGGGATATTCCTTGCCGTCTTCCCACTTCAACTTTTCCTTGCTGGTCATGGTCGACCGGGTCAGGAACGCGAAGTTGGCAGAGGCATCCTGGAAGATCACCTGATCGTACTTCGGATGGATGTCGGCTTTCATGGCGTAACTCCGCAAAAACATACAGAAAAGACGACTATGTTATCGTGCGGAGGCCACTCCGCGCAAGCTCTGGCTGCCTTAAACCCCAAGGAATCGCAATAACCCCGTGTCTCGCCTTCGCCCTATTCTGACTTGCTTTCTCGCTCTCCTGTTCTGCGCGCTGGCTCTAGGCACCCAAGCCCAGCCTAAGCCGAAAGGCGAGACAGCCAGCGCCCTGACGCTGCCGCCGTCGCAGACGGAAGCCGTTGGCGCCGCCCTGCAGGTGTTGACCAAACAGCGTGGACTCGACGCCGAAACGCGCAAACAGGCCGAAGACTTGTTGCATCAGGCGCAGGACGACGAAACCCGCGCCGACCAGCTGGCACAACAATGGCAGACCCTGAGCCAGACTGCAGCCAGCGCAGATGCAGACGCGCTGAAGCTCGAAGACGCACTGACCCGTGACGACAGTGCGGCGCTGTCCGCATGGCGCGCGGGATTGCCCGAGCACCCCACAGTGGAGCAACTGGAAGCGTTGACCGCGCACGAGCGCGACGCGGCCGCCGATGCACGCGCATCCGTCAGCGCGATCGAAAACGAACTGGCGCGCCAGACCACGCGTCCGGCGCAACTGCGCGACGAACTCACCGCGGCGCATGCAGCGCTGGATGCGAATGCTGCATCAGGGGCTGGCAACGATGCCCTCGCGCAGGCGCAGCGCCAGCGCACGCAGTCCGCGCGGCGCCTGGCGGCGATCCAGGTCGCTGTGCTCAATCTGGAGAACCGCAGCTACGAGCCGCGCATGCGCCTGCTCTCGGCGCAACTGCGCGAGCGCCAGCGCGCGGCAGTCGCGTACGGTCAGCATGTGACTCTGCTCGAGGCGCTGCTGCTCGACCGCACCGGCGCGGACGTCGAGGCCCTGCGCGCCCGCGTCACGCGCGAGCTTGGCGACGTCGATCCACGTGCGCGCAGTCTGCTCGATGCCGCCAACATCAATGGTGAAATGGTTGCCCGCCTTGCCGACACCGTGCACGAAATCGGCGTGTTGCGCGCGCAGAAGCTTGATTGGGACGCCACGCTGCACGATACCTCGCAGGCGCTGAAGAACACCGAAGATCGCGTGGCGCTGGGCGGCAACAGCGAGGCGGTTGGCCTGATCCTGCTGACCGAGAAGCGCAAGCTCAAGCCGCTGCCCCTGCTCAAGCACGAACTGGACGAGTTGCAGACCGGTTACGCACAAACGCGCATGAGCCTGATCGACGTGCGTGAGCAGCAGAATGCGCTGAGTGACCTCGGCGCGGCTACGAGTGCCGCGATGGCACGGCTGCCGGAATTGCCGAGCGACGCGATCGCCAAACTGCGCGACGGTTTTTACCGCGTGCTCGGCACGCGCGCGCAGGTGCTCGTACAGCTCGGCGCTTTGCAAAGCAAGCTGGCCGGGATCCAGTCCGAAGCGGAGCCGGAACTGCGCAATCTCATCGACACCACCGCCAAGCTCAACCAGTTGCTCGACTCGCGCCTGCTGTGGACTCCAAGCCACACGCCTGCAGACCAGGCGTGGCTGGCTGCGCTGAGCGGCGACAGTGCCAGTGTGTTTATCGGCTCGCGCTGGCAACACGCGCTGGCCGCGGCGTGGAATGCGGTGGCAGCTGCTCCGTTGCGCAGCACCCTTGGGGTCGGCGTATTTGCGGTGCTCATGTTGTTGCGCCGGCGCGCACCCGCGCGGTTGACCACGATCGCCGAACCGATGCGTCGTATCCGCAGCGATCGCTATCGCCTGACGGCGATGGCGCTGGTCTGGACCTTGTTGGCTGCCGCGCCGTGGCCGTTCGCGCTATGGCTGATCGGAGCCGCATTCGAACGCGCCGCGCCGCCCGGCAATGCATTCGCGAATGAAATCGGCTTGACCATCGGCCGGCTCGTCCTGCCGGCCCTTATATTGGCACTGCTGCGCGCAATGACGCTGGAGAACGGACTCGGCCACTCGCATTTTCGTTGGCCACGGCCACGGCGCGATGCCTTGCGTGCCGCCGCGCCGTGGCTCGCCTTGATTGTGCTTCCGGCGCAATTCCTGATTGGCCTGATCATGTTGCGCGGCGACACGGCCGCGATCGATGCGCTCGGCCGCGTCCTGCTGGTGATCGCGCTGATTGCCGCCGGCGCGCTGGCCTGGTGGCTGCTCGCGCCGGGTCGCCTGTGGACGGCGCGCTACGTCGTTCTGCACGAACCATCGCGGCTGCGCCGAGTGGTGCGCGTCGGCGCCTGCGTGCTCGCCACCGCCCTGGTGGCATTGGCGCTGCGTGGTTATTTCGTCACCGCGCTTACGCTGAGCGAACGCCTCTTGCAAACCTTCGCTGCGCTGCTCGCGGCGAACGTTCTGTACGGATTCGGCGCACGCTGGCTCGTGCTCGGCGAGCGCCACCTTTCGCTCAAACGCATGGAGGAAAAACTCGCCAGCGAAACGCAGGACACCCAAACCGAAGGCGAAACCGGCGAAACCCTGCACGAACCTGAGCCCGAGGAAATCACTTTGACCAGCGTCAGCGCGCAGACGCGACGTCTGCTGCGCATGTTGGTCGGACTCGGCACGGCCGCTTTGCTGCTGTGGATATGGTCGGATGTCGCGCCGGCACTGACCTTGCTCGGCGACATCCCGGTGTGGAGTTCCAGCGACGTCGCCGACGGCAAAACCGTGGCGATCTCGGTGAGCCTGCGCGACGTGCTCGAAGCCCTGGTCGTGTTCGCGCTGACCTGGGCCGCGACGCGCAACCTGCCGGGCCTGCTCGAGGTCGGCGTACTGCGCCGGTTCGACATCGACGCGCCGACGCGCTACGCGATCACCAGCATCACGCGCTACGTGATCGTCTTCACCGGCGCACTCAGCGGCATGTCGATGCTCGGCCTGCACTGGAGCAACCTGCAGTGGCTCGCAGCCGGCTTCTCGGTCGGCCTCGGTTTCGGCATGCAGGAAATCTTCGCCAACTTCGTGTCGGGCCTGATGGTGCTGTTCGAACGCCCGTTCCGCATCGGCGACATCATCACGATCGGCAATGTCGAGGGCACCGTCGCGCGCATCCGCACGCGCGCGACCACGATCGTCGACTGGGACAACAAGGAAGTGATCGTGCCGAACAAGAGCTTCATCACCGAGCGCGTCGTGAACTGGACGCTGTCGGATTCGACCACGCGCGTGACAGTCCCCGTGGGCGTTGCCTACCGCAACGATCCGCAGTTTGCGCAAAAGTTGCTGCTCGACGTCGCCCGCGCGCACCCGCTCGTGCTTGCTAATCCGGAACCCACCTGCTGGATGAGCGGCTTCGGCGACAACGCACAGAATTTCGACCTGCGCGTGAACGTCGCTGAAATCGGCCAACGCAACCCCGTGCGCACGGAACTGCAGTTCCACATTGCGCAGGTGTTCCGCGAACACGATATCGAGATCGCATTTCCGCAGATGGACGTGTGGATCCGCAACGGCGGCGGCGCGCCGCCTCAACCCGCCAACGCAGACTCCACCAACGCCTCGAAGCGCGCCTGATCGACTTCCAGCACGATGCGCGCGTTCGGCGCGCGGCCGCCGCGGTTTTCCCAGTCGACGATCGTGGCGCCACGCGTCAGCGCACCGTCGAGTTCGATCGCCACGTGATGATCTTCTGCGCGGGTAACAAGGTCCGGCTGCAACGCTACCGCCATCGCCAGCGCATCGGCAACGAGCAGCTTCGGCCGCCCGCGCGTGCGCGTCCATGCGCGCGTCTTGCGCGAGATCGCAGCGAAAAATCTGGCGCATGGATGGTCCGCCGCGAGCCAGCGCTGCATCGTTTCGAACGGGATGCCATGGCGCGTGGTCAGCTCCCAATCGACGAGTTCGATGCGCGGCCACGACGCAAACACGATATGCGCCGCCTCGGGATCGAAGCCGATGTTGAACTCGGCGGATGCCGTGGTATTGCCTCGCCCGGTCACCGCGCCGCCCATCATCACCAGCCGCGCAACACGCTGCGGCAGGGTCGGATCGAGCTTGAGCGCCAGCGCCAGATTCGTCAGCGGCGCGATCGCGACGAATACCAGCTTGCCGGCGTATTGGTGCGATAGGCGCAAAATTGCCTGTGCCGCATGTTCCATTTCGGCCTTACGCGCGCTTGGCGTGTAGCCGGTGTCGCCAAATCCATCGAGCCCGTGCACGATGGCCGCGTCTTCCGCCGCACGCACCAGTGGCGTCGGACAACCGGTAAATACGGGAGTTTCCGCGCCGATCACCTCGATCAGTTTGAGCGCGTTGCCAGTCGTGCGGAGCAAACCGACATTGCCAGCGGCGATGCTCAGGCCCAGCACCTCCGCGTGACGATGCGCCAACAGGATAGCGAGCGCGTCGTCCACGCCGGGGTCGGTGTCGATCAATAGCTTCATCAGATCAATCTCCTGCCATACCGGTCGCATTGGCTGCCTGCAGCCCGCTCCAGTGCGACGCGCGCAGGCTCAGCGCGCGTGCCTCGATCAGGTGCCACGACAGCATCGCAAACAACAGCGCGAGCAGCAGTGCCACTAAAGTCAGTTGCCAAGGCGTGATCGCCGGATCCCCTTCAATCAGCATTTGCTGCACCGGGAATCCATACAGGAACAGTCCGTAGGAATAATCGCCCGGGATGCGCAGTGCGACGAATGGCACACGATATGCGAACCAGAACGAGAAGTACGTAATGCACGCGATGGTCAAGCCGTATGCAAACGGCTGCGCGCGCGACAGCCATGTCACGCCGATCAGCAGCAGCAGAATGCGGGTCGCGACCGGAAAATAGTTCGCAATGCAGGCTGCAGCGGCGGTCGCGGCAAATACAAGGATGAGCGCGTGCTTGCCGTCGCCATCGACCGGCCAATGACTCCACAGTGAAAGCTCGATGATGATGAACGTGGCGATAGCGAGGGCAGCGATGCGATGCCAGCGCAACAAACCTGCGCCAGCCAAAACGGCCAGATACAAATACAAGCGCACCTCCAAGGCTAGCGACCACAACGAACCGTTCACCACCCCCGGATAGGCGCTCGCCGGGTACGCCCCAGGCAGCGTGTAATGCAATCCGGTGAGACCAAAGTTATGCAGCAGGTAACTCCACGTAGCGGGCGCTTGGAAATACTCGCGCCACGACCAGGTCGTAAAACCAACGCCGGTAATCAGCACTGTCAACGCAAGACAGGTGACATAGGCCGGATAGATACGCAGCACGCGGGCCCAGACGAAACGCCACCATTGCGGCCGCGCCAGATAACTGCTCGTGACGAGAAACCCGCTGATGGCGAAGAACAGCAGCACCGCGACACGCCCTCCATCGAAGCCCGGCAACACGCTCGCCACGACGTCATGCGCTCCGTTCGCGCCCGGCGCAAGCGCATAGCTGTGCGAATAGATCAACAGCACTGCGGCCACGTGGCGTAACAGCAGATAGTTGTCCTGACGTTTTCTCGCCAGTCCTTCAGCCAGCGTCAGCGGTTTGCGCAGCAGCATGTTTAGGATATTCATCACGTTGTCTTAGCGGTCGCGTCTCATGCGCCCGCATAACGCGCAGCACTGCCGATCCAGCGCGCGATCAACCGGTCGACGAGTTGCGCATGATCGCGCAGGATGACTTCGCCGGCACGCTGCACCGATGGCAGCAGCGCGGCGTCGCGCGCAAGGTCGGCGATGCGCAATGCCAATTGCCCGGTCTGGCGCGTGCCGAGCAATTCGCCCGGGCCACGCAGCTCCAGGTCTTTCTCGGCGATGCGGAAACCGTCGTTCGTCTCGCGCAGCACGTGCAGGCGTTGCTGTGCCATGCCCGACAGCGGCGCCTGGTATAGAAATACACAGCTCGACGCGGCACTGCCGCGGCCGACGCGACCGCGCAATTGATGCAACTGCGCCAGCCCGAGGCGCTCGGCGTTTTCGATCACCATCAGGCTCGCGTTCGGCACGTCGACGCCGACTTCGATCACCGTCGTCGCCACGAGCAAGGCAATCTCGCCGCGCTGGAACGCCTGCATCGCGGCCTGCTTCTCGGCGGCCTTCATGCGCCCGTGCACGAGCGCCACGCGCAATCCCGGCAGTTCCCGGGAGAGTTCGGCGTGCACGGCTTGCGCGGCCTGCGCTTCGAGCAGGTCGGATTCCTCGATCAGCGTGCATACCCAATAGGCCTGGCGGCCGCTTGCGCAGGCAGCGCGGATGCGCTCGATCACTTCGGCGCGCCGCGTGTTCGCGATCGCAACCGTCGTCACGGGACTGCGGCCCGGCGGCAGTTCGTCGATGACGGAAACATCAAGGTCGGCGTAGGCCGTCATCGCGAGCGTGCGTGGAATCGGCGTCGCCGTCAGCACGAGTTGGTGCGGGATCATGTCTTCCGAGCAACCGTGCGTGGTGCTCCCCCGCTCTGCATCCATGCCGCGCCCGCGTGGTGCCACTCGCGCAACTCGACCCTTGTCGCGCAGCGCCAGACGTTGGTGCACGCCGAACCGATGCTGCTCGTCGATGATGGCCAGGCCCAGATCACGGAACGCGACGCCTTCCTGCATCAGCGCATGCGTGCCGATGGCGATCTGCGCGGTGCTGCTCAATGCCTGCAGCGCCTTGGTGCGAGCCTTGCCCTTGAGCTTGCCGGCGAGCCAGACGATCTCCACGCCGAGCGGCGCGAGCCAGTTGTGGAAATTGCGGAAGTGTTGCTCGGCGAGCAGTTCGGTCGGTGCCATCAACGCCGCCTGCATGTCGGCTTCAACGGCGGTCAGTGCCGCCAGCGCGGCAACCACCGTCTTGCCTGAGCCGACGTCGCCTTGCACCAGGCGCAGCATCGGCACCGGTTCGGCCAGGTCGCGCACGACTTCCGCCGTCACGCGCTGCTGCGCGCGCGTGGGCGCGAACGGTAGGTGCGCGAGGAAACGATTGCGCAGCGCACCGCCACCGCGCAACGCCGGCGCGGCGTGGCGGCGCACGTTTATGCGCAGACGTTTCAGGCTCAGATGCTGCGCGAGCAATTCCTCGAACGCGAGCCGCCGCTGCGCCGGATGATTGCCGAATACGAAGCTGGCCAGATCGGCGTCCGGCGGCGGCCGGTGCACGTACAGCAACGCCGCGCGCAACGAGGACAGCTTGTGCGCTTTGCGCAGCGGCGCGGGGATCAACTCAAGTTCCGCGTCTGTCGGCAGTCGCTGCAGTGCGCGCTCGATCACGCCCACCAGGCGTGCTTGTCCAAGTCCTTCAGTCGTCGGATATACCGGCGTCAAGCGGTCTTCGACGGCTACCGGTGCATCACCGGCAAGACGCCGGTATTGCGGGTGCACCATTTCCAGACCTTGCTTGCCGTGGCGCGCTTCGCCATAGCAGCGCAGGCGCGTGCCGACCGCGAGTTGGTCGACCTGGGCCTTGTTGAAATGGAAGAAACGCAGCAGCAACGTTTGTTGCGAGTCGTCGTTGATCGCCACGCGCAATTGCGGGCGATAGCGGAACCCGCGCTCGATCGCTTCGACGCGACCTTCGACTTGCGCGGTGTCACCCGGCCGCAGGTCGCGGATCGCCGTGACGCGCGTTCGATCCTCGTAGCGCAGCGGAAGATGAAACCATAGATCCTGCACGATGTGCAGGCCGAGCTTGCCCAGCGTGATCGCGAGCGCGGGGCCGACGCCCGGCAGCGTCGTCACCGGTGCCAGCGCGATGTCGACCACCGTCGATCAGTCCAGAACCATCACGGCATCGATCTCCACTTGCGCGCCGCGCGGCAGCGCGGCGACACCGATCGTCGAACGCGCCGGATACGGTTCGTTGCAATACTGCGCCATCACCGCGTTGACAGCGGCAAAGTTGGCCAGATCCGTGAGATAGATGCCGACACGCACGAGTTGTGCGAGCGAACCACCGCTCGCCGCACAGACAGCTTTGAGGTTCTCGAACACGCGCTGCGTCTGCGCCGTGATGTCGCCACCGACAAGTTCGCCTGTCGCCGGATCGAGCGGGATCTGGCCGGAGAAGTAGACGGTGTTGCCGTGGCGCACGGCCTGCGAGTACGGGCCGATGGCTTGGGGGGCGGACGAGGTTGTGATCGGTTGGCGCATGGGTGAGTGGTGAGTAATCAGTCGGGAGGAAGGGAAAGCTACCACTTCC
>Ga0157379_10001165_pt1 | contig 21400 bp, 20 predicted proteins | sample S25metaG_FD_121802 | JGI IMG/M metagenome (GOLD analysis project Ga0157379, IMG submission 121802) | Switchgrass rhizosphere microbial communities from Kellogg Biological Station, Michigan, USA - S2-5 metaG | ecosystem: Host-associated > Plants > Roots > Rhizosphere > Soil | place: USA... | reverse complement strand
CGAGGGGATCATCGACAAGCTGCTCGTGACGTGGGTCGGGACGGGAATTCCACGCCTGTTCGGATGGTTCGGCTCACGCCTCCAGTCGGGGCAAGTCGGGACGTATGCCTGGGTGCTTCTGATCGGCGTCATTGCGGTACTCGGCGCCTTCACTTTCCGCTGATTCCTGTGCTCGCCTTTCTGAACTCGATCGGATACGAGTCGTGGGTGCTGCCTACGCTGCTCGCACTTCCCGTGGCTGCCGCGCTCGTGATCCAGCTGCACGGCAGCGCCAGCAAGGGTGAGGGAACCGGCGGGCTCGATGACGCCGCCGCGATGTTCCCCCGCCGCATTACGCTGTTCACGTTCCTCCTCGAGTTCGTCGTCTCGATAGGACTCTGGTGGGTTGTCGCGCCGGGAGAGACCGGGTTCCGGGCCGTCGTGGACCTTCCGTGGATTCGTACGTGGGGCATCCGCTTTGCGGTCGGCGTTGACGGCATCTCGGTAATGTTGGTGCTGCTCACGACGTTCATCATGCCGCTCGTGGTGTTAGGCGGTTGGACGAGCGTGCGCACCAAGCTGCACGCGTATCACGCGCTCATGCTGATCCTCACCAGCGGGATGCTCGGCGTGTTCATGGCGCGCGATCTCTTCCTCTTCTACGTGATGTGGGAGGTCATGCTGGTGCCGATGTATTTCATCGTCGGCATCTGGGGCGGCGCGCGACGGCTCTACGCAGCGCTCAAGTTCTTCATCTTCACGATGGTCGGGTCGCTGCTCATGCTCGTGGCGATCCTGTATCTCGGCATCAAGGCGGGGGACCCGGCCACCGGCATCCCGAACTTCGCGTTCGACCAGATCTTCGCCGCGGCGGCGCAAACACCGCAAGGCGGACTGAATCTCTCCTGGTTCGGGATCTTCCTGCCCGGCAGCACGCTCCTGTTCCTCGCGTTCTTCAGCGCCTTCGCGGTGAAGGTGCCGATGTTCCCGTTCCATACGTGGCTGCCTGACGCCCACGTCGAGGCGCCCACAGCCGGATCGGTGATCCTCGCCAGCATCATGCTGAAGCTGGGGACTTACGGGTTCATCCGATTGGCGATTCCGCTGTTCCCGGCGGCGGCGATGAGTCCGGGGATGCGCACCGGCATCATCATCCTCGCGGTGATCGGCGTGATCTACGGGTCGCTCGTGGCGATGGTGCAGCCGGACTTCAAGAAGCTCGTCGCGTACTCGTCGGTCGCGCACCTCGGCATGGTGATGCTCGGTCTCTTCGCGCTCACTCGTGAAAGCGTCCAGGGCGCAATGATGGTAATGATCGGCCACGGGCTCTCCACCGGTGCGCTGTTCCTCCTCATCGGCATGATCTACGAGCGAACGCACTCGCGTGAGATCGCTGCCTACGGCGGCATTGCGAAGGTGGTGCCCGTGTTCGCGACGGTCCTCACGATCGTGGTGCTCTCCAGCATCGGGTTGCCTGGCACCAACGGCTTCGTGTCCGAGTTTCTCGTGATGGTCGGGTCGTTCAAGACGTTCCCCTATTTCACGACGGTGTCGGCGTTAGGCGTCATTCTCGCCGCGGTGTACCTTCTGTGGCCGCTGCAGCGGATCATCTACAACCCGCTTGACAAGCGCGAGAACCTGCATCTGAGAGACCTGAACTGGCGTGAGATCGGCCTGCTCGTGCCGGTCGTCTTTGTCATCTTCTGGTTGGGCCTCTATCCGAAACCCGTGCTCGCTCGCATGGAAGGCGCAACGACCTCGTTCGTCCGCAGGGTGGAAGCGGGGGCATCTCAGCGCGCCGCGAGCCTGCCACCCGGAGTCCGCTGATGCCGATCGACGTGACCCTGCCTGGTGGGCTGACGCTCGCGCTCGCACCCGACCTCATCCTGATGGCCGGGGCCATGGTGCTCATGTTGTGGTCCGCATGGCGACCCGACAGCGCGAGCCATCAACGATCGGTGGGAATCGGCGCACTGGTCGTCACGCTGATCACGACGGTCGCCGTGATCTGGTTTGCCGCGAGCGGCGCGAAGGCCAAGGAAGGCATCGTCGCGGTCGACGGCTTCCGATGGGCAGCCGACCTGATCTTCCTCCTGGCAACGTTCATCGCGATAGCCCTCTCGATCGACTACAACACGCGAGAGGGCATCGACGCACCGGAGTCGCACGTACTCGTGCTGTTCGCCACGAGCGGCATGATGATTCTCGCCGCCGCGCGAGACCTCATGATCGTCTTCCTCGGCATCGAGCTCATGTCGATCGCCGTCTACGTGCTGGCGGGGCTCAACCGCCGCAGCGCCCGTTCGGCCGAGGCAGCGATCAAGTACTTTTTGTTAGGCGCCTTCTCGACAGCATTCCTGCTCTACGGCATTGCGCTCGTGTACGGTGCGACGGGATCGACGAACCTCGCAACGATCGGCGCGACGGTCGCGAAGTACCGACTCGGCGACAGCCCGATGCTGCTCGCCGGGATCGCGCTGCTCCTCGTCGGATTCGGCTTCAAGGTCGCTGCGGCGCCATTCCACATGTGGACGCCCGACGTGTACGAGGGCGCGCCGACGCCGATCACGGGCTACATGGCCGCAGCGGTGAAGGCGGCGGCATTCGCAGCGTTCCTCCGCGTGTGGCTCGAGGGCTTCAACGGCGCATACCTCCGTTGGCACGTTGCCGTCTGGTGGCTGGCCGCGATCACGATGGTGCTGGGCAACGTCGTCGCGCTCGCCCAGCAGAACCTCAAACGGCTCCTGGCCTACTCGAGTATCGCGCATTCCGGATTCGTGCTGGTCGCGCTCGTGGTGGGCACACCCGCGGGGTCGTCGGCGTTCATCTTCTATCTGTTCGCATACACGCTCGCGACCATGGGCGCGTTCGCCGTGATCGTGGCGCTCGGCCAACCGGGAGAGGGGGACCTGACGATCGACAGCTACTCGGGACTCTGGAACGATCGACCGTGGATGGCGGCCGCGATGACCGTGTTCATGCTGGCGCTGCTTGGCTTCCCGATTGTGGGCGGCATTGGCTTCCTCGCCAAGTGGTACGTGCTTCAGGCAGCGCTGCAGGCACCGGCACCCCAGTTCCGACTGGCGGTGCTGCTCGTCATCGCGACCACGATCTCGGCGGGCTATTACCTGCAGGTAGTCCGGGTCATGTACATGAAGCCGCGGCCCGCGAACGCCCCGACGCCGCTCCCGGCCGGCGGCCTAACGCGTTTCGTCATCGGCGCCGCCGCGATACTTATCGTCGCGCTCGGCCTATTCCCGGACTCCATCGCCGCCCTCGCACAGCGGAGCGCGGCGCAGCCTACGACCACCACGCCGGCCGCCTCGGGACCGATGGCAGCCATGTCACCCGGCTCCGCCGGCGCGGGCCGCTAGCGTCACGGGTCCGCGCGTGCGGGCCCGTCGTGCGTTCTGGATCGCATGCCGATAGCTGCGGGGATCTTTCGCCAAAACGACATCCGCGGCGTCGTCGGCGATGACCTGACCATCGAGGCCGCTCGTGCTATCGGCGGCGCGTTCGCCCTGTATCTGGCGCGGCGCGGCGTCACAGGGCCCGTGGCAGTCGGGCGCGATAACCGACCGAACGGGACGGCGCTCCGCGATGCCCTCGTAGGCGCGCTGACGGCATCCGGGGTCGATGTCGTCGACATCGGCGTCGTGCCGACACCGCTCCTGTACTGGAGCCTGTCGCACCTCGACGTCGGCGCTGGCATACAGATCACCGGCTCGCACAATCCGCCGGCGTACAACGGATTCAAGATCTGCATCGGCAAGGACTCGGTCCACGGCGAGGGCATCCAGGAGCTGCATCGCCTCGCAACGGGCGGCGTATTCCCGAGCGGCACAGGTAACGTTAGGCACGAGACGGTGATCGAGCGCTACATCGACGACATCGTCCGACGGACCGGACCCCTGGCTCGCCCGCCACGCGTCGTCATCGACTGCGGGAACGGCGCCGGGGCTCTCGTGGCGCCCGCCTTGTTCGAGAAGCTTCTGCCTGACGCGAAGTGCCTTTACTGCCAGAGCGACGGCACCTTTCCAAACCACCATCCCGACCCCACGGTCATCGAGAACCTTCAGCCGCTGATCGCCGAAGTGACGCGCCGCGGTTACGACTTCGGCGTCGCGTTCGATGGCGATGCCGATCGCATTGGCGTCGTCGACTCGACAGGCCAGATCATCTGGGGCGACTACCTGTTGATTCTGTACGCGAGAGACGTCCTTGCGCGGACAGGGAAGGGTCAGCCCATCATCTTCGACGTGAAGTGCTCACAGGCGCTTCCCGAAGCAGTAGCCCGGGCCGGAGGACGGCCCGTCATGTGGAAGACGGGGCACTCGCTCATCAAAGGGAAGATGAAAGAGCTCGGCGCCCCCATCGCCGGAGAGATGTCGGGCCATATGTTCTTCACCGAGTCGTTCTACGGTCACGACGACGCCATATACGCAGCCGCGAGGCTCATGCGAATTGTCTCGGAGTCGGGGCGGTCCATCGAGGACCTTCTCGCGGATGTGCCCCGATTCGTCTCGACGCCTGAAATCCGAATCGACTGTCCTGATGATAGGAAATTCGCGATCGTGGACGCAGCCGTGAAACACTTCGCGCGCGACCACGAGGTCGTGGGTGTGGATGGCGCGCGCGTGTTGTTCGGGGAAGGGTGGGGACTCATCCGGGCGTCGAATACGCAGCCGGTATTGGTCGCTCGCTTCGAGGCCACAACGGCGGAGCGTCTGACTCAGATTCAAACGGAGATGGAGAGTTGGCTTCGCTCGCAGGGCGTCGCGACCTGACGTGCTCACTCGACGCTGGCTGATTGCCGCGGCGGTAGGCGTCGCGCTCCTGCTTCTGCTCGGGAAGGCGCTCGCCGGCGTCTATGTCGATTACCGTTGGTTTTCGGCGCTGGGGGCGGAGTCCGTCTGGTGGGCACGGGTCGAGAACCTGACGATCCTGCGCGGCCTCTCCGGCGCGGTTGCGACGGTCTTCTTCTTCTGCAACCTGTATGCGGTGCGGCACTCGGTGGTCTCGCTCGTCCTGCCGCGTCGCGTCGCGAACATCGAGATCGGGGAAGAGGTGCCGAGCCGCTATCTGCTGCTCGCCGTCATCGCGATGTCCCTGCTGTTCGGGATTCTGCTCGCCTTTCCGCAAGACGATTGGACGTCACTGGCGCTCGTCCGCTGGGGCCAGCCGTTCCGGGAGGCCGATCCCTACTTCGAGTACGACCTCGGGTTCTGGATGTACTGGCTCCCGTTCGAGACATCGTTGCACGTGTGGTCGCTGATCGCGCTGCTCGCTGCGACCACGGTCGTCGTGTTTCTCTACGCCCTCACGCCGAGTTTGCGATGGGAGCGCGGCACGCTTCATGTGTCGGGCTACGTGCGCCGGCACCTGTCCTTGTTAGGCGCGCTGCTCATCTTCCTGCTCGCCTGGAGTTACCGGCTCGACGGCTTGGGGCTTCTGTTGAACGGAACGGGTCCGGCCGGGGCATTCACGTCGGCGGACTGGAAGGTCGCCGTTCCGGCCAATTTCGTGCTGGCGTTCGCGACGGCGGCGGCCGCGGTCCTCGTCGGCTGGGCCGCGTGGACAGGACAGATGCGCATCGCCTTCGTCGCGGTCACCGCGGTGCTGGCGTTGTCGCTCGGACTCCGTCAGTTCCTTCCACCGCTCGCACAGCGCCTCGCCGGTCCGGTAGACCCCGTGAGCCGCGAGGAAGGGTATCTCAAAACGCGGGCCCTCTACACCCAGCGAGCCTACGCGGTCGATCGCATCATCACGGGGGACTCGGCCGATCAGATCGCGTTGCCCTCGCTTCGCGATGCGGCGCAATCGCTGTCCGAGTGGGACGCGGGCGCGATCCGACGCGCCACGGAACGACGTCGCCAGGGAATCGTCAGCGGCGCGATCGGTTGGGCAACGGACAGCGGGCGTCTCGTGGCAGTCGCGGCACAACGGCCAACCGGCCCCGATGCCGCGGACCCGTTCGCCGCGTGGACGGTGACGCGCATACGGGCATGGTCGAGCGACGACCGTGGCGGCATAACAGGAGTCGCTGGAGGTGGGGTCGAGGAGGGCGGCGCAATCCGCGCGGCGCTCGTCTATGACTCGGCCGCGGGCCCTCTCGTGGTGTCGGACCGTGAGGGCCCGGTGGACGCGCCCGAGATCTCGCAGTGGCCCTCACGCGTCGCGCACGCCTGGGACCAGCAGAATCTTCGTCTCATGTTCAGCGACGTGGACGTACGCGAGCCTCGCATGATACTGCACCGCGATGTTCACGACCGGCTTCAGATGCTCGCGCCGTTCTTCTGGCAGTCGGCGCACGTCACGCCGATCGCCTGGCGGGACACGCTCTATTGGGCCGTCCACCTGTACACCGCGACGGATTACTACCCGGTTAGCGAGCACACGCGTCTCGGCGGCGAGGATGTGTCATATGTGCGGCATGCCGCAACGGCCATCGTACACGCGCAATCGGGACACGTCACGTTGGTCGCCGATTCAGTGCTCGACCCGATCGCGGCAACGTGGGTGCATCGGTTCCAGCCGCTGTTCACGAGCTGGAGCTCGCTGCCCGACGGCGTGGTTGCGAACGTCCCACCGCCGATCGAGAGTGCCGTTGCGCAAGCCGCCGCTTTGGCGCGTTACGGAACGCGCGCCGACCCAGCGGTGATCGCAGCGCACTTGCCCGGGTCGTTCAGTGGAGACACGGCGCTCTTCGGCGGCGCCTACCGTCCAATGTACCTAACGCCGGCGGACTCGAAGCTCGCGTGGACGACGCCGCTCCTCGACGAGAGCGAACGAGTACGTGGGATCGTCGTGTCCGTCGGCGGGCCGGAACCCGTGACGTACTGGCAGACGCTCCCCGAGCCCCCGTTGCGTTGGCCCGCGGTGCTCGAGCGCTTGCTGCGCGTTCCGGAATCGCCGGCGCCTCCGCGAGATGTGACGCTGCGTCGTGGTCCGGTCCGCGCTGTTCCGATCCGAGGCGGTGGGGCCGCGTATCTGCAGACCACGTACGCGTGGCGAAGCGACGGTGCGCCGACGGTCGCGCGCGTCGCGATTCACGGGACTGGTGCCGCCCGCGATTCCGTTGGATTCGGGTTTACACTCGCCGAGGCGATCGGGATGCGGCCGGAAACGCCCGATGCGGCCTCGACCGTCACGCCTGCCGCTTTTCGCCAACGCGTCAACGATCTCTACGCCGCGATGCGAGATGCGCTGCAGCGCGGCGATTGGCAGGCGTTCGGCAAGGCGTACGATGATCTCGGTCGGTTGCTCAAGCTCCCGACCGCGAAGTGATTACCATCCGTACTTTCACCGCGGAGAGCACGTGAACATTCACGAGTATCAGGCGAAAGAGATTCTGCGCGGCTTCGGCGTGCCGATCCCGCCAGGTGATGTCGCGACCACGCCCGCCGAGGCCGAGCAGATCGCACGGCGGATAGGACGTACGGTTGTCGTGAAGGCGCAGGTGCACGCCGGGGGTCGAGGCAAGGCGGGGGGCGTGAAGCTGGCGAAGACACCCGAGGAGGCACGTGACGTGGCTGGGAAGATCCTTGGGATGCAGATCAAGGGCCTCACGGTGCAGAAGGTGCTCGTAACCGACGCCGCGGACATCGCGACCGAGGCGTACGTTGGCATCATCCTCGACCGCGCGTCGAAGAAACCGGTCTTCATGGTGAGCCCGGCGGGCGGCATCGATATCGAGGAGGTCGCGGCCAAGACGCCGGATAAGATCCTGCGGCTCCCGATCGACACCCGCTATGGCCTCATGCCATTCCAGGCCATGGAGCTCGGGTTCTTCCTGTATCCGGACGCGGCGAAGGCGCGCGCGGCGGCGAAGATCATGAAGCAGCTCTACGACGCGTTCATGGCCAACGGGGCCTCGCTCGCGGAGATCAACCCATTGGTCGTCACGCCTAACGGCGAAGTCGTCGCTCTCGACGCCAAGATGTCGATCGATGACAACGAGCTCGATCGCCTCCCGAAGATCGCCGCGCTGCGCGATGAGTCGGCCGAAGCCCCAAGCGAGGTGCAGGCACGCAACGCGAGCCTCACGTTCATCAAGCTCGACGGCAACGTCGGCTGCGTGGTGAACGGTGCGGGGCTCGCCATGGCCACGATGGATCTCGTGAAGTACTACGGCGGCGAGCCCGCGAACTTCCTCGACATTGGCGGCTCGTCGAATCCCGAAAAGGTCGTCAACGCACTCAAGATCATCACGGCCGATCCGAGTGTGAAGGCCATTCTGTTCAACATCTTCGGCGGCATCACGCGCACCGATGACGTGGCCAACGGCATCGTGACGGCGACGAAGCAGAACCCGCTCAAGGTACCGATCGTGATACGCCTAACGGGCACGAACGAGGAGATCGCGGTGAAGATCCTTACCGAGAACGGGTTTTCCGCGATGACGGACATGGACGAGGCGGTGCAGCGCGCCGTGCAGCTCGCAACGGGAGGACAGGCCGCGTGAGCATCTTCATCGACAAGAACACGACGGTCATCGTCCAGGGAATCACGGGCCGCGACGGATCCTTCCACACCCGCCAGATGATCGAGTACGGCACGCAGGTCGTGGGCGGTGTGACGCCGGGCAAGGGCGGCCAGCAGTTCGACGACAAGGTCCCGATCTTCAATACGGTCGCCGAGGCCGCCAAGGAAACCGGCGCGAACACGTCGGTCATCTACGTCCCGCCCATGTACGCGGCGGACGCAATGATGGAGGCGGCCGACGCCGGCGTAACGCTCATCGTCGCCATCACCGAAGGCGTCCCCGTGCTCGACATGACCCGCGTGTATCCCTTCGTGAAAGAGCGGGGCGCCCGACTGCTCGGCCCGAATTGCCCAGGACTCATCTCGCCGGGCAAGTCGAAGGTCGGCATCATCCCCGGGCGGATCTGCGCGCCGGGGCCGGTGGGCGTCGTCAGCCGATCCGGTACGCTTACCTACGAGATCGTCTACCAGCTCACCCGCGCCGGCATTGGCCAGACGACGTGCGTGGGGATCGGCGGGGATCCGATCAACGGCACGAACTTCATCGACTGCCTAACGGCGTTCGAGCAGGACCCCGATACCAAAGCCGTCGCGCTGATGGGCGAGATTGGCGGCACCGACGAGCAGAATGCGGCGCAGTTCGTGAAGGAGCACATGAAGAAACCCGTCGTGGGGTTCATCGCGGGCCAGACAGCACCACCAGGTCGACGAATGGGTCACGCGGGCGCCATCATATCGGGGTCGGCGGGAACGGCCGCCGAAAAGATCCAGGCGTTCCAGGACGCAGGCATGGGTGTGGCTCGCCGCCCGATCGACTTCGTGGAGCTCATCAAGGCACGTCTCTGAGATTTCGAGCTTGAGACTCTCGGACTTCATTCCCGCGAACCAGGTCGTCATTCCGCTGCGCGGGGATACCGTGATCGGTGCAGCGGATGAGCTGATCGAACGCCTGACGGCGGCCGGCGCGGTTTCCAACGCCGAGAAGCTGCGGACGCGCGTTGCAGAAGAGCGCCCCGAAGACATCGTCGCGATGGGCGACCGCGCGTTTCTCCTGCATTACCGAACGGATGCGGTCACCGAGCTCCGCGTCGTGTTGGGAACTGCGCAGCAGCCGATCTGTCGTGAGCTCGGCGAAAACGAAACACAATGCGCGCGGATCCTTCTGCTCATCGTAGCGCCAAAAAAATTCGCGACCGAGTATCTCCAGCTCGTCGGTGCGTTTGCGCGGCTGCTGTCCAAGCTGGCGGTAGTGGACGAGCTGCTCGCGCAGCCGGACGCCGCCTCGTTCGTAAACCTGCCGGTGTTTCGCGACTACGAGCTGCCCGCAAAGCTGACGGTACGCGACATCATGACGTACCAGCCACGCACGATCGCGCCGGACACTGTCCTCAAAGACGCTGCGCGCGAGATGGTGCGCCTCGGGGTCGGTGGATTGCCGGTTGTCGACGGAGACGGACTCGTCGTCGGCATGCTCGGCGAACGCGAGTTGCTTCGCTCCCTGAGCGGTTATCTTCAGGGCGGTCGCGGCGAGGGGCCGAGGGCTCCGGGCGTTCCAGCTCCAAAACCCACCGTACGCGACGCGATGACTCGGCAAGTGCTCTGCGTGTCGCCCGATGAAGCGATCGCCGACGTGTCATCGATGATGACGAACAAGGACGTCGACCGCGTCCCCGTAGTGCGCGACGGACGCATCGTCGGGATGCTCACGCGAGGCGACATTGTGCGCAAACTCCTCGGACACTGAACCGGAACGGATTACGAAATGGCTGGTACCCGCACGCTCACGATCATCAAGCCCGACGCATTCGGCTCGGGGAAGGCAGGGAAGATCATCGCGCACCTCGAAGGCGCCGGGTTTCGCGTCGTCGCCGCTCGTGTCACGCACCTGAGCGAGGCGGAGGCTGGTGCGTTCTACGAAGTTCACCGGGAGCGGCCGTTCTATCGTTCGCTCGTCAGCTTCATGACCTCCGGCGCCTGCATGCCGATGGTACTCGAGCGCGACGACGCGGTCACGGCTCTGCGATCGACCATTGGCGCGACCGACCCCGCCGAGGCGGCCGCTGGCACGGTGCGCAAGCTCTACGCGGAATCCAAGGAGCGAAACGCCATTCACGCGTCCGACTCGGACGAGAACGCCGCGCGGGAAGCAGGCTTCTTCTTCTCCGAAACGGAGCTCGTTCGGGCCCGGTAACGGCTCGCTAAGTCTCGCGGGCACGCGGACTTGTTCCAACAGTACTAAGGCGGTAGATTGCTCGGCTATGCTGTCCTTTGACATTCGTTCGCTCGCTGCGAAGGCCATGCACGTCGACGGCGAGCTGGCAGCGAACGACCCGGTTTGGCGGGACGAAGACACCCGTCCGTCCACGCCGGTCCATGTCACAGGCCGGCTCTCCGCCGCCGGTGCTGACCGGTATTACTTCAGCGGTCACCTCGAGGGTGAGGCAGCCGCGGAATGCCGGCGGTGTTTGACGGACGTCACGGTATCGATCGCCGAGGATATCCAGCTGCTCTTCGTGGAAGCGGATACCGAGGGCGCCGACGATCCGGACGTGTACGTCATCGATTCACGCGCTCACGAGTTGGACATGCGTCCGGCACTTCGCGAGCAGTGGCTGCTGGCCGTTCCTGCGTTCGCCCAATGCCGGGTCGATTGCAAGGGACTTTGTCCGACCTGTGGTGCCGATCTCAACGCCGGCGCGTGCGACTGTGCGCCGGTTACTGACAGCCGCTGGGATACGCTGCGGAAAGTCCGCGGACAATCCAACTGACGGCTCGACCTTTCGACGCAATTCACTTCCATGGCCGTTCCTAAGCGCCGAACCTCGAAGCGGAAAAAGCGCGCCCGCAACACGCACAAAACCGCACCCGCGATCGTCATCCAGCCGTGCCCGCGCTGCCAGGCGATGCGCCGTCCGCACCACGTGTGCAGCGAATGCGGCTACTATGACGGAAAGCAGCGAGTAGCAGCCCGGGAAGCCTAGCTTGGCGCGGATAGCGCTGGACGCCATGGGGGGCGACTTCGCCCCCGATGCGGCGGTTGCCGGAGCGCTCCATGCCATCCTCGAGCTTCCCGCCGAGCACACGCTGCAGCTCGTCGGGCCGGTCGATGTGATTCAGGAGCGTATCTCGGCGCTCAGCACGGGCGAGCTCGCCCCCGCTGCGGCGCTGACGCACCGCGTCGAGCTCATCGAGGCACCGGACGTCATCGAGATGTCGGACAAACCGACCGCGGCGCTCCGCAGCAAGCCCAATAGCTCAATGGTCGTCGGGCTCAAGCTCCAGACCGAAGGCCGATCGGACGCGTTCATCTCCGCCGGCAATACGGGCGCACAGATGGCCGCGTCGACCGTGTTGCTCAAGCTGCACGCGGGCCTAACGAGGCCCGCGATCGCCACGCTGTTCCCGACCGCCAGGCAACCGATCGTCGTGCTCGACTCCGGCGCGAACGTGGACTGCTCCCCACAGGAGCTCGTGCAGTTCGCGCGACTCGGCGCCGTGTACGCCGAGGACGTGTTGGGCCGGCACAACCCCATCGTTGGCCTCCTCAGCATCGGCGAGGAAGCGGAGAAGGGGAATGCGGTCGTGAAGGAAGCCAACCAGCTGTTGCGATCGGCGGGGGTGAACTTCCAGGGCAACATTGAAGGCCGCGACCTCCCTGCTGGCGGCAGCGATCGCGGACCGATCGACGTCGTCGTCTGCGATGGCTTCGTCGGCAACGTCCTACTCAAGTTCTACGAGGCGATCGCTCCGATGATGATCGGCTTGATGTCCACGCACGCGGGCATCGAGAAGGCAGTGCTGATGAAAGCGCTGAAACACCTCGACTACTCCGAGTACGGCGGCGCGCCGCTGCTCGGCGTGCGCGGCGTCAGCGTCATCTCGCACGGCAAGTCATCGCCGCGCGCGATCAAGAACGCCATCAAGGTGGCCGCCAAGACCGTCGAGTCGCGCATGAGTGAGCACATCGGGCGCCGTCTCGGCGAAACCAACGGGAACCCGGACTCGGCAGCGTGAAGCAGCGTCCAGTCACGTATTTCGCGGGCACCGGGCGCGCAGCGCCCCTGAAAGTCGTCACGAACAACGACTTTGCCGCGTTAGGCCTCGAGACGTCGCACGAGTGGATCGTCGAGCGGACGGGCATCACCGAGCGGCGGATCGCCGGCCCGGGTGAATCCACCTGCTCGCTCGCTGCCGACGCGGCCCGGCAGGCGATGCAACGCGCCCACATCACCGCCGGTGAGGTGGACGTCATCATCCTTACCACCGCCACGCCCGATCGGCTTCTCCCGGCTACGGCAGTCGACGTGCAGGCGGCACTTGGCGCGACCCGCGCCGCCGCGTTCGACATCTCGGCCGCGTGCTCGGGGTTCATCTACGCGGTGCAGGTCGCGGAAGGGCTGCTCGCTGCAGGATCCCACGAGACGGCGCTCGTCATCAGCGCGGAGAAGATGAGCGCGATCGTCGACTGGACGGATCGCTCGACCTGTGTGCTGTTCGGCGACGGCGCGGGCTCCGCGGTCCTCCAGCGAGCCAAACACGGGAAGGGCGTGTTGTCGACGTTCATTCGCAGCGACGGAACCCTGGCGGAGCTCCTGTACCGTCCAGGAGGCGGCGCCACGGTGCCGTTTTCGGAATCCGTGCTGAGTGAACGGACCCATTTCGTGAAGATGGCGGGTCGTGAGGTGTTCAAGCACGCCGTCCGGTCGATGTCCGAGGCAGCCGACCGGGCGCTCGACGGCGCGCGCCTAACGGGCAACGACATCGATCTCATGATCCCGCATCAGGCGAACGTCCGAATCATCGAAGCGACTGCGAAACACGCGAACATTCCGATGGAGAAGGTCTACGTGAACGTCGACCGCTTCGGCAATACGTCGTCGGCGTCCATCCCGATCGCGCTCGACGAGGCGATCGAGTGCGGCCGTATCAAGGAAGGATCGACCGTGCTCATGGTGGCGTTCGGCGCCGGGTTCACCTGGGGCTCGGCCGTCGTCCGGTTCTAGCCCTCGTTTCGATCGGTCTGCATGAACGTCGTTCTGCTATTCCCGGGACAGGGATCGCAGAAGCCGGGAATGGCCAGGGATCTCGTGGACGCGCTCCCGGTTGCGCGCGAGACCCTCGCCACGGTGGATGCCGCCCTCGGTGAGCCGCTGAGCACCCTGTGCTTCGACGGCCCCGGGGAAACGCTCACGCTCACGCATAACGCGCAACCCGCGCTGCTCGCCCACGGCGCGGCCGTCTGGGCGGCGGTGCGAGAGCGCGTCGGCCCGCACGTTCGGGCGGCTGCCGGCCATTCGCTGGGCGAATTCACCGCCTATCACGCCGCCGGCGCCTTCGATGTGGCGCACGGCGCGAGGCTCGTTAGGCGACGTGGCGAGCTGATGTTCGAGAGCGGTGAGCAACGGCCCGGCACCATGGCGGCTATTCTCGGCGACGTGGCCGGTGGGATCGAGGCGCTCTGTGCCAAGGCGAGCGCCGATGGTGGCTGCGTCGTTCCCGCGAACTACAACACGCCCGGCCAGGTCGTCATCTCGGGTGAGGTGCCCGCCGTCGAGCGCGCGATGGAGCTGGCGAAGGCGGCCGGCGCAAAGCGCGCGATTCGGCTGAACGTAAGCGGCGCGTTCCATTCGCCATTGATGGCGGTTGCCCGTCAGGGGCTGGCGTACGCGCTCGAGCAGGCACAGCTGCGCGATCCTTCCTTTCCGGTGTACGCGAACGTGAACGCCGAGCCCGTTAGGTCAGCGGCCGACGCCCGACGGCTACTGCTCGAGCAGCTCACCGCGCCCGTGAAATGGACGCAGGTGGTGGAGCGACTCGCGTACGATTACCCCGACGCGCTGTACGTCGAGATGGGACCGGGGAATGTTCTCACCGGCCTCGTGAAGAAAATCGCGCCGTCCGTCGAAACCATGACGTGTGGTACGGTCACCGAGGTCGAACAACTGCTCTCGAGAGTCGCATGAAAATCGACCTCACCGGGCGTGTCGCCCTGGTCACGGGAAGTACGCGCGGCATCGGGCGGAGTATCGCCGAGGCACTCGCGGAATGCGGTGCTCGCGTCGCGATCGTTGGCCGCGACGCGGCGAAAGCTCAGGAGGTCGCGACACAGATCTCGCCCGAGGCTCGTGGGTTCGGCTGTGATGTGGCCGACGTCGCCTCCGTGACGGCACTGGTCTCCGCGGTGGAGGCGGCCTTCGGGTCGCTCGATATCCTCGTGAACAACGCAGGCCTTACGCGCGACAACATCATGCTGCGTCTCAAGGATGAGGATTGGGACGCCGTCATCGACGCGAATCTGCGCGGCGCGTTCGCGGCCACGCGTGCGGCCACCCGGGGCATGATGAAGCGCAGGTCGGGCCGCATCATCAACATTGCCAGCGTCGTGGGGCTCGTCGGTAACAAGGGGCAGTCCAACTACGCAGCGAGCAAGGCAGGACTGATCGGCCTAACAAAGGCGGTCGCCAAGGAGTTCGCGTCCCGAAACATTCTCGTCAACGCGATCGCGCCTGGGTTCATCGAGACGGACATGACGAACGCGATGACACCGGAGGCCCGCGCGGCGCTCCTGGGAAGCATTCCACTCGAGCGTCTCGGCTCGCCGAAGGACGTCGCGGCCATGGTCGCGTTCCTGGCCTCCGAGCACGCCGGCTACATAACGGGTCAGGTCCTCGTCGTGGACGGGGGCATGGTGATGTAACACTAGGCCTTGAAACTGGTTATTTTATCTTCCTTCAACATCCTTCCTATCCATCGCAAGAGGGACTCAAGTCATGGCGGACCACTCGGAGAAAGTGAAAGACATCATCGAGAAGGAGCTCGGTGTCGAGCGTGAGAAGCTCACCAACGAAGCCAGCTTCATCGATGATCTGGGTGCCGATAGCCTCGACATCGTCGAGTTGGTGATGGAGTTCGAGAAGGAGTTCAACATCGACATTCCCGACGAGGACGCGGAAAAGCTTCGCACCGTGGGGGATGCGCTGGGCTATCTCAACGAAAAGGTCAAGGCGTGACGAAGAGAAGGGTCGTCGTCACCGGGGTCGGTGCGCTTTCGCCAGTCGGCAACGACGTGGCGACGACCTGGCGTTCGTTGGTCGACGGGCGCTCCGGCGCCGCGCCGATCACGAAGTTCGACGCGAGCAGCTTCCCGGTACGATTTGCATGTGAGGTCAAGGGATTCGATCCGCTGCAATACATGGATCGAAAGGAAGCCAAACGCGCCGACGGCTACACGCAGTACGCCGTTGCCGCCGCGGTGCAGGCGATGCAGGATGCCGCGTTTCCCGCCGGCAACGGCTACGATCCGGACTCCACGGGGGTCATCCTCGGCAGCGGCATCGGCGGGTTGAAGAGCTTCGAGGAGCAGCACGACGTTTATCGCGAGCGCGGCCCGGGGAAGATCTCTCCGTTCTTCATCCCGATGTTCATCGCGGACATCGCGGCCGGCATCGTCTCGATGCGCTTCAACGCCAAGGGCCCGAACTACGCCACCGTATCGGCATGCGCGACCAGCGCGCACGCGATCGGCGATGCGTTCCGTGCCATCGCGTACGGCGATGCGGACGTGATGATCACGGGGGGCTCAGAGGCGACGGTGACGCCGATGGCCATCGGCGGCTTCGCGAATATGCAGGCCCTGTCGGAGCGCAACGATTCGCCGGAGACGGCGTCGCGCCCGTTCGATGCGACGCGCGACGGCTTCGTGATGGGCGAGGGGTCGGCCGTCGTCATCCTCGAGGAGCTCGAGCACGCGAAGCGGCGCGGAGCGAAGATCTACGCCGAGATCGTCGGCTACGGCGCCACGGGCGATGCGTATCACATCACGCAGCCTGCGCCGGATGGGGAAGGCGCTCAGCGAGCGATGCGACGCGCCATCAAGGACGCCGGCATCTCGCCCGCGGACGTGAGCTACGTCAACGCACACGGCACCTCGACGCCCGCGAACGACTTCAACGAGACGCGAGCGATCAAGGCGGTGTTTGGCGACCACGCAAAGAAGCTCAACGTCAGCTCCACGAAGTCGGCAACCGGGCACATGCTCGGAGCCGCTGGCGCGCTGGAATTCTTGGTCAGCTCGCTCGTGGTCCGCGATGGCGTCATCCCGCCGACGATCAATTATCAGAACGCGGACCCCGAATGCGACCTCGATTACACGCCTAACAAGGCGGCGCACCGCGACGTCGAGGTAGCCCTGAGCAACAGCTTCGGCTTCGGTGGCCACAACGTGGCGCTCGCCGTGCGAAAGTACCGCGAGTGATCCGGGCGTGACCGCGCGCACTCCGCTCGAGCTACCGCTGAATCGGCTTTCGGACCGAGCGCTCCAGCCCATTGCCGAGAAGCTTGCGGCTGGTCAGCGGCTTGATGATGCAGACGGCCTGACGCTGTACCACACCCCGGACCTGTTAGGCGTCGGCGCGCTGGCGGACGCGGTGAATCGCGCGAAGCACGGCAACGTCGTCACGTTCGCGGCGAATCAGCACATCAACCCCACGAACGTCTGCATCCTGCGCAAGACCTGCGTGTTTTGTGGGTATGCGCGGCTGCCGAAGGAAGAAGGCGCGTACCGCTACACGCTCGAGCAGGTCCTTGCCGAGGCCGAACCGGCTCGCAACGGCCTCACGAAGGAGTTCCATATCGTCGGCGGCCTCGATATGAAGGCGGGCCTCGAGTACTACACGACGATGTTCCGCGCGCTCAAGCGCGAGTTTCCTCACGTCCACATCAAGGCGCTCACGGCCGTCGAGATCGCCCACATCGCGCGCATCGAGAAGATGTCGTGGGAGGACGTGTTGGTAGCGCTGCGCGATGCGGGTCTGGACACGATGCCTGGCGGTGGTGCCGAGACGTTCAGTGCCGCGGTTCGCGAGCAGATCGCCGACAAGAAACTCGGCGGGGCCGAGTACATCGACGTGCATCGCACAGCCCATCGCCTCGGAATCCGCACCAATTGCACGATGTTGTATGGCCACGTGGAGACGCACGCCGATCGCGTCGCTCACCTGCGCATGCTCCGCGACCTCCAGGACGACACGCGCGGCTTCCTCGCCTACATACCACTCGCATATCACCCTGACGACAACGAGCTGGGCGTTCAACTGAACCGGAAAGGCCTCGCGACCACGGGGTTCGACGACCTGCGGATGTTGGCCGTCGGTCGGTTGTACCTCGACAACATCCAGCACATCAAGACGCACTGGATCATGGTCACGCCCTTCCTCTCGCAGACGTCGCTGTCGTTCGGCGTCAACGACATGGAAGGCACGGTCGTTCGCGAGAAGATCTATCACGCGGTGGGTGCTCACACGCCGCAGGCCATGACGCTCGCCGAGATTCTCAAGTTGATTCGCGGCGCAAAGAAGATTCCGGCGGAGCGCGATTCGTTCTACAACATTCTGCGCACCTTTTCGGAGCAGGCATCCGAGGTGGCCGCCGTCGAGGCGGCCTGACGTGCGCGTCGGACGGATTCCGTACGTCAACTGCTACCCGGTGTACGGGGCGATCGATCGTGGCGTCGTCCCACTCGGTGGCAAGATCGTCACGGGCGTGCCGAGCGCGCTCAATCGCCGCATGGCCGAGGGAACGCTCGATATCAGCGTCGTGTCGGCCGTGGAGTATGCGCGCGACGCGAGGCGGTACCTTCTACTGCCGGATCTCGCGATCTCCTGCGATGGGCCGGTGCGCAGCGTCATGCTGTTCTCGCGCTCCGCGGCAGAGGAGCTCGATGGCAAGCGCGTCATTGTGAGCAAGAGCTCGATGACGAGTGTTGCGCTCGTCGAGCTGCTGTTCGAGAACGTCTGGCACGCGCGTCCGGACTTCGTGGCGGGCGACGCCGAGATGTCCGACATCGCGTCGTTCGATCGTGAGCCACACGAGGCTCGGCTGGTGATCGGCGACGCCGCCCTTGTACTTCGAGGTGAAGCACGCCCCCACGTCATCGACTCGACCCACGGTTCGGGCCTGCCGTCGTACCCGTTCGCGTACGACCTCGGGGAAGCCTGGAAGTCGTGGACGGGCTTGCCGTTCGTGTTCGCGGTCTGGGTCGCGCAGCGCGCCGCCCCGGTGGCGGAGGCGTTAGGCATCCACGCCAGCCTGATCATGTCCCGCAACTGGGGGCTCGAGCACCTGGCGACGCTGGCGACCCAGGCGTCCAAAGCGACCGGGGTATCGGAGCCTGTCTGCCTCGAGTACCTCTCCGGCCTCGACTACGGCCTCTCGTACGAGCACCTCGCTGGTCTGACCGAGTTTTTCCGGAGACTTGTCGCGGCCGGCCGCGTGCCTAACGGCACGCTGACCTTCCTCCCGGCAGCCTAGCTGCCGGTCAGGCGCCAAGTCCCCAGTCCCCAGTCCTTCGTCCCCGGTCCCGATGAACGTCCTGGACTTCTACACCAATGCTCCGCTTCTCGAACTGGGAGCCGAAGCGAATCGGATGCGCGTCGACCGCCATCCCGAAGGGATCGTGACGTTCATCGTCGACCGCAACATCAACTACACGAACGTATGCGTGGCCGACTGCGGCTTCTGCGCCTTCTACCGGCGGCCGAAGCACGGGGAAGGGTACACGCTTTCGTTCGAGCAGATCGGCCAGAAGATCGACGAGACCAAGGCGCTCGGTGGCGTCCAGATCCTCATTCAGGGTGGCCACAACCCATACATCCCGTTCGAGTGGTACCTCGACCTGCTGCGCTATATCAAGTCCTATCATCCGATTCACATCCACGGCTTCAGCCCGAGCGAAGTCGACTTTTTCGCGAAGGTATTTCGGATGGAGGCGGTGGATGTGATCCGCGAGCTGCGCAAGGCAGGGCTCGACTCGATCCCGGGCGGTGGAGGCGAGATCCTCGTGCAGCGCGTCCGCGACATCGTCGCCCCGAAAAAGGCCGGGGCGGACCGCTGGCTCGAGATCATGCAGCTGGCGCATAACGAGGGAATGAAAACGTCGGTGACGATGATGTACGGCATCGGCGAGACGCTGGCCGAACGCATCGAGCATTTGCAGCGAGTGCGTGACGTCCAGTCGCGCACCGGCGGTTTCACGGCGTTCATCTGCTGGCCGCTGCAACCGGAGAACACGCCGACGATGTCGCACATGCCGCGCACCGACGCCGTCGACTACCTCCGAACCGTCGCCATCGCGCGCATTGTCCTCGACAACGTGCCCAACTTGCAGTCGAGCTGGGTGACCATGGGCATGAAGGTTGGTCAGCTGGCGCTGACCTTCGGGTGCAACGACTTCGGGTCGCTCATGATCGAGGAGAATGTCGTCTCGGCCGCGAATACGACGCACCGAACCACGATCGAGGAGCTCGAGCGGCTGATCGTCGATGCGGGCTTCACCCCGCGCCGCCGGCGGCAGGACTATACCATCCTCCCGGCACCCACCGGGGCGGCCGCCTGATGGGAACCGGGAACAGGGAACCGGGAACAGAGGCCCCACGGGGAGTCGCGGTTCCCGGTTCCCAGTTCCCGGTTCGCGCTGTTCGTGTCGGCATAGGCTACGACTCCCACCGCTTCGCGCCCGGCACCGAGATGATCCTGGGCGGTTGCCGCATTCCATGTGACGTCTGCCTCGTGGGACACTCGGACGGCGATGCCGTCACGCACGCCCTCACGGATGCCGTCCTCGGTGCAGCCGGCGCGGGGGACATCGGTGAGATGTTCTCCAACGCCGACGAACGGAACCGCGGGCGCGACTCGATCGAGATGCTACGCGCTGCGGTTGACCGGGTGCGGACCCTCGGCTGGGTCGTCCACAACGCCGACATCACCGTCGTCGCCGAACAACCCAAGATCGCACCATACCGCGCCGTGATCCGGACTGCGCTCGCGGCCGCGTTAGGCATCGACGCCGCCGCCGTTAGCATCAAAGGCAAAACGAACGAGGGAATGGGCTGGATCGGTCGAGCGGAGGGGCTGGCCTGCATGGCGGTCGCGTCGCTCGCACCCGCGGGCCGCCCGTAGCACGATCGGCCCGGCGTGAACAGCGTCCTCGCCTGGCTCGCATCGCTGCCTCCGGCGACGCTCTACGTCATTCTGGCCCTCGTCGCCGCAACCGAAAACTTCCTCCCGCCCATCCCCGCCGATGTCATCGTGGCGTTCGGCAGCTTCCTCGCCGCGCGCGCCGATCGATCGCCCGTTCCAACCATTATCGCCGTCGTGGTCGGCAACGTCGGGGGCGCGCTGGCGATGCTCGCGCTCGGGCGACGTTACGGGTCCGCGTGGATCCGCAAGCATCTGAGCCGGGTAATAGGCGAGAGTGCGGAACAGCGCGTGCAGCACTGGTACAACCGGTACGGGCTACCTGCGCTGTTCCTCAGCCGATTCCTTCCTGGTGTCAGGGCCGTCGTTCCGCCCCTTGCCGGTGCGATGCGAGTTCCGCTCGCCGGCGCCATTGCGGCCATCGCCATCGCGTCAACCATCTGGTACGCCGCGCTTGCGGTGATCGCCTATCGACTCGGCTCGGAGTGGGACCGCATCATGGACGCGATCAAAGGCTTTCAGACAGTCGCAGCGATCGTTGCCGGTGCGATCGTCGCGGTTGGTGTCATCGTGTTGTTCGTCGTGCGTCGCCGGAGCCAGACGTGAACGGATTGGACCCTGCCGCCGAGGCCTCACGCAGGTTTCTGCTCGAGTCGTTCAACGACTTTCTGGTGCTCGAGCAAGGCGCCTCTCCGCGGACAAACGAAGCGTACGGACGGGACCTCGCTCGCTTCGCGACGTACGCGGTGTCCCGTGGGGCGGTTGGGCCGGCGGATGTCACCGCTCGCCTACTGCGCGAGTACGTCTACCATCTCAAGGATCTCGGGCTCGCCCCGGCATCGATACGACGCAACGTCTCGGCCCTGCGAACGTACTTCAAGTTCCTGCTCGGCGAAGGCCGCATCACGCACGATCCCAGCGAACGGCTCGAGTCGCCGAAGCGTTGGCGGACCTTGCCCGAGGT
>Ga0157379_10001163_pt1 | contig 21419 bp, 23 predicted proteins | sample S25metaG_FD_121802 | JGI IMG/M metagenome (GOLD analysis project Ga0157379, IMG submission 121802) | Switchgrass rhizosphere microbial communities from Kellogg Biological Station, Michigan, USA - S2-5 metaG | ecosystem: Host-associated > Plants > Roots > Rhizosphere > Soil | place: USA... | reverse complement strand
AGAGGAACAGTCACAGGGCGCCTTGTTGTCATGGATATCTGTTCTGCAAAGAATATTTCTGTGTGGTAGTCAAGTCAATGCGTTTTTAAACGTCGATTTCTGGTTTAGGAAGAAGGAAAGCGCTCGACTTCTGTGGCCAACAGGTCTTGATGAATGTATTAGGGGCTATTCGCAATGGACCTAGGTTCATTTTCGGTAGCTGGGTGAGTGACAACACCCATTCAAAAGAATATCAAAGTGGAATAAACTTAGGTTGGGTTTTCAACCTATGTCCACTGCGAATAGCCCCGATTAGGACTTTCAGCAACTGGATTATCTGGAAACAGAAGATGACTGATGCTCCACTCTAGGTCGGAGTGGTGCAGCTCCTAAGTTAACTGAACAGTCGGCATCATCGGCAACCCATTGTGCATCGACCCATTGCCTGTATCGTAGCTAGAATTATATCTTTTACTGCCATTGCATCCCTGCTTGAAAGACCCCATTTAAGCGAGGGATGTGGAGCAGTGAAATTTGCTCCACCCAGATTTTATTGGATCATCTCTAATTAGCGAAAACGCAAATAATACTGTTGCTGAAAGTAGGGTCTTTCAGTAATTAGATTACTTAGTCGGCGAAGGCTCTATGGTTCCTCCCATTGGCTATGGAACCCTAGCCGACTAGATAATCTTAATACTGAAAGACCCTAGTCCCTAATGATTTTAATTTCTGAAAAATAAAAAGGATCGGTTTCGGATATTTTCATCGGTGGACAGCCATTCTAAAGATAAGAGCCACAAGGGCTATGAGCAGCACGTTATCATCAGCCTTTCGAAGAGAAAACACTGTCAATTACTTGTAGTAGATGACAGGAGCTACAAAAATTACACGGATATATCAAAACATCAATAAATAACCATAAGATATGCTTGTTTGAATATGTCTTGCAAGAAAAGAGTCGTTAGCGGAAGAGTCATTAGGGAAAATAGATCTTAAAATGAGACAATACGAGTTTGTTCAACTTTGCGGGCTTGATAAGCTGAAACACACATAAGTGAAAAACATTAAGTCTAGGAGGGAGCCAAACATACCAACTAAAGGCAAAGTGGCCCCGAGACGATTCATAGCCAAAATAATGACGTCCAGTTGATGAGCGATGCGGTGGATCTCGGGATTCATAGCAGCAGCAGATCCCACAGAATCCTGGATTAATACCTCTGCGACTGAGGTCCAACATGTCCCCATGATAGGGTCGAGGAAGGGTATGTCGACATCTTCCAGGTCTTGCGCCATGGTCGCAGCAGAGAGAGCAGAAGTGAGGGCTTTCTGTCGGGAAATCGCATCTTTAAAGGCAAATGGCGAATGGAGTTTGATCATGGCCGCGTGCAAAAGTGAATGGGTAACGAAGACATGCATATCTATGCGAGATTTTGCGTTCGCCTGAACTTGGGGATCCTCGAGAGAAAGATAAGGAGAGGGTAAACATCCCAGCAAGTGTGTAATTGCTCCTTCGAGATTTCGAAACTCGCTCCAGAATTTGTCCAAATTCTGCGTGAGGGAGCCGAAACATAGAGCCAACCGGTTACACCTTTCGAATAGAGTAGCGGCCTTTGCTCGAAGGGAGTTTGCCGACTCTCTGCCTGAATGGGGTATGTTGACGATTTTGGACCTCAAATAACCAACAGCGGCGACACTGGAATCCGTAAGTTGGCCCTAATACGCAACTAAGTGGTTAATATTTAAATTAGGATAAGAAATATAGTAACTCACCATTTCATATTCTTCCAAAGAACAAGGCCATACCGTTTCAATACGCGTCCGAGGATGACTGTCTTCAGATAGCGCCACCGGCAATCCGGTCGCCACGGCCCAACAACGATCGAGACAATATACCTGCCAAAAGGTTAAAACCCTTTCTCCAAATTCGACCGGATTGGTGGCAGGCGGAAGGATTGGAGTAGAAACGACGGACCCTACCGCTTGCTGAGACTGGGAACAGACGACATCGCTCAGAAAAGTCGGGGCAGAAACTTGATGAAGGCCTAATCCGACTGCTAGACGAACAGCGGACCCTGCATGATAGTAGCCTTCCAGTAGCCTGCCCTTTATAAAGAAGAAAATGGCTAAGAGGCAGGAGCCTTGAAGAACATGCAATAAACGGTCTGACTTCTCTAAAGCGGTCGAAATGGAGCGGAGAGTACGATTAACGAAGCGGGATTCGTGTTGAGCAAGAATTGGCGACAGGGAGAAGTGACAGGCAAGAGCATAAATGGAATTCAGTAGGGCTGGGTGGGGCGCATCGGAAGTATTCAGGGTCGCCTGGAATCTAGTTGCATCAATCTCAAGTCCACATTGGAAGCGATGTGGCATAAATATATCGATCCTGGATAGGAAGGAAGGCGGGGAGTAAATCACCTCGGTCTAAGACAGTAAAAATGGACTCACAAAAGTTGCGAAATACGGAACGGAAGAGTCTCGTTTTCCCACCAGCGGCCAGACGCCTTTAAAAGGTCTTCGGATGACATTGAGATAGCATCCCAGGATACATCCCCATTAGCTCCCCCGGCTCCACCCAGATTATGCCGACCGGGATAGCTTAAATCGTACTGATCCCCAGGCCACCCATCCTCCGGCGTGCCAGGGCCTGGGGAGGTGGTCGTAGAAATGGAAGTCAGCTCAAGGGAAGAGGCAGTACTTCCGCCTGTTCCGAGAATGTCCCCTTCTCCGTACAAGCTCCCGTGCTGGTGATCGACGGAGGTGTTGTTATAGGAATGGAGAGAATTGGGGAGAACTCCGGCTTGACTTGAAGGGGAGCCTTCCAGGTTACGAAGACGTGTCTCGAGAGTGGTTATCTTTTCTTGAAGCAGCTGAGTACGACTCTTCGATTTTCCGTCATCGTAGTCACAATCAATTGCACGATTTGCCCTGACACACTGAGAACAAGCTGGTTTTCCTGCGTCGCATTTCTGAGAAAATTGTAAGGAAAAAGGGTGCCACCAAAAGACAGCAGAAAGGGTTCACCATTTTCCGTTTACTTTTAAAACGCAATGAGAAAGGACGGTATAGGGGAGTAAACGAAGGTACACACCGACAGCTTAAACAGGCAGACCCTCTTTGGAGAGGATATCCAGTCTTTCTCACCATATTCTCCTCTGAACGACGGCGACTGGCTCTCGAGGACCTTAGAGCGGGCGGAGGACTTGGACTTCCAGAGTTTTGAGACGATCCAGATGTTGAAGAGGGCATCCGCATGCTCCCTCGAGAAGTGGGGAAGAAAGGAAAGACTAATGGATACAGGGTAGAGGCGTTTATATCCACACTCTCGTTTTGATCTTAGTTTCCCCAGGGCATACGATCGCTGATATAGAGAGCAAACTTGCAGAATGATCTGAGATAGCCCATTGTCCGGAAACGATCCCAATGTTTCACTCCCCCGTCAATGCTCATAAATTGAAGTGTATCTGGACATATCTCCGCATCCATCTGGATCTCATGATTAAGCGATCGAACATTCGGCAAATTTTCTACGGCCGAACATACATATCCTGTTTTCACCCGGGATACATGAATTCTATCATTTAGCTGCAAAAATCTTTTGTAAACTATCCCAAACAACTGACGGCGATTGGGCAGCGTCAATGGAGCAGTAAATTCCCTTGCCCCTGTAGTAGTCAATAACGGGTCCAGTCTGTTGGTGGAAAGCGGAGAGACGCTTCCTTAAAGTCTCCACATTATCGTCCGACCTTTGAATGAGGGGTTCTCCGGTAATATCATCCGTCATAGGCTTCTTCGGAGGTCTGAATGTGTCTATCAGGCGGAGCACACTGACTAGGGAAACCCACTATTACTTACTGGAACTCTCTGTGATATGTCCTGCCGCTCGCGGGATGAATGAGACGGCCAGTGATGCGGGATATAAGCAACTGGTCGACGATCTTGAGTTCAATAACGTGGTTCAATTTCTCACTGCGAGCTTCTAACATAGAATCGAGCTTGGTGGCTTGAGGAACAGTACGGGGGAAGCCATCCAAAATGAATCTGAAATAAAAGAGTCAATTATACGGGTAATATCACAAGATAATGATCAACATACCCATTCTTGCACTCTTTGTTGTTCTCCAGCTGGTCCTTAATCATGCCAACCATAATATCATCACTAACAAGTCCACCAGCATCCATAATCTTCTTCGCCTCAATACCAAGCGGAGTCTTCTTTGTCACTTGCTCTCGTAACATATCTCCGGTGGCCAAATGGCACACACAGAACTTCTCCTTGATCTTAGGCGCTTGAGTGCCCTTGCCTGGATAGGGTTTTCATAATAAGTAACCTGCAACAGTGAGAACCCAAGCAACCCGAAGGATGATAAATGGGTTCATTACAGGAGAAAAGACATACCTGCGCCTGGCGGACCGATGAGGATCATCCTAAGCTGCTCTGCTGGTGTCGCATGTGACGGAAGCGCAGATTTGGCTTTCTGTTCTAACGAATGGATTTTGTCATTAAGTTGACGTACAAGATCTTTGAGATATTCGAGCTCGTCTGAAGGTGCCATCTTGAGATATTTTCACCAGAGAAGTGGGTGGAGGGGAGGGGCGTGAGGAAAGCTGGAACTGACTGGGGTTTCCGTGCAAGTAAATGCAAGAAACCAATGACCAAGTACCAGGTACTTGGAAAGTCTTGTTGAATGCGCGAAAAACGCGAACGAAGCAGAGGTATCAAACAGGAGCTCTAGAGGACGACGTCGACGTCTTGCTGACCCGGAAAACGCCGTCGGAGTTCTGAATCCGGACATCCGACACTCCTCGAACTTCCTCACTGCCAAATCTGGTGTGACAGCTTTTGAATTTTATACATTGGTAGATGCTTTTGCATTTATTCGCCATTTATTCGAGTATTCTTGTTATTTATTTTCGTGACTTCCCTTTCTCCATGAATTTTGGGGCAAATTTAGCGGGATGTTTTGGAACGCCCCCTCAGGTACCCACAGTATCAAACAACGATCAAACACCGCGTTCATTCCACACGTGTCACGCAGTCTACTAAAGTCAACTCAAAAGGCCTGTGCTACAGGCTCTGTACTTTGAATTTTGGTCAACTATGAGGTTATTATGTTCCTTTGGTACCCTCTTGGCTTTAGTGGCTAGTTCTCTAGCCATTTCAAGCACAAGATCCTCAGTTCTAGTCATCATGGAATCCAAGTTGAATGAAGGGGATTATTCCACCTATTTCGATGGTTTACGGGGTAAGTTATACTGTAACTAAAGGCTCGCAATCTATAGCTAATAAACAAATTCCTTTCAGCGCGAGGCTATGAGCTTACTTTCCGTGCACCCAAAGACGAGGAACCGCAGTTGTTCGTTTATGACGAGCCTCAGTTCTCTCATGTGATCCTCTTCACCCCTACTACCAAAGGTACGTGAATATTTATTTTCTATCTTTTATCCAAATTATGGAATCCTAAATAATTTCCATTCGCAGCGTACGCCAAAGATATCAACCCACAGTCCCTTGTTCGTCTCCTCGAGTCCAATGTCGATCTCCTCATCACTCTTTCCCCAACACAAACCACCCTGACATCTCTGGCCGCTGAATTTGGTCTATACCTCCCTCCACCAGGAACGCCTCTGGTCTCACACTTTCCCGAGCGTCCAGAACCACACACAATTATACCTATCTCCGTCCCGAAGTCAGATATCCTCACCCCAGGCACCCCTCCAATTTTATTCTCAGGTGTCTCTCACATGATGTCAAATAATCCACAAATTGTCCCAATTCTTCGTGCCCCCGCTGAGAGTTTCGCTGCCGATTCCGAAACAGATACCGGCAGTGATTCCATGGTCGATGCTGCTGATAAGGGCGGTGAAGGGTTATGGGCTGGCTCCCAGATGGGAGTTGTCACCGGCTTCCAGACCCGCAATAATGCTCGTGCTATGTTCGTCGGTGGTGTTGAGGTCTTTTCTAACGATTTCGCCGAAAAGTCTGTTGAGAAGTATGTATTTTTACAGTTTCAAGTGCGATCTATTTTCATGTCGTTTATTTTTACAGAGGCGTTAAAAGCGGAAATTTCCAATTTGCCCAGGATATTACTAAATGGACATTCCAAGAAACCCAGGTGTTAAGGATCGACAACACAACACATCACCGCTCTGGAGAAGACTTCCCCCGTGAAACGTATACTACCAACGACAATGTGGTGCGTTTATTCGTATATTGTAATTGTGATGATTTTCTAACTTTATACTTGATTTAAAGGTATACAGCATCCGCATCTCCGCCTTTAACCCTGATACTGGTAAATGGGAACCGTATTCCGGCTTGAAGGACCTCCAACTGGAATTCACTATGCTTGATCCTCATATTCGCACAGCTTTGCGCCCCACCAAAGGGAAGCCCGGAGTATACGAAGTCGCGTTCCGTGTGCCCGACCGTCATGGTGTATTCAAATTCGTTGTAGATTACAAGCGCAAAGGGTTCGTGTATCCGTCTTTATTATAATTAAAGCTATCTGACTCCGATTCCGTTATTCCCTCCTAGCTTGACTTATCTGCACAGCGCTACAGTCGTTCCAATCGTCCCCCCTCGCCACGACGAGTATCCTCGGTTCCTCAGCGCGGCATGGCCTTACTACGCAGGAGCTATCAGCACCAGTGTGGCATTTATTCTGTTTAGTGCCCTCTGGCTCGGAGGAGACATGGCGGAGAAGCGGTCTAAAACCGAGTGATTAAGCAACCGATATATCGGTCTATTAGTAAAGGATAACAGCATAAAATATATAAATTATTGAAACAGAGTCTTTGGCGTTACTAGATCATACATAGCAAGGAAGGAATGGATTGTTGTGAATTCGGCGGTACTATTCATACCTGGATTTTCCGATACAATCACCAGCCAGCTATCGCGTGATGAAATATATAATGCGCAGGGTCCACGGGCGGATTATCGCCTCGGGATTAGGGGGAGACTTTGATCAAGAAACCGGAGTAACATCCCATTTTGAGTATCCAAATGGTGCATGTCCTCCTCAGTGGATGAATAGTTTCATTCATTTCGGCGGCGTCATTGGGCAACCATTGCAACCTGTACTCCGTTGAACTGAACCTTATCACAATCCTTGGGATATACTATTTGCACTTGTTACTCCCCATCAAAATGAACACAGGTAGGTTTTAGGCTCAGAATAATACCTTTGACTGACCAAGTTGGATTTTCTCCTAAACGGGGCAAAAGACTTTCCATTATCAATTATCCAGAGGAGCCGCCAGGCGTTTTCCCGCAGGTTACTTATTTATCAAAATCAGCTACTTAACATTTTGGGAGTCTGTGGCTCTGTGGTGTAGCTCGTCGTGAACATTTGAGATTATTTTTTTGGAAATTCTCTTCCCTGAATTCCAGGATACAATAGTCAACCGTTTGAGGGAAGCAAGTGCCCGCCACAGCGAATAATAAATCCAGTTTGATATTCAGCCACCGAATTATAGCTTGAAATTGGTATTTTTCTTACCAGATGCGTATTATTGCAGTAGGGTAGCCATATAAGTCGCAACTTTGGATGGATACAGGTATACAGCCTCGATAAGCTAGGTAAATAGCGGAGTTAGAGTCCTGGAGAGATGACTGTCGTTTCCAGGTATTCATTCTTGATGAGCACCCCCTAATAAAATATGAACTGTTCATGCTCTGTTTCGCCCCTCCTATACCACCAGGTTCAACATTGTTATATTTCATGATAACGTGGCCACGACTCCTCACTCAAGGATGAGGTTTGCGAAGAGATTGACATTATTGATCACGAAAATTCAGAAGTCTTGGAGTTGGGTTGGGTCTTCCGAGTTGAAGTTCGGAATTACGGATCAGCTGGGAGTCTGGACCACGAGCGTGCGTAAAGTGTACTTGCGGCGTGTCACCTGCCACTTGAAATACATGTCGGGGAATTAACACGAACGATCCAAGAGACCAAAAAAGACATACATAGGTATATCTAGAGATTCAGCAAATAAACACAACATACAAGTATGCAAAATATCTTGCAGCCTAGTATAATCCAAAATGGGTATCCTTCTCATGTGCTTGGTAAAAAAGGTCAGTTGCTCGAAATGTGAGCCAACCGCTCCCTAAGAAGTTTCAGTGTGGTATCAATTCCCAAAAGTGCCCGGTCATCTGGACCTTCTCCAGGTGTCAATCTCGTGTGCCCAAAGTCGATAAGTTTGACTAAATAGGGAGGTCCTTTCTTGAGATTATCATCGCTTTCTTCGGTATCGTCGCTGTCTTCTCGTTCGCTGGCATCATCATCTTCGAATGCCTGTTCCTCTTGCTTCCAAAGTTCGATGCTTTTCCTGAGTTTGTCCCAATCGGCTTCATAGATAATCAAGAGGCTGCTAGCAACAATCCGCATCTCAGTTCGACTGACGGCGTTGCGGATTGCTTCGACTTCTGTCACAATACCTTCAAGGATGTGTTGAAGTAAATCCTTGGGCAAACCAGTTCCGGTAGGTATGTCAGATGTTGCTAGAGGGAAAAAAGCGGAAATGCCTTCGGGGAGCTGTTCTTTCGTGATAGAGTATCCATAGCTCTTTGGGGTATTTTTAGCTTTGCCTTCTGTGTGGTCATAAACCTGTTCGGTAGCTCAGTGCTTCGCTGCTATGATTGGCCCGAGGTGTCGTTCGCTTACATTGAAGCCTGTCAATCTCACCCCAGTCTCAAACGACGTTGACTGTTCTGCCTTCTTCTGCATCCTTTCTTTCTTCTCTGGAGTAGCATTGTCATCGTATAGAACCGTCCCCAGCTTGATATCCAGAACATTCACTTTCGAAAAGGTATACGTGAGATTCTGAAGTACAATCGACTGTGGCACTGTTATCAATTATCACATCAACGTGAAATTTACCACCGATACGCACATCTTTGGATCCTTCTTCGACTTGTGGCGCCGATGTAATGTTTCCCTGTTCATCAAGTTGTCCTTGTAATTTGAGTGTCCCATAGAACCGTGGTACGAACGGAAAGAGATGAGTTAACGCATCGGAAGACGATAAAGTGGTGTAGAAATCGACTTCGACAGGGAGAGCTGGCTTTATTATGACGGATCCATCTGCAGAGGACCGAATGCCTGAATGGCCTCCAACCTGAGAATCGAAAGCGATGGCGGGGATGTCCATGGACTACTGTGGCTGAAACGACGCTTTTCGGAAGCAAATTGAATTTTGGCAGCGCTCCAGCTTCATTCCTTCCAATATGCCGTCTGCAGCGTCACTTATTGACAAGGCTTCAAAAAGGAAGGATAAGACGAAATCCAAAGCTAGGAATTCTACAGAAGCTACGATGATCGTCCCAAGAAATGAGGGAACAGACACAAATTGGGCATTCAAGCCTCCTACGGGGATGGTTTCTCTGGACACGTCTGAAGTGGATGAGGAGTTTGATTGGGATGCATTGGAGAAAGATGATGAGAAGGAACTGTGGTTAGTTCGGATTCCAGAAGGAGTGCGTACTGTTTTCTTCTGCCTTTGTTTGGCCTTATTCATTCTACCACAGCTCAAAGCAAAACACCTGGAAGGTTTCGTGTTTTCGTTACCTTCCAGTGGAAATGTATCCTTAAAACCATCTAATTTCGAACGAAAGCGATCGAAATATGAAGTATGGTCCGTGCCAGGACAAGAATCTGGCAAGGCCGAATCGTCTGAACAACGAGCTCTTGGTGAAGAAATGAAGACTCTTTCATGTTTATTACCTCGGAAAAAGAAGAAGGGTAAACTATATATTGGTGAGTATTGACACTATTCAGTAAAACGATCCCAATTGACCACGTTATAGCTCCCAAACCCATCGCACACAACATTATCATTACCCATGCTCCCGCTACCCCTCACAAAGACGAAGACGCCGCACCAACACCATCTATACGGGAATCTGTCCCTACAGAACTTCTAAAACACCGGTTCTTACCGTACGGTGTCATTTCCTCGACAAATGTGCCCGCAACAGAGTCTATGGACGTGGATGTACCTGACGCGACAGCCAAATGTCAGAAAGGAGAGACCCCGAGAAAAAAGACTCAATCTCCCGAGAAGTCTAGCAAGAAGCGGAAGGGCGAGACGGAGACGCCAACCCAGAAGTCCAAAAAACCCAAGCTATAATCTCATACTAAATATCCTTTTGTGGTTTCCTCATGCTGTCATCCTCTTCTGCTCTCGTGAATATACCTTTACTGCAAGAAACAAATATGAGTGTATACAGAAACGCCTCTCGGCGATGATGTAGTACATGAGATACGCAAAAATTGCGACTCTCGACAAAACAATGACAAATAAGTAATTTACACTATACAAACCCATTCGCAAAGCAACATCCCCACTACTGTCCTTTCACCTTCACCTCTGGTATATCAAGGTCCTTGTATATCGTCTCCTTCGGAGACCCATATAAAAGTCCCGGCCGCTCCCTTTCCTTCATATCAAGAACCGGCTGAACAAGATCCACAAACTTCTGCCTCATCAGAATCATATTATTCAGCTCCTCGTCCACCCCAACCACAACATCATCATTCTTCTCCAGCCCCCACGCAGCAGCATGAATATGCGGCGGAGGAAGCACCGGCCCATCCTGCACAACATGCGCCCCACCACCCGCCCCACCGCTCTTCTTTTTCTTCTTCGCTTGCTTAGGCATGTCGCGTTGTTGGAGCTGTTTGTATTTGGCGAGGATAGAGCGCTCGAGTGCGCCGACGTGCTCTTCGAATTCATTGCGGGTGAGACGGGCTTTGGCGATTTCGGCGAGACGTTTTCGACGGGCTTTGTTGATGACCATTTGGACGCGGAGTTCTTTTTGGCATTGGCGAAGTTCCGCGGCTACTGGGTCATCGCTAGTGTTGGTATAATCAGGCTGTATTAAAGGGATGGCTAGTATAAAAGAAAGATGATCTGTTGTGAGGTCATAACTCACCTCTTCTTCCCCTAACAGACCAATGGACTTCAGCTCCTTTATGATTCTCTCCTGCATGTCTTGCACATTCACTTTCGGAGGCTGTTTATCTCCCTCAAACGGCTTCATCTTCCCAATCTTGTCATCCACAGCCATAGGATCAATCAACCTCGACCCGCCACCATTTATCGTCGGTCTACTTGTTCCCCCCACCCCAGGAGGTTTCCTATCCGAAAGCATCGGCACAGGAAGCATCGCACTAAGTAGCCGTTCATGGACCGGACCCAATGCATGGCCCTTGTCAGAAACGAGATCTGCATCGTTTAGTGACAGTGGGTCCCATCGCAGTAACGACGCGGTCGTCGGCGTTGGCTTTGTCCCCGGCTCAGCGATAGTAAACCGGCCGTTATCCTCATCGTCCCATATTTCAGTATAATGCCGTCCGAGAGGCGGGGTGACGAAAGGAGTGTCTTCATCTCCGTCCCATTCCAGGAGACCGACATCCTCTTCGCGGATGGGTCGTAGCCAAGGCTCAAGGTAAGACCAGAACGTAGTGATTGCCGTTTGTGTTGGAGGTTTTAGCTTGCTGAAATCTTCGGTTACTTCTTTGGGAGTTGAAGGACCTGGGGCTGGAAGAGGTTGCGGTCCTGGGCGCTGGGGAACATGGGCAATATGGCGTGGGAGGATGAATGATGTTGCGGTAGCTGGTTGAGATGCCTGTTGACTGGAAGATCCATGCACCTAAATGATAATGAGTAATAACGAAGTGTGGTATTGAATTATAGTTACCTTGTTGGGACTCTTCTGTTTGTGCGGGACTACTGGCGGCTCTGGCGAGCGTTTGAGCTTCTTTGGTCGTTCTAGAGTTCAAAACATGAGATGAGAGAATCACTCATCATCATGAAACATACCCATCTCTTCGATATCACTGTCCTCATCTTCACGTTTCCGTTTCTTCTTCTTCTGTTCCCTACAACGAGATTAGCACAATTCATAGTACTCATTGATGATAATTACTTCTTTCTCTCTTTCTCAAGAAGTAATGCTCGTTCCTTGTCCTTCTTTAGCTTTTCTTTGATTAAGTTTCCGACACTAGATGGATGCGAGCTATAGGATCCAGGTATTGATTTTGAAGGTACAGTTTTGCTGGGAAGACTCTTGGAAGCAGGTAATGATTTGATACCATACCCACCACTAGGTATTGGTGTCGAAGAAGTTCCCGAAGCTAGATGGGCGTCCGGGGTCTCTAATCACGGCAAAATGTTCGCAGACTGAAAGTGAGCAAACTGTAGATTAACCATTGCACACACACGTACCGGTTGTTTCACGCTTAACCTTGGATTTATCCTTGATCTTTCCCTTGTCTCTATCTCGTTCTTTGTCTTTGAGTTTGCGCTGCAGACTCTCCAGATTCCTGAGATCATGGTCAGCTTTCTTGACTCTAGACTGGCTTTTGTTGCGCAGGGCCTTCAATTCGGCCTCCAAACTGAGTAAATCATCGATTCCGGGGACCGCAGAAGGGGGGTTCGTTAGCAATTGTGAGCGCAACGTGGAGACCGGTAGGTACGGGGTTATGACATGGGCCATGGCCAAAAATTCGCGATCGGACGCGAGAAAGTGGCGCGTCGTATATTACAGGGGTCCCCAACAGAGATGTAGCAAGAATTGAGGAGGCAATAAAGGCAGAACGCGTCCTGAACCGTGTCGATTGCACTCAGCGGAAGTGGCAATCACGGGCTTAGTAAGCAGTTTCAGTCACCACCTCGTCACAATAGCGTGATTAACAAGGCGCGCTGGTTCCTGGAACTTCTCCTCTCCCAGAATTTGGCGATACTCCAACTCTTCTCATTTTGGATGGACATTCAGTGTCCAAGATCCACAATAATAGATGTCACCAGACTATCAACAGGCTGAACTTGTGCTGGACGGACATCTACGAGGTGATGGATTCATTGACAACTCCTTTAGGATTCCTACTCTCCATTTTAACCGCTCTCCACATTTCTATTCTTTCTAGATCAAGGGTGTCATATCATATTAAAATTTTCCTAGTCTGGCCCCACCTTGACCCAGAAACCAGTCTTCGGCGAGTCATAGGCTGACAACGAACGAATTTCCAACAACTTTGCTTTTCCTTTCATTTTTAGAAGTGAAGAGAATGGCAATGAATGCCTTTGGAAACTGGTTAACGGACTTATCTTGAACGCACCTCCCAAGAGCGACATGAACACCCGCTTTCTAAGGACATCATAGAACACATTTCCACTCTCACCACCCAAGATCCCTCTGATACACCTCGCGTCTCCCATGTTTGCCAGATATAGAGATATATTATTCTCCCCTTTGAACCCTCTGTGGTCAAATCAGAAACCCGTCGCTTCGCGAGGAACCAAATAACTTCTATTTCCTCAAAACGCGTCCGGAGCACCATCGAGGTTCCGACCTTTCCATCGACATTAATCTGTGGACCCGAACAAGAAAGTTTTCAGACTACTTTACCTATTCTTACCACATGTTTCGCGCTCATCTCATTTCACGGTGGCAACTTCCCCTGCCGCTTTGGGGTGTTTTTTCTCGAAGAAGCCTCAGTTCGATTGTCTTCAGACGTGGATCTGGTGGACAGATATTTCCGGGGGTTTTCGCACTCCTATACCGTTAGATGTCAAAAGGCCTCGCAATTTCGATTGGGATTTCATCGTATCTACTCCAGCTTTGTCAATTCTACGTCGGAGTAGCCCCTTCTATCACATCCTTCTATGTGACAACACAGGAAATATATCTAAAGCAACTATTCTCCCAGAAATTTGGCCAATACATCGATACATTGACTCAAATCTCCTCAACTTCAGGTTTTCCGTATTCGGAGAATAATTACCAGTGGACCTTTTGCCCAAGGTCATCAATCGGTCTGAATTATCTTCACGAATTTCTTTATTAGACGCTCCTTCCCTGGACTCGTCCACTTATTCAACGTGGTCTCATTCCCTAACTGGATGCACCTTCCATTATGTAGCCCATCTCTTCTAGAAATTCCTGACCAGACAAAATATATCCTTCTGATATCCTCGCCAGTAGCTTTGCCACTCTTGGAGAAAGATTACCTTTATGAGGGATGTGTCGATGGGCTTGGGATGGTCAAGCGAAACGCTCTCGGGGACATTCTGAGAATGGCCGGGCTACCATCTTAATATATCTATTCTACTACGAGGTCTTTCTCGGTTTAGCAATACGCTACAAACTGCGATGAACTTGAGCTGGATTATTTCCATGTCCCTTGGGACCCGACTATTTTACACGTCCTCTCACTTGTGTCAGCCTTCAGAAGCTAGTGATTCGTTGTGAAAGCCTTTATCCTTGCGTCCGACAGAATTTTCTTTACATAATGTGCTCCCTCACAAATACAGTCTGGGAAGATACAGCCCGCCTACTTTGCAATCATTGATAGACTTCTGGACTCTTGCGACTGTCAAACCTTTGTATTACGAGATATTAAAGGACTAGATGAGGGCCATGTGCGTAAACTCGCTATGAGGTACGGCCTTCAATCAGTGGCATAGGAGAAAAGATTCAAGAAAAAATCCCCCCACAAGTCATTCACTTATTTATTAACGCTTCTTACACATACGAATATATTTCAAAATATGCATCTGCGGAGACCGTGACCGACAGTAAAGAATAAACAGGGCGGTGAGAACTAGGATGGAGTTCAGACACGAAATTGCTTTGGAAGCTTAATGTGAGACGTCGACGAAGCTTGGAAGTTGGGGTTACCAGAATTTGGCGACGCTACTCAAACTGTCATAGGATTGAGATTTAAGTCAGATTTTCGGTGCTTTGTTTCTAGTATACTGGCGGTCATTCATTTGGTATATCTCTGGACTTCTGCTAAAGATAATTCGAATCTGACCGGCGTCTACGCAGCATCGCTTTGTTGGCAGCTTGTTTTTGACCTCTTGCCGTGCATATTATCCTTATCCTTTTGTCCTCACTTCTATTCAGTCTCGTTATAATAGGGTGCTATAACGTGCGAAAATGTCGTATTCGCAACCCCCAAGCGGAGACGAGAGAACTCATCGGTGAGTTACCTTGACAATGAAGGACTTTCACGCCGGCTTTGCTTATCCTCCTATCTTTAGGAGTGAAGGTAAATCTTAACAAATAATGACTGGTAGTCACTAATTCGCTCATCTATTGAAGCCCTTACTGTGTCCCAACCGCGACATAGCCTCCCGCTCTCCAATGATATCATGGAATACATATTCACCCTTGCCACGGAAGATCCCTCAGAAACGCTTCACCTTTCCCATGTTTGCCGGAATTGGGGGAGGATCACTCTCGATTATGGATCACTCTGGGGTCGAATCAGAATCCCTTCACTTCGCGAGGAGTCGCATAACCTCCATTTCCTCAAAATGTGTCTGGAGCGTAGTCGAGACTCAGATCTTTCCATCGACATCAACCTCTGGTATCCAAGAATGAAAACATCTAATGATCTTGTCTTCGAGATACTTGATATGTTCTTGTCACATGTTCCACGCATAGCTTATCTCCTGGTCGGATCTTCCCCCGCAGGATTGAGTCATTTTCTCTGCAAGAAGCCTGCGTTCGACCCGGCACGTCTGCAGACATGGATCTGGCGGACTGTTATCCCATGGAATTTGCATACCTTTAGTCCGTTGGATGTTCAAGGGCCTCACAATATCGACTGGGATTTCACCCTACCTCATAATCCATCGCCTTCGATTTTAAATCGCATTGGATTTGCATGGGTAGCACCGCCGATAAAATCATATATATGGGATGACAAGAAGGAAATATATTTGGACCAATTACCCTCGCAAAATTTTGACGAATATATCGATATAATGACGCGGTCACCACAACTCCAAGTCTTCAGTGTTCGCGGAACAATTACCAATGGACCCTATTCTTCTCGTACCCCAATTCGTCTGGATTCTCTTTGCCGCCTTTCTCTATTCCATGTGCCCTACCCAGGACTTGCCCATTTATTCAAAGCGATCTTATGTCCCAATCTGATGCACCTCTCCATTACTCCGTGTCTTCCAGAAATACCGGGCCAGACAATGTATACCCTTTTAACATCCCCGTCGGACCCCTTATCACTCCTGAAAAAAATCACTGTCATAAAGGAAGAAGCGACAGGTTTGGTACGGGCAAGCGATATGCTTTCGGGACATTCCAAGGATGGACTCGCTACGATTTCAATAAACCTACTCTATCGCGACTTCTTTCCCAGTTTTGCCATACGCGATAGGATTTATTATCTCTTTCCCAACTTGGAAGAGTTAGAGATGGATTATTTCCATGTCCCTTTCGATTCGTCATATTATTTTACACATCCTCTCACTTGTGTCAGCCTTCAGAAGCTGATTATTCTTTATCCAAGCTTTTATGCTTTGCGTCTTGCAGAAATCGTAATTTCTCTACCTAATCTATCGAACCTCACGATACAGTATGCGAAGATACAGGCCGATGATTTTGCAATCATCGATAAGCTCCTGGGCTCTCGTGGCTGTCGAGTCCTCGTATTCCGAGATGTTGAACTTGAGGGACTGGATGGGGAGCTTGTGCATGAACTCACTAGGAAATACGGCCTTGAGTCAGTGGTATGGGAGGAAAGTTCCTAGAAATAACACCCTCGCAAGTCTTTTATTTGTTAACTCTTCTTAATATTAATGTATTTCCTATCATTCCTCTGAAGAGGCAACCTCCGGGAAAGAATAAACAGAATTCCGGGGGACGGGAATGAGGTTTAGGAATGTTGTAATATAGTAACCTGGCGTGTGGCGTACATGGTAAATAAGACCCCAATGTTTTAACCATTATGGTTAGATCAGTAATAAGATAAACTGAATGTGAGTGTTATCCATTTAATGACAGTCTATGGGAATACTATGCGAGAGATTATAAGCGAGATAGACTTAAAGTATTAGAATATTCTGATATCGGTAATACAAGGGAGGGGTATAGGGAAGTCCTGAATGAGGATCAGAAGCTTTTCTACGAGAGAGAGAGAGAGATGGAGAAGACACATACCGTCCGTTAAAGGGTTGAGAAATAACCCCGGATATGACTTCCGTCGGGTTGGGATGGACTGGTCGTCCGTTTCCTTCCTGGCTCTTCTATGTGACCGCAACGCATATGATAGCTCCAGCAATCCCAGGGATCATCACTTCCTCTTGTTCCGAGGGATATGGATATATATTGATAACGCATTGAAGGCCAGTCTCTGCGGCTAGTAATAGATGATAGACGTGGTGGAGACGATACGTGGGCTATATGACCGGTATTGAAACTTGGTCTCTTCCTCTTACGAGACGCTTCGAGGATGTTTCTTCAATTTTATGCGGATCATCCGACCAAAGGTCTTGCATAGGTATATCGTAATTATACCGCGATAGTAGCCCTGTTGTGAACATCCCGGTTGAGTTTGTAGTAGTCAAAAGATAATTTGCGCTCAAGCATTGCTTTCTCAAGTTCAAAGCGATCCTGCATGCCATGACTGCAGAGACTGCCTGCGAGATGCTGTTCCAATGCCAAGGTCAAGAGAGATGGAAAAGGGTCAAACAGATAAACGTACCCGATTCCTAGTGGTTTGACTCGACCGGGAGCGGCCTGCACAGATTTAAAACAAGGTCGAGGAACTTCTAAATAGATAAAAAAAGAACGTACCATAAATAACATCATATTCGTCACGTGGGATATACTCATGACAAGAAAATATACACTTCCATCCGCTAGAAGACACTGAAGTAGTGGAATACTGGGATGCTTTTTAGCATTGAGTGCGCTCATAGGATGCCACTATCTGATGCTCACTGTTTAAATTTCCTGCATCTCCAAATTGTGGCGGCGTAAATTATTACATCTCCTAATATCGGCCCAATCCACAAAACCACTTTGAATACGTCACTTTGACACATGATTTCATGAGCATAAAGAATCCATTTCATACCATCGTGTTTATGACATGCATTGAAAGATTTTGTGAGTGGCAGGAGGCATTCTATAAATCATTTAGAATGTCTAAGGTGAAGACGAGACAGATATCCACAGCATTACCTATTGTTAATCGGAATCCTTTCGAGGCTGGAAAATTTGGCAGATAGTCAGCAATAATAGAATAGGCTTCGTATCATCCTCACCGTTTACTCGGCAATGTAAGAGCGCACTTGTCAACGCCAATTCAATGACTGGGATGAGGCAGAGGCATAACAGATAAACACGTTTTTGACCATAGAGCGCATGTATCCGTAAGACCATGATAACTGTAACAGTGACAATTGTGGCCCTGAATATACGACTTCGGGGAAATGGGCGGAAGGCATACTTTGACAGACTATAAATAGGGGAATTATCGTCGGAGTATGTACCAAGCATCTGTTACATGACTTACGGATTGTCGTGATGTTTTGTGACCAAATTGGAAGGATAAGGCGGGCGAAAGAAAAGCATCTGGAAGTTAAGAGTAGCGATAAGGAAGTGGACAGTAAATGACTCAAAATACATACGTCTGGAAATTGGTCAATTATTTATCTATACAGCAGGTATGATGAAATTGGGAAATGATACCTACGGCTGGTCTCCACGCAGTGTAGACCACAACTGAGATAACAGAATGGTGAGATCGCGTCCTGAACGGAGTTATCGTCAAATGCTCACTCAAAGAGGACAGAAATAGGGTGATGAGCGTAAAATACCGCAGAATTACCCATATTATCATAAAGAAAGTAAAGTGCCACGCCGCCCAAATCAATTCCACCTGCGTGGGCATACAGAGTGAACAGTCTGAAAAGCCTGAAGAGATATAACGCACGTACCTCATCGTCAAATGTAAGTGCTTCTCTTAATTTTAATGGAAGACTAATAACTTTTAAGTGATATAACACACTGTGGTCATACAGCACTAAGGCTAGCGCCACCAGGTAGCAATAGTTCTGCTGAACACTGTGAAAACGTTTCATTAGGTAAATGAGCGCAAAGTATACCAGACACACGTACAAAGGTAGACGAAAAACCGTGCGTTCCACAAGGCTTTCCATCCCCAGAAGGAACTGCAAGGGCAGAAGGAAAGAGGAGAATCTGGAACCTGAAATGTGAGGACGCTTACAGCAGAGCGATGCCAATAAATCCTCGGCCGTCAAACACTGAATCCAAACTGAATGGCTGTGCCTATTATAAAGTATGAGGGAGGTTCATATTTAAAGCGCAAACCTGAACTGATTGAGTTGAGCTGACTCGGAGATCCCGGTGCATTCCCATCCCCCTCACCAAACCAACCTGGCAACATGGGTATGAGGATATTCAGTTCAATTCTACAGCTTGAGCCTTAAGCTTGAAGCTGAACTGACCAGGATAGAAGAGTTTCTTTTCCTGGAAGAGAGTAGAATGACAGGGTTGTTAATAGGCGGGCGTGCGCCGTGGTACTATATACAGGAATTTTGCCTTACCCATCGCGATTCACCTCATTGATGCAGTGAACAGTCGATGGGTAACATTCGATCCAGCCGCCCGATGATCGCCGATCCTCGCTTCCCTTTTCCAGTAGGTACATCCCATTTCGGGCAGAAGCAGTGGTGGAGACCCCCAGAGACGTCGCATAATTAATGGATGACATATCGTCGAGCACTTTGTATATACAGATGATTTTTGAATGTGCGCCGAAGTGTATATCCAAAATAAAGAGTAGAAGATTTCCGAAGGAAAAAATAAAATAAAATCGGAAAACTGAAGATCTAAGTATATGCTAAGAAGGCTACGAGGCATCAGTAGTAGAACGCAGTTGTGTCGAGAAGTAGGAAAGGGGTGAGTATGACTAAAAAGATTGGGAATAGAAAGGAAATCTGTTTTTAAGCTAATTAGAAAATTGCTGCAGGATTTAGCTGCAATTTAAACCCCCCAAAATGGGGGAACTAGAAGAATTTTTTAACATGCCTCCTGTACCCATCCGGCCAAAAGAACCGCTCGCAACGGTGGCATTGCTCCAACATATCCCATACTTCCTCATCCGTAAGACCTTTATCCTCATTGTTAGCTTTCTGCATCATGCGGGAGGCTGAAGGAGACAACGGGTGAGTGCCGTTGTTGGGGTCGAAGTACGTAGGCCGGCAGAGTTTAGGATCCGGGGCCTCATTGTTCACGACAGAAGAGCGCGAGGTCTCCGAGGAATTGATGGTAGATGAGGAAGTAGACAAAGATTCAGAGGAAACTGAACAAGAAGGGGAGGAGGTAATGGGTGGCGGTTGAGTAGATGGATAGGGTGGCGGTTGAGTGGATGGATAGGGAATGCTACTTCCGTCGGAATAGTGAGTCCCCATGACGTAGGCATGAACGGAAGAGGTAGTAGGTGTTGGAGATAATGTGATGTATCTTCGACTGGGCGATTTCGCCCCAGGTTCCCTCCTGAGCTTATCCCTGGGGGAAGGAGTAACAGCTAATAAATGAACAAAACCACATGATTAGAAGGCAAAGTGTAGGCAGGAAAATGTCTCGCGTACCTCTAGCAGGGGCGCGAAATGGCGACGACCGAGTAAGATGAGCACTGGAGGTGCTCATGTTCTTATGAGTGTTGAGAGGATTGGCGGGAGCAGCTGGGGTTGTTGGGGGGGTTCCGAGATGTCGGGGGGCTGATACGGTCTCTGTGAAAGCTTCTTGAAGGATTTCAAAAGCTTAAGGTGGATTAGTGTGGGGGAAATTATAAAATAAAGTGAGAACATACGAAAATTTTGAGCCCTGAATTCTGGATTGGCATAGTCCCTCCTGGTTACACCCTGCAGTCTATACTTCAAATCCCAAGCAACTGTTACAAGTAATGAGGCTTATAATGAATATAAAAAAAGAATTGACTTACTAATAAAACCGCAGCATTCACAGCCGGACCGAAGCTCTGTGTCAGGGTGTTGACGAACAAGGGAGAGCGGAGGAGGCGGAAGCCAACAGCTTTTAAGTTGTTGTGGAGTAGGTTCATCCGGGAGGGTGAGAAGACAAGGGCAGTAGGCTTTTGAGTTTGTACAAGAGTAGTAGTCCAATATCTGAGCTGGGGGGACTAATTCTCCTGTAGGATCACAAGGACTAAATTCTTTCAGCCAAAAATTCCGACATTGAGGCCCCACATCGTATTTTCTATCAGGTCTCCTAAAAGAATATATAAGTCTAAAAAGTATAAATTTGAAGATATAAATTCTTACTATGCAATCTTTACCATTCCCCCCCCCAGGAAGAGCGGCCATTATGTCAATTAACTCTTTGGCCATTTTAATAATTTCATCGAAGAGCTGACATTCGCCAGGGAGAACTGGGGAGGCAAGGCGGGGTCGCATGGTAATCATAGTAGAGGTGAGGAGAACTTGGGCCAATGGGGAGCTATAGCTGGCTGGATGATGCAGAGGAAATGTGGTGGATCCTCTTTTATAGCTTCTCAACGTCCCTTTACGCATATTGTACATATTTGGTACATTAATAGGAACCCAATGAAAAATCTTTCCGATTTTTTTTTGAATTT
>Ga0157379_10001160_pt1 | contig 21462 bp, 21 predicted proteins | sample S25metaG_FD_121802 | JGI IMG/M metagenome (GOLD analysis project Ga0157379, IMG submission 121802) | Switchgrass rhizosphere microbial communities from Kellogg Biological Station, Michigan, USA - S2-5 metaG | ecosystem: Host-associated > Plants > Roots > Rhizosphere > Soil | place: USA... | reverse complement strand
GAAGGGAAAGACGATCTCGGCGCCCTTCAATCCTTCCGGCGCCTTGGCCGTGACATAGCCCTCGCTCAATTCGATCTTGGCGCCCATCTGCTGCAGGGCGGTCAGATGCAGCTCGACCGGACGCGCTCCGATGGCGCAACCGCCCGGCAAAGACACCTTGGCCTCACGCGCCCGCGCCAAGAGCGGCGCCAGGACCTGGAAGCTGGCCCGCATCTTGCGCACCATGTCGTAGGAGGCGAACACAGATGTGATCTCGCGCGCCTGCAGGCGCATGGTGTCGCCCTCGCCCAGGCCCGGCGACATGTTGACCTGGATGGAGACGCCAAAGGTCATCAGCAGTTCGGCCATGGCGCGCACATCCGCCAGCCGCGGCACATTGGCCAGGATCAGCGGTTCAGACGTCAGCAGGGACGCTGCCATCAGCTTGAGGGCGGCGTTCTTGGCGCCGCTGATGGGGATTTCTCCCTTCAGCGGATGTCCGCCGCGGATACGGATACGGTCCATGATCTTTGTCCAAGCTCGGGCTTTTGGGCCGCGACCGTTGTAGCCGGGGCAAAAGCCCAAGGAAAGGCTGGGAAAAGCGGGGCTACTCTTTGTTTTTCAGGGGGTTTTTCAGGGGGTTTTGGGCACCTTCGGCTGGCCGGCCGGATACCGGCCCGGAGGCGGGCTTGGGTTCTGGTGCCGGCTTGGGTGGCTTGCGGCGCTTAAGGTTTTCGCGCAGGGCGGCGGCCAGCTTTTCCGGCGAAGATCTGCCCATCAAAAGCCCTTTCACCTGTTCCAAAAGACCCGACACGGAAACCGGAATTTGCGGCTTTCCTTCGTGGAATCCTTACGTTATAGCAGCGCACCCTTCACCGATCTTGCCGCCCAACGGTCGCGCAATTCCGGATTAAGGGTTCGGTCCTAGTCTGGCCGGGTACCACGGTTGCCGTAGTAGCGTAGTGGTAGCGCAATCCCTTGGTAAGGGATAGGTCGTGAGTTCGATTCTCACCTACGGCACCATTTGTTTCCGCACGGTCCGTGCGGAAACAAATGCCAAGCTGGCCCGCGCGTCAGCGCAGTTGGGGCCAGCGCGGCAGGACGAGAACACTGCTTTCCCACGAAGATTCGTTTTCCCGGCCCGCGATGCGGGCCAAATGAATGCCAAGGCGCGGCTAGGCGGCGTAGCGGCTGCGCGCAGTGCCGCGCCGCGGCAGCCCCCAAAATAAGCCAAACCCGCCCGCGCCTCAGCGACTTGAGGGCGGTGACGGCCATCACCATCACCGCCCTCGATAATCGATCAAAGGTCCAGCATGAAGCTGATATCGATGCTGTGGCTGTTCAGGTTGCCGGAACAGGTCACGCCCGATCCGCAATTGATTCCGATATCTTCATGCAGCCAGCGATAGCCGATCGTGTACCGGGCGGTCTCGCTTTCCGGAATGACGATCCCAACCATCGCGTTGTAGGCGAACCGCCAATTGTCGTCATGCAAGGTCTGAAACGAGCTCGCCCCGATACTGTTGATGCCCACTTCGTTCCAGGCATAGCCGGCGCCCGCGCCGATGTAAGGCTTGACCGGAAAGTCCACCGGAGCCGTCCAATACGCATTGACCATCGGCGCGAACATCTGGCCATAGCCGCCGATTTTGGTGGACGTGCCGTTCACGGTGCCGTCGCTCAGCGGCAGATAACGGTACATGGTCTCCAGTTCGACATCGAAGCCGCCCGGCAGGTCGATGCCCCAGAAGGCGGACACACCGCCGCCGACATCGAAGTTGGCTTTGGTGGAAACAGGCGGTGTGAGGTTCGCCTTCGCATTGATCGAGCCTTCAAAAGCAAGGCTTCCACGCAGGCCCGCATACCATTTGATGTCGGTGTCCTGTGCGAAGGCGGTCGCCGTCGAGCAGCAAAGCAATGCCAATGTCGTGATTGTGTTTAAGCGCATGGTCAGCCCCTCTGTTGAAGGTCTGAAGGTCTGTTGCACGTGGTTAATCACGAATTAATAGAGGAGATATTACCAGAGATAACATCTTGAATTATATGATGAATTGTCATCAGAACACGAAAGCTCTGGCAACATGCTTCATTTCTTCCCGGTCGCGCGCCAATAACGGGCGGATAGGCTGATCCGGCGCTGCTCCAGACCGTGAAAACACAATCAGTGCGTTTGGCCCGGGCAACCATAACCTCAGGTTGTTGGGCCGGTGTTTGCGAACTAGCTTAACCTCGCCGTTTCCCGACGGGCGCATCGGACCTGGACAACCGGCCAACATGACGACAATTCCCGGCCATAGCGGTCTTCCCACCTCCAAGCCTCATCTGCAGTTCATCGACTGCATTCGCGGCTATGCAGCGCTGATGGTCATCACCACTCACCTTACTTATATCATCGCCGAACTTCCCTATCCGGTCAGCCGCTTCACCAAGCTGGGCTGGTATGGGGTGCAGCTTTTCTTCCTGATGAGCGCCTTCACCTTGCTGGCGTCCTGGAACAGCGAAAAGCAAAAAACCGGAAAGGTCAGCGTCTCCAACTTCTTCATCCGCCGCTATCTACGCATTGCACCGGCCTTTTACCTGGGCGCCCTGCTCTACTATTTCGTCCGGCCGCCGCAGAACGGATTCGATCCGTTGCAGTTGCTGGCGGCCCTCACCTTCACCAATGGCTGGCATCCCAACCTGGTCCCGACCGTTCCCAGCCAGTGGATGGTGGTGCCCGGCGGCTGGAGCATCGCCGTGGAATTTTCCTTTTATGCCTTGTTCCCGGTCCTGGCCTCGCTGATCACCAGCCGCTTCAAGGCAATCGCGGCCGTGCTGATCGCGATTGTTGTGGCGGTAGCCGGCAATCTCGCAGTGGAGGCCATGCTTTTCGATTCGATGCCGCTCTTGCCGCTTCGGGATTTTCTCTATTTCTGGCTGCCCGACCAGCTGCCGGTTTTTCTGCTGGGATTCCTGCTCTATTACGTCATGGGCGCCCGGCTTGAAGGCAGCCCGTTTCTCGAAACAGCGCGGCCTTATCGCTATCTGCTCGTCATCCTGGCCTTGCTGGGTTTCTGTGCCTCCAGCTATCTGCCGATGGGGCATTTCTTCGGGGATGGTCTGAGAATTCCGGAAACCTTGTACATCGCCGTGCCTTTGTCCCTTTTTGTGATCGCAATCGCCAGTGGTCCTACGATCTTCGTCAATCGCGCCGCGCAGGAGATGGGCAAGGTTAGCCTCAGCGCCTATCTGCTGCAGTTTGCCGTGCTGGATTTCTGCCAGCACCTGCCGGGCCTGTTCGGTACCCAGGCCACCGGCATGCGCGCCATCCTTCACTTCGCCGTCGACTGGCCTATCGTCGTCACCATCGTGTTCCTGGCGGCCGCGCTGCAGTACCGGCTGGTGGAATTGCCCATGATGAACCTGGCACGCCGGATCACCCGGCGGCGCAAGCCAATGCTGGCGGCGGCCTAACCGCCTTCATCCGATAGCATGCCTCTTTCGCAACCGCGGGCGCTTCCTATAGTCTTGTCCACCACAAAATATCCAAAAGGGGAACGCCAGCATGCATCGCAACCTCGCCATTGCCGCCGCTTTTTCCATGCTGGCCACCCCGGCCGCGCTGGCCCAGTCCGACAACAAGTATCTGACTCCCTTCCCGGCGCATCACGTGGCCGGCAACATCTATTTTGTCGGCACTCTGGGCCAGGCGAACTATCTGATCACCACGCCGCAGGGAAACATCCTGATCAATTCCGGGCTGGAGGCTGACGTACCGATGATCAAGGCGAGCATCGCCAAGCTGGGCTTCAAATACAGCGATACCAAGATCCTTCTGATCAGCCATGCCCATTTCGACCATGACGCCGGCAGCGCCCAGGTGGTCAAGGACACCGGCGCTAAATACGAAGTGATGGATGCCGACGTGCCGGTGGTGCAATCGGGCGGCAAGGAAGATTTCAACTATGGCGACAAGGGTGGGGAGAATCTCTATCCGCCGGTGAAGGTGGACCGGGTGCTGCATGACGGCGACACGGTTTCGCTGGGCGGCACCGTGCTGACCGCACACAAGACCCCCGGTCACACCAAAGGCTGCACCACCTGGACCCTGAAGGTGACGGATGGCGGCAAGACCCTGGACGCAGTGATCGTCGGCAGCCCCAACGTCAATCCGGGCTATATTTTGGTGGGCAACAAGAAATACCCCGGCATCGTGCAGGACTATGAAAAGACCTTCCAGGTGCTGAAGTCGCTGCACGCCGACCTCTTCCTGGGCGCGCATGGCGACTATTACGGCATGCCTGCCAAGTACGAAAAACTGAAGGCGGGCGGCGCCAATCCCTTCATCGATCCCGCCGGCTACAAGGCCTATGTCGCCGACCGCGAGGATGCCTTCCGCAAGAATCTCGCCAAGCAGCAGGCGGGCGGCAAGCCGTAAGCTGGCTCGTCAGTTATCGCGCTATAACATAGGCCCAAACCAACGGAACCAGCAAAGCCGCGGAGAATATTGCCGGCAGCGGAAAAATGAACCACCAGGCAATCGCGCCACTCGCGAAAATCGCCAAAATGAAAGTGCCAATCATCGGACGAACGAGCGCGCCGTTCACGCGTGCCGGGGACGCCAACTGCCAGAGAAGGATGGAATGCAGCGCCATTGCAACCGTAACTGACCAACCAAAGCCGAGATAGAAGTCGAGATAAGACCGGGTTGCCCCCATCGTTTGAAAATGGACCGTTGTCATCTGTCGCAGGACTTCGTTGTCGCCGATGGGCGACCACTTTTTCAACCCGCCCATGGCATGGCCCGCGGTGAAGACTGCCGATATCGCGGCGGCGATTCGAAGTAGCATCGCGGTGGTCACCGACTTCATCCCCATCACCACTTATTAGCATTGCATCTTTAGATGCCCATGTGACTGGTTAAGCTGTTTCCGTCAGCGTCACATATAGCTCCAGCAGACTGCCCCATCCGCCGGGCGCGCTGACCTGGGCCACGATTGCCTCGGCATCGACGGCGGTGATCCGGTGCTCCAGCTCAACGCGTGTCGTGCCATCATCGTCGGGGATGAAGCGGACTTCGACTTCGCTTTCCATCTCGTCGTCGAGCTGGAATTTGCTGTTCAGTCTCCAAGACAACACAATCCTGGCCGGCGGCTCCCATACCAATACCTGACCCCAGACGCACTCAGAGCCATCGACGCCTTTTTCATACCAGCGTCCATCTTTTCGGGGTTCGATAATGGCGTCCTTCATCTCAGCGGCCGCGATGTGGTGCGATTTTGGCCACCACGCGCCAAAGCGTGCCGTGAACACTTCAAAGGCCCTGGACTGCGACACCTGCACGCGAACTGATTTGCGAACCGGGGCCGGCGTTATCCTCTGACTCATTTCAGTTCCTCGTCTCAATCGTGTTTCTCAGTTTCGGCGCGAAAGGCTTCGAGTGCCTCATTCCAGAACTGGTCAAGCCAGCGCCTCAGCGAAGCCAGTCCTTTGGGATCGATGTGGTAAATCCGGCGCGTACCATCAGCGGTGTCATCCACCAAACCCGCCTCCTTCAGCACCTTCAGATGTTGCGATACGGCCGGCCGGCTGACTGGCAGCCCTTTGGCCAGCTCTCCCACCGCGCACGGACCATGACGAAGCCGCTCAAATATCCGCTGGCGCATCGGGTCAGCGAGTGCCGGAAAAGCGGCTATGTAAGTCATAACTTACCGTAAGTCATGACTTACCATGTGTCAATCGCTTTTTCGGCGCGTTTTGTGCGGGGGCCCCGCAAACCTGGAGCCGAAGCCGCGATCGATCCAGGCTGAGGCGAGAATTCCGGGAGCATTGCCGGTAATGCACGCCGCGGCTTTAGCTGCGGTTGGCTAGCCCTTAATCGTCACGCCATAACTCCCTTTCCGGATGGCGGCGCAGAGATGGCCTTTGGCCATATGCTGGCCGACAAAGACGCCGTTGATGCGAACGCCGCCCACCCAGATCGCGTCATCGCGAACCACCGCCTGGGGCGCGGGCCCGCAGAGAAAGCGGCCGCGGATGCGCACCGCGTGCGGATTGAGATACCGGACATAAAGCACTTCCTTGTCGAAGCGATCCAGCACCATGAAGGTGCTCCGGTCGGGACGCAGGGCCCGCAGTTTCAAGGCGCTGTCCGGTTCATAGACATTGTCGATGACATGGAAAGCGATATCGTCGGTGTAGGTATAGCCGAAGGCCTGGATCGCCAGGCCTCCGTCGCGGCGAAACAGTTTCAGCGCCACACAATCGTCAACCAATAGCGGCGTGAAAGGCCCCGGCCCCTTGCCCAGCACGCGGTCGGTGCCGAAAGCCATCAGCAGTTGGTCGGCCTTCGGTTTGTCTCCGCATCCCGCGGGCGTCGGATCATCGGCTGCGACCAGGGGGCCCACCGGCACCGGCGGCGCCATCTGGCGCCAGAGCAGATAGCTGCCGCCCACGGCCAGGTCGACCAGCAGCATGCTGCCCAGCACCCGGCCCTGGGACACATCGCGGATCGAAAGTTCGAAGGCCACCAGCATACCGAGCCCGGTGGCCGCCGCCGCCGCCACGACCGGCTTCAAGGGAAACAGCACTCCACCCGACAGGAAGGCCCAGAACACAAAGACACACACGATCGCCCGAAGCGCGGTGCCGTGGTTGCGGCGGCAGAATTCCGAAAGCTTTCCGGCACTTTCCGTTCCTCTCATATGTCATACAATGTAGACATAATAAGATCGGGTCAACGCTTGACGGACGGCTTATTATCTCTACGATGTAGGTAAAATGGAGTCCCGGATGGAATCTGGTTGATGGATTCTTTGGGCCAGTTCGAGCAAGTCGTGCTCACCGCCATCCTGGCATTGAATGACAATGCCTATGGCGTCACCATCCATGCCAAGGTCGAGGACCTGACGCACCCCAAAAAGGCGGCGCGCGGCGCCGTCTACGCCACCCTGGACCGCATGGAGGACAAGGGGCTGATCTCCTCCTGGCTGTCGGAACCGACCAAGGAACGCGGCGGGCGTTCGCGCCGCCATTACCGCCTGGAAAAATCCGGCGAGAAGGCGCTGCGGGAGTCCGCCCGCACTGCTCAGCGCCTTTATGAAACCATCGCCCAAAGCCTTGGGGGGCTGGCATGGAAGCCACGCTGAGCGAACCGCCGCCCTGGCTGGAGCAGATGGTCTTGCTGGCCATCCCGCCGGCGGCGCGCGAAGCAGTGGCGGGCGATCTGTGGGAAACCTATCGAAGTCCCGGCCAATATGCCGGCGAGGCGCTGAGAACGGTGCCCTTCGTCATCGCCAGCCAGATCCGGCGCAACCTCAATCTTCCCGCCCTGATGCTGCAAGGCGCGCTGATCTTCATCGGCCTGGGCGGCGTGGCAACCTTGCTGCTTATTCCTTTGCTGATGCTGCGGGAAGCCTATCAGCCGGTCGCGCGTCCCAGTGCCCGCCGCGCCATCCGCGAGGCGGTGCTGTTGTCGATGAGCGCGGTGGCGCTTCTGCTCCTGATCATGTCGGTCAAGTCGCCCTTCCCCGTCCGCGCCGGGGTCGACCATTTCACCTGGCTGAGCCTGTTTCTGGCGGGCCTGTTCCTTTCGCCTTTCCTCTGCCTGTTCCGGGCGGGATTGATCCTGCAGGGCGACCGCGTTCTGCCGCTGGCGAGCGGCGAACTGCCGAAAGAGGAATTGGCCCGTGATTATTGCCGTTTTCTTCACAGCGCTCTCTGCCGCAATCTGCTTCAGGCCGTGGCCCTCGTCTTCGCGGCCGCCGCCGGCTTCTTCTTCGCCTGGAACGAGTTGCTGGTCGGGCTGTTCGTGCTGGCGGCGGTCTATCTGCTGCTGGATGCCGTGCCCCGCCCCTCGTCCAGCAGCGACTTCACGGCCTTGCGGGCGCAGTATCAGCGGGAGCTGATGCGCCAGATGCAGCTGCGCCGCTTCCTGCGCTGGCTGTGGTTCACGCCGGTGATGGTGGCACTGCATTTGCGGCTGGCGCACAGTGGCGCGGCCGCCGGTCAGTCGCTCTCGGCCATCCTGGATTGTGTGGCAGTCGCCATCCTTGGTTTCCTGGTCGCGGCGCTGAACCGCGAGCATGGCGGACAGGCCCAGGAACAGATCGGCTCGCTGGACCGGATGCGCGAGAAAATGACATCCGGAAATAGTGTTTGAGCGTTAGCCGGCCCGCACGGTCAGGCAGGAGCCTTTGACGCGGACCACGATCACGCGCATGCCGGAGGCCAGAGACGTTCCTCCCTCCAGTTCGGCCGCCCATTCCTTGCCGTCGACAAAGACCCGGCCACGGCCGCCCTGAAAGTCACCCGCAGCCACGCCATCCAGCCCGGACAGGCGTGAGCGCGTGTCGTTGATGTCGCCGCCCGTCAGGACGGCGCGCGGGAAAAAACGACGCCCCGCCAGGGTGGTGACGATGGTGAGAAGGGCGAAAATCACCCACTGCATATTGAGATCGAAGTGGAAGAGCAGGCCCAGAAGCGCCATTGCTCCGGCCGAAGCCGCCGGCCATAGCAGCCATCCGGACCCGGTCGCGACCTCCACCGCCAAAAGCACACAGCCTATGGCGGCCCACAGGGCAAAAGGATTGTGCAACAGCCAGTCCATCTCAGGCTCCCGCCCTGGGAACCGGTGGCGGAACCGCGGACCGTGGCGGCTGGGGCGGGGTGGTGGGCCGCGGGCCTTCGCCGGTGGCGAATTTCACCAGTTCGGCGATGCCGGCGATCGAGCCGGTGATGCCGGCCATGTCGGCGGGCACGATCACCGTTCGCTGCTGCGGACTGCGCGCCAGTTCGGCAAAGGCGTCGACATATTTCTGGGCAATGAAATAGTTGATGGCATTGACGTCACCCTTGGAAATGGCTTCCGACACGGCGCTGGTGGCCTTTGCTTCGGCGTCGGCGGAACGTTCGCGCGCTTCGGCGTCGCGGAAGGCCGCTTCCTTGCGCCCTTCGGCCTCCAGTATGGCCGCCTGCTTGGCGCCTTCGGCCCGGGTGATGGCGGCCTGGCGCTCGCCATCCGCCTCGGTGATGACGGCGCGGCGCTCGCGCTCGGCTTTCATCTGCCGCGCCATGGCATTGGTGATGTCCGGCGGCGGCACCAGGTCCTTGATCTCGATGCGGGTCACCTTCACGCCCCAGGGATTGGTGGCATGGTCGATGGTGGACAAGAGCCGGGTATTGATCTGGTCGCGCTGGGACAAGACCTCGTCCAGGTCCATGGAGCCGACCACGGTACGCAGGTTGGTTTGCGACAGCTGCGTAATGGCATAGCTGAGATTGTCCACCCGGTAGGCGGCCTGGGCCGCGTCCATTACCTGGATGAAGACGATGGCGTCGACCTGGACCGAGACATTGTCCTTGGTGATGACGTCCTGCTGGGGCACGTCCAGCACCTGCTCCATCATGTTCATGCGACGGCCGATGGATTCGACGAACGGTGTCAGGAAAGCGATGCCCGGCGACAGGGTGCGGGTGTACCGGCCGAAGCGCTCGATGGTGTATTCCCGTCCCTGCGGCACGATCTTGATGGCGCGGAACACGATGATCGCGCACAGGGCGACCACCACAAATACGACGATTTCCATGTTTTTCCCCAGGCAACCCGTGAAAGCCTAACCCGGTTCTCCTGCCATCGCAAAATCCGTTATGGTGCGTGGAAAACGGGAAGGAAGCGCAATGGACCTCGACCGACGGCATGCCTTGGGAACGGCGGCGGCCCTGACCGGATTGGCGGTTTCGCAGCGCGCCCAGGCGCAGCGTGGAAATATCGCTGAGAGTCTGTCAGGCTATGCCGTGAACCTCGATACCTGGTTCAAGCAGGTGCCGTTCGAGCAGCGCTTCGCGCTCGCAAAACAGCATGGGTTCAAATTCATCGAATTCTGGACGGTGGACCGCGGCAACGGCACCAAGGCCAGCGCCATCCGTGCGCTGTGCGACACCAACGGCTTGTCGGTGACGCAATTCGCGCCCGCTTGGCCCAACTTCGGCGATCCCGCCAAGCATCCCGAATTGCTCAAGGTCACCGAAGCCGCCATCGCCGATGCACGCACCCTTGGCACAACTCAATTCACCGTCACCGGCCATTCGCTGATCGATGGTATGAGCCGCGAAGCGCAGCTTGCCGGCTATCTGGCGGGATTGATGCGCATCGCGCCCATGCTGGAAGCCGCCGGCATGACCGCGCTGGTCGAACCCTTCAACCGGGTCAATCACCTCAACCATCTGCTCAACGGCTCGCAGCCCACCTTGCCGATGGTGCGCAGCGTGAATTCGCCACGGGTGAAGATGTTGTGGGACTTCTATCATATGCAGTTGGAAGACGGCGATCTGATCGAGAAATTCACCGCCGGCATCGACCAGGTGGCGCATGTGCAGATCGGCGATGTGCCGGGGCGTCACCAGCCCGGCACCGGCGAAGTCAACCACACCAATCTGCTCAAGGCCGTGCGCACCGCCGGCTACCACGGCAAGATAGGGCTGGAGTTTCTGCCCCTGGACCAGGACGACGCCAAAGCCGTGAAGGACATGGCTGCGGTCGGTGTTGCGTAACGCCTAGTGCGGTGGCCCGGTTTCGGAGCGCAGCTTTGAGGGCGCATTGCCAACGGGCCAGACTTCCGGCCCGTAGTGCGGCGGCGTGGAGCCGAACTCGTAGGCGCCCAGATCCGGCGCCCTGCCCTTGAAGCCATCGGTGATGGTGGGAAGCTCAATGCCCTTATCGATGGCGGGTGAACGGGGCTTGAGCCGGAAGTCCAATGTCTCCGGCGGATAGAGCAGGCGCGGATTGCTTTCATCCGTCGGCTTAACGTTGACGAAGGCGTTCAGGCCGACTGTGATGCTGTGCGCATCCTGGCCGCTGCCTTTTTGATAGTCCGCCAATGTATCATAAGCCTTATGCACTCGTCCGCCGTTGGCGCTGTCAAAGGGCGGGCCATCCCAGGCGAAATTGCCCGCCACCGGATTGGGACCGAAGCCGTTATAGTCCGACGTCGAATAGGGCGTGAAAGTCTTGACCTGGAAGATCGGCCTTTTCCAGCCATCGCCCACGATCAGATTGTTGCGGAAGTGCAGGTTCGATGCCGGTCCCAGCGCTCCCGCCGCGCCGATGAAGGTGTTGTTGTAGACCAGAACACCCGACGGATTGTCCAACAGCTTCAGCCCGCCGGCCGAAGTGTTGTTATAGGAAAGGTTGCGGAAGATATAGGCCGGGCCGCCAAAGATCGGCTGGGTGCTATAGGCGAGTTGCGCGGTGTTGGCACAGCGATTGTCGAAGGCGCGCATATTGGCCACGCCGCCGTCCAGCTCGATGCAATTGTCGGTGATGTTGAACATGTCGTTGCCGTAGAAATCGACAGAGGCGCCATATTCTCCTGGCACCGGACCGGGGTTGCCGAAGGTGGCATTGTCGACGGCATCATGGAAATTGGCGATATAATTGTGCGCCACCACATGGCCCTGGCCATAGACCTTCACCGCATATTCGCTGGTGATCAGGGCGGGAAAGCCGGGATATTTTCCCCACACATCGCCTCCGATCCAGCTGGTGATGTGTTCGGGATCGTGGCGCCCCAGAAAGACATTGTTGGCGATGTAATAGTCTTTTGACTTCGCCCAGTCGTCGCGCACCGCCCGCCCGACATTAAGGGCGCGGCTGTTGATCAGGGTGAAACCATCGGCGCCGATGATGTCCTTGATCCCCAGCAGGAAGCCGACATTGGTGTTGCGGATGGTGATGCCGTCAAAATAATTGTAGTTGGCGGCTTCCAGGTTGAAGAGCGTGTCGTTGCCGTCGCCGTCGAACACCACTTCGCCATCACCAGCGGCCTTGATCACAATGGGCTTGTCCGGCGTGCCGCTGGCCGTCAGGTAATAGGTGCCGTCGAACGAGGTGCCATAGGCTTCGATAGTCTTGTCGAAGCCGCCATAGACGAAGCGGTTGTCCTTATAGATCCCGGCATGGACCAGGATCACATCACCGGGCTTCACCCGCGGCGGAAAGACATTGTTGTGGTCGCTCTCATCCGCGCCGATGTAATAGGCCGCCAGCAGGCCGATGAATTCGTCGGGCCCCAGCGGCGCCTTATGGCTGAAGGGATAGACATGATAGACGTGCCCGCCGGTGGCCGGTTTGGGCACCGCGCGGGTGCGCACGGTGACGGTCTTCTCCGCCCCGCCGCCGTCGGGATCGCTCATCACAAAATGGACTTCGTATTCGGTGCCGGGCTGAAGGTTCAGCACACTGCCGGCAAAGCCCGGCGGCACGGTGTAATTGTAATAGTTGGGACCGAATTGCGGCTTGGGGCCGGCGATGAATTCGCCGCCGATGCGGAACAAGGGCAAGGCGCGGCGCCACTGGCTCTCCCCGCTCTTGCGATAGGTGACCGCTACCTGGGCGTTGCGGTTGTCGTCGCCGCTGATCTTCCACTCAAAGCCCAGGGACAGAAGCGTGGGCCGTTCGATGACAAAGTCACCGGATTTGACGGCATTGTCCGCCAGCGCTTCGCCCGCCAGCGCCAGCAGCGCCGCCATAGCCAGTAGAATTCTCCGCATTCCGTCCCCAACCGTTAGTGTTATCGCTAACGCTAGGGCGGTTCGGCGGCGGACTCAAGCGAAGCTCAGAGGCTGCGCGCCGAGAAAGTATCGCAGGCATCCATCCGGCCGTCCTGCAGGCCACGCTGGAACCAGCGCACCCGCTGGGCGCTTGAACCATGGGTGAAGGAGTCCGGCACGATATAGCCCTGGCTTTCCTTCTGCAGCGTGTCGTCGCCCACCGACGTGGCGGCGCGCAACGCGCCCTCGACATCGCCATTCTGCAGGATCGCGAATTGCTGGTTGGCGTGATAGGCCCAGACGCCTGCGTAACAGTCGGCCTGCAGCTCCGTCCGCACTGACTCACTGTCCGAGCCGCGCGAAGGCCCCCCGCGGCGGTCCATTACACCCAGGATATTCTGGATATGATGACCATATTCATGGGCGATGACATAAGCGCGGGCGAACTCGCCCGGCGCGCCGAAGCGCTGGCTCAACTCGCTAAAGAAAGCCAGGTCGAGCTAGATGTGCGCATCGCTGGGACAATAGAAGGGGCCCGCTGAAGACTGGCCGGTGCCGCAACCGGTGGGGGTGGCATAGTCGTAAGCCGTGAAGGTGGCGGGCGCGAACCGCACCCCGCGATCGCGCAGCAAAGGCGACCACACATCCTCGGCCGAACCGATGATGCGGCGGGCAAATTGGTAATCCGCATCGTCAGCGCGCGGGCCGGCTTGTTCCTGCCGCATCCGCGGCTCAGGGCCCGGACCTCCGCCGTTCAGAAGCTGGCTGGGATCGACCCCGAAGAACAGCGACAGCAGGACCACGGCAACCAAGCCCAGCCCGCCGCCGCCGAACACCATGCGGGGTCCGAAACCGCCGCCACCACCGTCTTCACCGCGGCGGTCTTCCACATTATCGGAAGGACGAAGATCGTCGAGACGCATGCGTCTGCCTGCTCCTGTTTCCCCCCAAGGCAAAACCTAGCGGCAGGAGCAGGCGCCCGCAACCGGCATCAGTGCCCTCTTCAGTGCAGGATCTCCAGCACCGCGGCGACCGCGCCGGCCGCCGCCATTGCGGGGTAGAGCAATTCCGACCAAGACCGCAGCGGCTTGTCGCTGTGCTCCCACTCAAGCGCTTTCAAGACGCGCGACTGGGTACGGTTGAAGAAATAATCCTCATGCCGGTAATCGGCGTGTGCAGAAATATGGGACATGACCCTCTCCTTCAGCACGAAGGGAGATAGGAAAGCATTGCGGCAATCGCCGCGCGCTGCGGGTCTGGCGGCCATCGCAAAAGCGCATGCCCCTACGTCTTGAAACGCGGGAGCTGCGCTTTTGCCTGGGTTTTCGGCTCAGGTTGCGTCGGTACGCTTGGTAAACGCCCGGCCCTTGTCGGCGGCCGGAGAGTCGCCGCCGGTGCAGATCATCACGCCTTCCTTCAACTGGTCGATCACATTGGCTTCGTTGCAGGCATTGAGGAACTTGATGCCGGCCGCCTTGGTGGCATCCAGCACGCGCTTGCGCACCGCCACCATATTGGGCGCCATGTCGCCGCGGCCGCCCGCGGTGGCAGGATTGCCCACCAGGTAGAAACCGTGATCGCCCGGTCCCCATTCCGCAAAAGCGATGCCCGGCACCCGTACCGTGGATTCCACATTGGCGTCGGCACGCGGATTCTCGATCTTCACGCCCAGGATGATCTCGCCATCGGGATTGAGCGGCCAGGGTTCGGCCCGCTGCAGATATTCGGCCGGCGTCAGGCCCCATATCTTGGAAGCATAACTCTGGCTGCCATTGCCGCGAAAACCCTGGTTCAGTCCCGGCACGACCGGCGCAAAGGGATAACGCGACGCCTCGACCATGATCTTGGCGGCTTCCGGGCTTTCGGCATTGCACAGGAGAATACCGTGCGCGCCCGCCGCCAGCGCCTGCTGGATCATCCAGGCGTTGGCGCGCACCACATCGGCGGTGCCCTGGATCGGCAAGGTGACGATCACCGGCACGGTGGGATGACCGGTGCGGGTGCCCACCTCCTTCAATCCGCGCATGAATTCGCGCAGCTCATGGAAGTCCAGCGCGCCATGCTCCATCTCATAGGTGATGTAGTCGGCCTTGGTATTGGCCATGCGCTTGCCGTCTTCGTAACCGGCGGCTTCAATCTGGGCGTAATAGACCGGCTGGCCCTTCAGCCACATGTCGATGATGCGGTTGATGTGCTTGCCGATGCGGGTGGGCTTGGCCGGCATGGCCGGGAAGGTGCCAGGACCGAAAGCCGGCGCGTTGGGCTGAACCTGCGCACCCGCCGGAACATAGGTCAGGGCGGCGACGGCCAATGCGCCCATCAATAGATGCTTGAATTTCATGGCGTTTCCCCGTTTTGTGAATTTTGCGACAGGAACAGTCCATCACAGGATGGGGGCTTTGTCTTGCCCAAGTTGGGATGAGATCTCGAGCCCCGCATTCCGCGGGGCGACCAGCAGGGAGCTACAGCTTCCTTCTCCTTCGACGCGAAGCGTCTGGAAGGGGGAGTTCGGTAGCGACAGCGTACCGAACGGCGCAGCGAGGCGTTTGCGCAGTAAACCCGAGCTGCGACGGATGGGGGTTCAAAATACTAATTCAGCCGGAGATCGTCACCCGCTTGGCCGCCTGCTGGGCCCGGATCGACAGCTCCGCCGCCAGCAGGCACTGGGCCTGGTCCTGGGCGATGTGGGTGCGGTTGACAATATCGCCGACGAATTGCGGCCCGAACGGCAGAGCGCCGTTGTTGCAGTCGATGAAACGGGCGTGGCTGCCGTCCACCAGGAACAGGTTGTCGCCCTGTTTGGACACCGCGACATTGGCGTATTTGCGGATCTCGATATAGCCATCGGTGCCCAGCACGAACAGCCGCCCGTCGCCCCAGGTACCTAGGCCGTTGGGCGTGAACCAGTCCAGCCGCACATAGCCGAAACCGCGATCGCCCTTCAGCATCATGTCGCCGAAATCCTGGAAGTGCGGATGATCGGGATGGCGCAGATTGGCGATCTGGGCGGCCACGATTTCGGCCCTGGTCGAGCCGGTATAGAACAGGAACTGGTCGATCTGGTGCGAGCCGATATCGCAAAGGATGCCGCCATACTGCACATCCTCCCAGAACCAGGCGGGGCGGGGTGCGCCGCCGCCATTGTCGCCGGCATGCTGGATCACCTGATGCGGCGCGATATTGATGGTCTGGATCACCTTGCCGATGGCGCCCTGCCGGATCAGCTCGCCCGCGTGCACCGCGGCGCGCACTTCCAGCCGCTCGGAATACAGAATGGCATAGATGCGCTTGGTCTCCGCGATGGTTTTCTTCACCAGCGCCAGGTCTTCCAGGGTGGTGATGCCCGGCTTGTCGGCCAGGAAATCCTTTCCAGCCTTCATGGCGCGCACGCCGATCCCGGCCCGTTCGTTGGCGATATGGGATGACAGGACAAGCTGCATGGAAGGATCGTGCAACACCTCATCCTGGCTTTTGGCGATCTTGGCGCCCGGATAGCGCTTGGCGAAGACCGCCAGCTTGTCCGGCTCCGCACCCCAGCAAGAGACCAACTCTCCGCCGCCGCGCTGGATGGCGCCAATCATGCCGTGGATATGGTCGTGGCTGATGCCGCAGACACCGAAACGGATATGGTGTTTGGGCTTTTCCTCCGCCGCCGGCGGCAAAGTCTCGGCCTGCACATCTCCCGGCACCATGGCAAACGCCGCCGCAAGCGCCGGACCCAGGCCGGCCGCTTCCAGAATGTCGCGGCGTTTTTTCATCGCTATTTTACGCGGTTGACTTTGTAGACCACGCCTTCGACGCGCATGTCGTACAGGTCGGTCGAGGTGCCGTTGTTGATCGTCACCTTGTAGGAGGTGGCGGGCTTTTTCCACCGGGCCAGGCGGATATCGGATTCCGCCTGCCGCCAGACATGACCGTCCGACATGGTGACCGTAAAATGCCCGTCATTGCCGAAGCCGTAGGCGATCATGGGCATGTTGTAGGCCAGCGGCTTGGTGTCGCCGATAATCGAGCTGAAGAAGCCTTCCGACTTTTTTACAGGTGCCCGGCGGACAACCGGTGCGACACCGGGAGATGCGCCGCCATAAGAAGCCCCTGGGCCCGGCACCAGCCGGGTCTGGCTTTCGGGCGCAGGCGCCAGCCCCAGCATCGCGCGCATGGGCTGGGCGGAGCCGTAGAAGCAATCCAGCCAGACCCGGTTGTCGGGAATGCCTTCACAACGCGCGGCACCGCCCATCACTGCATCCCGGGTGGGATCGGCCATTGCACCTGATGAACCCATCAGCCAGGCCGCGGAGCCTACCACCCAAAAAAACCCACGCCACGCCATCGCTTCCCTCCGCCTAACCCTGACTTTCGCGGTAGATTAGCCAATCGCGAGGCCATGACAAAGCTTGGAAAGCCGCGGCTGCCAGCCCGTCATTTCAACAATCTGCCGTCGCGCCGGGCAGCGGGCCGGTGTGCCAATGCGCGCCTTTCCAAACGCCGGACGGGTGGCATGATCGCATCCCTCAAGGGGGGCGGATGCGAACCTATCGTAAAATCCTGGCGGGACTTCTGAGCCTGCTGGCCATGCCTGCCGCAGCGCAGCCGGAATTCGCGGCCCGAGTGCGCCGTTATGCCGACGCCCATCGCACCGAGATTGTGACGGAATATCTCAAACTTCTTTCCCTGCCCGATATCCATGGCGATGCCCCTGCCCTGCAACGCAATGCCGTTCTGCTGCAGGAGATGATGAAAAAACGCGGACTCGAGACCGCCCTGTGGCAGACCTCAGGCGGCGTACCGGTGGTGTTCGGGGAAAAACGCGTCCCCGGCGCCGGCCGCACCATCCTGTTCTATGTCCATTATGACGGCCAGCCGGTCGACCCCAAGCGCTGGAGCCAACCCGATCCTTTCGTGCCCGTGATCCGTACCGCCAGCATCGAAGCGGGCGGCAAACCGGTGAGCGATCTTTCCGCGATATCCGATGAATGGCGCGTCTATGCCCGCGCCGCCGCCGACGACAAGGCGCCGATCGAAGCGCTGCTATGCACGCTGGATGCCTTGGGCGGGACGCCAAAAGAAAATATAAAAATTATCCTGCATGGCGAGGAGGAAGGGCGCGGCCCCGGCCTGGACGAGGTCATCGCCAAATATCCCGAGCGCTTGAAATCGGACCTGCTGGTGATCCTGGACGGGCCGCAGCACGCCAGCGGACAGCCGACCATCTTCTATGGCGCGCGCGGCGGCGCGGGGTTGGACCTCACGTTCTATACCGCCAAACAGGGCATGCACAGCGGCAATTACGGCAACTGGATGCCCGATGCCAATGTGCGGCTGGCGCAATTGATCGCGTCGATGGTCTTGCCCAGCGGCAAGGTCGCGATCCCCGGCTTCTATGGCGATGTGCTGCCTTTTTCGAAACAGGCTCGCACCATGATGGATGCGGTTCCGGATCAGCCGCGCAAGATGCAGCAGGATTTCGGTGTAGGTTCCCTGGACGGGGCGGCCACCTCGCTGCAGGAGGGCCTGAACATGCCCGCCTTCAGCATCCATCAGATGAAAGGCGGCGAGGTCGGCGGCGTCATCGCCGCGAGCGCCAGCGCCCAGATCGCCGTGCGGCTGGTGGCGGAGAACGATCCCGCGGCGATGGTCGAACGGGTCACCAAATTCATTCGCGATCAGGGCTATTTCATCACCGACAAGGAACCCGACCTCGCCACCCTGGCCAGCCACGCCCGCATCGCGCGGCTGGTCCCGCGCGTGGCCGAAGGCGGCAGCGGCGCCTGGCGCACCGATCCGGACAATCCGCAGGCGGTGTTCGCCACCGAGGCGCTGCGCGCGGTATGGGGTGACCGGCTGGTGCGCATCCGCACCCTCGGCGGCGGCGTCCCGGCCTCATCCTTCATCAATGCCTACCACGTGCCGACGGTCGGCGTGTCACTGGCCAACTATGACGACAACCAGCATTCCGACAATGAGAATATGCGGCTGGGCAATCTCTTCGAAGGCATGGTGACGCTGTCCGCCCTGATGATGCATTAGGACGCGCGCGGCGCGGAATGCACAATCACGCAGCGTTTGCGGCTGGCGGGATTGACCTTCAGATCGGCATTGTCCGAAAGCCATACGAAATCGATCTTGTCCCAGGGATAAAGGATCGCTTCCCGGTCGTCGGCCAGGACCGCGCCCCGATCAAGCGCCAGCATGAAGGACCGCGCCATATCCTGACGCGTCCCGAAGATTTCCACGCATTGTTCGCTATGAGCCTGGCTGAGAGTGAAGCTCCAGCCCTGCGCCACCATGGCCGAAAAGGCCACGGCAATGGCCGGCGCCCAGGCGTAAACCAGGTGATTGCGCTGGCGCGACAGCACCGAGCGTATGACCGCCCACACCACATAGCCGAAGATGATCGCAAGCGCCGGCGTGACCAGCGCCCCCCAGGGCCACTGCTCGGTCACGAAATAAAGCCCGGTATAGCAAGTCACGAAAATCGGGCACATGGTCAGGACCGGCGGGCAGACCTGTTCCCAATTGTCGAAATATTTGGCTCCGCCGAACACCAGCAACAGGATCAGGCCCGCCGCCACCATCGGCAGGAAAAAAGAGCCGGCCAGCAACGCCGCCGAGACGAAATCGTTGAAATCCATCAGCCCGAGCACGGCGATGTTGTTGATGGTGAGGATTTCGCCCCAGACGAACGCCACAGCCAGCACGAAGAAACATGCCGCGACGATCGAGATGTAGGAGCTGGGCTTGTCCAAAAGCTACCAGTTCAGCAGCTTCTGCAGATTGCCGCCCTTGACCTTGGCGATGTCGGCCGCCGAATAGGCTTTCATATGCACGTCGATGATCTTGGGCGATCCCCCACTCCACACCACGCGGTCGGCGCCATATTCGCGGATCAGCCGGCGGGTGAAAGGCAGGATGCTTTCAAAATCGGGCGCGTCGGTGGCGATATAATCCAGGCCTGAAAGCTTCATATAGACATTGGGCAGCTTGGCCAGTTCCAGCATGTTGGCATATTCGTAGGGATTGCCCAGCTTGGGCTCACCCATATGGTCGATCAACACCTTGCAACCGGGGAAGGCCTTGATGGCATCCGCCGCCTGCAGCGCATAGTTGGGGCCGATGTGCAGCTCGATGATCAAGTTGGAATTCACCGCCGATTTCCACAAGGCCCGCACATAGTCGGCGGCGAAGGAATCCAGGTACATCTCCTTTCCGCGATGGGCGTGGAAGCGGGTGGAAACGATGCGCGGCTGGCTTTTCACCAGGGCCGTCAGCTTTTTCGGTGATTCCGGATTCTTGGGATAGAACAGGCTGGTGGCCTTGAACTTGTCCGGCGAAGTGCGCTTGAGACAGTCGATCACCAGCGTATGGTCGTCGCCATACGGCTCGGGCTGCACGAACATCGCCTTGTCGATGCCGAACTCTTTAAGGTGCGCCTCATAGGGCGGCAAAGGATCGGCCGGCAGCTTGCTGGCATCGGGCTTGTAGACGGCATTGGGATGGAACGGAAACTTGGCGGTGTTGGAGCTGAACATGTGCATGTTCCACTCGATCACCGGCGTGGCGGCGGCCAGGGCCGGGGAAGCAGCGCCGGCCAGTGCGGCAGCGCCCATCAAAACCAGAGCGTCGCGGCGGTTGCCTTCCATAATCGTCCCCATTGCTTTTGCGGTTTGCCGAAGGGATACCATGCTGCGAGCGGATGCGGCAAACATGAATAGAAAAGCCCTACAGGATCAGGCTATCGCGCTGCAGCGTAACGGGCGGTGGCGGGACGCGGAGCAGCTTTATCTGGAGCTGCTGGCGGATGATCCACGGGACTTTGCCGCGCGCCATTTCCTGGGCGTGGCGCGGGCACAGGCCGGGCGATTGGAAGAGGCGCTGCGCGACATCGACCTGGCGTTGGAAATTCAGCCGGGCGATGCCGAAGCGCTGCTCAATCGCGCCAATGTGCTGAAGCTGCTGGGCCGCATGCAAGAGGCCCTATCCGGATACGAAAATGCGCTGTCGTCGAAACCGGGATGGCCGCAAGCCGAAAACAATCGCGGTACCGTGCTGCAGGCGCTGGGCCGCCATGATGAGGCGCTTGCCGCTTTCGACCGCGCGCTGACATCGGCGCCGGATTATGTGGAGGCATTGAACAATCGCGGCAGTGTGCTGCAGGACCTCAAGCGGCCGGCGGACGCCCTTGCCGCCTATGACCAGGCGCTCCGGCTTGCGCCGAAATTCGCTACCGGCTTCAACAATCGCGGCAGCGCGCTGTTGGACCTCAAACGTTTTGCCGATGCGTTGTCCTGTTTCGACCGGGCGCTCGCCTTGCGTCCGGGGGATGCTGAGTTTCTCAGCAACCGCGGCAACGCCCTGCAGGGGCTGATGCGTTATGAGGAAGCGCTCGCGGCTTACGACCAGGCGTTGGCCATCCGCCCGGATTATGCCGACGCCCTTAACAACCGCGGCGAGGCCCTGCAGCAGCTGAAGCGGCATGAGGAAGCGCTCGCCTCCTTCGACCGCGCGCTGGAGGCGCCGGGCTCCGCGCCGGCCTTTGGCGGCGCGGCCATGGCGGCGCTCAGTCTCTGCGACTGGAAAAGAACGGCAGAGATCGGCGCCCAGATGGAGAAACGCATCGCCGCCGGCGAGCCCATTCCGCCCTGGGTTCTGCTGGGTTACAGCGGCGACGAGGAGCTGCAACGGCAATGCGCCGCCAATGTGATCGGCAGGTGTTTTCCGCATCTTCCGCCGCCGCTGGCGACCGTTCCCTACAGCCACGACAAGATCCGGCTGGCCTATATCTCCTCAGACGTCGGCCATCATCCGGTGGCAACGCAGATCGTGCAGTTGATCGAATGCCACGACCGCGGCGCCTTTGAGGTGATCGGCATCGGCACCAATGCCGACGACGGGAGTGCCCAGCGCCGCCGCCTGGTCGCCGCCTTCGACCGCTTCATCGATGCCCATCAGCAACCG
>Ga0157379_10001159_pt1 | contig 21489 bp, 19 predicted proteins | sample S25metaG_FD_121802 | JGI IMG/M metagenome (GOLD analysis project Ga0157379, IMG submission 121802) | Switchgrass rhizosphere microbial communities from Kellogg Biological Station, Michigan, USA - S2-5 metaG | ecosystem: Host-associated > Plants > Roots > Rhizosphere > Soil | place: USA... | reverse complement strand
TAGCGCACGCCTTGCGGCACCGTGGGTTGCCGCCCGTTGATCGGAACAAACGTCGTATCGGTCGCGGCGCGCAACAAGCGATTGAGTTCGTGCAGCTTGCCGCGTTTGCGCTCCCAGCCGATCCAGCGACCTTCGCCTTCGTTCCAGACGCGGCGGCGATGCAAAAGCAGGAATCGTTCGCCGGCTGTGGCGCGGCCATGACGTTCATTCAGCCTGGCGATGCCCATCGCGGCGACGGCGAGAAGCTCATCGTCACCGGCGACATGCTCGCTGCCGGCATCGGTCCAATCGCTGAGAAGCGCGAAGGTGAAATTATCGTCCGGGTTCGCCAGATAGTGCACTTCCAGACGTTCGATATGTTCCTCGATTTCCTTCTTCGACGTCAGCAGCGTCGGCATGACGATGATCGTGCGCAACCAATCCGGCACGCCATCGCGCAGCGAAAGGCCAGGAAGCTGCATGGCCCCGACATGCTTGGTGATCACGCGATTGACGATTGCGATCGCCAGGTCGGTGGCCGGAATAAAGGCCGCAACGCCCAAGGCCACCAGGCTCCAGCCGGTGACGCCGCGGGGCGCGACCGCCAACAGCCCGGCGACGACAACCGGAAGCGCCACGCCGGCGATCATGGCGGCGTAGCTGATCACCCCGGCATCCGATAAGAAGCGGAAGATCTTCTTCTTCAACGGTAGACGGCAATTGAGCTTCGCTTCGAATGCCGGGCGGCCTTCGGCAATCAGATAGTAGCCAAGGTCTTGCTCGCGCCCGTGGACTTGCGGCGCGTCGGCCGTTCCACTTTGCGCGCGCAAGACCGCCTCCACGGCGCGCGCTGCCACATCGACTTCGTCCTGGCCGGACTCGTGGGCCAACACCTCCACCGCCCGGCGGTAGAGATCGCGCGTGGCAAAATCCAAGTCGGTAAAACCGTCGACTTCGCGCATCACGGAGTCGACCAGGCTGACGGTTTCGAAAAATTCAGGCCAGTTGACCGAAGAGATCAGCCGCATGCTGGTTATGATGTTGCGCACGGTAACGTTGGCGGCGCTCTGGCGCTGCAGCTCTTCGCGCACGATGCGGTCGGTGGTGGTTCCTTCCGCCGCCAGACGATCATTCATCCAGCGCAGCGCCGGCGTCACGTTCGGATCGCGATCACGCAAGCGTTGTGCCAGCTGCACCGCGAATGCCGTGGACCACGGCACCTGCTCGAGATCGCGCAGCAACGCCGACGCAGGTTCCTTGGAATCGATGTCCAGCAGGCGGTCGGCCAGCTGGTCGGCATGGCGGCTCGCTGCCAACCGCTGCGTGATTTCGCCCGACACCCGGCGCAAGTTTTCCACCAGCGTGACACGCAGCGTGATCGCCACCGCCCACAGCTCGCCGATCGTCAGCGGCTGGACGCGCTGATAGGCCTCGACAAAACGCGTCAGCTTGTGAATGTCGAATGCGCTGTCGGTATGGGCCACCACGGCCCAGGCAATCCCGAAGACGCGGGGAAATCCCTCCAGCGGGCCGTCGCTCAGCTTGGGCAGCCGGCGATAAAAACCAGGCGGCAGGTCGTCGCGCACCTCGCGGATCTGTTCGTCGACCACATGATAGTTGTCGAGCAGCCATTCCGCCGCCGGCGGGATCGATTGGTGGGCGCGCGTCGCCGCAACGATCTCGCGATAGGCCTTGGCCAGGACCTTGCGATTCTCCTCGAGGCGCGCGGCCAGCGGGCGCCCCTTGGCGACATCGGCGGAGACGCGCTGCGCATTGGCGAGCGTCGCGGCGTGCTGCTCCAGCCGCTCGACGCTGAAAAGTTCAGCCCGGACGGGCCCTTCACCGGGATCGAGCGCACGCGGCCACGCCGCCCGGTTTGAGACACCCATGTAGTTCACGGTGCACCGTCCAGCTTGGTCTTGCTCAGGCGCGCCGCGCGCGGGGCGGACAAGCAGAGTTCAACCATCAACATCCAGCCGGGTCGTGATGAACCTTAGCGTTTCACTGAAAATCACGCCAGTTTCCTTCAAATAACATGCACTGCAGATGTTTCTGGCCGCTGCTGGAACGTTTGTTGAACCAGCATGGTCGACGCTCAGAAGAGACTTCGCAGCCTGGCGTGCTGGAAGTTTCGGCGAACTTTGTGAGCCATGAGAATTGCAAAATGGCGCAATGGAACCATCTCGTTCTCCCTCCGTGACGAGTACTACAATGCATAACGCAGAGGGGCGCCGAAGTTTCCCTATCCCACCGGCGGACTGGAACCAAGGCGGCGATCTGGTGTTATCGGATATAGCGTGTCTACGCTGTGCCGGGCACGACGGAGGGGTGGCCATCATGCAGTTCAGGCTTTGGCTTGGCGTTCTGGCTTGTCTTTTTTGTTCGACGCCAGTTGGCGCCGCGTCAGATGTGGCCGCCGCTGCGGATGGCGCGACACTGTCGTTCCTGTTCGAGAACGACCTGTTCTACAGCACCGACCGCGACTATACCAACGGTGTCGAACTCTCCTACACCACCGCCGCGCACGATACGCCCAAGCTGTTCGTCGACCTGGCGCGCCTGCTGCCCTTCTTCGCGACCACCGGAAAGGTTCGCGCCTCCTATGTGTTGGGCCAGAACATCTACACGCCGAGTCATCTTGAGCTGGTCAATCCGCCGCTGACCGAGCGCCCCTATGCCGGGTTCCTCTATGGCGGCATCGGCCTGGCCGACGACACCGGCGAGCGCTTGGATCAGATCGAACTCCAGATCGGCGTGATCGGTCCCTCATCGCTCGCGGCGGACACGCAGAAATTGGTGCACAAGCTTGTCAACGGCCGACCGCCTCTCGGCTGGAGCACGCAATTGCGCGGCGAACCCGGCATCGTTTTGACCTATTCGCGAAACTTGCGACTGATCCCGCGGCAATCTTTCCTGGGCTTGTTCGTCGATCTCGAGCCGCATTATGGCGCTGTCGTCGGCAACGTATTCGACTATGCCAATGTCGGCGCCATGGCGCGCATCGGCTTCAACATTCCTGACGATTACGGCCCGCTGCGCATTGAACCGAGCCTGCCCGGCTCGGGCTTCTTCGAACCCAGCGCCGCGTTTGGCTTCTATGTCTTTGTCGGCGTCGATGGACGGGCAGTCGCCCGTAATCTGTTCCTGGACGGCAATACTTTTGTGTCCAGCCGCAGTGTAGACAAAAACATTTTCGTTGGCGATCTGGAATTGGGTGCCGCGCTCACATTCGATTTCATGCAAGTCACCTTCACCCACGTCCTCAGGACCAAGGAATACAAGACGCAGGCCGGCGCAGATCAGTTCGGCGCGGTGAACCTGTCGTTCAAACTTTGACTGGCTAGCTCAGGTCGCCTGAGGTTTGGCGGTATGAAAGAACAGAGCCTGGCCGATGGTCGCCTGCACGCATTCCGGCAGAAACGGCTTGGCGACAAGATAGGTCGGCTCCGGCCGCTCGCCCGTGAGCAGTTTTTCGGGATAGGCCGTGATGAAGATCACCGGGATGTCGAAGGTATCGAGAATCTCCGACACCGCTTCGATGCCCGAGCCGCCGTCGCCGAGATTGATGTCGGCGAGCACAAGGCCGGGCCGCTCGGCGAGTGCGAGATCCACCGCGGCACGACGCGTGGCGGCGACGCCGACGACCTGGTGACCCAACTCGCTGACCAGATTGTCCAGATCCATGGAAATGATCGGTTCATCCTCGATGATGAGCACGCGCGAGATCAGTTGCCGATCAATCAGCTTCTGCGCGTCCACAATGGCGCGCTCAATTTCCTGCGGCGTTTCGTCCATCACGAACGCCGCTTCGTCGAGCGTGAAGGCCTCCACCGCGGTCAACAGCAAGGCGGCGCGCTTGTGCGCGTCCAGCATGGCGAGGCGCGCTTGCGGTGCGGAAGGCTTATTTTCGGTTTGCGGCGGCGCCATCTCGGCTTCGATGTGGCCCGATGCGCTCGACCAAATCGCGTGAAACACTTGATACAGTCCGACACGAGGCGCGACACTTTCCGCGACGGATTGTTCCTTTTCCAGCAGGGCCGAGAGCGTGGCCCGTACATAGCTGTCGCCGGCACTTTGCGAACCGGTCAGCGCCCGGGCGTAGCGGCGCAGGTACGGCAGATGCGGCGCAAACGATTGTGTCATAGTCATTGCGTGCGGTCTCCCAAGGCCGGTTGACGACCGGACAGCAAGACAGGAATGCGCCCACATAGAATAAGTTCCCTGACCCACCGGAACCATTGGAGCGGCGGGGAGTTGAGACAGCGGCAGGTTCGCGACGCCGATGCGAAGCCTTGACGCAATAGCCTGAATTGGCTCTGCAATCCCGTCCCGAGACGCTGCGAAGGTGAATTGCGTTCGAATGCCAAGCGGCAGGAAACAAATTGGCCAGAGAAATGAATATCAATAGCGAGCAAGCCCGAGCCGTTCGCTTGCGGCAAAAGGCGCTCGGCCGCGAATTACAGCGGCTATTCGACGACGTGGTGCGCGAACCGGTGCCCGACGAATTCCTGATCCTGCTGAAGCAGCTGGATGAACTGCAAAACGATCCGGCCAAACGCCCCCACTGATCGCGCCCCTTCCAGATGAACGCAGAATAAACGCCAGCCCCAGACTGGGTTCAGCAGCGCCGCGTCATTGTCCCGTCCAATGATGCAGCCGCATCCCATCGCGAAGGAGCAAATCGTATGAAACGTCTTTTAAGCGCCGTGCTGGCGCTATCATTGTTGGGCGGGACGGCCGCCGCTGCCGCGCCTTACGACAACGGATACAACTACACGCATAGACGTCATGGCGACAACGGCGCAGCCGTGGTAGCCGGCATCGGTCTGTTGGCGCTCGTGGCGATTCTGGCGTCACAGCACCGTCAGCACCGCCACTATCACAGCGGCTGGTACAACGGCCGATACTATGACAATGGCTACGGCCGCTCCTATCGCTATCAGCATGACAACTATTACGACGGCTATGACGACAACTAATGGCGTCCGGCCAGGTGATGTGCAAACGGTTTCGCCTTTGTGGCGAGACCGTTTGCCTGCCTTAACAAATTGCTAATTTTCACCACCGCGCGAAATCGATTTGCGCGCGCGGAACCAAACTATGTACGTCGCGTTCCCTTCGACATCTGCGCCCTTGTCCAACACGGCGCGATTTTTTTGCGGAGGGAATCGTGGCAGGATTTCGTCGTCCTAGAATGTTCGGTCGGCAATATCGCATCAACTGGGATGAAACAGAGCAACAATACACCGTCCATTTGGGTACTGTTCGACTCGGCAGCCACAAGTCGTTGGACCGTGCTACTGCAATCGCCAACTGGCATGCCCAGCGTGTCGCACTCGATGCGGCGCGCCTAAAGCGCTCCCACGCCATCGTCGCCGTCGGGAGTGCCCCGGTTCTGACCGCACCATAGAAGAAATTATTCACAATCCGGGAACAAACGCACTGCGCTCGCGTTTCCTTGGCGATGCCCCAAGTCGGGCACGTTAAAGTTATGAGGTGTTCACCATGTTTAAAGCGACCACACGGCTTCTCGCCGCCGCCGCGATTGCCATCGCTGCATCGACGGTCGCAGCTCAGGCGGACTCCTGCAGTGGCCACAGCCACACGACCGGCACCGTGTTGGGCGCGGTCGGCGGTGGCGCTATCGGTAGCGCCGCAAGCCATGGCAGCTTGGGCGGAGTTCTCGCCGGGGCGGCCATCGGTGGATTGGCGGGCAATGCGATTTCCCGCGACATCGATTGCCGGCATCGCTATCGCCATCACAGCCGCTACTACTATCGCCATCACCACCGTTACGCGCGTTATTGAGGACGGGGGCCACGCATGAGCATGTATGAAACGCGTCGGCTGGCTTACCCAGATCGCAGATATCAGCCGCGAATTTTGTCGACGTTCGGCTGGTATTTCGTGCTGGCCATGATCGCCGCCTCAACGATGGGCGCGGCGCTGGCATTTGCGAGCTGAGCGCCGACTCAGGAGACTCGAAATGAATCTTCACACTCTCAGTACAACCGCTGCTGCGGTCGCAGGACTGCTGTTGGCCGTGGCGCCGGCCATGGCGGAAACCAACTACCACACCGAATCGACGCCTGCCGAGCGCGTTGAGACGAACACACTCAACACAAATGCGGCGGATCGGGCGCGTAGCGATTCAGACGCCAACGCGGCGGCGCAGGCCGACTATGACGCCGCCCGCGCAGCCTATGAGCGCAGCCTCAACCGCTACGATGTGCGCAAGGCCGTCTACGAGGACGACCGGGCGCGCTTTGAAAGCGAGCGGCGATACTATGAACGCAACCGCGCCCAGCGCTGGCGGGCATTCCACAATCGTGATCGTTACCGGGAAATCCTGGCGTTCCGCTCGGACGAACTCATCGGCAAGCAGGTCTCCACCCGCACCGGCCGTTGGATCGGCCGCATCCGCGACGTCGACTTCACCCCGCAAGGTCAGGTCAATCGCATCGCCATCCAAGTCGATCGCCGTCGCATTGCGTGGGTCTACGCCGATGATGTGCGCTACGATCCCAGCATGCGCGTCATCCTGATCGATCTGTCGCGCGATCAGCTCGACATGTTGGCCCGATTGCGCGAAACGGGAGCATAATCGGGGGGGAACTGCTCGCAGACTCCCCCTCGCGCTTTGCTTGCCGACCTCTCCCCGACTACGCCAAGGCTTCGGCGTTGCCAGGAGAATGGAATTGGCGCGCCAGATGCAAAAATCTGCGCTGCAGCTAAGTGCTTGGATTTTGCCAGATGAGGAGACTTCTGTTCAAGGCGGCGCACCCACGCTAGGATTTCTGACGGAGTTTTGAACCTCCCCGCTGCGAAACGAAATCCCTGGAGCGTAGCGAATGCGATTGATGACCAGCGCGCCGCTCCTGAGAGTTGCGTTGGCCGTGCTCCTGCTGACTATCCTGGCAGCAGCAAGCCTGCTTGGCCTGCTCACACGCGACCGATACGCCAAGGCGCCTCACCTGGCGCACGCGCGGCCCGCCGCACATGCCACACCGCCCAAACGCGTCGTCCAGCGCCACATTCCGGTGCCCCGGAAGCTGTCGCAATTCGAGCGGGAAATGCGCATGACGCCGCGCCAGCTCATGAACCGGTGGAATGACCTGATCGGCGAGGCTTCACTGCGCTTTAAAGTGCCCCAGCCGTGGATCCGCGCGGTGCTGGCGGCAGAGAGCGGCGGGCGCACCATGTCGACGGAAACGTTGCCGCTCACCTCGCGCGCCGGCGCACTTGGACTGATGCAGCTGATGCCCGAAACCTATGGCGAGATGCGGGCGCTGCATGGATTGGGCCGCGATCCGCACGATCCCCATGACAATATCTTCGCCGGCGCCGCCTATCTGCGAAGCCTTTTTCTGAGCTACGGCTATCCCACCATGTTCTCCGCCTACAATGACGGGCCGGGAAACCTGGAGGAGAAGTTGCGCAGCGGCGGCGTGCTGCCGGCCGAAACCCGCGACTATACCGCGCGCATTGCCCGGGCGCTGGGAACAGGTAGCGGACTGCATGGCGTGCGGGTGAAATTCACCCGGCCAAACGGCGCCGTGGTCTGGATTGATTCCGCGGCGGTAGTGTCGGTGCGCGCGGCGCTGGTGGGAGAATATGCGCCCGGCGTGCTCTCCGTCATCACGGTGGGTCGCATGCGCCAGGGCGTGTGCGAGAATCTTGCCAGGACCAGGGCCATCCTGCGCGGGCACGGCGCACGCGTATGAATCGCGGCGGCGACCCGTTCAGCGCGTGGCGCTGCCGTGCCAGAGCTTTTCCAGGTAGGCGAGCTTGGGGTCGGTCACATCGGCCAGCGCCACCGAGCCCACGAAGGACAGCCCCGCTTCCGCGCCGTTTGTCCACACGATCTTGGCCTCATGGGCGATGCGCTCACGCAAATTGATCAAATAAACGTTTGACGGCACCGCGAGATTCACTGGCAGCGTAATGCGCGCGCCGGATTCGGTCAGGTTTCGGATCGAGCACGGAAAGCTGCGTGCCCCAGCAGAATAGGCGACGATGCCGCTGAGCAATACCCGCTTGCGCTGTTTGGGACGCCGCTCGATCCGCGGCGGCAGTTCCGTAGCGTGACTGGGGGCGCCGCGCGCATGTTGTTTGCGGGATTCTCCCGACATGTTGGTGGACATCCGTTCTGACCTGCTCGCAACCTGTGTTGCGGTGCCAAGAAAAGCAGGACGCGATTACCGCTGGGTTAACATGCGCTTGCGATCTTTAATTTTCAAAGTGAGTGACGACCGATTCAGCTCTTGATCTCAGGTTGCTCATGAAGGATGAGGTTGAGCAGCGAGCTGTGGACCTCGATCTTGCCGTTGTAGCTGATGAACCCGAGTTTTCGGAACCGGTTCATGAAGTAGCTGACGCGCGAGCGCGTCGTTCCGATCATCTCGGCCAGCATCTCCTGACTCACATTGGCAATGATCGTCTCGGGACGCCCATCCTTGCCAAAATTCGCCAACAGCAGCAGCGCCCGCGCCAGGCGTTTTTCACTGGAGTTGAACAACTGGTCGACCAGGTCTTCCTCAACCCTCAGCGTGCGCGAAAGCAGATGCTTGACGAAGAGGTCTGCAAATGCCGGCTGCTCATGCAGCGCCTGTACGATTACGGCCCGTTCGAGGCGGGTGATCTCGCATTCCGTCATCGCGGTGGCCGTCGCCATGCGGCGTTTCTGACCCGCGAGGCAGCCCTCGCCGCAAAAATCACTCTTGCCCAGGATCGCGACCACGGCTTCCTTGCCATGTTCGGACAGGACAGTGACCTTGACCTTGCCCTTCTGGATGAAGAACACGCAGTCCGCAACCTCGCCTTGCACGAAGATCGGCTGCCTGATGTCATAGGTCGTGATGCTGCGCCCCTTCCCGACATTGAAGAGAAAAGCCTGCGGATCGAACGTTGCGGTTTTGCCGGACTTGGCGGCCATGCGGTCAGCGTCTTTCAAGGTGTGAGTTAACGACACACGGTGACGTTCGCGCCTCGGCTATGGAATGAGGAGAGATCGGCGCGGGCGCCCGCTTTGACGCAGCAGATCGACAACGCACAAACTAACACGCCGCCTTGCGGCGGTCGATCACTATGTACGTTATCGCACAGGTTTGCCGGGTTGTGTGGCCGCACGCCGGCGCCAGTGGGGCCGAATAGGCTTTTGCCAAGCAAAACAGACGCTTTGTGGTTGCCGGCGCGAGCGACGCTCAGCGCGGGGGCAGGCCGCGATTGTCGCTCGGGACTCGGTTGGCCGTGCGGGCCGGTGCAGTACTCACCTTCCTGCCGGCGAATCGAACCGCAGTGCTCACGTCGCGGCCACGGCGATAATAGCTGGCGTTTTGCGTCATGGCGGCGAGCATCGCGCGCGCATTGACACTGTCGCGGCCATTGTCGTGATAGACGCTATTCACATCCATGCTGTTGTAGCCGCCCGGTGTGCCGGCAGCCTGGCACTGCCCAATTATCCCGCCGATCGCGACGACGACCGTCAGCACACCACTTGCCCAAACTGATCTGACGCACATCATCTCACACACCACGCTCACGCAGTAACGCGCGAAGTCGCGGTTCGATCCGCAACGTGTCATGCATGGCCGAACACCAGCCATAAAATAATGATGATCGGGATTGGAACTCCGACGAGCCAGAGCAGTAGCGAACGCATGGCGATCTCCTCGATACGAGGAAAAAAACGCACTGGGCCCGGCTCGGTTCCTGATGGAGCGAATTTTCGCTGCCGGCGTTTTAATCGCGAGGCCAGATTTGGCAGCGGCGTCGAAAATGTCGGGCCGGACGGTGGAGGTACCGCCCGGCCCAAATCGAAATTACGTCGCCGCGAGATGCCCACGTGGGCAATTTAGCGGCGCAACGGCGATAGCTACTTGATCTTGCCGGAGACTGTCGTGAACGTGGTCGATAGCGACGTGCCTACGGCGGTTACCGCAGTGATGATGACGACCGCAATCAGAGCAGCGATCAATCCATATTCGATGGCGGTCGCGCCATCTTCATTGGCGATGAAACGGGCAAACAGATGCATCGGAAATACTCCCAAGACGACTACGTCCGGGGAGTGTCGATGGAAAGCTTGAAAGAATTACTGCGTATATCGAAGCAAATTAATTAAAACTTTCGCCTGGCCGGAAACGGCAGCGTTTGCCGTCCGGCACGTACAAAATGCCGCACCCATTCGGTTTTCGAGATGCGAATGAAGAGTGTTTAGCGCGCCAGACGGTAACGCAGAAATACTTTTCCGTTGGCAAAGCGGCGCATCGCTTGCAACGTCAGGGTCGGCCTCTGCTTCAGACCGTCGAACAGAGTTCGGCCGGCGCCCAGGATGACGGGGTTCAACACCAACTGGAATTCGTCGATCAATCCTGCCTGCGTCAATTGCGCCACGATGCTGCCGCTGCCCAGGATCACCATCCCTGGCCCCTGCTCAGCCTTCATCTGGCGTACTTGCGCCACAAGGCCGCGCTTGACGAGTTTGGTGTTGCGCCAGGTGGGCTTGGTCATGGTCCGGGAAAACACCACCTTGGGCAGAGCATTCATCCGCTCCGCCACGACAGGATCATTTCTGGCGGCGAGCGGCGTCGGCCAGTAGTTGGCCATCAGCATGTACGTCTTGCGGCCGAACAGCAGCGTGCCGCCGCCCTTGGCATTGCCTGCAACGAACGCGCGAAATTTGGGATCGTCGGAGCCTTGATGCGCCCAGCTCATATCGCCGTGACGATCGGTGAAATAACCATCCAGGCTTATATTGTTGAAGACGGCCAGCTTGCGCATGGCGGCGCTCTCAATACCACAGGGCCTCGTTGCCCCAACTCGAATAGTCGCCGTCGAACAGCGAACCGTTCTGGAAATAATGCGACAGTGAACCGCTGAGCCGGTCTGCCGATGTGAGCGGTTCCAGATTGCTGTTGCCGCCGAACGTCAACTCCGCGATGGGCCCGTTGCCGGTCACGCCGTCGGCGCTCGGCAACGTCGAACCACCCGGACCCGTCTGCACCAAGAAGTCCCCGGTCACACCGTCGGCATTTGTGAAGCCGAACAGTACCGAGCCTTCATCCGTCGGGCGATCGCCGCCGCGGCCGAACAGCCACGACAGGAACGAGCCATGCCCCGGCGGCAGTCCCGGCCCCTCCGCCGCGGTGACCGTCAGTGCGGTGCCATTGCCCGGCGCTTGTGCGAACACATAGTTGCCGTGATTGGCACTTAGTCCCGAACCGTTGATCGCATACGAGCCCGGCACCGTTGCGATCGTGGCCGCAGAGGTAAAGCTCAGCACACCGGTCGTGGCCGTCGCCAAGTTCTCGCCATTGACGAAGCCAACCACCGTGCCCGTGAAGGCCGGATTGGGCGTGCCGACTTCACGGCTGGCGGGATCGGCAACGTAAGTCAGTGTCGCCGGTGTGACGCTCAAGGCCGTCGCATTGCCGGCCGCCTGCACGAAAACGTAGTTTCCGTGGTTGGCCGTCAAGCCGCTTCCGTTGATCGCATAGTTGCCGACATTGCTGAGCGCCGTTGCGGTGCTGGTGAAGCTGAGAACGCCCGTCGTCGCGTTGGCGAGCGTATCACCGGCGGCGAACCCCGTGACGCTTCCGCTCAAGGCCGGATCTGCCGCACCATAGGTCCGGCTGGCGGTATTGGCGACGTAGGTCAACGTTGCCGGCGTGATGGCGAAAATCGCCCCGGTGAAAGCGATGGCATAGTTGCCGTTCGCCGTCAGGCTGCCCTGATTGATGGCATAATTTCCAACATTGGCGCCGGCGGCACGGGCGAGGCTGCCGCTCAGGACCGAGTTGGCATTGTCGGAGAATTGAAAGCCGGTTGCGACAAAAGTGAGCGTCGGATCCGCGGTGCCGTAGACCTTAGTCTGCGGATCGGCGACCACCGACAACGTGGCCTGCGTGATGGCGAAGTTCGCGCCGGTGAAGTCGATCGTGTAGTTGCTGTTCGCGACTAGACTGCCCGGCAGAATCGCGTAGTTGCCGACATTTTCGCCGGCCGCGCGGCTGAGCGCGCCAGTGAGCACCCCATCGGCGGTATCGCTGAACTGGAATCCGGTCGCGACGTAGCTGAGCGTGGGATCGGACGCGCCATAGACCTTGGTCTGCGGATCGGCGACCACCGCCAGCGTTGCCGGCGTTATGGCGAAGTTCGCGCCGGTGAAGTCGATCGTGTAGTTGCTGTTCGCGACAAGGCTGCCCTGCAGGATCGCGTAGTTGCCGACATTTTCGCCGGCCGCGCGGCTGAGCGTGCCGCTGAGAACTGAATCGGCCGTGTCGTCGTTGGCAAATCCGCTCGCCACATAACTAAGAGCCGGATCGGACGCGCCGTACACCTTGGATTGCGGGTCGGCGACTATCGAAAGCGTCGCCGCCGTGATGGCGAAGTTCGCGCCGGTGAAGTCGATCGTGTAGTTGGCGTTGGCGACAAGGCTGCCCTGGAGAATCGCGTAGTTGCCCACATTTTCGCCCGCTGTTCGGCTGAGCGCGCCGGTGAGCACGCCATCGGCGGTATCGCTGAACTGGAATCCCGTTGCGACGAAGCTGAGGGCTGGATCGCTTGTCCCATACACTTTGCTCTGCGGATCGGCAACCACGGTCAGGGTCGCCGGCGTGATTGCGAAGTTCGCGCCCGTGAAGTCGATCGTGTAATTGCTGCCAGCCGACAAGCTGCCGAGATCGATGGCATAGTTGCCGACATTTTCGCCCGCAGCACGATCCAGACTGCCCGTCAGGATGGCGGCCGACTCATTGTTCACAAAACCGCTCGCGGTGTAGCTCAATGCCGGATCGGTCGCGCCATAGACTTTCGTCTGCGGGTCGGCGCTGACCGAGAGCACGGCGGCGGTGATGGAAATCTCGCCGGTGCTGGCGAAGCTGAAGGCATAGCCGTTCAACGCTGTCAGCGTGCCCTGGCTGATGCTGATGACATAGGGACTGCCCGCAACCGCTGCACCCGCTGCCGCGCCCGCCGACGCAAGTGTCGGCGCGCCGCTATAGACGTTGGCTGCGCTGTCACCCAAGTACGCACCAGCCACCGCCGGCTGGAATCCCGACACGGTAAAGGCAGCAGGCAGTGCCGCAGTGACGTCATCGCCATAGGTCTTGGCCAGATCGGTCGACGTGAATGTCAAAGTCGGCTGCTGCGCGAAGACGTAGCGGCTACCTGCCGCGGTGATGGCCGTTGGATAGGTGGTGTTCCAGATCGCTGTATTGCCGCTGTTCAGGCCGCCGAACACATCGCCCGTCGGCGACGCAGAATAGATCAAGAATCGGCCGCCATGCAGCTGCAGCGCGAAGGCGCCGGCATTGTTGATGAAATGTCCCGCGGCGGACAGGATAACGGAGTCGCCGGCCGCCGAGCCACCGATGGCCGCGCCGGCGGCGATCGTGAGATCACCGGGCGAGGTTGCAATGAGCCGGCCCGTGAGCAGATCGGAATTTCCCAAAAGGAGTCCGGTGTCGGCGTCGGTCCCTTGGATGTAGATGTTGGCGCCCTTGGACGAGAGCGAAACCTTTCCGGCACCGATATTGATGAAGGCGCCGGCACTGCCGATGCTTTCGCCGCCGGTTCCATCCGACGGCAATTTCAGGCTGATGAAGTCGGCGCTGATGACGCCGGCGCCCGAGATCGTCGCCAGTCCCGGATCCACGCCCGTCGCGCCCGGATTCTTGGCCGACAAAATGAGTGTCCCGCCACTGCCGGACATGTCGAGATCGGCGTTCAGGATGATCGAGCGCCCGGCATCGAGTTCCAAGGTGCGGCCGGTGCCCGAGCCGTTCACCGCCGCACTGACGGTGATGTCATCCACTGCCTGGAGCGTGACGTTGGTGCCGCCGGCCAGCGCGGCTTCGATGGTCGACGCCATGATCTGACTTTGGCCGCTGGTGTAGGGCAAGGTGCCGCCAACCAGTGGCGGGTCGCCGCTGTCGCTCGCCACAATTTCGAGGAAGGTGGGATCGAGCAGCCATTCGCCGTTCGCGCCGTTGGCGGCGCTCGTCGCCACACGCGCGGTTGGCCCGACATTCAGCGTGTGGCCCGACGTTTCGACCAGGCCGCCATCGCCTGACAAGACACCGCCGCGCGCCGTCACGGTGGCGGCGAAGCTGGTATGGCCGCTCGACCAGATCGAAACCGTCCCGCCATTGCCGCTGCTCGTGGCGTCGGCGCGAATGGTGGCGTTGCCGACCGACGTGGTTTGCGCGGCTTGATAGGTTCCGGCGCCATGCAAGCCGCCGCCGATGCTGATGCTGCCGCCACCCTGATCGCCGGAAGCGTCGAGCGTTGCATTGTCTGCCACCTTCACGGTGTTGCCGGCCAAGGCGATGGTGCCACCCGTCTGACCGGCCGCCTCACCCGATGCGTCGATCGAGCCGCCGGCATCCACCGTGCCGTCGCCGGCATCGAGGATGACTTCGCCGTTGCGGATCGTTGCCGATGTCGCTGAGATCATGCCCGTGTTGTTGATCACATTGTTGGCGACATTCGCCGCCGCACGCGCGGTCAACAAAATCCTGCCCCCGACGGCGTTGAGCGTGCCGCTGTTCGCCACGATTTCGCCGCGCGCCGCACCGTTCGCGTCGGTGGGCGTTGTCGTGACCGGCGCGGTGACGGCGTAGCGCAGCAAATTGTCGCCGTCGAAATCGATCGTGAACGCGTTGGCACCGGACAGGATGATTTGACCGCCGGTGGCTTCGATTAATCCGCTGTTGCTGACATGCTGACCGGAAAGAATCGCGGCACCGCCATTGGCGATGTGGATCGTTCCGGCATTGTCGACCGAGGCGCCGGCGTTCGCCGACGGCAGGCTGGCATCGTAGCGCCCGGCGGCGAAGTCGTTGTCGGTGATGTCCGAAGTCGTTGCCAGCAAACCGGCAACATTGATCTGGCTGTTCTTGCCGAACAGGATTCCGTTGGAATTGATCAGCCATACTTGGCCATTGGCCTGCAGATTGCCGTCGATGACGGACGAACCGCCGCCGAGAACGCGGTTCAAAACGATCGCGGCCGCATTGGGCTGATCGAAGACGACGCTGGCGCCGCTCGCCAACGAAAAGCTTTGCCAATTTATGATCGCCGCATTGGTGGATTGCTTGATGAGCGTGGTGCTGGCATTGGGCAGCGCGATCGTGGCGCCGCCGAAAACGACACTGCCGCCCGTAACCTGCGCGGCGGCCGGCAACGGCCAAGCAAGCGCAGAGACGAGCGCGGTGACAAGCAGTTTCGTTGCAGCACGCATGAGGCAATCCGGAAAAAATTAACGTATCGTTTACGAAGTCTTCTGGATAGCTGAACACATGTATTTCGTAAACGAAGCGGCGCGCCTCCAATAATTAACACCAAAATACATGTGGATATAGACAACCTTTCCCCAGCGCACTTAACGCTGTTTTTCTAGTCGCCCGTGACGGCCTTGCTGCGGTCGGCAAACCCGCCCCATGGCGCGTCGAATGGCGAGTTTTTGTGCGCCGGCGCACGCATGTCGGCGCTCCCACCCGATGTTTTCGCGCGGCGTCAGCTGAGCACTTGCGGAAATTTTGCGCGGCGCGAAGCATGACCACCTGGCGCAAATTGACCGCCCCGAACTTTGCGAACGATGCTAGTGCTCAATCGGCGAACCCCAGGTTGCTAACGGAGTTGGTCATGACGGTTTTGGTCACGGGTGGGGCGGGCTATATCGGCAGCCACATGACCTATGCCCTGCTTGATCGCGGCGAAGATGTCGTGGTGCTGGACAATCTATCGACCGGCATACGCGGCCTGGTCAGCGAAAAAGCAAACTTCGTCGAAGGTGATGCCGGCGACGCGGCGAAGGTGCGCAACCTGGTGCGCACGTTCAACGTCGACGCCGTCATCCATTTTGCCGGCTCCATCGTGGTTCCCGAATCGGTCGCGCAGCCCTTGCGCTACTACGCCAACAACACGATGGTCTCGCGCGCCCTGGCTGAAGTTTGCGTCGAAACCGGCGTCAGGAATTTCATTTTTTCTTCGACCGCCGCCGTCTATGGCGCGGTAAGCGGGGCCATCGTCACCGAGGACTCCGACAAGGTCCCGATCAGCCCCTACGGCCGCTCCAAGCTGATGACCGAGTGGATGTTGCAGGATGCGGCGCACGCCCATGACCTGCGCTATGTGAGCTTGCGCTATTTCAACGTGGCGGGCGCTGACAGTAAGCTGCGAACCGGGCAATCGACGCCGCGTGCCACCCATCTCATCAAGCGCGCATGCCAGGTCGCTCTGCATCGCGCCTCGCACCTGGAAATATTCGGGACGGACTATCCGACGCCGGATGGCACGGGTGTGCGCGACTTCATCCATGTCGAGGATCTCGTGGCGGCGCATTTGTTGGCGCTCGATGCGTTGCGTCGCGGCGCGACTTCGACAGTCTACAATTGCGGTTACGGGCGGGGCTTCAGCGTGCGTCAGGTGATCGCCGCGCTGGAAAAGCTGACCGGCCAGCCCCTTTCGGTTCACGAAGCGCCGCGCCGCCCGGGCGACATCGCGACGGTGATCGCAGACTCCACGCGATTGAAGCAGGAACTGCACTGGCAACCCGCGCACCAGGACCTGATGGAGATCGTGCGCTCGGCTTTCGAGTGGGAACGGCGTTTCAACTGAGCGTCGCTAGACGCGCCGATCGGATTTGTGCCGCGGACACCGGCTGGCCAATGCGCCCAAGGCGACGCTGCCATCATAGCTCTCAGCGACGTCCTCGTTGATCTCGCCGCTGCGCAGCAGCGCCGGATCGTATGCCGGCGACGAGACAGCGATAACCGGTGCCGACGGGCCGGCGAGGATATAGGCCGGCGCCGGCGGCAAGGCGCCGGATACGGCCACCAAAGCGTGCGTGTCCCGCCACGGGATCGGACCATGCGCGACCAGAGTCGGATCTGATTGCACGCGCTTGAACGTCGCGCTCAGCAGTCGCACCATTTCATTGTCGCGTTGGCGCGCCGTGTCGCCACCCATCACAACGCCGATGACATGAGCGCCGTCGCGCACCACCGAAGACACCAGATTGAAACCGGATGCGTTGGTATAGCCGGTCTTAATGCCGTCAGTGCCCTCGAAGCGGCCCAGGAGATTGTCGTGGGTGTAGTAGGTGCCGCCGTGATAGCGAAAACTCGGCGTGGCAAAATAGGGATAGTATTGCGGAAAATCGTACGCCAGATGGCGGGCCAGGATCGCCAGATCGCTCGCCGTCGTGATCTGCAGCGCATCGGGCAGGCCCGAAGCATTGTGATAGAAGGTGTCGCGCATGCCGAGCGCGCGGGCTTTTGCGGTCATCAGCTCCGCGAAGTGTCCTTCCGTGCCGCCGACTGCCTCGGCGATGGCAACGGCGACATCGTTCGCCGAGCGCACGACGATCGCCTTGATCGCGGTTTCGACGGACATCGTCATGCCGGGGGCGAGAGAGAGGTTGACCGCCAGTTGCGCGGCGGCGTGCTTGGAAATCGTAAGCGGCGTCTGGAGCGTCAGCTTGCCGGCCCGCAGCGAGTCAAACAGAAGATAGAGCGTCATCATTTTGGTCAGCGAAGCGGGATGGCGTTCAGCGGTGGCATTGCGCTCGAACAGAACCTGTCCGGACATGCCGTCCACCACCAATGCGGCGTCACGACCGACCACCGAGCCGTCGAAGCCATTGGGGCAGGCGTCGGCAGTGTGGCGCGCCTGAGCGGGTCCTGCGCCGGCAAGAAGCGCCGCGGCAACAAATGCCACGAAATAGCGCGCCGGCCTCGGCCAGCCATCGCTGCCAGGAGATTTTATTCGCACCCTTTTCACCACACCCGAATAAAGTTCGTTTGTTCCTAGATGACGTACAGCAGGATTCGCGCCAATCGACCGCACACGCGCATCCCACGGCCGGCATCGCTCGATGCAATCCTGGCGCTTTCCATAGAATTCCGGCCCAGATATCTTTCGGTTAGAGACGTTTGAACGTCGTTAACTCATTTCCCGCCGCGGGAGAGAACTATCCGCAACGCGAACACAACGCTGTTCTGGATCAACCGGTTCCATGATGGAAACCTGGCCATCATGCCGGCGCCGCGTTCTTTGGAGCGTCTCGAAGAGACAATCCTGCGCTGGAAGTCCGACGGCATCGATTCCGTGGTAAGCCTCTTGGAGCCGGCGGAGATGCCCGGACTGGCGGCGGCGGAGGCGGAATTGTGCGCCGAGTTCGGGCTGGAATTCCGCGCCTTTCCCATCCGCGACAAGACCGTGCCACCATCGCTGCCGGCGTTCGCCGCGCTCGCCAGGGACGTGGCGCAGCAGGTCGAGCGCGGCCGGGCAGTGGCAATTCACTGCCGCGCCGGCATCGGGCGTTCCACCACGCTGGCGGCATGCGTGCTGAGCTGTCTTGGTGTCGACGCTGAAGTGGCGCTCGACATGATCGCAGAGGCGCGCGGTGTTGAGGTCCCCGAAACCGAAGCGCAGCGGCAATGGATCTTAGGGTTTCCGAAGGCCGCCCGAAGCTTGCTGTCGTGATGGGACAGCGGCGGGCGCGAGCGCGTTCGCGAGTTCACGTGCCCGCGCATTCAATTGCACCAGCACCTGCGACAGCTCGGCCTGTGATACTTTTTTCTCGGTTGCCTGTCTGACGTGCGCCAATGCCAGCACCATTTTCTTGTGCAGGTCGCGCACGGCCGGCGTCAGGCTGGGCGGCAGTCTGGTGTCGTCAAACCTCATAAGCGTGATGCGCTCGCAATAGAAATTCGGCGCTGTACTGACCCTGCCCGCGTCCGATGTAAGCGTCGACATGGCGGATCGAATGAGGCTGCGCAGTTGCTCCACGCGTTGCAGGAGTTCGCTTTGCGGCGAGGCTGGTTCCTGCCGCACCGGTTCGGCGCGAGCAGCGATCGGCGCCGGTTGCGCTGTCATCGACAGTGGCGTGGTCGCAGCAATCTCGGCGGAACGGATCAGCGCGGCGGCGCGAATGCGCGCGGCACGCATGCTGCCGCGGGCAAAGATCCAGGCGGCGAGCACGAGCAACAGACCGCCCAACAGCCCCTGCCACTCCCGCGCCCACTCATAAGCGAGCCAGGTTGCCTCTGGAACACTTTCGAAGAAGAGACGCCCAGCGTGAATGATGCCTGACAACCAACTGCCCTCGTTCATCCGGCTGATGTCCAGCGTTCAAAACAATATGGTGTATTGAATGCAACCCCAATTGCCGGATCAATTCCCAAGGTGAAATCGGGGACGGATTGCACTCCGAAACCAGCGAGCCTGCCTTGCCTTGAATACTGAAGGGGCAATGGCGGGCCACGAACTATACACAGCAAATTACACGCGATGCGTGTCTCACAGCGAGAATTAACCAAAAATCAAGCGACTCAGCTTATTCATGGTTCCAACTGGGCTCACCCACTGAATGTTGGGGCTGCGTTCGTGACCATGTTGCTGGCAATCATCGGCTGGATCAGCCTATCTGCAATATTTTCGCCGCTGATTGGCCACTTCCTCTATCTGACGAGCCACGCGCAACTCCTTCATGCACCCAGAGCCTGTTTACGCGCGCCGCGCTCGGTGGCACGCCGGCGCAGCATGCCTCGCCACCTGTCGGCGAATTCATCCTCGCGCAAGACCTACCGCCAGCGCTCCGCCGGTTGAGCAGGATGCCTGCAGCCGGCGCAGCATGGACGAAGAACGTCACAGCGCGGTGACAGCCAACGGTACGCTTTCGTCCGTCGGTGCCATTGCTGTCACAAAATCGATCACAGTGATTTCGAAAACGTCTCACTTTGAGGCAGACAATAAGGTAAACGCAGTGCGAGAATTGCGGCGCTGAAATTTTTTCGCTGCTGGACCTGGAACCGCAATCCCTTTAAAAACTTACTCAATAAGAAATGAATTACGCGAACCAGTTTGTAAGTGTTCGCCACTCATCGCACGGCTCAAAAGCTGCATGGGAGTTGGCAGGCTTAGTGTGCAGATGATCGGGGGTTGTTGATGAGCCTGGATGGCCTGTCCAAAAAGAACGCATCACCTGCCCTCAGGATTGCATCCACGAATGCCAAGCTCACCAGCCTCGAGGCGAACGAACGCCGCCCGGTCGTTGAGGAAAAGCGCCCGCCGCGCACGGCACGGCTGAGCAAGTCCGGTGTTCGGCCCGACGCCGGCTCGCAGGCCGCGCGCCGCTATCCGCGCTTTGTTCCCTCGGCGAACGTCACCCAGGTGATCTTGGATCTTTTGCTGATCAGTGAAACCCAGGCCCTGGTGCTGTTCTTGATCTATGGCCGGCTTGGCGTGGAGAGCATCGCGCAAGCCGGCGTCATCGTCGGGTTTTCCGCGATTACGGTTTCGCTTTTTCTTTATGCCACCGGTTGCTATCGCCGCGATGCGCTTTTGAGCGCCTCCGTCGCGATGTCGCGCGTTCCCATTGCGCTCGGCTTTTCCGCCATCGTGCTGCTGCTGGCGCTGCACTACGTGTTTCCCTATCTCTATCCTGACGCGCCGGTCTTTCTCAGCATCAGCCGCGATGTGACCATCATCCTGATCGGCACCAGCATTTCGCTCGGCGCCGCTCTCGCCAGCCGGGCCATAGTCCGCGCCATGCTGAATCAGAATTTGTTCCGCCGCCGAATCCTGGTGATCGGTACCGGCAAGCGCGCGCGCTACATTCAGGAGCTGAACGAGAGCCACGCGCACGGCACGCTGCAGGAAATTCACTTCGCCAGCGAGGCCATTCTCAAAGATGCCACCGCGCCGACACGGCCCGTGGACGACGACTTCACCAAGGACCCGCTGTCGATATCTGCGATCGATGAGCTGTCGAGTCGGCTTGACATCGATGAGGTAGTGCTTGCCCTCGACGATCGCCGTGGCGTCGTCCTTGACGGTTTGGTCGAATGCAAGGCGCAAGGCTTTCCCGTAACCGATTTCAATTCTTTCATCGAGAGGTTGACCGGCAGGATCGATCTGGCGTGGCTGGAAATTTCCTGGCTGCTGCATTCGGCTGGCTTTCAGATGCGCATGATCGACGGCATCGTCAAGCGCGCGGTCGATATCGTGCTGAGCGCGCTGGCGCTGTTGGTCAGCCTGCCGGTGCTGGTCGTCGCCATGCTGGCGGTTCGGCTCGAGTCGGCCGGTCCGATCTTCTATCGCCAGGAACGCGTGACGTTGAACGGCCGCACGTTCTGGCTCTTCAAGCTGCGCACCATGCGTCCCGATGCCGAGACGGCCGGGCCGCAATGGGCCGACGAAAACGATCCGCGCATCACCAGGGTGGGTGCCGTTCTGCGCCGCACGCGCCTCGACGAGATTCCCCAACTGCTCAACATCCTGTGGGGCGACATGTCGATCGTCGGTCCGCGCCCGGAACGGCCCTGCTTCGTGGATCAGCTTTCCAGCCAGCTTCGCCTGTACAAGCTGCGCCACAGCGTGCGCGCCGGCCTGACCGGCTGGGCGCAGATCAACTATCACTATGGCGCTTCGATGGAAGATTCGCAGCGCAAGCTGGAATATGACCTGTTCTACATCAAGAATTTCAGCCTGCTGCGCGAC
>Ga0157379_10001158_pt1 | contig 21491 bp, 23 predicted proteins | sample S25metaG_FD_121802 | JGI IMG/M metagenome (GOLD analysis project Ga0157379, IMG submission 121802) | Switchgrass rhizosphere microbial communities from Kellogg Biological Station, Michigan, USA - S2-5 metaG | ecosystem: Host-associated > Plants > Roots > Rhizosphere > Soil | place: USA... | reverse complement strand
TTCTAGGTCACCTCCCATGTGAATAGGAGACAAGCGAGAGGCTCTGGAGGAATTACCATTTTCTTACCTGAAAGGCTTAGATATCCGAGAAATTGTTCTTTGCAGAAGAGGTTTCTTGTTGTTCCATCACCTGGCCATAGTCCCGTCCAGCCGTTACAAAAGGAATAATGCGACAGATTGACAGGATTGCCGGGTTTGTAGAGAAAAGAGCTACAAGGAGGAAGGCATCATTGCATCCTGCTGGATTATTAAATATCCTTCACAGGCGTCTGAGGATCGCGTACCGGATGGTGAAACGGGCTCAACAATCCTCCATCAATTGTCAGATATTCCATGTGTGGTCCAACATCGTGGGACCTTCTCGAGACACACGGTGTTCCATTTAGTGACTCCAGGCGCGGAAAGAAGGTAGGAGAAATATGCTCTGGCCACAGCTCCGTCGGCCATGTACCCCAGCCAGGGGTAATGTGTCCGAAAACTTCCGGGCTGGAGCATCTCTTCATGGGAGGAATATTGAAGATTGAAATCCAGTTTTATAAGGTTGGATAATCAGTGTTTTAACCCTTTGGGCTGTAAGGGAGTTCCACTCCCTACACGGTGATTCGTTTTAGACAGCCCACAATTCGATTGTGGACTCGTTCATTTATTTCGTTCCTTATGCGATCGCGTCACAGTACGATTATGATTGCTATTGTTTTATTTTTAGTTTGTCTTGTTATATCTGATCGTGGACGCGTCCGCAACGTGTCCACTACTGTTTCTTTATTCTCGGATTGATCATATTGCCCACACATAGTACAGTTTTGTATATAAGGAGCGCGTCTTCTTTCTAAAATACCATTGAACTATTCCCCTTAGTTCGCTCGCTTTTAAAGCCTCCCTCTTTTATTTTCTTCAAACCCGTCTTAATAATCTGTGTTCTGTCTTCGCGCACGCGTTGCAGACACTCACAGAGCTCGAGAATGAGACACCGTCTGTTAAGGTATGGGATTTGTAAAATTCCCGTATTAATAGAGTGTATTCCTTGGAAATATTCGTGTATTTGGACATCGAAGGGTGTGTTTTCATACTAGTGGAATAGTGGTGGAATGAATTGGAGATTATTGACAGGAACGAAGGAGAAAAGGACATTTCAAATGACCCCGATCGATTGTGCCAAAGCTATTCTGCCCAGATTTCCTCCCCAGGAAAATCAGCGATGCCGGTGTCAACTGTTCTGTGAAAGTGGCGCTGAGAAGATTTAGCGTTGTTTCGACAATGAAATATGGCTGCTTTATGCTTCCATCCGCAAGAAATACAGTTTCCGCCTCTCCTGCAGACAAGAGGGCGAACGATTGCTCGGATACCAGAGGAGACGGAAATGCCGGCACAAGGCTCCAAGGGATGTGGAACCACTTTTGGATTGATACGTAGCAAATTTTTGAATTAAATTTTCACTTCCTTGGAGGAAGATAAGCCATTGTTTAAGTCCAAGGAAATGCTTAATGAGTCGGCACAAAAATAGACGACATATTGGTGTACGGAGGGCTGTAGAGTGGATGGTTCTGAACAGGAACGGAACGGTCCACTCCCTAATGGTGCCGCATGTGAAGGAGAGTCAAGATAAGCCGGTTTTATTCAGGTGCTGGATGAACAAGATGGTCCAGATGTCCGTGGGCAGTCGAAGGATAAAGTCAGTGTTTCTATGATCCGATCTATTATATTCTACGAGTAGGGTCTTAGTTCCATATGGCAAACAACAGGTAATATGGTAAACAACAGGTAACACTGATTTTCTGAATGCACTCTCAGGTACTATGTATTAGGTCTCGTTACCGTACAGTATACATGTACGGCTGTACACGTATGCCCTTCATTTCGTCGGCCTCCGTACCGTACCCGTACAATATATGCCTCTTCTACCAGCTTGAACCGAACGGGTACGGCTCATATGCGCCGTATACGGCGACCCTACAGCATATGGGAAGGGATTCCAGAAAGCCCGGGATTTCTAACGCCTCACGAAATCTCATTTTAATACGAATATATATCCTATTGGGACGAGATTGGGAGTAGAAGGATGCAGACGCTACTGAGTAGTCAGCGGAGCAGCGCGCGGCATTTCCCTTTAGCCATGCTAAGCGGGCTAAACGAAGGGATAGATGACGTCTAATATTCTCTAGGGGGGTACGTCATATACTTCTCAAAAGATACCATACGCAGTTTTGATTTGTTCCAGAAACCCTAATCCGTACAGGACCGTATAGACGGACGTTAACGGCCGTTTAATGACTGTACCGTATTACGGGAGAGTTTGGAATGAAATCCTCGACGGTACGTGTACGGAGCCGTATATACGAAGCCGTACACACAGATACGGTGCCGAGCCCTACTATGTATAGGAGAGTTAGCACTCTGGATTCTTGCTTGATGGATCAAGCCAGATGATCTCTCTAGCGCCAGCGGCACTGACTAATTCCATTTCACCGAGATTTGCCCTCTCTATACTTGAATAATTAGAAATTTGGAGTACTAGGTGGCTGTGGCTGTGGCGGCGAGTGCGCTCGTTCTCGGTGTTGGCAGAAGAAGGCATAGGGATACTGAGCAATGGCTGAATAAGTGATTGAGAAATCTACCACAAGTTCAGCGGTCACGCAGTACGAAGGACTGCGATTCTTCCTATGTGTAGATTCGAATTTATGTATTTAATGAAGGCAAACTGCCTCGATGATAATTAACAAACAATTCAAGCGCTCTTCTTATCACAACAGTCAGCACTCAACAATATCTTCTTATTACAACCATTTCTCCACCATTAATCCCTGCGTTATCAATTATATTATCTCGATAAGAGAGGGGGTGGGGGAAAGACAAAAACATGCCAATGGGTGCGGTAATCTTCAGAAGCGATGTTATCCAGATTGCACCACTACCTCTCGTGAGACAGCCGTGAAAAGCTCTCCCCAAAACGGAACCGAATATTTGAAAAATTATGCTATTGGATTCAGAACAAGCTTTCTGGTCCGAAACCTTTAATGATTCACTATATGCTATCACATGAGAAAGATAGCATGCTTGATAGGATTACAGCTATAGAAGCATATTCAAATCCCAAATGAGTATGAACAGACGAAAGCTTTAAGGCTGGTTTGAAAATACTTAGTTCTCAGGTTTACCTAAACAGATAGACATTAGGTTTTGTCGGATAGAGGAAAAAGTAAGGGAAGCTGGTCACACGACTGATGGCCGAGCCTGGATAAGGTTCTGCCTCGTAAAACCCTCTGGAAACTGCGGGTTTGATCAACTTTAACTTTATCTTAATTATATTCGGAAGTGACAGATCCCTCACAGCTATGCTAATAACGAAACTAAATTGAATACGCTATGTTTCTCCGAAGTGTCCTCTAGCTTACCGGACCAAGCATAAAAGCAAGACGGTCGTTCACCCTAATGCCAAAGAGAGGATGTAACAGACTCCCTCCCCCTTCTCTCTTTCTCGAGGGATTTCTTTGCCTAGTCCCGCTTTCCTGCTAGATACTTGATCCGTTGGTCCGGGGCGAAGGTGCACCCCAGCGTGGCCAGCCTTCTGTCGTGCCCATAGACAGCGGCTCGCTCGCTTGGTATGTCACTATCACCATGGCACTCCAACGGTATAAAGTCCATTACCCCCACTTTGCATAAATGAACATGGTTCGTAATATTAAGTGGTGGGTCCTATTACCTCAATTGGTTCACCATTGCCGGGGAAGACTCGAAAAATTAAAATCATAGATCACCGTAATATTTACGAGTGTCAATTTAAGTTCTTTTCCTTACGGTGACGCCATATGCGTCACCGAGGGGAATCATATTCCCTGGTAACTTTGGGTGAATAATTCAATAATGAAATCCAGGTCATGACCAGTGCCAGTTTCTTGTAAAAGAAAAGATCCGCATTATTTCCAAGCATTACAAAAATTTTGAAATCAAAGTCTGATAATTTATTATTGTTACGTCCCTAAGCCCACATGGCAATATATAACAGTCCAATACCATACACATATTATGTGATCAAAATATAAGTAATGCACAACGATTCTGAAGCAATACCAGAGTGTAAAAAATTTCCTCCTGTCATCACAAGGGTATTCGATCACAAACATCGCCACCCGTCATCGGAATAAACATTCTCATCCCGCATTCTGACTGTAATACTCCCAGATACCCCTCTGTGGCGTATGATGCGCAGTGCTCGCTTCCGATCCTGAATACCCATTCAAGCTTCCGCCGCCACCTCCCCCCAAAGTGTTTATCCCATAATCCAGATTCTCGACTCCATGTACTGGTGTCGGATTGGCGCTGGTATTTGTGGCACTGTGTGAGGCATTCTGCTGGTGATTCGAATGGGGCGGCTTCACGTCTTCCTGGTGGTCAAAACTTAAAAACGGGGGGTCGAAGACGAGGCTCTCTGGCGGCCAGTAGTCATATCCTGGGAAGTATGACATAGTTGGCGCTGGTCCGGACGCGGGGCGACCCATTGCTGTAGTGAGCGAAGGGAAAGCCCCCTGGGAATGAGAAACCGCTGGGTAGACGGGGAGTTGCGTGTAGGTATTCGACGTGGAGGCTGAGGCAATAGACGATGGCGAAATAGATGGCTTCGGTGGTGCAGATCGTAGAGGAATAATGGCCGGATAAGTTTGTTGTGGGAGGCCTTGAAGATTCTGAGAAGACGGTCCGGCCTCCGAAGGTCTTGAAAGGTCAATTTTCGCACCATCAAGAAGCTGCCACGCTCGTTCCGAACTTGGCCATACAATCTATATATGTGTCGAGACGTAAGTGATAGTAATCCAATTAAAAAGTGTTGCTGGGGTACCTTCATTTGGTCTAACGCGTCGAGACAACGCTGTAGCCCCAATCTGGCCTCTTCTTGATCTCCTTTACGCATCGTAACTATATAAGTTCAGGCGTTAGAAGATGTTTAACATCCTCCAAAAGGAGAGGGATTCGGAGACACTCACGAGTCGCCACATGCATGACTCTAAAAAGTTGGTTGTTCGACAACGTCATTTCCCCACAAACAAGTAAAGAACTCACCCGGCACTTAGAACGAACCATCCAATAAATGGACTCGCACGAGATAGATCCCATGTGCGACGATATAGTTCAACTAATCAACGCACGAAGCACAGGATCAACGTTAACTCTAAGACAAATGAAAAGCTCAAACAGCCTACCTAACATAGATACCTGTGACGCTGCGTACGCGCTCTGCTTGAAGGATTTCTCCGACATTCTAGATATCTCTTCTTCCGGGATGGGGGTATGTGTGAGGGTATGGTTATTATGCCGGATGCTGTGGTAGACAAACACACGATGTCAGCACATGCCGTAAAAGGACGCAAGGTATGCTCAAGTGTAGTGAATTCTCTTCTAGACCAAAGCTTAAAGCCGCCTGGTCCGCTTGGTCCGCTTACGGACTTGCGTTCAAAAATGAGGGTGGCTGAACCACCGGTTGGATCTCCACAGAGAACCTCTAAACCAGACCATACCTCGAACACCAAAATGAAATAGGACGACAACTCACAATGGTCTATGCACCAACAACATCGTCACCCAGTACATCATATGCAGCGTCAGCACATGCGGCATGGGGATCATCTCTTCAGTAATGGCTGTTCTTCCATCCCTATCTCCAAATGCATCGTTATACTGCTCATACGTTGCGTGGAATTGTAGATGGGACGGTATCTCCTGATACCAATCGTTGAGTTTTTGGGAGATTTTGAATGACTCCACGTGGCGAAGGACGAAGCTGACCCCTGAGCGGCAAGCATAAATAGTGTCGACCACAAGAGCCAGGATGGAGGCTGGTGATTAAGGGTATGAGTTATTTATAAGAAGGTATGTAAATCAAGCGCACATAAAGAAGACATGGCGTTAAATGTTGAAAGAGTATGTGATGTGCGTTCGGAGCCACCCGGTTGGGTCTTCGGAGGCCATGGATCCAACTCTTCACCCTAAAAACCGGCAAATAAAGGGTTGTGATCAGTAAAAATAATATGAAATAAAATTGTGACGCACGTCTTCGGCAGGCGGTAAGACAGTGTCATAGTCCCTCTCCCGGACGCACATCGGTCGACCTAAGTAAAGATAATATGTCAGTACGTGAAAGGCAACAAATCGAAATGATTCACCCATTGAAAAGGCCATAATTCTATCCAATATGACGCATGCATGCCATATCCTCTTTCTTGAACTCTTTTCAGAATCGGAGAATAGTATTCGACCACTGCGTTGCCAGTTATCTGCCGCACGATGCATTCCGAGATCTGTAGCCATCCGAATTGCCATGCCCATGTAGATCCAGGCTTGGGATATAGCTCCTAGCCCAAATTCACGATATGCAAGGAGGATGAGGGCTTGACAGGTCGAAGGGCGAGGTGAGTCGTATGTCCAGTCTAAAATGATTCGGGAAATTAGTGTCCAAGCCAGATAAAGAGGGGAAGAAACAAAAGAAAAAAGAAAACAGGGAAAGTAACCTACTTAGAATCATCTTTGCCTGGTCCAAATATTCACACCCCGCCTCCCACATCGTCCCTTCGGCAGGCGGTCCAGGCTCCATCGAAAAATTCGAATATCGCGCCGCAATCGTGAACATCGACAACAATAGCAACCTCGGTATCTTCCGTCTCCTCCTCAACTCTTCTGCATCTGTAGAGTTCGTCGCGGGCGATAAAGACCTTTCCTTCTCCCTGTCTGACCAATACTCGCCTAAGAACCGCCCTTTATCTAGAACGGGTAGGACTGGTTGGACCCATTTCCAGTATAAGGCGAGGAGTTCTTCTTGTGTGTTTTCAGAGGGCATTCGAATACCTAGTGCCTCGATATCAAGGTCCTCTTCGATCATGGGACGACCGCGAAGGGAGGCAGGCCAGAAACGAGTTTGGGGGAGATGCCATATTCCACCGTTGTGGAGGTTATCTGAGCGGGGTGGTTTGGAGAGGAGATGCATTCCAGAGGTTTTGCCAAGATAACCGACCTAGTGGACAGGTTCGTCAATCTGAGCCGAGATTGGAAAGAAAATGATCAACGCACTTGTTGTTTCTCATTTAGCGAAAGTTGTCCAATTGCGTCAGCAGGATTGTCCGAGTCATATTCAGTTTCCTCAGCTAGTAAAACGATGCTTAATGAAGTCGCTGATATTTAATGATTAACATACTTACCAGAGCTAGGGACGCTCCTATCATAAAGAGTTTGCCAAATGAGCTCTGCGTCCTGTGGTCTTCTCGTTGACAAAGAAAACGAGCCGAAGGAAGACAAAGTGGGCATAGCTCCTTTCACGGGTGGCACAGCGAGTGAACCCATTGTGTGGACATTAGCTAGATGTTGACGTGGTGCCCTCGAGACCGATGAGTTTATAGAATGATTCTGAGGAATAGGGGGGTGTGGAGGGTTAATATCATTGGATATATTATTAGATGAAGAGGAAATTTGGTCCAATGGATCGAGATCGAAGGTATATGGAGCGGTGATTTGAGGTTGGGATGATTGAAGGGATTTATTGCTGCGCTGGCGTTGACGGTTATTTAGATGGTTGATGAGACTGTCTTGCCAGTTGTAGCTAGGCAAGGAAGGATCCGCTTCTATGGGAAAATGGAAAATTGGCAAACGTTATTTTTGTGTGATTATTTGGACGCTGACCGTTGCCAACGATCAACATCTCCCGTCTGTCCCTCGAGCTTACGAACTGTCTCCCGCTCTGTCCCTGAGCTGGCCCTTGCGGATTCAAAAGTTCCGTCTCATGGCTTTGCATGACTTTCAGCCTCCCAACAGGCCCAAATGGACCCATTTCAACGTCCCCAAGAATGTCACGTGCCAAATCATCTTGGGCAAGATCAGATACAAGGGTTTGTGCCCGAGAATCAGGTGAAGCGAGGAGGATTCCAAAGAGCGCTTCGAGGCGGTGAACCCGCGTTTCTAGTTGGGTTATGTAGCTATGGGAATGCGATATATAAGTAAGTGGTGGAGGTAATAAAAGACATACCCTTTAGGAGGACCACGTTTACGACTAGGGCCTAGGAACGTACATTCTAGTGCATTTCGAAAATAGCGCATCAGCCTGAACTACAAACAACCATGACTCTTCTTACCTTGATTCATAGATAAACAATTTCTACACGATGAATTACGAGGAATACGTTGACATTTAGACTTCGTTTTTCGACACTGATCACATGCTAACAATTTCCAGAAAGATTAAACCTCTCTCCTTCCGCCTAAGATAAGACGCGCACCTCTTGAACTACGCTTTCTCTTCTCAGCTACGCTACTCTGCCCCGGATGCTCATCGTCTGACATGTCGTTCTCATACGGGTATGAATTTGGAGAGATATCTGTCGTTGAAGTTGATTCCATTGTGTTTGACGGAGGGAAGGGGACGAAAGAAGTGCGGACGTCCTGAGCGTTGAGGTTGATTAGAGGTGGTGCGTGGATGACGTCACCAACTCCGGCAATTTCCGATGAGGGTCAGAAGTTCGGAATTTCTCACGCTGACGGACCCCACGTCTGCCCACTTTCGGAGTCGTCAACAACTTCTAATGATATGTTAAATAGACGGAACTAAAGGACAAGAGCTGACTCCCATTTCAGTAGAAATACGAGTTCGAACAATGGAGAAGACTTCAGAAACTCCTAACCCAAGACTCGGTTCTTCCAGTTCTTCCTGCCCTGAAACTTAGCGTAAGTAGATCCAAACTTTTCCCGGCTAACTATATTAATACCAGAACCAGGCGTATCATCGCCTCCCCCACAAAGTTTGCTACCATCCAATGCCGTCATACACTTCACCAGCTTGCCAGATATACACAATGACGAACATCTCCCAAAAGAGATGGAGTGGACGCATCATGGTGGATTCCTGCACTGCTATTGGGCGAACCGCAGAATGTAGACTATTCAGGAGAAATGGTATATGCGATTGCTCCACAAGATTCCCCAAACTTCTTTTTGGCCGCCGAGAACGTTGCAGTCAGATGAAAATGTTCGACGAATCATGTATGATTTACAGAACTTCTCAAGCTCACTCTGTCTGGTATGCTTCCTAATCATATCGATTGCAGATAGTGCGGGGCATTTAGCTCCATTTCGCGGCTGTCGTTTAAACTCTACAATGTCCATGAGCTAACAATATCTCACGGAGAAGACGAATTCTACATATTCGATCTTTATATTCTCAGGACTCTTCGGGGAGTTGTTGGATAGAAATTATATCCCCAGGATTGCCTCCCAACCACTTGGTATGTTCGCCTCAAGAGCGCCAGAAATAATACCCATGCCCCGAAGCCCATCTGAAACTCTTGCGGCACATCTTCGACGTTTACACCCCCCTGGTATCCAAAAAAATTCCAATGGATTCGGGCCTAACTGCTTTATCTATTGATTCGTAAAAATAAGTCTTTCCAAAAGAATATCCCGTGAATCCGAACGAGGATATTTGCAGGTCTATGGAATGAACAATTCTGCATTCTTGCAGCAGATTCTTCCGCATAGAACAATTGCCGGGTAATCTATCGCAGATGCGGAAAATATCGACCGAGGATGCCTAATCACGATGGACTCAAGCATACCTTATATATCGAGTTTAGATCATGCCATCTTCGAATTACCAAAACTCAAAGAAACTTCCAGGAGAGAGCACGATCCGAGATTGTACGGGTAAAAGCGATAAACATCCACAACGTCTGAGCCGGTACGAAGCGTACTCACTGAAGCCGACACGCCAATTGTGGTTCAACCCTCATGATGCAGCGAGAGGAATGTCTTTGAGCTTCGAAAACCGTGGCGAAGGAAGCGAAGTATTTACTCCTTGATAGTTCTTCTATGGCGGCCACACATAGAGCGATAAAATACGGCCAATGAAGTTTCATTGCGACTGAGGGGATATTAGTCATTAATTCCCGAGGAATTCGGCCTTGGTTTACGGTTTACGGGTTTCCTTCTATAGTAATAGGAACCACCCTTACATATATATATATATATATATCCCGGCGTTAGAGTCCATGCATGCCTTTGGGAGGATATAGATGCGACGTAAGTAAAAGACTCTGTACTGACGGAAATTTCGCAATTGACACTATCAGCAATTAACGGACCACCAAATAACGGGACAGCGTCACCTTTGAACGTCGCATCGAGCGCCGTTAAGTCCCTAATCTCAGTGACCAGTGCATTAGTGGTCATCCTAAGGTGGTGTGTGACTTTCTAGCATTGACATCTTAAGCCAGATGTTTAGAAAGAAGAAAACGTAAACGTACAGTGAAAATTGCCCTCCCCTTCAAAGTCTTGGGGACTGGGTCCTACATCGCGGTCATGTTGGTGGTAAAATTATTGGAGCATGAACCATGTGCAAACCTAACCTCATAAAGGTTCAGTTGTCAAGAACTGATGGCATTATTCCAAGCTTACGAGGCACGAAGTCAACCCACGCTCACAGCGGCGCAGATGATACGATCTGGGCACTAATAGTTTTCTCTCCTCAATTGTTACCCTTACGAGCAACTGAGGTATTTCCATTTATTTTATTATTCATATTTGTATTATACTCATGCATCGCGGTGGCTATTACATTATCAGGATCATTTCGACTTGTAGGACATAGAGTTGGAAAGATTCATTATGGAAGAACTATCAACGGAGAGGTCATAAGACAAGGAAAGAGGATCCTTATATTAAATGCTGAAAAATAGGCGATTTCCTACAACATCGCCGCCGTTCTTCAGCTACAACCTGGCCGAGGTTCCACCTATTGGGATCACGGTCTGGCTGCTTGTGAGCTCGTATATTTCTAACAATACGAAGCACTCACGAACCCTCAGCTTTTGGAAGAAATGGTATCACTATATACACCTTGTCGTTTCTTCGGAAAATTGGTTGCTTGCGCAACGGCAAGAGAATGGAAGATCCACATGTCATGTGAGGCAGTGGGTTCACCCAGTAAGTGCTGATAATATACCATAAGGATCTGTAAGCTCAACTTTAGACGTGGTACGAAATAAAATGGATTAAAAATAAGATACTACTGTCCTTATGTTGGATAACGTTGACTACCCCAACAAGGAAGGGCCAGCTGCCATAGCATCGCACCCTAAGGAATAATATCGCTTGTCGAGGCCCTTATTGTTTGGGAGCGAAATCACTTCATTGTTACTGGCCGTGTGGGTATTTGACTGATGTGGCAATGGCAAAAACTATGAACAGCATGATCAGCGCCCCAGGAGATATGCTCATTTGTTATCGCGCAGAGACTCGCCGACTTAAACTTATTATCTCACGGATTAGTTGCCTCTGAGGGGCTAAATTACCTCTGCTTCGACTTTCACTAATACGTAGGGTTCAGTAGCCGGAGATTTGACAATCAGCATCAATAAACGAAGCACCCAGTAACTCCCCTGGCATTATCTCAAAAAGGAATGCGTAGTTAAACATTTGGGCGGAAGTTAAATAAATGACCCACTTCACGGTAGAATTGAATTACAATGCATAGCATTTCAACATATCGGAAGGCGACTCATACCAGGTCCCAAGTTGGGAGGGGAATCTCGCCATTGCACTCTTCCCCAGATTACAATAATCTATGCATTTCCCAAGCGTAAATGCGCTTATCATCTGCCATTCCCGGGTATCCAGACTTGGTGATATTATAATTCCAAATCCTATTAAATACGACAAAATTTAAGTCTGGAAGAGAAATTTTGCCGCTAATAAAAAAAAGCTGATATTTCTAGTCTAACTGTTCAGGTTCGTCTCGGGAATTTACCGTAAGGAGTCTGGCTTGGCGGTAAGCCCAAAGAAATAAAATGGCTTGCTTAATGGTAGGAGATGCGATGAGATCCCTCACTTCCAGACAAAGGGTGATAATATAGTTTTCTCTTGGCTACGAACTTGAACCGTCGGAGGCATTAGAGAACAGAGAAAACCTCGCTTTCAAACGCCGATCTGGTTCCAGATCAGACGAGCGCTGAGCAGGCGCAGATTTAATAACCTTGATCTCCTATTCGTGCTTCTTCTTCTCCGGGCTTCTCAGTATTTTTAATCAGGATATTTGTCTCGCTACGCACTATAGATGCTATGCTTGTCCCTGGAAATGTTATGTGGCATCCTGGGTTTCAATCTTTGATCTCAAGTGGGAACGGCAAAGCCGCAAAAGCATAAGCCATGTAGGGATGTTATTTACTCTGTTTGAGATTTTTCCCCATCGGGCGACCTATATAGTCAAGGGAGATGCAGTAGGGATGTTGTTTCCTGAAGATAGGCAGTTTCACATAATGATTTCGTTGGTCTAGTAAGATGCCCATCACCTGTGTGTTCGGGTCTTCTCACGGGACTTTGACTGCATCGGAGACAAATACTTCCAGCCATCTGTGATCATGCAGTGCAGCAACTTTGTCCAAAAGCCTGATTTATTATGAGCTGAGGAATTATTTTACTGAGCTCGCCTGGATAGACCAACACTGGTCAATCCAGTCGTCGTTCTGCGTCAGTTTCATACATCGCTAGAAGCATAAGCATACATGAATAATATACACGCAAAGTGAAACAGTAGATTGGGAGAAAACGTGGCTCCTGTCCCATGGAGTGTAGAGATGTTGACAAACCCTCAATTTTGGCCCCGGTGGTCACCCACCTCAGAAATGACAAAATCTGGTAATTCTAAACCTAGAAACCGTTAGTGTGAAATGAAGTCATGCCCATGGAATGAATCCTCTAAATCCAATAATCCTCGGGACCTCGATGAATAAAAAAAATTCGGTAGGGACCTTCGTTTCGTACCATGCTGAGATCCAGCCATTTTCACACATTACTGCTCCGTAATGTAGGGTCCTCCAATTCAGCGTATTGCAGAGTGGGATGCTGGGGCAATGTCGGAAGACTGCGTAATTCAAAATCCTTTGTGACACTCAGAGAGGCGAGCGAGCAAGCCTCCAAGATGAGTCAGATTTCGTTTCTCCGATACCTCTTCAAGCAAGTGTGTAATTTCCGTTTCAATCTGCAATTAATTCATGTCAAGTAGTCCCAAGAGACAAAGGAGTGTGTACAGACTACCCTGGCTTGTAAATTCCCCAATGGACCCGGCCGGAAATGATATAGTTGAGCCTGCGATGGATAGACCGGAATACATTCGATACAGGGTAAGGCCTCTAATAGTTTTTCTACAAGGAGGAGTAGCTCGAGATATACATGCTCGATAGAGATGAATGAATGGGTATTCGACCACTAAGCCGGGGTTCAGAAGTAAACGATGGAATTTTACCCATTCATTTTAAGGCGATAGTGCATAACAATATTGTTTATATGTCAGTGTCAATCCAGAAATTCTGTGAATCCTTGTGGATAAACACGATAGATGCGTGAAACCTGTCGGATCGTAATGATCCGTAGGTCAGGCCAATCGGTGTGTCTGAGTGAATTCCAGATGAGCCAGACGACATTCATAGAAAGACGAAAAATGGTATGCAATTCTACAATTCACTGGCGATGCAAAATCATGAAATCGCAGAGATATTTCAAAATATCTTTCCTTAGGTCTCTTACTGGAATCTCGATGGCCACCGATAGGCGACCCAGTTGATGTAAGCACTAGCGAGGAATTGACACCAAATGAACAGAGATAATTGAAGGACCGAACGTACTGCTATTTGGGTAAAATTATGATTATGTTGGGATGCTGGGGGCATGAGCCATGTAAATCCAATCCCCCCAAAGCCTCATTCGCCTGGCGGAGAATTTTCAGGATGGGCAAGGGACACCAGTCTCGTTCTGCTCTATCAAGTTCGAAACAAATACAGCTGAGATCCATACAGCCAAGAACTTCGATGAACAAGGAAGAAGCTCCCAATGTCCAAAGATCCACTTCTCAGTCATGTCGCGTGTAAATTGGGTGAGGTAATGTAGTGGACAACGGTCCCGGGGGTTCTATCCGGAGTTTCCAAACTCTGGAGCGAGATGCGGTTTGCTTATCATATTCAGCCATACCTTTGTTCTCCCCAAGTGGGAGCGTAGCCATCGGAGCTAGATATGGTTGGGGACGATAAGTTTATTGGATAATAGCTTGGTTGCCAGTGCCAATAAAAGAAGAGTTGTGGTTTATTATAAGTCCCATAACTTCTACTAGGAATTCCACGAGGGGTAAGACTGCGCTCGGTTCCATGGCTAGACCCGTCTAAATCCTTATATTTGACCGGTGGTGGCGTCTGAGCTTCTAGAAGGAAATATGTCAGACACAAGTATTCTTTGGAGACAGTGAACTAAACACAATCCCAGTATATGAGATAAGAAGATCTTTCCAGTGGCAGAGAGTATGTGGCGTTAATAGTACTGTAGCAATTCGATCGAGTCTTCGTGAGGTTTTAACGTGACTAAAATGAACTGCCGGAGGCGGGCTTCAAAGTCCAAAACGACCTGTGACAAGGTAAAAAGAGACTTCATGACCGAGTTTTAAACCCACAAACTCATGCCACGGCGAGAAATTTCTGACACACCATAGTTACCTCATGCTGTTTCTTTAAGGCAGATAACTGCAGAACTTTCTCCTACATAATCCTTGTCCCTACATTGTCTAGGAGACAATATTTGAGGCATAGTGCACCAGGCTTCAAGTTTTCAACCACTATGGCTCCCAGCTTGTCATCGGAAAAGCGGTAAGTCTTGTCTGCTATCTCTTCAGTCCAAATGGTATGGTAGGGGCGAGGAAATTTTTAGTGATTTTGTAGCAATTTTTAGTGAATTAATTTTGACATACTCGACCAACTCTTCGCGGACCATTGTGACTCATGACCGAGGCTGAGATCTCTTCACTTCAGATAACTTTGTGACGCGTGACTTAAGAGCTGATCGAATTGCTACAGTAGAACAGAAAGTCAGCGACTTGATGAGCAAGTGATATGAATTTGTTCATTTTCAAACTAGAACGCCTTACAAGTTCTTACTTGACAGGAAGAATCCGTTTTACCGGGGATAACTTATAAAGTATGAAAGAAGGTTGTATGAAGGACCAGAAAGAAAGGATGAGAGCACCAGCGCGACACCCGTCACACCGATGCCGATAGATCCCGCAATTTCAGCTCCAAGGGAAGAGGAAACACCAAAAAAAAAGTTGTCATATCCGAACAATATCTGAATGTAGTCTGGAGAACCAAAGCAAAGACTTCCTTAATGGCCGGGACGCCTTTCCAATAAGTATTTAGAATTTAGAACCGGTTCTAAATCCGAGTTCAGACATCAGGCTCAAACCACAAGCCGTCTCTAAAGCTATTCCTGATTTCTTTTCGCCCAGAAAGGTATCCCATCATGCCTTGTTAACGTAGATGTGCCCGAATATCTGCGACGGGAAACATATTCGCATGATTCGAGATTACTTAGTACCACCAATTGCAGCTCAGAAAGCTCTCTTCTCCGCACCTGTGTCCCACCTTTGGTTTTGGCAATGAAATCGGACCCGAAGCGATAGCGGAGATCAAAGCTTAAGTAAGAGGAAGTGCCAAGATCGATCAACGGGGATCGTGTAGGGATGCGGTTCCTCGCCGAGACCCTGCAAAGCCCCAAGGGAGCATTATGTCCGTATACCAATATAAAGAGGGGACCTCATTGACAGAGGTGTAACACATTCTTATATCTCCATACATACGCATTGCTAAAATGACTACAGTGACTGTGGATCTGCCTAAGGACGAATACGAGAATGTGCACTGGGAAATGTTGTCCCGTATGTACGCTAGCGAGGTATCTCTGATGTTTATGCGAACTGTTTTAGTTCACAATGTCCTCAAAATGGCATGCAATAATATATTGAAACACCTGGAAAACCCTCCTATGGATGATCTCCCCAACTTCCTAGGATATTGCCAGACTTGGGTCAGCCTTCTCGAAGCCCATCATACGTCCGAGGTATGCTCTCCCAATGCGCAAAGGAAGCAAAGGAAATGAGGTCTAAATGTGCTACGTCTTTATCTCAGGATGCCGTCATGTTTCCATTTTTCAAAGCGCACGGAAGTCTAGATTTCTCTGATCAGAGCGAACAGCACAAGGAGATCCATCATCGCCTAGAAGAATTTGACGGACTATTGACGGGAGCGAGAGAGGATACCTCAAAATTTGACGCGAATGCGGTAAAAGAGGCGCTTCTCCGTGCTAAAACTGTCCTGGTAAGCAATCCACCGAACATCACTGTACATGCTCATAGATGTGGAGGTTCCGCACCTTGACAATGAAGTGGCAAAGATCGCCCCAGAACATTTAAAGGCCGCAGGTTACAAGGAAGAGCATCTTAAACAGATGATGAAAGACCACATTAAACATGGAATGGCAGTTTTGAAACCATTTCAGGATCTTCCTTTTATCCGAGCGTGAGATCCTGAAATTCCTTGTTGTCAGCTATAGAGCTATGCTGATGGATCACCATGTAGCCATACAAGCCCGGAAATGAAGCCCGTATGGCCACCCTTTCCATGGGTTCTGAAGAAGGTTTTGATTCCCTACGTTTTCTCGAGGCGGTATTCTGGGTAAGAAAAGTATTTGAACAATCGCAAAATCGAGGCACTCACCTACATTTCTAAGCTACTGGAAGTATGCGCCATACACCGTTTCGTAGTCTTCTTTTTGGATTGGATGTTGAGAAAAACTTTCGAAGGAAGATGTATATCTTACAATATTTGAAATAATGGGCTGGCAGAGTAATAGCCAACGGTCATTCAATGTACGGAGTAGTTAATTAGATTCTTCTACCGTTATCACCATAACCACCCATTTAGGAAAGGATTGGTTCCAGTAGAACTGAGTTTTCGAATTTACTTCATGTTCGTTAGAAGATGACCGGGAGGCAATCCGACTGGGGGATGCGTGATTTTGACGGGACTACTAACTATAAGGGCAGATTGAATGGATGGTATTGTAACTTGCAAGACATCACTATATACACTCCTTTCATCCCAGGTGATCAATTAAATACTCCAAACCCAAGTATTTCTCAATACAGACGAGATAAGGCTGCTAACACTCAATAAAACTGGTCTCATAATACATCTTAAAATGAGATGTGCTTGCCTATTGCACGAGCGCAAACGAGGGAAAGCTCTGGTGGAAGGTTGACCTATGGATAATGGTAGGGCCTAAATGGCGTTGAGTTTGGCCGAAGCTTGGTCCACCCTCTGGATATAGCCCATATTAAGTAAGGATATATACCAAATGACCAAGCTTGCCTTCGGAACTCGGCTGGCACCATGCGTCCAGCCGAGCGAAGCAGAAAGGGCACTCACGGTTTCTGTTTCTGGTCACTACCTCCACCGACGGTACAGCTCGCCGCCCGCGCCTCAGTCCTTCAACACCAGTTCATTTCCTTTTATCCTCCCACCCATCCCCATCTTTCTAAATGGTATCAACAATTTTCTGCATTTACGGCACATGTTTTGGTCCATACATAACAGTTCTGGTGTCCGTCAGCTCGGTAGCATAATTAACGAATGATTTCGAATTATAAGTTTCATTACAAAGTTGATTGCAATCCATGTCAGACTAATTGAAGCCACAGAGTAGAGTGGGTCGTTAGACCCAGCGGCGAGTCCTCGCAGCTAGCTGACGTAACCCTTAGCTTCCCCCTACCTACAAGCTCTACTTTGTGCCCACTTCGATCAGTCGAGTCTGGACGAATTAGATAGCCTGAAGGTCCAGTATCGTTCGAGACAGCTACTTAGGGGTGTTTAGACCGGCGCTCGGAACTTTTCACTGTGCGACGTCACAGCCCCCAGTACTTCTGTCTTTGACTGAACAAAATTTCTAGATATCATCGTTCTCTGAGTTCTCTCGAATTGAAACATCATACCGGTTTTTACCATACTTTCCACGGATTTGCTTGGGGATCGAGCTGTAAAAGGAAGGTTCTAGATGCACTCATGGCTCAAACTCTCGGCTCGGCGCTCGAGGCCCTTGTTCAGCCTGCCAGGTAACCCAGTGTTCATATCCAGGTGTCAAACGGTTCAGACGATTTCAGACCATCCACAGCAAAAGATCTCTTCGCCGCTACCTCATAAACCATCATCTCGCCGGTTTGGAGGACGGGGTCACACTGTTGATCAACATATCGATAACGATGATGCCAACTGGTTGGGTGTTGGAAACCCTTGATACTGGAGTTTGGGCGGTAGGATGCGTCCTATAATGCACAGGCGGACATCAACGTTCCACGGCGAGGCACGTATTTACATCTTCGCTCTTACTGATTGCCCTCATGGTGGTGAAATCCGAATGCCCCCTTCTCCATTTGGAATTCTTCGGCCCCGCACCCAGGGAAGCTTAAATATCCAATAAACGTTTCGGCCATATTCTATCCATGAATATCTCGTATCCTTCCCGCTCGCAGGCTCGTGGATGCAAGACAATTATCCATAGCAGTCGTTCAGTTAATCACCCTCCGTTTATCATGTCCCCCAACGGAGCACCTTCTCTTCACTCCTGCGCAAGCGTCCTTAACATATTCGGACCCTGAGGCACTGTAAACAAGATCGCCGGGATCACGTAGGTACCTAGGCGCATGCCTTTATTCGTCCTCCGGAGAGCTATAAAGCAACTGCAAAATGAAAATTGAGCTTCCAGAACTATTTGCTCTGCCAAGATGCGGTCTTTTGCAACTCTTCTCGTCGTCGCAGTCCTTTCCATCTCTCTGCAAGAAACGGGGGCCGCGACGTTAAGATGTGACATCCATTGTCCGGATGGCACTGTTTTCTGTGAAAGTTGTTCATGCTGTCGTATGTGTTCCATTCTACCCCCGTAAACCTCTTTGATCACTTACGTTGCCGCACAGCCATCACAACGACACTTGAGGTAAGGACGCCAGCACCAGTGCCGACAATCCATCTCCCTACGTCAGGAGGTGCATGTCCTACCAGAATATTCTGTCCCGCGACTGAAAGGGTATGTGGTTGTGGTTGCTGCTGTAAGTCCTTCCCTTCGCCCAAACTGAATATCGGCTGAATATTCTCCGTAATAGCTATTGAAGCTACCATTTGATTTCTTTCGCATGTTCGTGAAGAGATGCAGTCCATGACATCTTTATCCCTTAATATTGCCCTATAATGGGCACTCGTTAACTGTCACTTGTTTATCATAATATAATTGATGGGTCTCACTGATTATTTTGGTGATATTGTGCAATCAACATATCATTATGGTTCTCCACCGGATGATTGAAGGCTAAACCCTATTTAAAGCAGCAATTCTTTTCGTCTCGATTTCTTTGAGCTCGTCGGCTTGTAGAATTAGCAAGCTACATTTCCCATTCTGGACATTTAGACCAATCACTCTTGAAAAAGGGGATCTAAATCTTTATGCGAAAGATTTTAAATGATACATACCAGCCGTTCAACCCTCTATTGTACAGAAATGTCTGTGAATCTAAATTGTCCCGACCCAATTGCTGTACTGGGCGAAGTTAGATCCCATTGTATTCCGAATATCTTCGTTAACGTCTGGATCCGACATCAACTCCACAAATACCCCCAAGGCTCCATCATGGAGTATCTAGTGGAACCCACTGGTGTAAGTACACTCCCGAAGGGTTCCAATTGCATATCTGTCATATGAGCTGATAGATGTAAATCTCTCAAGGCTTTCATATGTAATATGAGTGGATGGTGATCGTTTTCACTGGCCACAAGATCTCTCTAAAGTGATTTAATGCTGTTCTCTGAAGTATCCCCAATACTATGGCTGGGCAATGTGGCACATTGACAATTATGTAAATAGGTCTCCCACCAATTTGGTCTCTGGAGAGACATTCCCCTCGCTTTACCAATTCGGGAATGATATGTTCTGCCATACGCTTGATACTTTTCACGATAAGATACCATAATTTCATGAGAAAATTGTGTCAAAGTCATCAGATTAAAAATATCAAGTCTACTAAAGTCTAAATGCCAGAGACGGCGAAGAAATGTTGACAGAAGAGCCTGCGAATCAATAGGCTGAAGCCAATCCACATTTGTAGCGAGATACATTTGGTGCAGAATAGACGAGGAGGATTGTAGAATCATTGTAGTGGAATCATGAAAGGGAGTCATGGCCTTGGTGCAAACATATTCCAACCACAGAAAGGATCAGACTGTAAAGCTCAGTATGAGCTTTTACAACCTTCACACATCTTGTAAGTCATCGATTTGTGCCCGGGTAAAATAGCGAAGTCCGATACGAAGACCCGCTGATAGACATATCCAGATACAAAGCAAACGAGAAACCCTGACTAATGCAGTAGAGGACTACAGTTCAGTGATTACGTGCTGATCTCCACTTTTCGTTAGGGTATACTTTATAGTACACCTTGGCTTAACAGGAGATTGCGATTCTATGAAGCGAGACAGTTAGAATACCATCGACCCTGGAGTCATTATTTCGTAACACAGCCTAACCACCAAAATATTTCTTCCTTCATAAAAGATACTATAGCACCGTATGAACGCGCCGTCGGTAGGACAGAATTTTGGGGGGATCGGCTCAGAGTAAGAAATATTCGAGATTGAGATGGGGGATAGAGTCCAATAATGCAGCGCAGTTGTTCCAGTGAGCCTCGGTGTAGTATCAGAAGGAATTAATTTGAAAGTATGAAGTGAAGAGCGTCATAGACTCGCATTCTGGCATAGGAATCTGTGAATGAAAGTATGGAGCAGTATGGGGTGTCAATACCACTTGCAGCATCAGAAAGGTGGGCGAAGCTCACATTTGTTTTGACTTTTCAGATGAATTTTTCTGCTTCTTGGATACTCAAGATACACACCTCGTCAAATGTGTTGTTAACTCTGAACTCAAACAAGCTGTCACTCAGCTTTATGAGAGGAAGCACCCCGCAGCTGTTAGGTGCATTTCCATTGTGAACTCCGATTGTCCTCCAGACCAACTCTGGTTTCCAGACTTTGTATCCCTTCATCCCCTTTCATTAACTTCTTTGTTCTGCGTCCTCTTATCCCTACATTCTACATTGTGATCCCCCTGTAGTGGCTATGCTTCACCTGATGTACTTTTGTATCCAACTCCAAGTTCTGAGATCACACTTCTGTCTATTCCTTTTTGTGAACAATACATTTGCAATTATTTCAGGTATCGAACAGTGAAAAACCTGCAGTTTCCCACGTCCAATTCTGGTGGTGTGAAACGTCTGAAATGGGATGCTTGCTAACTGCCCACTGCTGTTACCTCTGACAGAGGGTGTTGCTTCCCCTGCACAACAGCAAATATTCCTATAACTATTTATGTGAATACAATAGCCATTTGGTTTGTCATAGAAACACTATTTAATTATTTTTCATTCATTGAGAATCCTTGCAAAGAGCTCCAAGTTCATATCAGTGTGTTGTTATCCTACTAGCAAGGATGATGTGCAGTCCAGACAAGATGTCACGACCCGTTCCACCTCCGACCTTTCCGAACTCCATTCCGAACTTCCGAACCTTTCCTTGTTATGTTCCGACTTACCTTTGTTTCATATTTGTTCAACC